>NPIE01000140.1_pt1 | contig 175443 bp, 127 predicted proteins | sample 8637661 | NCBI WGS metagenome assembly NPIE01 (sample SAMN07420842, study PRJNA396082) | bioreactor metagenome | isolation source: sample BA12 brine-fed electro-methanogenic bioreactor BA | place: Japan: Kochi | collected 2016-12-09
AAGAGTTGCGCAATCGGCTAATCGTTTTTTCACGTTGAAGTCTTGGGTAACAATATATAAATGAAAAAAAAATGGAGGTAGAAAGTGAGCTTAGAAAGATTGCAAATCTCAGCTGATCCAGGTGCATATTATCTTATGTTGGGAACGGAAGGAGTCCGTAGGACGACTGGAAATTCGCCAAATTCTGCGCCGCAAAATACCAGAGCGTTCCAGTCTGCAAATTAGCTTGACTTGACAAAGGGAAGGAAAGTTATTTCTTTTTCTATGAAAAGAGGATTATTTAAGCTGTTCGGAAAGTACATTTTTCGATGTTGTTTTTTTCTATTAATTGTGTTTAAATGTACGTCCATGTTTGCTGATTATGATTGGCAATATACCGATAACTATTTTGCCAAACGGTTCTATTTACATAGCCTGGTAAATTATGATTTTGCGCTTCACTGGTATGATGTTATGGAGCGAAATCAATACACCAGTAATCAGTTTATGCTGAATGTGGGAAGTGTTAGCCTTAACAAACTGGATACACTTGTTCGCTTTTCCTTGAACAAGGAACTAAACAGAAAAATCTGGTTCAGAGCATTTTATCATAAGATTCAGAAACACGATCTGCTGAGTGATGAAAATGAAGTTATGATGTCTTTTGATTTGCGCTTAAACAAATCATTGTACATTTTTCTTACCGGCAATGCCGATTACGATAAAAGCAAAGTCAATGCCCAGTTAGGTATAATGTACTCCCATCCGACGAAAGCAGAAAAATATCTGCGTTTAGCTATAGAACTTTCTGAATTTGTTTATGATTTTAAAAACGAATTGGAGGGGAATACAATTGATAAACCATACCGCTTACTTTGGCTGGCTCGTTTTGGAAATGAAAAACACTGGTTTTATAGTGAAGGAAATCTGATGCGGGCCTTTTTGCGTCGCTATCCCGAGAGCGATGTTTACACTTTAAGGTCTCAAAAATTCCGCAACAGTTTCGCTGATCTAAAATATTATCGGCAGTTTGGAGATCTACTGCTGCTGCAAGCGGCTTTTGGCTGGCGAGATTATCTTGATAAGCAGAAGCATTCTGATTTCAGTTTTCAATATAAACGCCGCTTATTTAAACTTGAATTAAGAGTGGAATATGAGCTTGAATCCTATCTGTTACGTCCGGAAATTCGCTATCTGAGACATTATTCTGCTGCAGAGGGTTTGCGGGATTATACTTTTCAGCGCCGGGAAGTTATAACTGCCGTTTTTGCCGGAAGAAAATTCCACAAACAAAGATGGGAAGTGGGCTATTTAACTACATACCTGACTGCGAAAATGAAAGGTGATACATTGAAAGAATCAAATAAAAACGAACAAAAAATGCTCCTTGGCTGGTCTTGCTATTTCTCCGATATAGCTATTCTTCGTTTCAGTGTCAGTCATGTGTTTGAAATACACGGTTTTGGCGGCGGCAATATGCAGTTTATACTAAAGTTTTAAATGAGTTTAATTCCTGAGAATATTTTTCTCAAATCAAATTAGCAATAATCACAACGGAAAAGGCCGGAGATCGTGCTGTCAGGAAGAGAGAGGGTTGACTAACAACAATAATCTCCGACCTTAAAAAATACAAAAAAAATTATAAAGAACAAAACAACGTTCATCAGTTCAGTTCTTTTCAATAGGTTGTGTTATGTATGATGATCCCCCAAAGTGTAATAATAACGGCATAACATTTAGAACATTCATATTTCTTCAGTCCGGGAACAGCTCTTTGCCACGGTTTTCTTCTAATACGCCTGAACGACGTGCTACTGCATTTCGGGCAATTAATACTTTTCAAATGACCTCCTAAAGATTACGAAGTTCATGCTTCATTTATTGAGAAAGGTAAATATTGTCAAATCAAATTTATGCGGGTAAAAACAAAAAAAAGATTTACAAATCAGATTGCTGTGAGTTTATCGGTTTTGGAAAAGGAGATGTCATGGAAGAACAAAAAAGAGCTTCAAAAATATTAATTGTTGATGATGAGCCGATCAATGTGATGATCGCCAGTAGAATTCTGCAGAAGAATGATTATGAAATAGACACTGCTTCCAATGGAGAGGAAGCTTTGCAGAGAATCGAGGAAGATCCGCCTGATTTGATCTTATTGGATATCATGATGCCGGGTATGAATGGTTTCGAAGTATGTAATAAATTGCAGCAAACTGAAAAAAATCGTGAAATTCCTGTGATATTTTTAACAGCTGTCACTGATAAAGAAAGTATTGTCAAAGGTTTTAAGGCAGGAGGAAAGGATTATTTGACCAAACCTTTTAATACTCCGGAACTACTGGCTCGAGTGAAAACTCATGTCAGTTTGAAATTAGCGAGAGATAAACAGCAGAAACTGATCGAAGAATTACAGAAAGCCCTGGCAGAAATTAAAACCTTATCGGGCTTGCTGCCGATCTGTTCACATTGTAAAAAAATTAGAGATGATGACGGTTATTGGAAAGGAGTAGAACATTATGTTGCTGAACGCAGCGAAGCTCAGTTCAGTCATGGAATCTGCCCGGATTGTATGAGACAGTATTATCCCAAAGTGGCAGAGAAAGTGTTGAAAAAACAACAAGATGAATTAAGCAAAAAAAAATCGGAATCAGAAAAACAGGAATAAAGTAAATTTCAGTTATATTTTTGTTTAATACAACAACCCTTCATCAAAATCTGAGCCAAGATAATTCCACCAATCCGACCAGCTTCCCTCCATCGGATCGTTATCGCTGTAGATCATACGGTAATCTCCATGTTGTTGAATATCGATAAAAATATACGTTAGATATTCATCAATACGATATTTCCAAATTTCATAATCTTTCTGGGCATATTTTGTCCCCATGGAAGTTTTTCTTTTGATTATATCATATGGCTTGCCGTGTCTTATGTAGATTCTACCGCGATCCGTCGTCCAACCAGAATTGAAATGCGTAAAATATGTATCACAATATTTTATGCGAATTTTAATCTGATCCAGAAATTCATTTTCTTCTGTACTGGGATCGAGATCATTAGACTTCCAGAAAACATTTAAATAACGCCATTTGTCTTTTTCATCCAGTTTTTTGAAATACTGTTTTTGCTGATGTGTAAGGAAATAACTGGCTAGTTTATATTCATCTTTCAGATTATCGAAAACAGAATTTTCATGATCAATATCTATGTTTTCCTCATTCTGGGCAGGAAGGTAAAAAATTATCTGAATAAAAATTGCTAGGATAAGAAAATTCTTCATGATATGTCCCCTTCAAAGCACTCAATTAAACTTAATTCTTCTAATATACAATCTAAGGAAGCCTAATTAATAGGCAAATAGTAATTTTTAAAAATCGGTTTATTATATTGTTAAGACAATAATTCCACCTACGGTCATCAGCATTCCAATAAGATTTTTGATCGTTACCGGCTCGCCGCCGGCGATGATTCCCATCAAGGCACCAAACAACGGCGAGGTAAACGCGATCGGCATCACTTTGCTTAGTGGCGCGCCTTTTATCGCCATATAAAAACAGAGCATTCCCACCGAACCGGCAACTACGCCGCCGCCGATGATCATGTAGGTGAGAGCTTTTCCTCCAGCATGGGTGATGGTTTTCCAATGCGGATAACTGGCAATGGAAAGCACGATGAGTGCGACAAAAGTTCGGATCGTGATTCCCATCTGCGGAGACAGTTTTCCCAGATGCAATCCTTTCTTTTCAAAATAACCGCCTACGCCCCAGGCAATTGCCGTGAGCAAGGCAAATAATTGTGGCTTCATAATTTTCCTTTTTCCCGGAATTGCCTCAATTTGAAAGCTTGAAGTAAGAACGGGAACAATTATTTTTATCGCTGTCCTTAACGCAGACTTCGCTCTGGGTCAATTCCAGCTCAATTCCTGCTAACTTGATATTTCACACCGCGTGCTGTCTGATATTTCAGCATCTTATCCAGGCAGCCTTTTTCTGCTCCGATGAATTCCGGCGGATCGATACCAGCTCTTCGAAAATCACCATTCAATACCAGTTCAACTGCTGCCGTTGCCGAATAGCCGGTGGTGCGAGCCATGGAAGAAATTCCGATTTCCTTATCAGATCTATCCAAAAGATCATATTGATAACACACTTTTTTTCCATTTTCATTTCCGGCAATGATTATTTTCATCACTGTGAATTCCGGTTCGTCTTGTCCCAGCTTCCACTGTTTGAAAAGCAGCTTTGCAGTTAGTTCGATCGGCTTGATCTTCCTGCCTTTCACGTCGATTTCTTCTTCGCCAAAGAAGCCGCTTTCCCGCAGCATTTTCATGTAATCGATATGACCGGGATAGCGCATTGTTTTCTCGATCATATTGGGAATTTTCATCGTAAAAAGCAACGAGCGTAAACCGTCTGTATTAAACGCTTCCAAAGTGCCGATCTCGTCAAATTCCAGAAGTTCAGGTTCGGAAAGAGCAGGTTTGGTAACTAAATTTCCATCTTTGATATAACGTGCCGGTCGAATGTATTCTTCGATCACATCGATGGGCGAAAACGGCGCTTTGTATTGGAACGGCCAAGTTCGCTTCTGCGGCAGTCCACCCACATAACATTGATAACTTTCTACCTGCATCGTGGCGTTGTGATGTCCCAGGATCACATTTCCCATGCCGGGTGCTACACCGCAATCTACAATGGCGATTACATTTTTAGATTTTGCCAGCTCATCCAATTCAAAGCAATCTTCCGGAAAGAAGGAAATATCTACAATGTTTTTGCCAGCTTCGATCACAGTTCTGGTCGTAGAAAATCCCATAAAGCCGGGAACTGCATTTACCACCAGATCAGCTTCAGCAATTGCTTTCCGGATATTTTCAGATTTGGAAAGATCATGAATTTTTGTTTCTATGTTTTCTTTTCCTTTCACAGACTTGAGATTCTCTTTGTCCACATCCACTGAAGTTACTTTGTGCTTTTTCGCTAAATCCAAAGCCATCGCACTTCCCACCATGCCACAACCAAGAACTGTTATTTTTGCCATCTGTTTCTCCTAAAATTTTATCTTATTTTACTGCCGAACCAACGCAGCATCAAAAACATGATCATAATAGGAAGAAATGTTCCAAATACTGATATCAATCCTACAAAAACAAACCTGAAAATTAGTGCAGTTGCAGTTAAAATTATTTTCCATTTGAGCGCGATTTCCGGATGCGTCCAGAATATGTATAGAATCAATATTGCTGCTGCCGAAGCTGCAATTCCAACCAATACTACCTCCAAAATTCACATTGATTGGAAATTTCAATTTGATGTCTGGAAAGTCAAATAAAATAAATTGATCGTGGCAAGAAAATCGTTTAGCTTGTCTCAATAAAGTTGGAGGCATATTTAATCTTGCGAAGGTCAAGAAAAGCAGGAAGTTCGACAACCATTCGCCAGGTTAGTGCGCTTCAAACCAGTTTTTACCAATTCCGATATCCACCTCCAGCGGCACAATTTTGGAATATTCTTCCGGAAGCGCTTTTTCCATTTCGGTTTTGATCAGCTTCTTCGCTACTTCCAGTTTGGATTTTTTCACTTCAAAAACCAGCTCATCGTGCACCTGCATGATCATTTCAATATCGTCATTATCTTTGATCTTTTCGTGCAGATTGATCATGGCGATCTTGATGATGTCGGCGGCACTGCCCTGAATCGGCATATTGGTGGCAACTCGTGCTGCTTCACTCACTCTCTGGCGGTTGGAACTGCTGAGCTCCGGCAAGTATAATTTCCGGCCGAAGATAGTTTCCGCATAACCTTTCCTAGTGGCAGTTTCGATGCTTTTCTTGATGTGATTCTGAATCGTAGGAAATTTGCTGAAATAATTATCGATGAATTCCTGCGCTTCTTTGCGCGGAATATTCAGTTCATTGGACACACGAAAAGCTCCCATGCCGTACATCAAACCAAAATTGATGATCTTGGCATAACGGCGCTGATCGGCTGTAACTTCATTCTGCGGAACTTCATAGATGATGCTGGCAGTTTCACTGTGAATATCCTTTTTCTGCTGAAAGGCATTGATCATTTTTTCATCTTGGGAAAGCATCGCCAGAATGCGCAATTCGATCTGGGAATAGTCGGCGGCGATCAGGATTTTGTCATCACTTTCGGCTACAAAAGCGTAACGGATTTCTTTGCCCATTTCGGTGCGAACAGGAATGTTCTGCAAGTTTGGATTGGAACTGGAAAGCCTGCCGGTGGAAGCCACGGTTTGATTGAACGAAGAATGAACTCGACCCGTTTCTGGATTTACAAGTTTGGGAAGTGCGGTCACGTAAGTTGATTCCAGTTTGGAAATGGTGCGATATTCCATCAGTTTTCTGGCAATTTCGTGTTCTTTTGCCAAAATTTCTAATACTGTCACATCGGTTGAATATCCCGTTTTTGTTTTCTTGACCGGTGGAATACCCATATCCTCAAATAATACTTTTCCCAACTGCTGAGTGGAATTTATATTGAATTGCGTTCCGGCAATTTCATAGATTCTCTGTGTCAATTCTCCCAACCGTTTTTGATTTGCTTTGGACATTTCATCCAGAATATCCACATCGATTTTCACGCCATTCTGTTCCATTTTTGCCAGCACATAAAACAGTGGCATTTCTATATTTTTGAAGAGGTTGTAAAGATCTGCTTTGATCATTTTATCTTCGAATATTTTATGAAGTCGAACGGTGATATTTGCATCTTCAGCAGCATAATCACAAGCCTGCTGCGTGGGCACCAGATCAAACGTGATCTGCTTTTTACCAACTCCGATCAGGTCTTTGATCGGGATCATGGGATGGCCGAACTCTTCCTGACTGCAGGCATCCAGAGAATGACGTGAAGTTGGCCGTAGCAGATAATCAGCAACCATTGTATCGAAAATTTCATTCTCGATCTTCCAGCCTGCTCTTTCCAGAACCAGGTAATCATATTTAATGTTGTGGGCAATTATCAGTTTTCCTTTTAAAACTTTTGGCAACTTATCCAAGACGATTTCAGCTGGAACATTATCCGCCATCTGATGCGCAAGGGAAATGTAATAAGCCTTTTCGGGAGTTGTGCAAAGCGAGATTCCCACCAGTTTTGCCAGCAGGGGATCGGTATCGGTGGTTTCGGTATCCAATGCTATAATTTCAGCTTTTTCGATTTTCTTCAGCATCTTTTGGAACGCTTCTTCTTTATCGATCAAGTTCGCTTCAAATTGAATTCCTTTATTTTCCTGCGATTCATTACTTTCTAAAGCAAAATCAAATTTTTCTTTGAATTCTTTCTCTTCGATTCCTTCCTGCACCACCGGATCGCGGTAAGTCATGATCTTCTTGGCGATGGAATTGAGTTCGTATTCTTTCAGAATTTCCAGGGAATCTGCCAGCTTTGCCCGATCAAACCGAAAGCTGCGGTCATCTTCTATTTCCAGCGGTACATCACGCACAATAGTAGCCAGTTTTCTGGAAAGAAAGGCGTCTTCTTTGAATTCGAGTAGTTTTTCTCTGGTTCCTTTGGCGGAGATTTGATCAATATTTTCATAGATGTTCTCTAAAGTACCAAATTCGGAAAGCAGCTTTTCTGCGCCTTTTGGTCCGATGCCTTTCACGCCGGGAATGTTGTCTGCACTGTCACCGCAGATCGCCAGATAATCGATGAACTGCTCCGGCTTAAGACCGTATTTTTCGATCACAGCTTCTGCATCCATCACCTGTTCCTTGGCTGGATCGTACAATTTTACATTTTCATCCACCAACTGCGAAAAATCCTTATCGCCGGTCACGATGATCACATCAAATTTCCTTTTATATTTTTCGGCCAGAGTTGCCAGCACATCGTCCGCTTCGTAACCGGCGCAGGAAATTTCTTTGAGCCCGATCAAATTGAAAAATTCTTTGATCGGTTCTACCTGCTCGTGCAGTTCATCCGGAGCTGGCAGGCGATTGGCTTTGTAGGTATCGGTGATTTCGTGACGGAAGGTTTTTTCGCGCCGGTCGAAAGAGATCGCTACAAATTCGGGATTGTAGCGTTCCATCAGCCGCAGAAAAGCATTGATCGTGCCGTAGATAGCACTGGTGTTCTGCCCTTTGCTATTATAAAGCGGATTGCGGATGAAAGCAAAGAAAGAGCGATAAATGATCGCTGTACCGTCGATCAGAAATAATTTCTTTTTCATATTTTTTTTCTCCAAATTCTGTATCCCACTGTCTCCTGATTGTGATTTCGTTCAGGAGAGAACGAGTTACATTCTCGATTTGTAAATTCCCTGTATTCATGTCCATGAAATTTTTGCTTTGACAGCTTATTTCCATTGAATATTAAGTGATATAATAAATTTTTATGGGAGAAGAATTATGGATTCAACAATAAGAGTTCTGGTCGTTAACGTCAGCACATCTTTCTATCGCATTGATCGCTATAAACTGGGCGATTTTTTTGGTCCGGTCGATCTGGGACTTCATCTGGCAGGGAAACACAACAGTTTAAATATCGGCACCGGACTTTTTGCCGGATCCATTCTGCCCGGTTCAAATCGCCTCATCTTCTCCGGGTTTTCACCCTGCTGGGGCGGATTTTATATTTCCTCAATGGGTGGAGCTGGTTTGGAATTCAATGATCTGGGAATCAATCTTCTGGCAATTGCAGGGAAAGCAGCCCAACCTTCCATATTATATTTGAATCGAAATCATGGAGAAGAAATCCAGGTAGAGCTTTTTCCGGTTGATCTTAGTAAAATATGGCATCAGGAAAAGCAGGGAGTTTATGGTTTACTGGAATACACATTTTCCCAATATGGCAGTAAATATGAATCGAAGCCGCGCATTCTGGCCACCGGTCCTGCTGCTGCCGAAACCGATATGGGTGCAATCTGTTCCGTTCCTGTCCATGACAATAAATTATCGCACGTGGATACCTGGGCGGGCAGAGGTGGATTTGGTTCCAAACTATATCAGGAACATGGAATTGCCTCGATCATTTATGGCGGAACGCATCTGGAAGAAGATTTTCGCGATCGTTCTGTGGCAGATCAGTGGTTCAAAGATAAATATGATCAGAAGCTGGCAGTAAAGGATTTTGAAGCAACCACCAAATATCGCTTTGATCCCAAGTTCAAAACAGGCGGAACTCTGGGAGTGAATTACGCCAATGTTTCCAGCAGATTGATCGCCTTCAATTATAAAAGCATCCATTACAGCGAGGATGATCGGCTGGAAATGCATCAGAAATTTATCCTGGATCATTATCTGAAGCAGTTCAATGAAGAAACAATTCAAACAAAGCAGCAGAAAACCTGTGGTGAACCGTGTGCTGCTGTTTGCAAAAAAATGAACGGCAAATTTAAAAAGGATTATGAACCTTATCAGACGTTGGGACCGCTTTGCGGAATTTTTGACCAACGTTCTGCCGAAAAACTGGTGCATCATGCCGATCTGCTGGGATTTGACGCCATTTCCGTCGGCGGTGTAGTTGCCTGGCTGATGGAGTGCGTGGATGAAGGCATTTTATCCTGCGAAGAGGTGGGGATTTCCAGCAAACCAAAATTTGATCCGGTCGATTTTGATGTGATAGAGGATTCCAAAAGAAATGCAAAGATTGGTATTGAATTGCTGAATGCGATCATCGAGAAAAAAGGAATTCTCAATTTTACGGAAGGCGCCAGGAAATTCGGGCGAAAGCTCTCAAGGCAAAAAGGCAAGAAACTGCTGGATAAATTTGTTTATCTGGCTTTTGCCAGAAAAGGCTGGATGGTTCCCAATCAATATTGGACGCCGGGCGTGCTGTCTCCCATGGCGATTATGGGGAAATATTACATGTATTACGGAGACGAATTTTTCCGTCCACGCGATCTGGGTAAACTGGCAGCCGACCGGTTTATGGCGGAATTGGTGATGGATAATCTGGGAGTTTGCCGTTTCCATCGCGGTTGGGCGGAAGATATGCTGCCCGAGATCATGGCTAAAATCTACAATCTGAAAGAAGAATATCTGAATAATATCAGGATGACTGCTTCCCGCATCAACAGCCGTAATGCCAGTGTTTTCTGGGAATCGGAACGTGATTTTGATTTTGTGATGACTTTCCTGAGAAGAAAGATCGAGATCGAAAAAGACGACGATGAGGAAATGAAGAACTGGCTGCAAAGATTTGAAGAAAACAAAATGGAAGCAGGCTTGGATTTCTGGTATGAAACACATAAGGGGATTCAGGAATCATTGAAGGAGTTTTGAGCTTAAAATATGAGAATATCATAACCATTTTTTCATTAAACTGAAAATAATGCTTGCAAAGTTCAGAAGTGAGATTAAGTTTACCCCAGATATTCATTAAAGTGAAAATGAGGACGAAATGAAGATAGATGAAAAAATATTTAGATTGTTACGTTCGAATTTATTTATTGACATTATCAATCTTCTTTTTTAGGAAAGGTATGAGTAAAGTGTTTTAGAAAAATTTTGTTGGAGGTTGAAATGAATAAAAAATTAAATGATATTTCTAAAACTATTCCCATCAAGTTTGAGTATCCAGAAAATATCGAATCTAAATTTGTAACGAATATTGTTGTTCAAAATCAACAAGATCATTTCATAATATCCTTTTTTGAAGCTAATTTGCCACCAATTTTAGGAGATACAGAAGAACAAAAAAAAGAACTATTAGATTCTATTGATTCTATACCCGCTAAATGTGTTTCTAAAATCATTGTAACTCCACAAAAAATGAAAGATTTTATAGATGTTTTGTCTCGAAATTACAACAAATTTTTGGAGCAATAAAAAATGAATTATGCAATCATACAAAATTCTAATAATACCGAACTTGATACATTGTCTGCAGTTTTGTATTCTGTTAATGCTAATGAGTTTTCAAAACAACAAAAAGATTATAATAAACGGACGATAACATTATCATTAGTTTCAGATACAACAGATTTCTTTTACTCTTTTGAACACGAAAACACATACCAATTAATGCTATTAAGTGAAGAATCCTTAAAAAAGGATTGGTTGGATCCCAATGAGGACTTAGCATGGAAAGATTTGTAAAAGGTGATATAGTTGTATTGCCATTTCCTTTTTCTGATTTGAGCGGGACCAAAAGAAGACCGGCTTTAGTTATAAAACATTTTTCAGGTGACGACATAATTCTTTGCCAAATTACTGCTTCAAGAAGTGATGAATATTCAGTTTATATTACAAGTACTGATTTTATTGAAGGATATTTACCGCATGATTCTTTTATTAGAACGAATAAGATTTTTACAGCTGATTCGAATCTAATCCTAAAAATAAGTGGGAAAATTAATTTAGACAAACGTAAAGAAGTTATTGATAAAATAATTGGATATATCAAAAATTAATTTCTTTCATTCACAGTATTAAGCGATTTTCATATTTGAATACTATTTATTGCATAATAATAATATTTGATGATTATTTTCCAAATTTTGAGGAGTAAATAATATCATGCAAACCGAAACCAGAATCATCTGCACGATCGGGCCGGCAAGTTCCAGTGAAATGACATTGCTTGCTTTGGCTGGTGCCGGCATGAATGTGGCTCGCCTGAATATGAGTCACGGAAATAACGAAACTCATCAAAGTGTGATCGATACGATCCGCAAAATCAATCGGGAAAACGATCTGGAGATCAAAATCCTGATGGACCTGGAAGGCTACCGTATTCGCATCGGCAAGTTGGAAAATCCCGTAAAAGTGGAAAAAGACGAAGAAATCCTGCTCTCTGCCAGCCGCTGCGACACAAACAGGAAATGTATCGATTTCGATTATGACGGCGATTTGAACCTGATCCCCACCAATGCCGATCTTTTTATCGACGACGGACGTCTGCGTTTCAGGATCATGGAAATTCTGCCGGATTCTCTGCAGCTGAAAACATTGCAGGGTGGAACGATAAGATCACGTAAAGGCATTAATATTCCCGACCTTTCTTTACCCAATTCTAATCTGAACCAGCAGGATAAAGCAGATATAAAATTCGGGGTGGAAAATAATGTCGATTTCATTGCCCAGTCTTTTGTCTGCAATGCTCAGAACATCGAGTTAGTAAGAAAAGAAATGGAAAAAGCCGGTGGAAATTGTGGAATTTTTGCCAAGATCGAAAATGCGGCAGGCGTAAAAAATATCGATTCGATCATCGATGTCTGTGATGGCATCATGGTGGCGCGCGGCGATCTGGGAATCAGCCTTCCGGTTTACAAAGTTCCCATTATTCAGAAATATATCATCAGCCGCTGCATCAGAAAGAAAAAACATGTGATCATTGCCACTCAAATGCTGGAAAGCATGCTGGATTCGCTCTATCCCACCCGCGCCGAAGTTTCCGACATCGCCAATGCCATTTACGATAAAGCGGATTTCCTGATGCTTTCCGCCGAAACTGCCGTGGGAAAATATCTCGTGCAGACCGTGAAAATGATGCGCAAGATCATTGAATTTACCGAAAATAGCATTTATGTTCAGCCGAAGCTGGGGTGAAGAATTAGATTGCATACAGTATCTTAACTAAATTCAATTCGACATTAAACTTATTCTCAGTTATTTGGAGCAAATTCTTTAGAGGAAATTTGATATGGAACGAAAAATTGCAGTTGATTTGGGAAACCTGATCCTTTCATTCTCGGATTCTATGGACTTAGCCAGTCCTGTTCTTACACAGCACCAGCAGAGAACAGCTCTGATAGCCTGGGAAATGTGCAAACTAACGAATCTTTCGACCGAGCGTCTGGAAAATATTTTTATGGCTGCACTCATTCACGACATAGGAGCATTTTCTCTGGAAGAAAAAGCTTCTCTGATGCATGCGGAAAACATTAATACAGAAGAACATTGCATCAGAGGTCAAAAGCTGTTGCGCAAAATTCCCTGGCTGCGTGATTCGGCTCGTATCATCCGTTATCATCACACTCCCATCAGAGATTGGAATGAAGCAATTTATGTGTCACATGTATTCGATTCGCAACTGCTTTTTTTAGCAGATTACGTGGAACGTCAGATCGATCGCAGCGAATTCATTTTATATCAACATTACGAGATCATCGAACGAGTGAAGAGAATGAGTGGAGTAGAATTTCATCCTCAAATTGTTGAACTTTTTTTAGAGACGAGTGATCGGGAGGAATTCTGGCTGGACCTGATCTCTCCGCGTCTTTATTTCATATTGCAGGAAGGACCTTTTAGAGAAATAAATGTAAGCATCTCGGAATTGATCAATATCTCGGAATTATTCAGAAATATCATCGATCTTCGTTCCAGATTCACTTCCACCCACTCCAGCGGTGTTGCTGCTGCTGCGTCCATGCTTGCCCAAAAATTTGGTTTCACGGAAACAGAAGTAAACATGATGAAAATTGCGGGTAACCTGCATGATATAGGTAAGCTTGCCATTCCAAACGAAATCTTAAATAAGCGCTCCAGCTTGACTCGTCCGGAAATTGAGATTATGAAATCCCACACCTATTATACTTATACGATCATTAGTAAAATTTCCGGTTTGGAGCAAATTGCCCGTTGGGCTGCTTATCATCATGAAAAGCTGGATGGCAGCGGTTACCCTTTTCGCTGTAAAGATTACGAGCTTTCCACCGGAGCGCGCATGATGGCTGTGGCGGATATTTTTGCCGCGCTGGCTGAAAATCGTCCTTATCGAAAAGGTATGGATCAGAAGGATATCGTGCGTATAATGCGACAATTTGCCGATCGTAATCTGATCGACAGCAAATTGGTGAGATTATTGTTATTCAATTATGACGAAGTATTCGATCATGTGAAAAAAGAGCAGAAAAAGACGAAGAAATTCTATGAAAATCAGTTTGAAATCAAAGATTTAAACTGAGAATATGATAAGCTGATTATGGATGATCAGCAAAAATATGCTCTTAATTATTATGCGACAATATGAAGAGAATAATATTTTTGTTGCCAAAATATATTGATTTTGATTTTTTTAGCACCGGGTAAAAAATGGGAATGTGAAAAAAAGAAAAGCAGTAAGCAAATTTTTTTAGCGGGAAGTTATATGAGAAATATTCCAGCCTTAATTTTAGTCATAATTGGCATTGTAGCAATCATTGCAGTTGTTGGTTTCGTCATTGCCAGCATTGCACACAATTATTCCGAAACCGATATGCAGACTCAAAGCGAGTTGGAAAGAACGCGTGCCGTTCCGGAACTCAGCCAGAACATGTATATCCTGCAGCTTTTTGCCAGCAAGAATTATTCACGCATCGAACACCAGAAACAGAAATTGGAAAAAGCAGGTTACAACACAATCGTTACTAAAACCATGAAGGATAATGAAATTCTTTATAGATTGCGTTTGGAAGGCTTGTATGGTGAAAACGAAGCTTTAGCTCTGGGAGATGAGATCAAACGGAAATTTCCGGCAATTCAAAATTTCTGGCTCGATCAGATCGGAACAGAACAATCAGTTTCGGAACATATTGCTCAGCAGGATGTTTTAGACGAGAAAGAAACAACAGATCCAATGGAAAGTAAGGATGAAATCACAAAAACGGAAGAAATAACACAGCCTGTAAAATCCACTACTTCAAGCGATAAAAGATATGAGGTACAACTAATGGCGAGCAGTAATTATGCCAAGATCGAAGAAACTAAAGCCGCCCTGGCCAGGCTTGGCTACCAAACCAAGATCATTAATCTGCAGGAAGGAAAAAAAATAGTTTATCGGCTCAGATTGAAAGACATGTATTCCAAAGAGCGCGGAACTGCAATCGGTGAAAAGATCATCAGAGAATCACCGCTTGTAAGCGGCTACTGGCTGGATGAAATGAAAGACGGCCAAAGTGTACCCGATCAGCCCAGAATTGCAAAATCATCCCAGCCGCAAAAGAAAGAAACACCAGTTTATACTGGGGCAAAAGATTTTGAAATTCAACTCTTGGCCAATACAAAACTTGATCTAGTAGAAAATCGTAAAAGAGATTTAGAAAGACAAGGTTATAAAGCCAAAATCTTGACTGTTGTAATAAATGGAACCACCTACTATCGTCTGCGCCTGGCAGATAGCTACACGCAGGCACAAGCTAAAGAAATCGGCGAAGAACTGAAGAAAAAAATCAGTTTTGTGCAAGATTACTGGGTGGTCAAAAAATCTTCCGGCGATAGAGTTTACACTCCCACATCCCGAACTGAAAAAAAAGAAGAACCATCCAAGAAAGTGGCAACTCAAATTGCACAACCGGAAACACAGGAACAAACAAGCACCGAAGAAATGGTTTCTGAAAAACAGATGGGATCTAAGATTGTTGATTATTCAGCCTCCTGCAATGCCAATGAAGTTAATATCCGCACCGGACCAGGTACCGAATATGAAATCGACCCGATCGGTAAATTGATGCAGGGCATCACGGTTTTCGTGGTGGAAGAAAAAGGTGAATGGGCTCGTTTCACGATCACACCGAATGATGAATCATGGTCGGGATGGGTGCGTGCAAGGTATCTTGATAAAAATTAGAATCTAAAAAATTTTTAAATATAAATCTGAAGTTTTTCTGGAGTAAAAATGTTGGTTAATCTATGCTATTTTTATATTTAAATTGATAGCATTTTTTGTCTTCATTTCTCTTCAACATCAACGGCAGATTGTGGAAAAAAATTAAAATCGTAAAATGGAGATATCATGAAAATATTAGATTTGATTCTTGTTATTTTATTTCTGTTTACTGTCAGCTGCACTCAAACCGGTGATTTCAAGGAAATCAAAACGGATGAAGATTCGCTTTCAAATCTGAAAGTTATTGGCTTTGGATTGGGAAGATCGCACAGTCCCAATCTGGCCAAAGAAAAAGCGAAGCAAAATGCCATTATCAATCTTTCCGACCAGATTCTGGGTCGCAATTTCAGTTATAATAGATCGACCGGATCGACAAAATTCAGTACTACATTTCGCGGTACGATCTCCGGTTCGGAAGTTGTGGAATCTATCTATATTGGAGATAACACATATTTCACAACTCTATCTGCTCCACTTCCAGAACAGATGCTGGATAAAAAAGATTCATTCATGATGGAGACAGAATATAGAACCGCAGATCTGGAAAAAAGCCTGCATCAAAAATACCAGACTGCTGTAAAAGAATTAAAAACAAAACACTTTAAAAATCAGGAAATCCTGGAAGGTAAAATTTATCTTACCGATATCGATGTAAAATATCATCAGGAAACAGATGTTTTCACAATCAAAATGCAAGTGCTGCTGGAAATCAATTGAAGATGACAAGGAGATAAATCAGGTTTTTCGATTCTCTTATTTTAGTTCTTTTTACCTTCTGATTTCTTTTTAAAATATTTCATTGCATCTTCTATCATTGCCATGCCGCGGTAGGTTTGTCCCACATGAAAATTACTCATCAGTTCATCCAAACTGGCATTTTGTTTTAATGAAGAAACTCCATAAGAATATAGCATTTCCTGATCAGTTATCAGAATATCTATCTTATCCTGTGCGCCTTTATGATCGGGATTTAAAAGCAACACTTTTTCAAAGCATTGCATTGCTTTATCGATCTGCTTCATGCCAAGATATGCCAAACCCAGATGATACTGAACAGAAACGGTTTTCGGGTCTTCTTTCAAAAGTTCTTCCAATAACTCCACAGCTTCTTTGAAGCGGCCAGCTGCTTTCAGAGAAATTGACATTTGATAATAGCCCAGAGTGTTATCGGGATTATGCTTCCGTACTTCTTTAAAAGAATTGATAGCTTTCTGAATATTACCGCGATGATAATAACTCAATCCCTTCCAATAATGAGCCATGTATAGATCGGGCTCATTTGTCACTATCTGATCGAAACATTCGATTGCTTTGCTGAAACTGGTATGACGAAAATAACAAATGCCCAGTTTATAGATCGCCAGACTGAATTGTGGTTCCAGCTCGATCACTCGACGATAATATTTTATCGAATCGTCCAGACTGCCCAGCATATAATGCAGTTCAGCCAGATTATAAATCACATCCACATTATCTGGGGATTGTTTAAGGATTTTGTCATATTCGGCAATTGCCTTCTTCAGATGACCGTGCATTTTGTATTTTTCTGCCTGTTTTTGCAGTTCAATAAAATCTGCCATTATCTACTCCTTATCACTTTTCAGATTTTGTGTACTTTAAGAAATGACCTCTTTGATGTAAAGAAAAAAAGCGCACAATTTGCCTGTGCGCTTTTACAATCAAATTTCGAATTACTTCACCTGATCGATCGCCCACTGAATGGCGTTTTGCAGCATCTCATCTTTTGGAGATTCGATAAAACCATTATCCATGACGCTTTTGGTCATACTGCGGGAATAATCGATATCTGCTTTGGCTTTTTGGAAGGCTTCTTCCCAGGTCATTTCAACCCGTGCTACGCCGTCTTTGATCGCCTGCATTGCCACATCGGCAGCTTCCACCGCAAAGACGCCCGCTTCATCCATGGTGGGTACGATGTTTTCTTTATCAATACCGCGTTTCTCGGCATAATCTGCCAGTGAATGAGCAGCGGCAATCGCCATTTCATCCGTTACCTTTTTGGCTCTTACCAAAAGTGCTCCTTTCAAAATCCCCGGGAATCCCAGAGAATTATTTACCTGGTTCGGGAAATCTCCGCGACCGGTGGCAACGATAAATGCACCGGCTTCTTTGGCAGCGTAGGGATAGATTTCGGGCACAGGATTGGCGCAGGTAAAGACGATTGATTTCTCTGCCATTGAGCTGATCCATTCCGGTTTCACGGTATCGGGACCCGGCTTGGAAAGAGCAATCATCACATCAGCACCCTGGCAGGCTTCGGCAAATGAATCGACTTTTTCGGGATTGGTGCTTTCGCAAAGTTCCCATTTGCGGTAGAAACGCTTATCTGTTTTGATGTCTTCACGTCCGGTATGAAGTCCGCCTTGGGAATCGAACAGATACATTTTCTTCGGATCGCCGCCGGCAGCAATGATCAATCGGGCAATCGTTGTATTGGAAGCGCCGGCACCCAGCATCACTATCTTCACATCGCCAATCTTCTTTTCTGCCAGTTTCAGTGCATTGATCAGTCCTGCCAGAGTGACGCAGGCAGTGCCTTGCGCATCGTCGTGCCAGACAGGAATGAGACATTCTTCCCGCAGAGTATCCAGAACTTTGTAGCAGTTCGGCTGAGAAATATCTTCCAGATTCACCGCTCCGAAACTGTGCTGGCACATCTTCACAAATTCTATGATCCTATCAGGATCGTTCTTGCCGTTGGCATCTTTACTGTCCATGCAAAGAGCCACGCCGTCCACTCCACCCAGATATTTCATCAGGAAAGCTTTACCTTCCATCACGCCCAGTCCGCCGGGAGGCGTGCAGTCGCCATCACCAAGCACGCGGGTGGAATCGCTGACCACAGCTACCAGATTGCCGCGGTTGGTCAGTTCAAAACTTGTATCGTTGTTATCACGAATTGTGGTGGAAATTTTGGAAACACCCGGGGTGTACCAGATGTTGAACCAGTTGAAACCGAAAACTCCGGCTTTGGGAACGGTCTGGATTTTGCCGCCGTAAAATTTGTGTGCATCTTCAGCCATTTTTTTCAGGAACAATGTTTTGGCTTTGGCGATCTGTTCCTGCGAAAAATCATCGGGAAAAACTTCGTTCAGATTTGTTAGATCGATCTTTAATTTTTTCATTGGAATTCTCCTATTTTTTTTAATTTATCCTGTTTAATCCTTCGATAAAATTCAGCATGAGCTGAATCACTCAGGATGACACTTATTATTTTCTTTCATTTTCTCTACTGTCACACTGAGTAGAGTCAAAGACTCGTATCGAAGTGTCGAGTTCTCTTCATGCTCAATATCCTTCGATACTTGGCTGAAGCCAAACTCAGGATAACAGTTTACTGTTTAAACTTCTCCACTCCTGCCTGATAAATATCATTGCCATTCACATCATTGGCAACGATGCAGGGAAAATTTTCCACTTTCAATTCGCGGATCGCTTCCGTACCCAGATCCTCATAGGCGATCACTTTGGCTTCTTTGATGGATTCGGCTACCACCACAGCAGCGCCGCCGATCGCAGCAAAATAGACAGCATTGTTTTTTTTCATTGAGTCGATCACAGCCTGGCTGCGAGGTCCTTTGCCGATCATTCCTTTCAACCCGGCATCCATCAGAGTCGGCGCATAAGGATCCATTCGGTAACTTGTGGTTGGTCCTGCCGAGCCGATCGGCTTGCCGGGAGGAGCAGGAGCCGGTCCCACATAATAGATCACCTGCCCCTTGATATCGAAAGGCAGTTCCTTGTCCTCTTTTACCAATTCTACCAAACGTTTGTGAGCTGCATCCCGTCCAGTATAAATAGTTCCGCTAATATAAACTTTATCACCGATTTTCAGTTTTTCCAGATCTTCAGTTTTCAAAGGTGTTGTTAAATAAACAGTATTTGCCATTATTTCTCCTTTTTTTAGCAACTAATAAAAAATTTCTTTCTGAGGAAATCTTCAAAGAAACTTCTCCCGAAGAATCTCGGTTCAATTTGAGATCCTTCCTGAGAGCAACGTACAAGATTCGTCAGGATGACATGCAAAAAGTTAGTTTTGTTAGTCTTGTTCTCTGCTAACATATTTTATTCTCAAATCACTGCACTTTTATGACGCGCTGCATGGCATTGCACGTTCACTGCCACCGGCATGGAAGCAATGTGACAGGGCATGGAAAGAATATGAACTCCCAGAGCAGTTGTTCTGCCGCCCAAACCCTGCGGACCAATACCCAGATTATTGATCTTTTCCAATATTTCCTTTTCCACTTTCGCCCATTTGGGATCGGGATTTTCTTCGTCCAGATTTCGCAGAAGCGCTTTTTTTGCCATAAGTGCACTTTGCTCAAAATTGCCGCCCAGCCCAACTCCAACCACAATCGGAGGACAGGGATTGCCGCCGGAACGCTTGATGCGATCGACCACAAAATCGATCACGCCTTCGATGCCGTCGGCAGCTTTCATCATCTTTACTTCGCTCATGTTTTCCGATCCACCGCCTTTGGGAGCGATGGTGATCTTGATCTTGTCGCCTGGAACGATGTCGGTGTAGATGATGGCAGGAGTATTGTCTTTCGTGTTTTTGCGCTCGATGATGGGGTCATCTACCATGGATTTGCGCAGATAGCCGTCTAAGTAACCTTGCCGGACTCCTTCATTGATCGCTTCATACAAGTTGCCACCAACCAGATGAACATCCTGTCCGATTTCCAGAAAAGTTACTGCAATTCCCGTATCCTGGCAGATCGGCATTTTCTCACGCGCTGCCAGTTCGTAGTTTTCCAGCAGAATATCCAGCACCTCTCTGCCGGTTTCAGATTCTTCTTTATCTTTGAATTCTTTGATCTTGTCGATCACATCTTTGCCCAGATAGTAATTGGCATCGATGCACAGTTTCTTTACTATCGGAATAAAATCTTTCACGTTTACTTCTCTCATAGAACTACCTCGCTATGTTTTATTTACCTAATATTCTCTACTGTCACACTGAGTGGAGTCAAAGACTCGTATCGAAGTGTCAAGTTCTCTTCTTGCTCAATATCCTACGATACTTGGCTGAAGCCAAACTCAGGATGACACTTATTATTTTAACGCTTCCTTCACCTTCTGTCCGATCTCTGCGGGCGAAGCACAAACAATTACTCCTGCTGCAGAAAGAGCTTCCATTTTTTCCTTAGCCGTACCTTTGCTGCCGGCAATAATTGCTCCCGCATGACCCATTCGTTTACCTTTGGGAGCGGTTTGCCCGGCGATGAAAGCAATCACCGGTTTAGAGAAATTTTCTTTAATAAATTCTGCCGCCTGAATTTCCAGATCACCGCCGATCTCTCCGATGATGACGACAGCTTCTGTTTCGGGATCATTATCGAAATGTTTGAGAAGATCGATGTAAGTGGTGCCGATGATGGGATCGCCGCCGATGCCGATGGCAGTGGTAATTCCCAGTCCGGCTTCCACCACCTGATTGGCAGCTTCATAGGTAAGCGTTCCCGATTTGGAGATAACTCCCACATTGCCTTTTTTAAAGACAATTCCCGGCATGATGCCGATCTTGGCTTCTCCGGCGGAAATGATGCCCGGACAATTCGGACCGATCAAAGTAGCACCACATTTTTGAACAAATTTCTTGGCTACGATCATGTCGGCAACGGGAATACCTTCCGTGATGCAGACGATTACTTTGATGCCTGCTTCGGCAGCTTCCATCACCGCATCCGCCGAGAAGGCAGGTGGAACAAAAATGATGCTGGTATTGGCTCCGGCTTTCTTTACTGCTTCCCGAACTGTATTGAAAACCGGTTTGTCCAGATGAGTTTGACCACCTTTTCCGGGAGTGACGCCAGCCACGATATTGGTGCCGTAATCCAGACACTGTTCAGAATGGAAGGTTCCTTCCTTTCCGGTGAAGCCCTGCACCACGACTCTGGAATTCTTATTAACTAAAATACTCATGATCACACTCCCCCGGCAGCATTCACAGCTTTGGCAGCGCCGTCTGCCAGATCACCTGTCGTGATGATATTAGCGATATCAGCGGATTTGAGGATTTCTGCTGCTTCGGCAGAATTTGTGCCGTTCAAACGAACCACCAGCGGAACTTGCAGTTTGATCTTTTCGATCGCTTCCAGGATGCCGTTGGCAATTCTATCACAGCGGACGATACCGCCGAAAATATTTACGAAAATCGCTTTCACATTGGGATCTCTCAAAATGATCTCGAAACCTTTGGCAACTGTTTCAGCACTGGCTGCTCCGCCCACATCCAGAAAGTTTGCGGGCTCTCCACCGCTCAGTTTGATGATGTCCATCGTGGACATTGCCAGTCCGGCGCCATTTACCATGCAGCCAACATTGCCATCCAGTTTCACATAGTTCAGTCCAAAATTTCCAGCTTCAGTTTCGGTGGGTTCTTCTTCGTCCAGATCTCGCATTGCTTTGATATCAGGATGACGATAAAGCGCATTATCATCGAATCCCATTTTGGCATCAAGAGCTACGAATTCATCTTCGGGAGTTAAAACCAGCGGATTGATCTCGATCAGGCTGGCATCATTTTGTGTGTAAACTTCATACAGAGCTTTGGCAAATTTGGCAAAAGATTTGATCTGAGGTTTGGAAAGCTGTAATCCAAATGCCAGTTTTCTGGCGTGAAAGGACTGAAATCCAATCAGTGGATCGATGCCGACTTTGATGATCTTTTCGGGAGTTTCGACAGCTACTTTTTCGATCTCCACTCCACCTTCGGATGATGCCATCATCACCGGCATTTCAGAAGCTCTATCCAAAACCATGCCCAGATAATATTCTTTTTTGATGTCCACACCACCGGCGATAAATATCTTTTTTACCAGTTTTCCGGCAGGTCCGGTTTGATGCGTGACAAGCGTCATGCCCAACATGTCTTTAGCTCGTTGTTCCACTTCTTCGATGCTATGCGCCAGCTTTACGCCGCCACCTTTGCCGCGTCCGCCGGCATGGATTTGAGCTTTGATCACCCAGAAATTTCCACCGATCTTTTCAGCTGCTTCTCTGGCTTCTGCAGGATCTTCGATCATGATGCCCGATTGAATGGGAATGCCGTGATCGGCAAAGATCTGCTTCGCCTGATATTCATGAATGTTCATTGAACCTCCGAAAATACTTTTTTTTTGAAATTCTTTTATAATAACTGCCTTCGTCCTTCTGCAGAGCCTGTCCTGAGCTTGACGAAGGACTCAGGATGACACAGGCAAAAAAATATTAAAACACTCTATTTCAAACTATTTTCTTTAATAATAATTTCAGCAATTTTGGGAATCTCTCTAGCTACTTCGGCAGTACACTCTTCCGAAAAAGTGTAAGTATCACAAACTTCCACAGCATAAACTTTGATATCCTGGGGAAGATCAGCCTTTTCTCTTTTCATGATGTCGAATGCTTCAAACAGGCTGATGTCATGAGGAGAGGAATGATGCAGTGTGCGGCTGAATTCCTCGAAAGTAAAGCGGTGAATGTCTCCCGGCTTCGCTTTGCCGGTTTTGATGGAATCGATCAGGATCAATTTTTTGTAGCCGATTATTTCGTCGATCACTCTGAAACCGGCTGCGCTGGCTTCCAAAACATCTATTTCTTTACACTTTTTCCCGATCTCGAAAGCGATGTGAATTCCCACACCGTCATCGGAGAGAATGGTATTTCCAAGACCAAGAACTAATGTTTTTTGCATTTTATCTTAATTTCCGAATGTACGCCAGCTCACACCAAAGTCGGGTAAACTTCGGAATATCGAATCTTAAAAACCATTTATTTATCGAAAACATTCGGAATATCCCGATAAAACCGGAACATTCCGAAGTTAATCTCTCGTGATCGTTTTGATCTTATTTCTGTCTTTGTCATAAACATTCACCATCAGCGGCATTTTACCGGGCAGGGAATGAGTGGCGCAAGCCAGACAGGGATCATAGGGTCGGAATGCCATTTCGATCATGTTCAGAATGCCGTCGTTGAATTCACCGTTTTTGATCAGATTCTGAGCAGCTCTGGCGATCGACATGGACATAGCAGCAGAATTTCCTACTGTTGCCACGATCAGATTAACGCCTGTCACCATGCCTTCTTCATCCGTTTTATAGTGATGGATGAGCGTACCGCGCGGAGCTTCCACAATGCCGATTCCTTCTTTTGGTTTTTCGGTAGGAAGGCGGCGAATATCTGTGCTGGTGATGGTTTTATCTTCCAGCATTTTGACCATGTGCTCTGCTGCAAACATCACTTCGATCAATCTTGCCCAATGAAAAGCAAGAGTATTGTGAGCTGGTTTACCGCCCAGGATTTTGAACATTTTTTCAAATTCTTTCTGAGCCAGTGGAGTTGCCATGCTGTCGGCTACATTCAGGCGAGCCAGAGGAGCTACGCGGTAAACGCCGCTGTCTTTGCCGTCCACAAAACCTTTCCAGCCGATCTTTTTCAGATAGGGAAACTTCATGTAACTCCAGGGTTCCACGCGTTCCACAATGTGATCGAGATATTCATTGGGAGCAAATTTGGCGATCTCCTTGCCTTCCGGATCTACAACTCTGATCTTGCCATCGTAAAAATCAGGACAATTGTTTTCATCCACTAAACCCATGTAATAGGTTTCATGTTTGTAAATGTCACCAACGATCAGATCGACATAAGTTTTATTCTTTAAAACCACATCATCAAAAATCTTGAGAGCAAAAGCAGCAAATTCCACGCTATCTTTTGCAATCTGCAGAAATTCAAGTCGCTGATCTTCCGTAATGCCTTTGGATACTCCGCCGGGAAGACCACAGACCGGATGAATGACCCTGCCGCCTAAAGTGGTGATGACCGAACGTAAACGGCGGCGGATATCGATGACTTTCTTGCCGATCTCTACGCCTACTTTACCAACTACACCCAGGATATTTCTTTCGCCCGGTGCGGCATTCGGTCCGACGACGAAATCCGGTCCGCCCAGAAAGAAAAAGTGCAGAAGATGATCTTCCATCATGAAAGCATCATAGATCACGCGGCGCACTTTGACGGCGGTTTCGGTGGGAATCACATTGTAAACTGCATCAACTGCTTTGGTGGCAGCCATATGATGCGTTGTAGGACAGACTCCGCAAATTCTGGGAGTAATGCGGGGAAGTTCCTCGACGGGACGACCTACGCAGAATTGTTCAAATCCTTTCAGCTCAGGAACTTGTAAGTAAGCATTCGTAGCATTTCCTTCTTCATCCAGGAAAATCTCGATTTTGCCATGACCTTCCAATCTGGTAATAGGATCTATTGTAATTTTCTTTGCCATATTATTTATCCTCGCTCATACGTTTTCTTTTCAGCATCGAAATGGGTAGTGAGAAACGATAGAAAGTTCCAGCAGGATCGGGAATTTGCGCCATCAGTTTTTCCACATCGATATCCTTCATTTCTTCTTCGCCTTCCAACCCCAAAATCGAAGCCAGAGCGGAAACCATTTTTGCTCCCACATCCAATACGCCCGGAGGCGGGCCATAACAACCTCGGCAGGGCATATTGGCACTGATGCAGCGTCCGTCACCCTCTTCTTTACAGCCGAATCTTGTTACCGGTCCCATGCAGATGATTCCCTGCGCCAGAAAACATTTTTCCGGATCGGGCTGAACTGTTGCTACTCTCTGGATTTTTTCCAGACTGAGTTTTTCCGGTTTGCTATCATTTCTACTGCAAACATCACACAAAGATTTTGCTGGAGCCAGCACAGTGCCTTTGGCGGGCAGATCGCTGGAAAGAATTTTTTTGATGGCATTCATGGTAAGATAAGGTTCCGGAGAACAGCCGGGCAGATAATAATCCACATCCACCACCTGATCCAGACTTTTCACGGTGTTAAAAAGCTTCGGCAGGGTCAGCTCTCCCTCTTCCACTTTCCAGCGTTCCTGAGGAACGTGATTATCAGGATTTTCAGCGGAAGGACAACTTTTTCCATAGGAAGATTCAAAGATCGTTTCTTTATCCCAGAAATTTGCCAGACCGGGAATGCCGCCCATGTGGGAACAGGCGCCAAAAGAAACAACGATCTTCGATTTCTTACGCAGCAGTTTTGCCATTTCTTGATTTTCTTTGGTACGGATCGCTCCATTGATGAAAGAAACGGTGATCTCCCCGTTTTTCATATTTCTTACATCTTCATATTTAAAGTCCATCGCACAAGGCCAGAAGACAATATTGACCAGCTCTGCCACTTTCAGAATATCTTCATTCAGATCGACGATCGCTTCTTCACAGCCGCCGCAGGATGCACACCAGTAAAAGGCAACTTTGGGTTTTGCCATCAAAACCTCCAATTAGTTTAGATTATTGTTCCCTGATATTCCGAAGCAAGTTGTTTGGCTTTCACATGATCCGGAATATAATCAGGCAGGATTACAGGAGATATCTTCTTTTTGTCCACTCCCAGCGTATCAACTTCTTCGATGTAGTTTTCCACATGCTGTAAACTGAGTTTTCCCAGCTTGATGCCTTTTTTCACTTTAGCAGTGGCATTAGATCCAGCTCTGCGACCAAAGACGATGATATCAAGTTGAGAATTTCCCATCAGGCGATTGCGTCCGTGAATTCCTCCGGAAGCTTCGCCAGCCACGTATAGACCTGGCACGGAAGTTTCGGCATTGGCATCGATATCCAAACCGCCATTTTGATAATGCAAGGTAGGATAAACCAGCATGGGATATTTTGTGATATCTATATCAAATCGCTTGTATTGCCGCAGCATGGCCGGCAGATATCTCTCGATGGTTCCTTCGCCGCTGATGAGTTCGATGAGCGGAGAATCCAGCCAGATTCCGCGCAAGCCGGAGGGCGTTTCCACGCCCAATCCTTTGTCACACTCACGGATAAAAGCAGAAGCCTCGATATCCCGCGGCTCGAGTGGATCAACAAATAGTTCACCTTCTTTGTTTACCGGTTGAGCGCCCAGTCCGCGAATTTTTTCGGTACAGAGAAAACCAACGATCTGTTCCGGAAAAACTGCTCCGGTGGGATGATATTGCACTGAATCCATATAAATTAATTTTGCTCCGGCTCGGTAACCAAGAACCAGGCCGTCGGCTGTGGCACCGTAATGATTGGTAGTTTCAAAGCCGCGTATGTGCAGCCGTCCAAAACCGCCTGTAGCAATGATAACAGTTTTGGCTTTAACGATGGAAAATTGCTTATTTTCCAGATGGAATAAAATGGCTCCGGCACAATGTCCTTTTTCATCCAGGATGAGTTCGGAAGCAGCAGTATATTCAATGTATTTTATTTTATCGGGTCGGTTGATTAACTCGTCCCGAAGCACGCGGCAAATAGCAGCACCGGTATAATCACGAGCGGAATGCATTCTGTTTCGGCAAGTACCACCTCCGGATTTCACCATCATCGAGCCATCCGGATTTTTATCGAACATCACACCCAGTTCTTCCAGCCATTTAATGGATGGAGGAGCATCTTTCACCAGGGCTTCTACCAGTTCCGGCTTATTATCAAAATGTCCACCGCCGATCACATCCAGATAATGTAAAGTCGGGTTGTCATCCAGCTGATCGGCAGCCTGAATGCCGCCTTGTGCCATCATGGAGTTGGAATCGCCCAGTCGAAGTTTCGTGACCAGGGTTACTTCTGCTCCGCCATCTGATGCTTCGATTGCAGCAGAAAGACCTGCCGAACCCGCTCCGATTATCAGGACATCTGTTTCAATATCAACGTTGTTCAAATCGAATTTATCGGGATGATTGCGAGGATAAGATTCCAGCATCTCAACGACTTCATTGACCATCTTTTCGCCTTTGTTGGGCCCAATTCTCAATTCCCTCAGAGCATCGCTTTGAAAGTCGGGATGATACTTATCCAGAACTTCTTTTCGTTCTTGTTCAGACATTCCAGGAAAGACTTTTTTCCCATACTTTTTGGCTAATTCCAATCTTTTAGGTCGGGTTTTTTCGACCATTTTGATTGATTCCATCATATATTTCGGATACATTATTCTCCCCTTATGAAATTTTAATTTCGCGTTTGTAATATTTTTCGGAAAGTTTATTTTTCGGCATTTTTTTCATGCTCTCGATTTCTTTATCAAATTTGCCGTTTTCCAATTCTTTCAGACGTGCTTCCAATTCCGGGCTTTTGGGAGCCAGATACTTTGCATATAACCGGCGGGCCAGAATGGCGTTGTTGTATTGAACGATCTCGGCAGGACAACGCAAAGCACAAAGACCGCAGCGGATACAATCGAAAGAGAGATTTGCTGCCCGTTCGATATCGCCTCTGATGAGAGCCTGAATATAATCCATCACCTGAATTTCCTGGGGACAGGCTTTGGTGCAGGTATTGCAGGAAACACAGCGGAACACCGTGGGGAAAAGTTTGGTAAAAGTACTTACATCTGCTTCCAGTTCATTCAGATCGTAGGTCGGTTTTTCGGCAGGAACAAAAGGAATCATGGCAATTGCCATTCCTTCCGTTACCACCGTTTGACAAGCCAGGCCGCCCTGCAGTTTATAATCGCCTTTTTCACGGTAAACTGTAGCGCAGGCGCCGCAATAGCCTTCCCGGCAGCCAACTCCTCTTTTCAGTTGAAATCCTGCATATTCCATGGCGGAAATAATAGTGGAACCTTCGGGAACCTGGAATAGCTCTCCACCAATATATACATTTAACATCTTCCTTTTCGCATCCATCAGCTATTCTCCTCCTTTAATATCCAATTTGGGCAAAGGACCCAAACTTCTGATTGATTCGGTAAATTCTTTCATAGTATCGGCAAATTTATTACCTTCGCTGGCAGAAATCCATTCCAGACGTAAACGATCTGGATCTATTCCCATCTGCTTCAGCATTGTTTGCAACAGGATAACACGTCTTTTTGTTTTGTAGTTTCCCGTTTGATAATGGCAATCGCCGGGGTGGCAGCCGCCAATGAATACTCCGTCGCTTCCTTGTTTGAAAGCATACAAAATGTGTTCAGGATCGATCCTGGAAGAACAGAGAGTTTTGATAACTACACCATTGGGAGGATATTTCAAGCGAGAAGTTCCTGCCAGATCTGCACCTGCATAAGTGCACCATTTGCACAGGAAGCAAACGATCTTTGGTTCAAATTTTCTCATTATTACTTCCTTTTATTAATTTAATATTACGTTTATCATGTTCATGATCTGGTTATCGGTCAGATTTTTCTGCTGTGAAGCACCGGATGGGCAGGCACTGATACAGGCACCGCATCCTTCACAGAGAATTTCGTTAACCTCGGCGATCATATCTGCATTCAATTTGCGTGCACCGTAAGGACAGGTACCGATACAAATTCCGCAACCGGAACATTTGTTATCGTCCACACAGGCAATGATCGGTTCGTGTTGAACTTCATCTTTTGACATTAAAGCCAGAATTTTAGCTGCCGCACCGGAAGCCTGTGATACTGCATCGGGAATATCTTTGGGTCCCTGAGCTGCTCCTGCTAAATAGAAACCGGATTGAATGCTTTCCAGTGGTCTCAATTTGGGATGTGCCTCATTTATGAAGCCGTCTTTATCGGTGCTGAGTTTCAAATTTTTAAAAAGTTGCTGCACTCCTTCGCTGGGAACGATGGATTGTGCCAGTACTACCAGGTCGGCTTTCACTTTTACTTTACGTCCGGTAAGTGTATCCATGCCATGCACAACCATTTTATCACCATCTTTGTAAACTTTTGCCACTTTTCCCCGAATGTAAATAATGCCGTCTTCTTTTACTCCATCCTGAATAAATTCTTCGTAGCGTTTACCACCGGAACGGATGTCGATATAAAATACGTATGGCTGCCCATCGTGGACTTTGTGTTTATAGAGCTTGGCATGTTTCAATGTGTACATGCAGCAGATTTTCGAACAGTAGGAATTATGTCTTTCCGGATCGCGTGAACCGGAACACTGAATGAAAACAACTTCTTTGGGAACTTTGCCGTCGGAAGGACGAAGCATTTGTCCGCCGGTGGGTCCGGTTGCCGAGAGGATTCTTTCAAACTGTAATCCGTTAACAACATCAGGATATTTTCCATAACCGTATTCGGGAATATTTTCCACCGGATAAAGATCGTAGCCGGTAGCCAATATCACAGCACCGATCTCTTCTTCAAATGTTTCCGGTTTTTTATCATAATCAACCGCTTCAGCCAGACAGGCTTTTTTACATTCACCGCAAGCAATGGGTTCAAAACCAAGGCAGTTTTCCGTGTCGATGGAGTAGGTGGCTGGTATAGCCTGTGGAAAGGGAGCATAAATGGCGCGACGATATGCCAGACCTTCGTCATATTCGCTGGGCACAACTACCGGACAGACCGTTGTACAGTCATCGCAAAGTGTGCATTTATCAGGATCAACGTATTGAGGTTTACGTTTGATCTTTACCTTGAAATTACCCATGAAACCACTTATTTCTTGTACTTCGCTGTTTACATAAAGTTTTATGTTTTTGTTTTTTCCAAGTTGAACCATTTTGGGAGTGAGAATACATTGTGAACAATCCAGAGTGGGAAAGGTTTCCGAGAGCTGGATCATGTGTCCGCCGATCGAAGGCTTTTTTTCCACCATGATCACTTCGTAGCCGCCGTCGGCAATATCCAAAGCTGCCTGAATTCCGGCAATACCGCCGCCGATGATCATTACACGCTTGGTAAGCGGTGCCGAAACCGGTTGCAAGGCTTCGTTCAATTTGGCTTTCTCTACAGCCGTTTTAATGATCAATTCTGCTTTTCTGGTTGCTTCTTCCTTCACATTGTGAACCCAGCTGCATTGTTCACGTATATTACCGATCTCCAGTTGATATTTATTCATACCAACTTCCGAGATTGCATCCTGAAAAGTGGATTCGTGTAAAGTGGGAGAGCAAGCTGCTACAACAACGCTTTCCAGTTTATGCTTTTTGATGGCTTCTTTTATCAGATTCTGCCCGGGATCGGAACACATGAACATGTAATTCTCGATATGAGCAACTCCGGGATAATCAGCCAGTTTTTCAGTCAGATACTCCACATCCACAGTGTCGGCAATATTAACACCACAGTGACAAATAAATACACCGATTCTTTTCATTCTATCCTCTTTAAATCAATTGCTTTTCTTTTAATAGCGGTTCAGGATCTACACCGTGCAATTTGGTCCATTCACTTTTCCAGCCTGCTCCCAAAGCCACTGACATCAGTTCTGTAAAATAAAACACCGGTATTCTAACAAAACTTGTGAACTCTTTTTCTATCTCTTTCTGCAGGAAATCCAAATTGTAAGCACAGAGTGGACAGCTCGTCATGATGGCTTCACAACCTGCCTGATGTGCAGAATCCAGTATTTCGTAAGCCCGAATAATGCTGACGTCTTTTTTGGTTAAAGTCTGATAAGCGCCGCAGCATTCCAATTTGAACAGATAATCCACAGGTTCTGCACCCAAAGTCCGAATCAAATCTTCCATGATGGAAGGGTCTTCAAAATCATCAATGGCATATTTCTGCGGACGCACCAGCAGACAGCCATAATATGCTCCCACTTTTAAACCGTTCAAGGGCTTTTCAATTTTATCTTTGATATTTTCGAATTTGATGCGTTCCTGCATAAGCGACAGGAGATGATAAATCTCTACCTGCCCTTTGTATTTGACTTCTTCCAGATACATAAAGTCGTTAACTTTTTCCAGTTTTTCCGGATCATTTTCCACGAAATCTTTGGAACGTTTCAAGGTATTGTAACACATGCTGCACATAACGACCAATTCTTTCAGATCCTGTTTTTCGGCTCTCAGCAGATTGCGAATGGAGGAAAGCTGCAGCATCAAATCGTCGCTGGTCATGGAAAACACTGTTCCACAGCAAACCCAGTCTTTCATCTCTTCTAATTGATAATCCAATTTTTCCAGAGCTTGCTGAGCAGAATCTTCAAAATGTTTGGCATTTGCCTTCAAAGTACAGCCTGGATAATATGGTAATTTCATTTTTTTCCTCCCTGCTTTAACCTGTAAGTTTTCTCATTGCGCACACCAACAGAATGGGAGGCAATTCTTCTTTATTTTCCACATCCAGATTTTCCGGATCGACAACTCCCAGCCCGGCACGTAAATTTATGGTGCGGAAGGCTTCCATCAATCCTGCCACATCAATGCCTTTGGGACAGCGGGTGGAACATTGCAGACAAGTAGAACAAACCCAGATAGTTTTACTATCCAAAATTTCCTGGATTTTGCCATATTGTGACAGTCGTAAGACCTGATTGGGAGAAATATCCATATAATCTACCACGGGGCAGCCGGATGAACAGTTGCCGCACTGATAACAGTCGAAAACATTTTGTCCGGAAAGCTCGTGAATTTTTTTCACCAGATCATTGTTTATATCTTTTTGGGAAATTTCCAGATACATATCAATCTCCTTTGTAATCGAAGCCGGTTTGAAAAGCTTTCATATTCAGTTCGGTAAATTTGGCAGGAACAGATTTTTTGATGGCATTGCGCATGGCTTCGTAGGTGGTGATTTTAGCTTGAGCCGTAGCAAATCCCAACATGACGATATTAGCCACGATTTTCTTTCCCAATTCTTCTGCCAGACGAGTTGCCGGGATAGCTTTGACTTCAAGATTCTGGTGGGTTTTCAGGTTTTTGACCAGGTCGATATCATATAGTAAAATGCCTTTTTTCCTCAGAATGGGTAAAAAAGTGTCGTAGGCTTCCTGGCTCATTGCGATCAAAACATCGGCTTCATCTACCAGGGGATAATCAACTTCCTTGTTGGATATAATGACCTGAGAACTGCAGGCTCCGCCGCGTGCTTCGGGACCGTAGGCTTGCGTCATGGAAGCCTGTTTGCCATCGAAAATGGAAGCAGCTTGACCAACAATGAAGGAAGAAAGAATGATACCCTGTCCGCCGAATCCGGAAATTTTAACTCGTAGTTCTTGCATCATTCCTCCTAATATTGGTTTTTTTTATCTGATACATAAAGTGGCTCTTTCTTAACCTTACGGGATATTCCATTTTCCACGTTTTCCCAGAAAGTTGGAATATCTTTATTCACAAATTCTCCACAGACAATAGGACCATCCATGTCCAGAGGTATATCTGTGGGATGGGCAGAATGATCGATGATTGATCTTTGCTTATATTCCTGTAACAGATCGAGACCGGTTCCGCCTTTGTTCTTGCGGGCAAAAACTGTAGCACAGGGTGAAATGATTTCCAGAAAACAAAATCCTTTCTTCTTTGCCATCTTTTCTACAGAATCCTGAATTCGCTGCAAGTGCAGAGCTGTCCAGCGTGCCACATAGGATGCTCCGGCAGCAGCGGTCAGTCCCACCAGATTGAAAGGTTGTTCATAATTGCCGTACGGAGCTGTAGAGCTGTAAGCTTTGAGAGGTGTAGTAGGGGCATTCTGTCCGCCTGTCATGCCATAGATGAAATTATTCACACAGATCACGTTAAGATCCATATTGCGTCTGGCTGCATGAATCAGGTGATTTCCACCAATGGCAAACAGGTCACCATCCCCCGAGATGACGGCAACCGTTAATTCGCGGTTAGCCATCTTCATACCGGTGGCAAAGGGAATAGCTCTGCCGTGTGTAGTATGATAGGAATCCAATTTAACATAACCTGCCACGCGCCCGGTGCAGCCGATTCCGGAAACAACGGCCAGTTTGTTCATGTCGATCCCTGCAAGTTTTACACCCTTCATAAACGCAGTGACAATACTGCCTAATCCGCAGGAAGAGCACCAGATGTGAGGCATTCTGTCCATGCGTAAATATTGTTCCATCGGATGTTTGGGTTCATTATTTTGCATAAGCCACCTCTTCTATTGCTTTGGCTACATCATTAACATTATGAATTCCGCCGCCGGGATGTGGCAGAGATCTTGTCAAAACTCCGCCGGCACAACGTTCCACTTCCAGCACAATCTGTCCCATATTGATCTCCGGGACTACGAATCCTTTAACCCGTTTGGCAAGATCGCGGATTTTCTGTTCGGGGAAGGGCCACACGGTTATCAAGCGCAGATATCCGACTTTTATGCCTTTTTTCTTGGCCAGATTTATGCCGGGAATCACGGTTCGGGAAGTGATGCCGAAAGATATAACTACGACATCTGCATCATCCAGACCTCGTTCCTCCAGCATTGAGATGTCATCTATATTGTTTTTGATTTTATCAATCAGACGATTGACCAGTTTTACGTGGCATTCTTCGCTCATATCGGGATAGCCGCGTTCATCGTGAGTTAGACCTGTGGAGTGATAGAGATATCCATCTCCGGTTTTGGCAAAATCAGATACACATTGTCCCGGTTCAATCGTATAAGGCTGATAATCTCCGGGTTTTTTGGTGGTGTATTTTCTTTCTACAAGTTCAATTTCCTCTACCGGTGGTATTACAACTTTTTCTGTCATGTGTCCCACAATAGCGTCAGACATAACGAATACAGGAAGGCGATATTTCTCGGAAAAATTGAATGCTTTGATGGTAAGATCAAAATATTCCTGCGGTGATTTGGGTGCGAGAGCGATAACACCATAATCGCCGTGAGAACCAAAGCGAGCCTGCATCATGTCAGATTGTCCCCAGGAAGTAGGTAACCCTGTAGATGGCGAACCTCGCTGAACATTGACGATAACGCAGGGAGTTTCCATCATGATGCCCAATCCGATATTCTCCAGCATCAATGAAATTCCGGGACCGGAGCTGGAAGTCATTGATTTAACACCGGCCCAGGAAGCGCCCAGAATTGATGCCATCGAGCCGATCTCATCTTCAAATTGAACAAAAGTACCTCCTACCTGCGGTAGACGAAACGCCATTCTCTCTGCAATTTCGGATGCCGGTGTGATCGGATATCCTCCGAAAAAGCGACATCCGGCTGATATTGCCGCTTCGGCACAGGCAATATTGCCTTGTAAAAAAAATTCACCCTGAAGTCTACTTTTTCTCAATTTTGTCCTCCTTTCGCACAATGAAAATAGCAGAGTCGGGACAGATGCTCTCACATAGACCATCGAAGGCACACTTGTCTCTAGCTACTACTACCGGCGGATGATAACCTTTTTTGTTAAACTCCGTGGAGAGTTCCAAAACTCCATTGGGGCAAAATTCGATGCAAAACGAACAGCCTTTGCAGCGATCCGGGATGATATAAATTTCACCGTCCACTACCTTGGGTTTGTCTTTGCCAAAAGGCTTTTCCCAATACTTCATAGATTCTCCCGATTATATTTATAATTAACTGATAAAAAAATAAAGGCAGATCCCCTGATTTGGGAATCTGCACTTTAATACTAATCTATCTTGGCTCAACAGGTTGTAAACCGATTTTTGTTTACACGACTGATGAGGGTTTTCTGGTATTTGTCTGAAAGGATTGATGTGATCGAGAACCTTTCCTCGAAAGCCCAAAAAAACTCCTATGCTCCAAATATTTGCAGTAATCATGGAAAAAACAAGCTCCAATTTACTGCTATTTTTTTAAAGTTGCGAAATGAAAATCGAGCCTGCTCTTGTCAATTATTATTTAATCTTTTTCCACAACATTGATTCGAACCTATTTGGCAATATTTTTTAAATTTATATTACACAACAAATTATAACTATGAATGAGATTCTTCGCAGAGTTCCAACAAAATTCCATGAGTAGATTTCGGATGCAAAAAGGCAATATTTGCCTTGTGCGCTCCAGGTCGCGGAACTTTGTCGATCAAGCGAATACCGTTTTCTTCCGCATTTTTCAATTTATCCTGCAAATGATCTGTGGCAAAAGCCAGATGATGAATTCCTTCACCCTTCTTTTCCAGAAACTTAGCCACAGTACTTTCATCGGATGTTGGCTCGAGCAGTTCGATGCGTACATCTCCGATCGGGATGAAAGCCACTCGAACTTTCTGAGATTCGACAACTTCTATCGATTCGATTTCCAAACCTAATTTCCGGTAGAATTTGGCAGCTTCTTCGATGCTGTGCACAGCAACTCCGATATGACTTATTTTGGAAGGCACATTACACTCCTATAACTCTTCATGATCGTAGTTTTCAGCCAGTTTGAAACCCAATTTCATCGCTTTCAGATTAAGATCGATATACTGAGGTTTCATGGCTTCACGAACAGCGGTTTTCAAAGAATTTTCTGAAACAACATTCGTTATCTTTGCCAGGAAGGCTAAAGAAAGAATATTAGTTGGCAGAACAGATCCCAGTTCCTTGACGGCAATTTGCGTGAAAGGAAGTTCATAGATCGTGGAATCGAGCAGCGAGATGTTTTTCACATGAGTGTTATCGGCTATCAGAATCCCCTCATCTTTCAAGTTAAAGGCAAATTTATCATAAGCTTCCTGCGTCAATGTGAGTAACACGTCGAAACGGATTGCTTCGGGATAATAGAATTCTTCGTTGCTGATGATAACATCTGCCCGGCTAGCTCCACCGCGTGACTCCGGTCCGTAACTCTGGGTTTGGGTAACTCTTGCTTTATCCAGAACTGCCGCTCGCGCCAAAATAATGCCGGCTGTGATCAGACCTTGCCCGCCGCTGCCGCTTAATCTGATCTCTTTTTTGAATTTCTTTCTATTCATGATTAATCTCCTGCTGTTTTCTTAAGTGATTGTACCAGTTCTTTATAGATTGCCGTATATTCTGGTCTTTCTTTCTGCACGAAGATCCCACGTGATATCTTGTCAGTTTTCTGCTCTTCCGGCAAAGTGTCATAGGCTTTTTGCGGTATCACATTTTCCTTCATCCAGATCATCATCTGGGAAGCATCACCTTTGCGGTTCAAACGACCATAGATTACCGGGCAGGCGCTCACTACCTCGATGAGAGCAAATCCCTTATGTTCCAGACCGGCTTTAATGAAATTCTGTGCTTCCTGAGAATGAAAGGCAGAGGTTCTGGCTACAAAAGTAGCTCCTGCACCCTCGGCTAATTTGCAGATATCGAAGCCCGGATCGATGTTTCCGAATTGTGAAGTCGTTGCTCTATCGCCAATCGGTGTGGTGGGAGAAAATTGTCCGCCGGTCATACCGTAGATATTATTGTTTATGAGAATGACTGTCAGGTCGATATTGCGTCTGGCAGCATGAATGAAATGATTGCCGCCAATAGCCGTGGCATCGCCGTCTCCTGTAACTACGATCACCTTCATATCAGGTTTGAACATTTTGATACCGGTGGCATAGGCAATGGCTCTGCCGTGCAGGCTGTGCAGAGTATTTAAGTCCACATATACCGGCATTCGGCTGGAACAACCAATTCCGGAAACCATTGCTACATTATCTTTCTTCAATTCCAGTTTGGAAATGGCTCTTATCGTGGAACCCAGAACAATGCCGTTGCTGCAGCCTGCACACCAGACATGCGGAAATTTTTTGCCGTGACGCAGATATTGATGAATTTTTTTCTGAGGTATTTTTTCCATTTTATTTTACCCCCTTTATAACTTGCAGGATATCATCGGGCGTGATGAGTTTACCAGAGCATTTCTGGAGTTCAATGATATTTTTAGTTTTACGGATTTCATAATTCCAGATACCGCCCATCACTCTTTTCAGTTCTTTGGATAATTGACCTTCATTGAGTTCAGGAACGATAACGGCTTTTTTATCGCTCAAATAGGTTTTTACAGCCCGATCTGGAAAAGGCCAGATCGTAAGAGGTCGCAGCATGCCTACTTTGATGCCTTTACGCCGGGCGATCATCACAGCTTCTTTGGCTGCCCGTGATGAAATCCCTGCTGCAAAGACAGCGATCTTGGCATCATCCATTTCATAGCTTTCTATCTGGACAATGTCATCAATATTATGAGTAATTTTTCTTTTTAATCTGAGCGCCATTTCCTGTACTTCGGGTAGAACATTGGTTGGAAAACCGTTGGAATCGTGCGCCAGACCAGTAACATGATAACGATAACCTTCGCCAAAGCTGGCCATTGGCATGGGATACTTGGGATTTTCTGGATAGTGTTTGTACCATTCGGGTGGAATGGTCGGCTTTATTCTCTTCAATATTTTTATTTTGGAAAGGTCAGGAAGTTCCACCGTCTCACGCATATGAGCCAGAACTTCATCCGTCAGCAGGATAACGCAGGTTCTGTATTTTTCTGCCAGATTCATCGCTCTGATGGTAAGCTCATAACTTTCCATAACAGAATTGGGATAGAGAACGATGGAGGGTGAGTCGCCGTGATTTCCCCAGCGCGTCTGCATGATATCTGCCTGAGAAGGTTTGGTGGGAGAACCTGTGCTGGGACCGCCGCGCATCACATCTACTATCACACAAGGTGTTTCTGTCATTTTGGCAAACCCGATACCTTCCAGCATCAGAGAAAAACCAGGACCGCTGGTCGCCGTCATCACACGGGCACCGGAGAGGGAAGCGCCAATGATTGCCGAAATGCTGGCAATCTCATCTTCCATCTGCATGAACACTCCACCTCGTTTAGGCAATTCCTGCGAACATATTTCGGCAATTTCCGTGGAAGGTGTTATCGGATAGCCGGCAAAGAAATTCAATCCGGCATCCATGGCTCCTCGCGCAATTGCTTCATTTCCCTGCATCAATACTGCTTTTTGTGTTTTGTCTTTTGCCATTTCTTCCTCCTACCTCTTCGCGCCTGTGATGGCAAAATCCGGACATAATTTGTCGCAGGTTTCGCAATGAACACATTTTTCAGGATGTGGAACATAGGGCGATCCATCGGGCTTTCTGCCCAATGCACCAGTGGGACAAAATGTTACACAAATCCCGCACTTTTTACACCAGTCATAATAGATATAGACCGGATTTTCATTGTAATCGCCGGAAGAGATATCCTGCGAGGCCACTTCCATTTTTACGGAAGAATCATCACTATTGATAATAATACCTTCCCGGCTCTTTTTCACATTCTTGGTTTTTTTGTTCGTAGACATATCATCTCCCAAAAGCGCTGAATAATATCTTTTCAGAAAAACAGCGCTTTCGTGTTTTTTTATCTGGTAAATTTGCGTCTGCGTTTTTTATCTATTATTTCTAAATATTGAAGTTTATTTGTTTTTAATTGAAAATCTATCGAGTACATTAGTATATTCTTAAAAAAATCAGAGTTCTTTCAGCTCAATTATCCTGTCCCGGAGTTCTGCTGCTTTTTCGAACTCCAGATTACCGGATGCCTCATACATCTCTTTTTCCAACAATTCGATCACCTTCTCTTTGGAGTCTAACTCCAAATATTCCATAAACTTATCTTTAGCAGATTCTGTCCTTTTTTCTTCTGCTTTTCGATAACCGTCGGCAACACTTGTAGAGTGCATTATGTCGTCAATACTTTTTTTGATGCTGGCGGGAGTGATGTTATGTTTCAGGTTAAATGCGATCTGTTTTTCGCGGCGGCGGTTTGTTTCAGCGATGGTTTCCTGCATGGCAGAAGTAATGCGATCTGCATAAAAAATTACTTTGCCGTGAACATTGCGAGCTGCTCTTCCGGCAGTTTGGATGAGGCTGCGGGCAGAACGCAGAAAACCAACTTTATCGGCGTCGAAAATAGCAACAAGTGAGACTTCCGGCAGGTCGAGACCTTCGCGCAGAAGATTGATACCAACCAGAACATCAAATTTATCGGTGCGGAATTCTCGAATGATCTGGGAACGATCGATTGTGCTGACTTCGCTGTGCATATAACGGGTACGAATTCCTGCTTTACTGAGGTATTCGCTCAAATCTTCTGCCATGCGTTTAGTGAGAGTTGTCACTAATATTTTTTCCTTATTGGGTATTCTCTGTCTTATCTGTTCCATCAAGTCATCAACTTGATTATTGACTGGCTTTACTTCAATTTCGGGATCCAGAAGTCCGGTGGGACGAATGATCTGCTCCACGAAAACACCGTCGCTTTTGGAAAGTTCATAATCGGCAGGAGTGGCAGAAACAAAGATGACCTGATTTTGTTTTGTTTCAAATTCTTCGAATTTCAAGGGACGGTTATCGAAAGCGGAGGGCAGACGGAAACCGTAATCCACCAGATTTTTTTTTCGGGTATAATCGCCGCCGTACATGGCATGAACCTGCGGAATGGATACATGAGATTCATCGATGATCATCAAAAAATCATCGGGAAAATAGTCCAGCAGGCAGAAAGGTGGATCACCTTTTTTGGCACCGGTCAGGTGACGTGAATAATTTTCGATACCCGAACAATATCCCAGTTCCCGCAGCATTTCCAGATCAAAATTGGTGCGCTGCTCGATGCGCTGAGCTTCCAGGAGTTGATTATTTTTTTCAAAATATTCGATGCGTCCCTTCAGTTCTGCCTTGATTGTTTTAACAGCTCGTTCCAGGCTGTGCTTATCGGTGATGAAATGATTGGCGGGATAGACGGGATATTCCCGAACTACTTCCAACACATGATTATCCAAAGGATTGATGCGGGAAATCTTTTCGATCTCATCGCCAAAAAATTCGACTCGGATGGAGTTTTCCAGATAAGCTGGATAAATATCGACAATATCACCATTAACTCGAAACGTGCCGCGTTCAAAAGCAATATCATTTCGGCCATAATGGATGGCAACCAGTTTTTTAAGAAGTACATCGCGATCCATGATGTCGCCGGTTCGAATGCGGATCAGTGATTCACGGTAATTATCGGGAATGCCCAGCCCGTAAATGCAGGAAACGCTGGCCACGATAATCACATCGCGACGTTCGGAAAGACTCATCGTTGCGTGTAATCTCAGCTTTTCGATTTGACTGTTTATATCGGAATCTTTTTCGATGTAGATGTCTTTACCGGGAATATAGGCTTCCGGCTGATAATAATCGTAGTAACTGATGAAAAATTCTACAGCATTTTGCGGAAAAAGCTGCTTGAATTCTCCGTAAAGTTGTGCTGCCAGAGTTTTATTGTGGGAAAGCACAAGAGTCGGTTTATTCACTTTTTCGATGACATTGGCAATGGTGAAAGTCTTTCCGGAACCGGTTACTCCCAGCAAAGTTTGAAATTTTTCACCTTCTAATACTCCTGAGGTAAGTTCTTCTATCGCCTGCGGCTGATCACCTCGCGGCTGATATTGTGAGACTACTTTTAACTTTTCCATAATTCGATCTTATCTTATTTTAACGGATTTTATGGCAAGCAGTTTTTGGTAGCAGGATGCTGATTGATTCCAGATAGCAGCAAATGATATGTAGAGCTTGAAGTAAAAAAATGCTTGCAATCCTCTTTTGCTTGACTCTATTTAGTCTTTTTCAAATAAATAATCCATGAAAAGAAAAGAGAAATTAGCAATTTTGCTGGTGGAGATCGAAGAGCTGATCCAATACGTTCTGGACTGGGAAGAGAAATACAGGGACAAGATCGAAAAAGTTCATCCGGATTATATGGACAGTGCCAAAAACCTGGTGCATTATTATGCTTTGCGTTCCCGCAAGCTGAACAATCTGCAGAAACGTTTAGGTAATTTTGGGCTTTCCCGTCTGAGTGATTCGGAAGCTCATATCATGGCCAGCCTTCTCACCACGCGATCCATCCTGAAAAGTATGCTGAAGCAGAAAACCAGATATCCGCGAATTCAACCTTCCTTCAAAGGCAGCAGACGCTTGATCCGACGCAATTCCAAAGATCTTCTGGGTTACCGCAGCAAAGGACGCCGCACCCGCATAATGGTAACTCTTCCGGATAAGGCGTCAGAGGATTTTGAATTGGTTTATAAAATGGTGGAAAGCGGTATGAACTGTGCCCGCATCAATTGTGCCCATGGCTCTCAGTCAGAATGGCTGCGCATGATCGAGAACGTGCAACAGGCAGCGCTGCAACTGCGGAAAACCTGCAAGATCGCAATGGATTTGAGCGGGCAGAAGATCCGTACCGGCATGATCGCAGAAGATGCCAAAGTTATCAAAATTCAATATCGAGAAGATGCATTGGGAAATAAGATCAAGCCGATCGAAGTTTTTTTTGGTAAAAATGATCAGAATAATTCTGCTATTCCCGTTATACCGATTCAGAATTATGATTCGTTCCAGATTAAAAAAGGTGATATTTTAGATTATACCGATTCCCGTTTCAAACAACGGAAAATCGAAGTTGTCGAAGTTTACGAGAACGGATTTCTGGGAAATTTGAATAAGACTGCCTTCTTCGAAACTGATTTTCCCATTCAAATTGACACAGAAAAGGCTTTCCTGATAGGCGAACTTGACGAAAATAAAAAGCCTCTTTATTTAAAAGAAAACGATCTTCTCATCATCAGGAGAGAACGAACAGCGGTTCAACGGAAAGGTATCGATGGTGAAACCGGAGAAGTAGAGCCGGCTTATATCACATGTACAGCACCAGAAATTTTTGGTATGGTGAAAGTGGGAGAGCCTGTAATTTTTGATGATGGAACCATAGAGGGAATCGTTGAACAGGTGGAAGAAACGGAGATTCGAATAAGAATTTACAATGTTTCGGGAAAGATCGGTAAATTGAAATCCGATAAAGGGATCAATTTTCCCCAGAGCAAACTGCAATTGACCAGCCTCTCAGAAACTGATAGACGTCATCTGCCATTCCTGTTGAAACATGCAGACATAATCAATCTGTCTTTTGTCAACCAGCCGCAGAACGTAACGGAAATTTTGGAAATGATCAAAACATCTCAGCAAAACAGAGATGTCGGACTCATCCTGAAAATAGAAACCCGATCCGGTTTCGATAATCTTCCGGATATAATCTTGGAAGCGATGATTATCTATCCTGTCGGAGTGATGATCGCTCGTGGTGATCTGGCTGTGGAACTGGGCTGGGAAAAGATAGGTAGAGTTCAGGAAGAAATCCTTTCTGTGTGTAAAGCCGCACATATTACCAGCATCTGGGCTACCCAGGTTCTGGAAAATTTAGCCAAAAAAGGGATTCCTTCCCGCGCTGAGATAACCGATACCATGATGGCACATCGGGCAGATTGCATCATGCTGAATAAAGGGCCATACATCTTGAAGGCAATTAAACTGCTGGATAAGATCTTGAAAAATCTGAAAATCAATTCTACTGCTCTCAAACCGATTGAAGAATAGATGATAAGAGAATTGCAGAGATTTTTCTCATTCTCTTACAGGAAAGATTCCTACAATGCTAGAATTTTATACTCTTTCAATTTTTTATTCAGTTGTCTCGCTTCTGGCAGGATTTTTTCCAGCTCCTGCCAGAAAAGTGAACTGTGATTTTTAACTTTTGTATGTACCAGTTCGTGCAATATTACATAATCCTGAAGCTCTGGCGGCAGTTTGAAAAGTCGAATGTTCAAGTTCAGGTTGTTCTTGGCGCTGCAGCTGCCCCAACGAGTTTTCTGCCGACGGAACGTAATTCGGTTGAAACTGAATTTATGTTGTTTTGCCAGAAAAATCAGCCGCTTATAAAGATGTTCACAAGCTTTATCAACATATATCGGTTCAGCTTCGCTTTGAGATGAGCGGATCTGGTTTTCGTAATTTTCTATTTCTGTCGATTTCTGCAGAATCCATTCCTGTTTGGAATTTACGAATTTAACAGCAGAATTGAGTGGAATGCCTAGTGGTACTGAAACGCGAATTCCTTTGAATGGACGCATAGTGATACGCAGATTTCTTGCCCGTCTGCTGATCATGAAATTCACATTTCCGATTTTATCAAATTTGATTTTCACGATATTGTTCATATGATTAAATCTCTGTCACACTGAGTAGAATCCGGCAATTGACGGAGACTTATCGAAGTGTCGAGTTATTATTTCTTGTTTTATCCTTCGACTAAGCCTGTCCGGAGCTGTGCTGAAGGGTTCAGGATGACATTTTTGGATTTCTATTTTTTATTTCCGATCCCGCCATTTCTCGATGCCGGGTGCTTTGTAACTGGCAAACTGCTCAAACAATCCCGCCGCTGTCGAATCGCTCATCAGCATATCGCGGTGAGCAGGCCAGAGAAATCGCTGCTGCACTGCTTGATCCAGTTGTGCCAGCAGATGATCAAAATATCCATCTATATTGAGTACACCGCAAGGTTTGGAGTGATAGCCGATCTGTGACCAGGTAACAATTTCCATGATTTCTTCAAAGGTTCCCATGCCGCCCGGCAAGGCAATGAAAGCATCTGCCATTTCACTCATCATGGCTTTTCGTTCGTGCATTGTTTCCACTATAAAAAGTTCAGTTAATTCCGGATGTTCCACTTTTCCTTCAAAAATACGCGGCATCACACCGATAACCTTTCCGCCATTTTCCACGGCACTTTGAGCAATGATCCCCATTAATCCCAAGGTGGAACCGCCATAGATCAATTCCAGTTTACGACGGGCAATTTCTCTACCCAGGTCCTTCGCTGCTAAAGCATAATTGAGATTAGCACCCGGACTGGATCCGCAAAATACACATACTTGTTTCATAACAAAATCTCCGAGGAAATTGTTTATTTTATAGAGGTGTATTTCGTCAAATGAATTATGATTTTCTGCATTGAAAAATGCAGAATTGAATTGACAGCAAATACATTCGAAATAATTAACTGTGTGTATTGCGGGTGTAGCTCAGTTGGTAGAGCATCAGCTTCCCAAGCTGAGGGTCGCGGGTCCGAATCCCGTCACCCGCTCCAATAAATTGTTTGGAGGATATTTGGAAAATTTCTGGAGCAAGGTGATCCCGATCATCATTATTTTCTTTCTGGGTTTTTCGCTCAAAAAGATCAAGCTGTTTAATAGCAGCACGGCAGATACACTGCTGAAAATCAGTTTTTACGTCACGCTTCCTTCTCTCACCTTTCTTTCGGGAGCCACAGCCGAACTCGATCTGAAATTTATCCTGCTGCCCTTTATTGCTATCATCACGATGCTGTTGATCGGTTTGATCTCAGCGCCGATCGCAAAATTATTCAAAATGCCGCCTGCCACCCACGGTTCTTTTTATGTGGGAACGCTCATCATGAACACCGGTTTCACACTGCCCTTCGTGATCGCTGCTTTTGGCAATCAGGGCTTGGCGATCTACACGATCTTCGATCTGGGCAACAGTCTGATGATCTTTACTTTTGCCTATTATTTTGCCATCAAATACGGGAATAATTCCAGCTCCGGAATTCCCTTTAAAAAGTTTCTGCTGCTGCCGCCCATCTGGGGCTTAATTTTGGGAATTGTATTCAATCTGCTGAAAATTGAGCTTCCCGCAACCGCTGTGAATTTCTTTGAAACTGTTGGTCGTCCCACCATCTTTCTGGTTATTTTCTCATTGGGATTGTATTTCCATCCGCACATTTTCAATCTGGGAAAGATGTTCACGGTTTTTGGTTTGCGCATTGGAGTGGGAATGTTTCTGGGCTGGACTTTTGCCACAATTCTGGGATTTGAAGGGATCATTAAAACATTAGTCATCGTTTTCTGCGGAGCGCCGGTGGGCTACAACACACTTGTTTTTGCATCGTTGGAAGGAATGGATAAAGAATTTGCTGCCAGCCTGGTTTCGATCTCGCTGCTGTTGGGAATTATTTATGTGCCGTTGCTGCTGTTCTGGGTGTGATGCGTTTTGCAGCGAACAAATGCGAACAAGAAATGGTTTCATCGTGAACAGGAATGAAAGTAGTATACAAAGTAATTTAAATGAAGATGTTAAATTATAAGCATGCTTCGATACATTACGAAAGTCTTCGGAACACTCAGCAGGACGATTGAGAGGAGATATGAGAATAAAATATAAATATTCAAACCAAATCTTCGGAATGGTTGTCGCACTTCTATGGAAATCTCGACCTTCCGAATGGTTAGATATAAGGAAAACCAATGAATGTAAAATATAAATATTCAAATCAAATTAAAGAAATGGATCTTCCCGAAGAATCAAATCTGGAGATCATCCAACCCAACGTAGTTCCCAAAAAAGATGAACAGGAAGTCATTCAAAATTCTTTAAAAGACAAATTTCCAATTTTCCTGCAAAACGTGAGTAAACTACTGATCATCGTAAATGACGGCACCCGCGCCACACCGAATGCCAAAGTGATCGAGGGGATTTATCCGCAAATCAAAAATCTGGAAGTTGCTTTTATCGTTGCTCTCGGTTCACACCGCAAACCGACCAAAGCAGAATTCCAGACAATTTTCGGCAGATTCTATGAGATTTATAAAGCTAACATTATCTGCCATGATGCCAAAAATAACGAAATGTTAGAATTGGGAACTACCACAAGAGGAAATAAAATCAAGATAAATAAACTTGCTGTTGAGCATGACAAAATTCTGATCATCAGTTCGGTGGAACCGCATTACTTTGCCGGTTACACGGGCGGCAGGAAAAGCATTCTGCCGGGAATTTCCGCTTACGAAACCATCGAAAAAAATCATTCTTTTGCACTCTTACCGGCAGCAAAAATTATGAAATTGGAAGGCAATCCGGTGCACGAAGATATGCTGGAAGCTGCAGCAATGATTCCCGCCGAAACCTGGTCCTGCCTGCTGGTGCTCGATCGAAAGCACCGTGTTTTTGCGGTAGAATTTGATAGGATGAATGAAGCATTTTTCAAAACAATTCCCATTGCAGATCAAGTATATAAAGTGTCGCTAAAACATGCAGCCGATATCGTGGTTGCCATCGTGGAAACGCCATTGGATATGGATCTATATCAATCGCAGAAAGCGATCGAAAATGCCCGGAATGCTATAAAAGAAGACGGCATCTTCATTCTGGTGTCGGCTTGCCGGCAGGGAATCGGGAATGATAATTTCTATAAACTTCTCAGTTCGTGTACCGCACCGAATGAAGTGTTTTCCAAAATAGAAAAAAAATACAAACTCGGTTATCATAAAGCTGCAAAATTTGTCGATTTCATGCAGAAATATCAACTCTGGCTGGTTTCGGAAATTCCTGATGAAAAACTGGAAGAGATTTTTATTCAACCAAAATCCGATCTTCAATCAGCGATTGATGAAGCAATCCAGGTAAAAGGAGAAGAAGCTGCAATTCTGATAATTCATAACGCTGGTGTTGCGGTTCCAGTAATTTTTTAACTCTGTTCTTAACTGAACTGTATTCAAATTTCTGCATTCTTTTCCTTTACAAGATAGCTGTTATTAGAAAATTTCACCGAGTTAATAATTATGGCATAAGATTTTATGTAAATTATTAAAAAATATGGGAGATAAGATGATGGTTAAAGATAAAATAAAAGCATTAAAACAGAAATCCGAAACGATTAGGCAGATGGGTGGAGACAATAAAATTTCTGCTCAGCACGAGAAGGGAAAATTAACTGCCCGAGAGCGACTTTATCTGCTGTTTGACGAGGGAACATTTCGCGAGATCGATATGTTCGTAAAACATCGTTCTACAAACTTTAATATGTCCTCCACCGAAATTCCGGCCGATGGTGTAGTTACCGGGCATGGTTTGGTAAACGGACGTCCGGTTTTTGTCTACGCTCAGGATTTCACATCTCTGGGAGGTTCTCTGGGAGAACAGCATGCCGCCAAGATCGTCAAGATCATGGATCTGGCAATGAAAGCCGGCGTGCCTGTAGTCGGCATGAACGACAGCGGCGGTGCGCGCGTGGATGAAGGGATCGATTCCCTGAAAGGTTACGGCGATATTTTCTTCCGCAATTCCCGCGCTTCCGGCGTGATCCCGCAGATTTCCATTATTATGGGACCTTGTGCCGGCGGTGCCGTTTATTCTCCAGCCATGACAGATTTCGTGCTGATGGTGAAAAATACAGCCCACATGTTCATCACAGGACCGCAGGTTATTAAGACTGTGACCGGTGAAGAAACAACATTTGAAGAACTCGGCGGAGCAGTTACTCACAACACAAAAAGCGGCAATGCCCACTTTGCCTGCGAAAGCGATGAAGATGCCATCGAACAGGTGAAGATGGTGCTCAGCTATATTCCCAATAATAACCTGGAAGAACCGCCTTATCAATCAACCGGTGATGATCCGGCTCGCTCCTGCCCGGATCTGGATACGATCATTCCAGATGATCCCAAAATGGGCTATGATATGAAGGAAGTCATCCACTCTGTAGTTGATAGCGGTGAATTCTTTGAAATTCACGAGCTATATGCCGAAAATGCTGTGATTGGTTTAGCCCGCTTGAATGGACGTCCGGTGGGAATTATTGCTAATCAGCCGTTGGTGCTGGCTGGTTGTCTGGATATCGATGCCTCCGACAAAATTTCCCGCTTCATTCGTTTCTGCGATGCTTTCAATCTGCCGATCATTACTTTTGTGGATGTCCCCGGATATCTGCCAGGAACAGAACAGGAATGGAACGGTATCATTCGGCATGGCGCCAAACTACTGTGGAGCTATTCGGAAGCAACCGTTCCCAAACTGAACGTGACCACTCGTAAAAGTTATGGTGGCGCTTATATCGCCATGAGTTCCAGCCATCTAGGAAATGACATGGCTTTTGCCTGGCCTTCTGCCGAAATTGCTGTAATGGGAGCTCAAGGTGCTGTGAACGTGGTTTCCAGCTATCGTAAAGCTCAAAAAGCTGCCGACGATCCCGCAGCAAAACGTCAGGAACTGATCAAAGATTACGAAGAAAAATTTAATACACCCTACATTGCAGCAGAGAGAGGTTATGTGGATGCTGTAATCCAGCCGTCCGAAACCAGAATGAGGTTGATCGATGCTCTGGATATTCTCTGCACAAAACGTGAATCTCTTCCACCCAAAAAACACGGAAACATTCCTGTTTAGGAGATTTTTGTGAAAAATAAAAAAATCAAAGCTGCAATTGCCGGAGTTCTGCAATTCCTGAAACAGGAAGAAGAGCAATCCAGACAGAAAAGAAACAACCAGTGGGTACTGTCCGGCAGGAAGATGATTATGAGAGATAGGGAGTATGTGCAGAGAAGAAGACAGGTGAGGTAGAGTGTGAAAGTGTGAAAGTGCGAAAGTGTGAAAGTGTGAAAGCGTTTAAGCGGAGAGATGTATGCATAAAGATTTGGATATTTGGAAATTAGGAATTGAGCTTGTTGAAAAGATATATAAGGTCACTGAGACTTTTCCCGAATCAGAAAGATTTGGATTGATTTCTCAGATTCAACGTTCAGCAGTTTCTTATCCTTCCAATATAGCAGAAGGTGCAGCTAGAAAATCACATAAAGAATATATTCATTTCTTATACATCAGTCTTGGCTCTCTATCAGAGCTTGAAACGCAATTGATAATTACTGATAAGCTAGGATACTTGAAAAACAATCAAGTTTTTGAAGATATTGAAAAAATTAGAAGAAAGCATTTAAATTTTATAAAATATATGAAAAATAAGAACGCATAAGCGCTTTTTCGCTTTTGCTCTTTTTTCACAAGGAGAAATAAAATGCAATTCGATAAACACGGCGTTCTGGAAATGACCAAAATGAATTACGACACCCAAAGACCCCAGGCAGCCAATCCGATTAAAATTCAGGATGTGAGTCTGCGGGATGGTCATCAATCACTTTTTGCCACACGCGGCAGAACCGAAGACATGCTGCCGGTCGCAGAACTGATGGATGAAATTGGTTTTTACAGCCTGGAAATGTGGGGCGGAGCAACTTTCGATACAATGCACCGCTATCTGAACGAAGATCCCTGGCAGAGAATCCGCACATTGAAAAAACACATCACAAAAACACCGTTTTCCATGCTGCTGCGCGGACAGAATCTGGTGGGCTATCGTAATTATGCCGATGATGTGGTGGAAAACTTCGTCCAGCGTGCCTGCGATAACGGCATCGACATTTTCAGAGTCTTTGATGCTCTGAATGATTTTCGAAATTTTGAGACGGCGGTAACAATCATCAAAAAGAATAAAAAACATTTTCAAGGAACGATCTGCTATTCTCTCACTGAACCTCGTCTGGGTGGAAAAACCTACAATTTGGAATATTATCTGGAAAAAGCCAGAAAGCTGGCAGAACTCGGTGCCGACACCATCTGTATCAAAGATATGGCCGGACTGGTTTCTCCCTATGATGCTTACAACCTGATCCGAGAACTGAAAAAACAATCCGATATTCCGCTTCATCTGCATACTCATTTCACTTCCGGCATGGGCGATCTGGCAATCTTCAAAGCGATTGAAGCCGGTGTGGATATCATCGATACCTGTATGGCGCCTTATGCCTATCGCACTTCTCATCCTGCCGTAGAACCCATCGTAATTTCACTTCTAGGAACGAATCGCGACAGCGGATTAGATATTAATAAACTTACCAAAATTGACAGCATCATGGAAAAATACATTCCCAAATACAAACAATTTTCCCATCCCACAAAATTCAGTATTATCGATATCGATGTGATTCTGCATCAAACTCCGGGCGGAATGCTTTCCAACCTGATAAACCAATTGAAGCAGATGGATGCGCTGGATAAACTGGACGATGTATTTGAAGCTCTGCCCAGAGTTCGAAAAGAATTGGGGCAAGTGCCGCTGGTTACGCCCACCAGTCAGATCGTGGGAATTCAAACTGTGAATAATGTGCTCTTCGATAAAGAAGCAGGAGAATATTCCAAAATCACCGAACAGGTGAAAGATCTCTGCTACGGGCTTTATGGAAAAACTACCAAACCGATCGATCCGGAAGTTCAGGTAAAAGCGCTGAAGAATTATCCGCGGGGAGAAACACCAATTACCTGCAGACCGGGAGAAATATTGGAATCTGAACTCCCGAAAGTGCAGAAAGAAGTGAAAGGTCTGGCAAAAAATCTGGATGATGAATTGATTTGTGCGCTTTATCCGGTAACAGGCAAACGTTTTCTGAACTGGAAATATGGTCTGGAACAAGTGCCGGATGATGTGAAGCCGACAACTCTGGAAGATGTGCAAAAAGAAGATGATCTGGTTAGAAAAGCACAATCGGGTGAAGTGGCTGTCAAAACGAAAAAAGTAAAACCTGCCAATCTGCGCTCATTTGATGTTTATGTGGATGGCGAACACTTTAATGTGGAAGTAGCTGATCCTAAGCTGAAAAGCAGCGGCAAAGTAGTGAAGAAAAAAGAAATAAAGGCAGAAGAAACAAGCGTTTCCGGCATTTTGCGTGCTCCCATTCCCGGTATGATCATCGAATTCAAAGTGACAGATGGCGACAAAGTGAAAGCCGGCGAGACGATCGTAGTGCTGGAAGCGATGAAAATGTTGAATAAGCTGGCTGCTCCTTGTTCTGGAATTATCAGGGATATCGAACACAAAGCCGGCGATGCGGTGGGAAAGGGCGAAGTGCTCTGCCGGATCGAAACAGCAGAATAAAAAACAGATAATATTTTCTGGCGAGTGATCTTTGGATTGCCCGCTTTTTATTTCAACAAGATCATCTTGCCGGTTGGCGAATTTTTGATATTAAGATGATAAAAATAAATTCCCGAAGAGACAGGCTGGTTATTATCATCTTTTCCGTTCCAAACAGCAGAATAACGCAGTGGCATACCGCATCCTTCGATACAATGCTCCGCATCACTCAGGATGACAGGCAACGTTTTTATTTTCTGCCCTTTTAGATTATAAATTGTAATTTCTGCATTTTCAATTTGTCTGAAATCTGAAATCTGAAGTCTGATTTCTGTACTTGGATTGAAGGGATTCGGATAATTGGAAAAGTTGATCACAGCAGATGCAATACTGCTTTCTTCCACTCCCACGATTAAAACATTCTGATTTTCATAAGCACCCATGTCCACGTATTGGCCATAAATGCGGGTATTGCCGATCAGATCAAAATCCGGGATCAGGCTTATGTCTGGAGAACCGGCATTAACACTGGGAGAATTATCTCTAAGAGCATAGGGAAATTCGCCCGACAGATCAAACTGCGGATTGAACTGGATATTATAAAACTCATCACAGGGAGCATTATTGACGTTAACAGTCGTAATAACACCGATATTGTTATCAAATCCTCTGAAATTGCCATCTTCGTTATTGTGAAAATTACAGTAGCTGATATCCGGTTCACCGGAAACAAGATAAAATCCGTAGCTGCCAGTATTATTGGCAGCGATGCTATTTACAAGAACAGGACTGCCGCTTGAGCAATAAACGGCTCCGCCTTTGTCTTCTACAGCATTATCTACTATTGTTAGGTTATACAAAATAGGTTGTGAGTCATTTCCCAGATAGATTGTTCCATCATCATCGGCATAATTATTCTGGAATAAGCCGTTAAAAATAGTTATATCGGAATTCAAGCAGGCTATTGCTCCGCCATCGCGGCCGGAACTATTTCCTATCATTGTCAGATTTTGAAAATCGGCATCGGATTCATCGCAATAGATACCGCCTCCATCGCTGTAAGACACATTATCGTTTACAATTAGTTCAAAAAATACGAGGGGAGAATTTTCACAATAAATGCCGCCGCCTTTGCCTTCGGTAAAATTGTCCGTAATCGCAGAAAAATCAACTACACCACCGCCGTCTGTCAAATAGATCGCGCCGCCTTTTTCTTCGGCTTCATTCAGGTTGAATTCACAATTATCGATCTGCAGGAAGCTGTTCAATTCAGCGGCAATCCCGCCACCGATTTCATCAGCAAAATTCATCTCAACTATGCAGTTATATAAAATTAGAATAGCTGTTTCTAAGAAGATTGCTCCACCTTCCGTAGAGTGATTATGATAGAATAATACGTCGTTTATTTCTACCTCAGCATCTTCCAGATACACGCCGCCGCCCTTCTCAATTGAACCGTTGTATTGAAAAGTACCTCCTGATATTGACATTTCAGAATTATGGCAATAAATACCTGCTCCCGAATCATCAGAAGCATTTCCTGAAATGAATACGTTTTGCAGCATCGTGTTGCTTTCCTGTACAGCGCAGATTCCTCCACCATCACTTTCGGAATCATTATTAATAAGATGGATATTGGAAAAAATTGTATTGGAATTTTCGCTGTAAATACCACCACCTGAAACAGCTGAATTATTCTGCAAAACCAGGCTGTCGGCAGATGAATTTGAGTTTTCCAGATAAATTCCGCCACCTTCATCCTGGGCGGAGTTGTTCATCAAGATTATGTTTTGCATGATCGGATGGGAATCGAGTAGATAAATACCGCCGCCTTTGCCGTCGGAACTATTGAAGTTGATAGATAAATTTTGCATGATCGGATTGGCATCTTCGCAATAAATACCGCCGCCATGACCATCTGAGCTGTTATTATGAATGATCAAATGCTGCAAGGTGGGTGATGCCGCATCGCACATAACAGCACCATTGCCAGCCGTAAGTGTTAAACCGATCAGGATAGAAAGTGAATCTTCCAGACTGCTGAAATTTACTGCCACTTCATCGGAATCGGCTTGAATAACAGTCAATGGAATATAAATTTCATCTTGAGTGAGATGAAAGAGTGAAGAAACGGTTATCTGCTTTCCGATAAAGTCAATATTTTCCTGATAGATACCGGGGTGAATGAGAATTGTGTCTCCAGTCGCAGCAGCATTAATGCCTTCTTGAATTAGATCGAAATCTCCTGGAATATTGTGGATAACTGCAGAAAGAGAAACGTAAATGAGTAAGAAAAAAAACAGGAAAATTTTATTCATGCAAAATAACCCATTGATTTCTGATTATTTTACAAGCATCATTTTACCGACAGGTGAATTGGGAATATTCAATTTGTAGAAATACAAACCGGCAGAAACAAGCTGATTATTTTGGTCTGTGCCGTTCCAGATAACTGAGGCTGGGAGACTTGGAGATGTGGTGACGGGGAGCGTTTTGATTTTCTGCCCTTTTAGATTGAAAATTTCGATCATCGCAAACTGGTAAGTTTCTGTTGCATTAAAGCTTATCGTCGTGCTGGGATTGAAGGGATTGGGATAGTTAGTTAAAAAGATTTGAGGAGCAGGCAGTTCCGGATCATTTTGTAAGCCGGGAAGATTGGATGCCAAAGGAGTCGGCGTCATAAAATAGAATGGTCCGATAGCATTGGGATAGCGACCCATGCTGATATCGGTAGTTTGTTCTCCAAAGGTGTAAGCGTCCACTATATTGAGATCAGGATCGGAAATGATAATGCTTTCACCTGATGCGCTAAGGCGGAAATTTGTGTGTAAAGGTCCCTGAGCTGCGCCGTCGCCATCCAGCCAAATCAGCAGGTATTCTTCTGCTCCGATGGTGATACCGTTTGGAAACTGCCACCTGTCGAGCATCTCAGGATCATCACTGAGATAATAACCGGAGAGGTCAATAAGATTTTCACTGTTGTTATACAATTCCAGCCAATCGTCGTATTCGCCCCATTCATCTGCCAGAATCGTTTCATTGGAAGCCAGAAATTCGTTTATAACCAGATATTTATTATTGGATTGTCCGGGAGTGGGAGCCATGTAGATGAAATCTCCGCTGCCATTTGGATAACGTCCCATGCTGATATCGACCGATTGCGGACCGAATGTGTAAGAATCGATTATAGAAAGATCAGGATCAGAAATGATAATGCTTTCTCCCGAAGCGCTGAGGCGGAAATTTGTATGCAAAGGTCCCTGAGCTGCTCCGTCGCCATCCAGCCAGACGATAAGATATTCATCGGCTGCAATGGTTATACCGCTGGGGAATTGCCACATACTTAGTGTATCGGGATCGTCGGAAAGATAATAGCCACTGAGGTCGATCGTACTGGAGCTGGTATTATAGAGTTCCAGCCAGTCGTCATATTCGCCCCATTCATCTGCCAGAATAGTTTCATTTGCTGCCAGAAATTCATTTATAACTACTGCTTGCAGCGAAAATGTGATGCATAAGAAAAAAATAATTAAATATTTCATAAATCCTCCAGAATTATCTAAAATATATTCTAACAAAAAGACGTTCGCCCGGCGTAAGATATTGCAAAGCTTCTTCCTGGTCGTCAAAAGCGATTTCAATTTTTGTGTATGTATTGGCGGTTTCAAAAGATGTGGTTAGATATTTTACGCGTTCCATAACAGGTGATATGGTAACCACTTTTCCCCAGATCTTTTTGCCTGAGCCGGTGTAAATTTTTACTTTTTGTCCGATCTGGGCGCGATGACGGTTGAAAGAATCGCTGTAGGCAATAATCCAGACCCGGCTGAGATCGGCGATTTCTACTATTTCTCTGCCGCGCCCAATGCGTTCTCCCGGTTGATAATTGATATCTGTGACAATTCCCCGAATAGGCGAATAGATCATAAGATTGTTTATATCCTCTTCCACGTCACTGATTTCAGCTTCGACTTCCTTCAGGTTGATAACATACCTTGATGCCAGAAGGTTAACATTTTGGGAATAAAGCTCTTTTTGATCCTGCAGAATATCGATAATATTATTAGCTGAGACAATTTTACTGGAAGCAGATAAGGAATCTGCTTTCAGATTCTCGTAATCGCGTTGAATTCTCCAATAACTTTCTGTAAATTTTTCATATTCCATATTTGTGATCAGATTCTTTTCATACAATCTTTTCTGAGCCTTAAATTTCCTGTTTGCTGCCAGATATCTCTGCTCGAAAAGTGGCATCCTTTCTATAGTTTTTTGAAGATCTATTTCTGCTTCCTGACGATCACGAATTCTTCTTTGAATATCTTCTTCCAGATCATTTAACTCCAATTTTAAATGATCGCCACTTCTGGCAGATTCGATCAATTCCAGATAATTCAAGCGTTCACTCTTCAAATGTTCCAATTTGGCATGATAACGTGGATTATCTATAATAGCGATTGCTTCATTTGGCATCACTTCCTGCATGGAACTCACGAAAAATTCTCTGATTATGCCATTTGCTTCGGTAGCGATAAATACTTTTTCCGATTGAATTACGGCGGGAAGTTTTTTGGATCGCGACTCGATATGATAAGATGCGATCAGCGTGATGATCATAAAAACTAAAATAAAAAATGCAATATTACGGATTTTTATTTTTTTCATTTGGAATCCTCTTGAGAACTGTTTATCAGGAATATTTCCTTGAATAGTTTCATCTCGGCAATTCTGGCATCGAGTTCTGCCCGTTTTGTTCTGATTATTTCTCTTTCCAATTTCAATTGCGGATTATCGCCTAAAAGTGTTGGTTCTTCATCATATTTTGTCTGGAAGATCTGCAGATTACGAAGGTAAAGTTCTTCTATTCGTGATTTGCGTTTATATTCCCACTGGTAATTTTGGAGTGAAGTAAGTCGTCTCACTTTAAATTTCTGCCAGTCCAGAATCATATTTTCGGTGCGGAAAAACAATTCTCTTTCATAGGCTTTCAAGACTGCATGTTTACCGCTTGTATTGGAAAAAATATTGAAGGGAAGCGATAATTCTATTTCTCCAAGTAGAAAATTTTCATCCTGTTTACGCTTCATAGTTTTCAAATTTCCGTCTCTATTGATATCCCAGGTTTGTCTGATCTCCCTTTTATTGAGGGAAAGTGTTAACTCTACTTCCGGCAGATAAAAATGAAAATAATCGAATTTGATGCGGTTTGAGATTTTCTTGCTTTCGTTTGAAAGATAATCTATCTGCTGTTTGATTTCTTGTTTGAACGCAGTAGTATCCGGCAAAATATCAACATCTGACCAAAGACTGAATTTCTGTTGAAATTCGTTTAATCTGTCACCGTATTTTTCCAGAAAGAAATCATAGATTTCCTGATTATCGTAATAATCATCTTCTTTATCTTCAATCTCTACCAGATTATTGATCAGCACTATGGGCTCGATAATATTTTCAGCATACAATTCTTCCCAAATCTGGTTTTCCCGGTACAAGAGTTGCAGGTGCCGTTGCCGAATCTGCATCATTTCAGCTGCTTCATGCCAGTTGATGAAATCTCGAAAAATTTCATTCAAACAAGCCCAACGTGCCAAAATCTTCTCCTGCTGATAGCGCAGAAGTCTCATTCTGGCATTTATCTCATCTGCTTCATCATCAAAATCTTTCGGAAAGAAAGTTCTGTTCAATTCCAAGCGCCAGCGGCGGTCGGTTTCGGCAATATCGGTTTTTTCCAGATAATTGCTACGCTCGTCTCGGAAAATATCATTGTCAATATCCCGATAAATAAGATTTAGATCAAACCATTGCAGAGATTTTTCGATTCTATGAAATGCTTTTTCCTGTTCGTAACGATTGACTGCCTGCTGATAGTCAGGATTTTTTAATAAAAGTTCATTCAATAAGTTTGCCAGTTCATTTTCCTGAGCAAGAAGAAAATTTATTGAAATTAAAATAAAAAAAAGTAATTTAATTCTCATCGTCAAATTCAGCGTCTAATTCTGCCAATTCAGCTTGTTTCTTTTGTTTCTTCAATTTTTTGTTATGTTCATCGATAAAGTAAATCAGTGCCAGCAGCAGACACATGAAGAGGGTTCCCAGAATTGCTGCATAATACTGGCTGAGTCCGCAGGACATGCCAATAATGATGGCATAAAATACTTTGATCGTGTTGGAAGGATCTTTAACGACGGTTCTAAAGCGGATAAGACTGAGAGCTCCAGCCAGACCGAAAGCACGCACCAGATTGTCCGCTACCACGATCCAGATAAAAGCACCGCCCACAGCAAGCAGTAAAAGCGTGTATTGAATTCCTTTCATCTCTTTTTTGAGAACTTTGTCCTTCTTTTTGCGAACGTAGGTAAGCTTGTAAACATAAGCGTATAAAAGACCTAAAATTGCAGCCAGAGAAAGATTGAATACTATCTGCAGCGGACTTTGAGATACGCCGCCGGATCCACTTTCTCTGATGACCTGAAATAATTCCTGCATAATTTACCTCAAATTATATTGTATCGTCCAGTTTCAGTGCGGCTTTCAATACTTCGAAAGAAGTTAAAATTCTTTCGGGTATTTCCGGTTGTTTGAATTGATCATCATCATAGAAATTATATTTTCCTCTATCGGGGAAATAGAGTGAATTTATGCCTGTGGCAAATTTGGAGAAACGGTCTTGTTTCAAAAGCGATAATTGATTTACCATTTTTTTGTGCCATTTGGGAGACTTTCCCATGATCTTGGATTCCAAAACTACCGCATCCAAAGTTTCGATGCGAGGTTTGCCCAGCATTTTCTTATGTGAGATGCTGTTATCCACGGTAACGCGAACACGTTTGGAACTTTTTTGAAAGGCGATGCGATTGTAGGAAGTCTGCAGGACAGGAACGAATTGATTGATCTTTATCAGGTTATGAATAATTCTGTAAGTCTTCTGAGCTCCGGTCAATCCCTGGTTCGCCTCTTTGATGACCGTACGCAGGTCTTCATTTTTGAGAAAAGCAGAAAAATGTTCTGCGGGCAGGATAAAACGCTTTTTGGTAGAGATAGACTGATGTTTAATTTTTAGTTCTACCAGATATTCAGGATCATATTGTGCATTAAAACCATAGCGTCGCAGGCGAATTTTGAAACGAAAATTTCGGCGGTTCAGATATTCCGAAAAATGCAAAAAGTCTTTGCTGTCTAAATACGTTGTTTGAATATTTAGAATGCCGGGCTTATCCTCGTAAAGATAGACTGGAATATGTTCTTTGATTTGTTCAATAATTTCCTCGAAAGTATGTTCGAGGATAATATATTTACGTTCTTTGCGTTTGAAAGTAAGATCCGTTCCTGCCATATAACCACCATTAACTAAAATTTGAAAATGTCTGCTATTTCAGCAGCAGCATTTTTCTATCTAATTTATTTTCACCATTTTCCAGACGGCAGAAATAGATGCCGTTGGCAACTTTTCTGCCCGAATCATCAACTCCAGCCCAGCTAACGGAATGCGCTCCGGCTGTCAATAAATTATTAATCAGAGTTTTAACTTTCTGCCCTCTAAGGTTATAAATACATAATCTGGTAGGAAGTTCAGAGGAATTTACCGCAAAAGAGATCGCAGTTGAAGGATTGAAGGGATTGGGATAGTTAGTTAAAAAGATTTGAGGAGCAGGCAGTTCCGGATCATTTTGTAAGCCGGGAAGATTGGATGCCAAAGGAGTCGACGTCATAAAATAGAATGGTCCGATAGCATTGGGATAGCGACCCATGCTGATATCGGTAGTTTGTTCTCCAAAGGTGTAAGCGTCCACTATATTGAGATCAGGATCGGAAATGATAATGCTTTCACCTGATGCGCTAAGGCGGAAATTTGTGTGTAAAGGTCCCTGAGCTGCGCCGTCGCCATCCAGCCAAATCAGCAGGTATTCTTCTGCTCCGATGGTGATACCGTTTGGAAACTGCCACCTGTCGAGCATCTCAGGATCATCACTGAGATAATAACCGGAGAGGTCAATAAGATTTTCACTGTTGTTATACAATTCCAGCCAATCGTCGTATTCGCCCCATTCATCTGCCAGAATCGTTTCATTGGAAGCCAGAAATTCGTTTATAACCAGTTCTGTGATAACTTCCAAAGTGTAAAATTCATATTCAGCTCTCTGCGGAGCAAATTTAACTGCATCGTCATTTTCAGCATAAATATAATATTGAATATCATTATAAGCTGTATCCAGCTGAATACCGAAAATACCATCACCTGCGAGTACGTCATTATGATTACCGTCATCATACATTTCCAGTTTTTGAAATACATCCTGTTCGTTTTGCCTTATACCAATCTTAAGAGAGTTTGTATTTTCTGTCTCTACTGTGACCCAAGCAACACTATTCGGTTCGATAATATCAGGACTGGAAGAAATATCAATAATATCAGGTTCAATCACATTAAATGAACTATGGTTGTTCAAAAAGTTCACTCTTTCTTCCATTAATTCTGTTATGCCAATCGTAAAACTCGGTCCACTTCCGAAAATGGAGTTGTGGATATTGTTTATGAAATCGTCATAAGTATAAAATTTGTTTTGATCTGCCTGAACACTGGCATCGATAATATTCTGTAATTCCAAAGCTCTGGTCTCATACCAACCATTTGCAAAATTTTCTTCCAATATAGTTTTCATGTGAGCAATATAGATTTTTTGATATTCCGGAACTGAAAGCAGCTTACTCACAATAGGATAATTATCGTTATTGATATTGTAAAACGGATCAAAATGCTGAAGTTGAGTTACACTCATTGGAGGAGAACCAGGTCCACCGCTAAATGTTCCGAAGGTCATATTAAGATCCCAGTAAATATAATTGAACTGATCGTTGTCATCCATATAAAGGTAGAAGTTGTGCGGAGCCATTATTGGGCTGTCATTACTTACCAGGGTATTATGAAAAGCCAGAAACCATAATACTCGGTCAACATCCAGAATATCTTCGATATTGGATGTGTTCAGATTGAGCGTATAGCACAAGTCTACAAGATCCTGCCAGCCAAAATCAGATTTCAATTCATAACTGGTGTAATAAGCGGTACTATCTGAACCTAAATAGCAAATATTGGCAGCACTACCACCGGGTCCACCAACAGGATTACCTTTGATCAAAGTACCTTCATCTTCTGCAAAAAAACTACGGCAAAAATGTTTATCCACCGATTGAACACTTGTATATAATCCGATCAATTCATTATTTACATACACGTTTATGTAGTTTGCTTTGCTGGCTGGTCCATATTTAGCAGCTATCTCATAACCCAGTGTTTCCCTGATAAAAGTAGGATCCTTGAATCCATTTGCTAGTTTTAAAGTTCCATATCCTTCGTATGTCTGATCATCGATAACCTGATCCAGTTTTATGTTGAGCGGATTCTTGATATTTTGAGGAGAGTAGGAGCTGTTTCCTTTGTAACGGACTCCGACGCTGTCGAAAGCAACTCCATTTATAACAGCAGAACCTACCAGTCTTTCTTCATTTCCGGCAGCGTAAAGATTGTCTAAGATCTGATCCCAGTTTGACTCTGTAAAAGTAATTTCTATTGTATTGATCGTATTAATATCATAGAAATCCTGGGCTGATAAAGTGATAAAACCAATCAATAAAAGAGCTGCAATTCCCATCCAGTTTTTCATTTTTCTCCTCCAAAACCTTTTTATAATATTTTAAGACAATTGTCAAAATGAAATCCTGCGAAATAATTTTTATTAAATGATTTTCCCGATAATAAGGAAAATATACAATAAATTGTCCCTGTGAGGAGGAAAATATGTCGCATTTATAGTCTGCAAATTTTTTTATTCAGCTTAATAAGCGAATCGAGATCATCAGACAAAGTATCTGATTCAATCGAGATTATCGATCAAATAGTAAAAGGCTTAGATATCGGTTAATGTCCATTTCCAGGCGGGGATCAATTTGATTTGCTCTGTATCTTCCATAACGATTTTATCGATGGAATTATTGATGATAAATAATTCAGCTTCAGGATACTTTTTCGCAAGATAAAGTAGGGGTTTAATCTCACGACTCAAAGTTTTTTGATCTGTTACATCCCAGGCAACTTGGATTATTTGAGAAATTTGATTGTTCTCTGAAACCATAAAATCACACTCGAAACCATTATGGAAAAAGTATAATTCTTTATTCTGCCTGGTAAGTTCTATGAAGACAAGGTTTTCCAATAATTTTCCGGAGTTATCAGAAAAATAAGTCGTAATATTTTTGAGCAGACCATTGTCGATAAAATAGCATTTTTTCCTAGATTTCAGAGTTTTTCTTTCTGAAAATTCGTAGGGATAATGAAGAAAGAAAAGAAAGCAATCCTGACAGTAACCCAGAAAATCATAAAGTTGATTTTTACTGACATTGATTTGATTGCTTTTCAGATCATTATAAATCTTGTTAATAGAAAATTCTGATGTAATTGTAGAAGAGAGTTGTTTTATGAATTGCTTTAAAGCGATATGGTTGGAAACATTAAAACGCTCGATAATATCTTTATAAATCATTACATTGAAATAAGACTGTAATATTCTGGTTTTAATGTTTTCAGCTGGATCAATCGTTTCGGGGTAGCCACCATTTACCAGATAATCCTGGAAATAAGATTGTAGTAAAGTTATGCTGCGGGTGGAATCGATCTCATTTGTTTGCAGATTCAGGTGTGTACAGAATTCTCTGAAGGAAAAAGGATAGAGATTATAGACAATACTTCGACCACGCAAGGCTGTAGCTATATCAGAGCTGAGCAGCTTCGAAGATGATCCGGTGATAAAAATAAAAGGATTGAATGTGTCTTTGATCCTGCGAAGGAATTTCTCCCAGTTTTCTACCTGCTGAATTTCATCAAAGAAACAGTAGAATTTTTTATTAGCATTTTGAGGAAAGAGTTCAAAATAGGCATCCAGCAGATTTTGTAAATTAGAAGCATCAAAATCAAAACGTTCATCTTCAAAATTAAAATATAGAATCTGGTCTTTTGAAATTCCATCTTGGATAAGTTTATTAATCAGAGAGTAGAAGAAATATGTTTTTCCACAGCGCCTTGGTCCGATTAATGTGATGATCTGCTTTGGTTGGGAAGGAATGTTCAATTCACGAGGAGTTATATTCTTTATGGGAAATTTCTGATGTACATCAAGAATGGCAGTTTTTAATATCTCTTTCATTATTTCCTCCTTATAAGGAAAATATAGCGCAAAATTTCCTTACTACAAGGAAATGTCAAATAAAATATTCAAAAATAAAATTATTTTCCCTGTTATAGGGAAAATTAATAATATATTGTCCTTTTGAAGAGGAAGATATGTTGCATTTATTAACATTTGTCTTTTGTGTTTTTATTAGAATTTAGATTTTGAAATTTATTTGTTGTTTGGGTTTTATGATTTGTAAATTTACAGGCCGTTCTTGCATTATAACTTTGCATTAAGACAATCCCGGCTTCGATAAAACTCTTCCACTATCTCATTAAAACCATAAGCCAGTTCGGTTGCCTCTATTTCCGGACGTGTAAACCATTTCAGGCATTGTCCTTCCATCAGATGGATCTCTTCGATCTTAAAATCGTCTTCTTTCCAGAAAGTATATTCGATACGGTCTTCAAATTCTTTTTTGCAGAGAAAATGAAAATTCTTCAAATTAAGATTCATTTCTTCTTTCATCTCTCGCACGATACATTCTTCAGGTGTTTCATTAGGATCAACATGACCACCGGGCACATCCCACATATTGCGATAGGGAAGCCCGGGTTTGTCATCGCGCAGAAAGAGCAGAACCTGGTTAAGTGGATTAACGAAGATGATGCTGCAACCGATGTGTTTCATGAAAAATGAAAAGGCTCTCCGAGCGGAGAGCCTTCATTTTCTTAATTCATTTTAAACTGAATTACTTTGTAACTGTAACTGTTCTTGAGTAAATGGTTACATAGCTCGTAAAGATATTCATGATGATGTCCATGGGGGACTGTTCGGTTTTTATTTCGTAGTTCTCTGCCCCATCAGCCATCTGGTTAGTATCGACTTCATTCAAGGGAATGAGTCCAAACAATACATACCATTGGCGCGCCTCAACCATCTGATTTCCCTGGGCTCCTTTGCCAACCTGATGAATGTGTGCAGAACAGCCGATCAAGGCTACAAAAGCAACAAGCAGCATCAAAGTTACAACTCTTTTCATGTCTTATCCTCCTCTGTTTTATTTATAGTGCCGATCGATGACTCGATCGCAGCTACTAAATCTTCATAAAATGCCATCGGGATCATATAGTTAATTACAAATGCCTGTTGATTGTTCTGGGTTAGTAGTACAATTGAAATGAAATTTTCTCTACGCAAAATATATTGCTGAAAATTCAACCCATTGTGGGAAAATAAACTTTCATCCAGAATCAAATTATCATGTTGCGAAATAAAATCTTGATGATAAATCTTCATAATTTCTTCAGTACTCTGGTCGCTTTCAAATGTGGAAAGAATACAGGAAAAGCCGGTTTCCAGATTCATGAAGATCTGTTTGAATTTAATTGTTAAACTATCGGATGCTTCGATTTTTGTTTGAAGAGAGTCTAACAATTCAGTTTCTACAGGAAGGCAGTTCAGCGGAGGATTAAGTCTTATTCCTAATTCTAAATCGTGATAATCATCTGCCAATAATGAATCGACAACATTAAATGTGATAGGCATAAAGTCCGATTCTGTTTTAGACTTACTGCACGCCAGACACAAAATTAAACTTATGCAAAAAATCAAACTAAGTCTCATTAATAATCCCAACTAAAAATTTAAGTGCATATTTGAGCCACTCAAGTATTTTGGGCAAGCTTTTTCTGCAATAAAAAAACTAAATCAGATTCATAATTGAAGAATATAGTATAACAATGTTGCAACTGCCTTGTCATTAACGGAAGATTCTTGTTTTTTTCTGTATATACGCTGTTGCTATTGATGTATTGGATAGCTGATAAAATTTACATTCTGAATTGTTACTTTTTTTTACACTTGACATCAGATTCAAATAATTTTGAATAATACCATAAATTTGTATTTGTGGAAAATGTATGGGGAAGGTGGGGAATTGATGCGAAAGTTATTTGTTGTTCTATTTGTTTTTTGTATTATTCTGCAAGTTCCAGCTGATTTGTCTGAATACATCGATAATAACGCAAAGAATATTAAACGGGTTCCACATGCCGACTTTTTTCAGCATGAATCGATCATTGTGTGGGGTACAAATTCTGCTGATGAAGACGAGCTGGAAGTAAATGAAATGATCGCCTACAACGTCGTGGATTTCCGCATCAAACGCTGGCTGAACAAACCTGAAAACGTCGTGGAAATTCTTGAAGATGGCGATGTTACGATCGAACAACTGGAAAAATATAATTTTATTTTAGTTGGATCACCTTCATCGAATTCTATTTTAGATGCTTTCTTAGAATATCTTCCCATCAAAATTTCGGAAACTGAAATCAAGATTGCCGATCAGGTTTTTGCAGGTGATGAAGTGGGCATCATCTACCGCTACCCCAATCCGGTGAATCCGCAGCGGCAGCTCTGGATCATTTCTGCTCCCAGCTACGAAGCGCTGCGTTTTATTCCGCAAATGCAGGAGTACTGCATTTATCAGCTCACCGATTACAATCCGATGGCAGACCGCTTTCTGGAATTGGCATTGGGAAATTTTGATGAAAACTGGGAGATAACAGAAGTTGATCTGGTGGATAATGAAGTTGTCGATACAGGTGAAAATGATATTCCGGTTTATGATCCGCCTGCATCTTTTTCTCCGCCATCCTGGATTCGTGATGGCGTGATGTACGAAATTTTCGTGCGCAGTTTTGCCGACAGCGACGGCGACGGTATCGGCGACTTGCAGGGCTTGATTTCCAAACTGGATTATCTGAACGACGGCGATCCTGATACAGATTCCGATCTGGGCATCAAGACCATCTGGCTGATGCCGGTCTTTTCTTCGCCCAGCTATCATTGCTATGACGTGACCGATTATTATTCCATCAATCCCGATTACGGTACGAACGAAGATTTCCAGCAGCTTCTGCAGGAGGCTCACCGGCGCGGTATCCGCATCGTCACCGATCTTATTTTGAACCACTGTTCCAACCAGCATCCCTTTTTTCTGGATGCACTTGGTAATCCCGATTCTCCTTACAGCGACTGGTTTTTCTTCACCAATTCTTCCAATACCCGCGCTCATAACTGGCAGTTCCGGCATCGTCCCACCGATCGCGAAATGCTGAATCCTTACATGCCGGCCTGGAATGTGAACAATCCGGAAGTTCAGGATTATCTGATCGAAATGGCGAAATACTGGATGGATCCAAATGGAGACGGCGATTTCTCGGACGGCATTGATGGTTTCCGCTGCGATTATGTGAAAGGTCCGCCCGCCTCATTCTGGCAGAAATTTCGTTATGAAACAAAATCGCTGAATCCTGAAATACTGCTTCTGGCTGAAAACTGGGACGGCATGCAGTCCATCGCCGAAAGCTTTGATGATCAGTTCGACATGGCTTTCGATTTTCCTTTTCAGGGAAGTGTGATGGAACTGGTTTCCAGCGGAACTGCATCTCCTCTCATTCGCCTTCTGAACGAGCAGAAAGAGATTTTGCCACAACATGCCGTGATGAATCGCTTTATCAATAACCACGACATGAATAGGATCTTTACGCGACTGGATGATAAATCTGCCAAACTGGCTCTGGCGCTGCTGCTTTCTCTGCCCGATATGCCGATGCTCTATTACGGCGATGAAATCGGCATGCAGGGTCAGAAAGACCCCTACGATGAAGGCATCCGCCGTCCCATGGAATGGTGTACCGATAATAAATGCGATGAAATGACTGACTGGTATCCGGTTTGGAACAGTGAGCCCGACGGTATTTCGGTGGAAGAGCAGATAAACGATCCGCATTCCATTTTGAGTTATACCAGAAACTTGATCAGCTTACGTACAGAATTTCCGGTTTTGGAAAGTGGTAAGATCACAATTCTGCCTGTATTTGAAATGGTAGATGGTGAACTTTCAGGCAGCCGCAGAGCGCTCTGCTATCTGCTGGAAGATGATCAAAATTCTCTTCTGGCAATTGCTTCGCTGCGGGAAGACCGGACTTTATTCATTGAAAATATTTTTCCTGATGATGCTTTGTTCAAACCGATCCTGGATTTTACTTATATCGAGCAGGAAGAGAATTTTTTAAAAATAAATTGTACTGAAAAGACTTTAACAATATTTTCTATAAAGACAAAGAAGTAAAGGAGGTATAGATGAAGCAGACCATTCTGATAGTTTTTTTATTTATGACACTAATTTTGACGGCTCAAACAGAGGTTACTCTCTGGCATTCTTATCGCGGTAACGAAAAAGATGCTGTCATACAGGTAGTTGAAAAATTCAATTCTACCAACAAAGATGTACGGATCAAAGCACTGGGAATTCCTTACGATGCTTTTCCCGATAAGATCACAGCGGCAATTCCCCGCGGAAAAGGTCCGGATATTTTCATCTTTGCCCACGACCGCATTGGCGGCTGGGTGGAAGCCGGCATCATCGAACCGATTGATTTTTATCTGGAAGAAGATATCAGCGGAAATTTTGTGGAAGGAGCCTGGGAACCGATGCTTTATGACGGTTCGATGTTCGGGTTGCCCATGAGCTTGAAATCGATCATTCTCTTTTACAATCCCGATATCATTTCCGCTCCGCCCAAAACCACTGATGAAATGATCGCACTGGCACATAAACACACAGATGCTGCCAATGGCAAATACGGACTGGTCTATGAAATTGCCAACTTCTATTATCATGCCTGCTGGCTTCAGGGATTCGGCGGCAAGATCTTCGACGACAAAGATATTCCCGTGTTGAATTCTGCCGAAAATATCCGTTCCTTCCAATTTGCCCAGGATCTGTTTATGAAAGAAAAGATCGTTCCGCCGGAAGTATCCAACGTTTTGGTCACTACGCTTTTCAATGAAGGCAAAGCAGCGATGGTCATCAGCGGTCCCTGGTTCCGAGGCGAGATCGACGGCGTTCCCTACGAAGTAGAACTACTGCCGGTCATCAGCTCTGTGAACAAACCCGCCATTCCCTTTATGAGTTCGGAAGGCATTATGATGTCTGCCAAATCGGAACGCAAGGATGAAGCCTTTCAGGTAATGGAATATCTGGTGAGCGAAGAAGCTGCCTTCATTTTTGCTACGGTGGGAAATCAACCGGTTGCGCTGAAATCCGTTTATGAAAGACCGGAAGTAAAGAACGATAAATATCTGCCCAAATTCAAAGCACAGATCGAGAATTCCCGACCCATGCCCAGTATTCCGCAGATGACCTCCGTCTGGTCGCCGGCTTCCACAGCTATCAACGCTGCTGTGAACGGCAAAGACCCCAAAGAAGTTCTGGATGAAGCGCAGTCTAAAGTGTTGAGTACACTTAAAGCTGCGGGATATATCAAGTAATTCCGACAAAATGAGATATTTGAAATATCAATGGGATTGTTTTGAATTGAAACACTTGAAATTCCAAATAAAAAATGCCAAATTACAAATAAATCTCAATAGCCCAAAATTTAAATCCAAAACAGTTTGGAATTTCGAATTTATTTGTTTTTTGTTTTTTGGAAATTGTAATTTGAACAAGGCGAGGTAATATGAAGCTTCACTTATCCTGGCGAATAATAGCACTGGCTGTAATTCTGCTGCTGTTTTATCTGCTGATGGGCAAATTGCTGTCCAATTCGCTGCATCATCAGAACGTTCGCTACACCCTCGATCTTGTAAATACCGATATTCAGGTCATCGAAGCTGCCTACGATCCACAGGACGAATCTTCCTTCGATAATCTGCAGGAAGTGCTAAGGCTGCTGCTGGCAAATAATGAAGACATCAATGCCATGGCGGTGGTACAGAAACGAAATTTTGTGGCTCATTCCGCTCTGGAGATGATCGGCGAGCGAATCACCAAAGAGATCTTCGACCGGCAGCGGGAAGTGGAAAAAAACTTCGATCCGCAGGTGAAAGACTCTCACTTCATCTGGCAGAAATCGGAAGAAGAGAAGAGTAATCATTCCAGTTATACATCTTATTACGGTATTTTTGATGGTAATAAACTGATCGGATTTGTGGTCTATGATATCAGATTCCAAACCAAAATGCCGGTGCAGGCCAATCAAATGCTGCTGATCATCACGATCGTTCTCTTCTTCTTGATAGCAGCGATGCTGGAAAAATTCCTTCCCCGCTACAGCACTTATCTCAGTCTAATTCTGTTCATTTTAACGGTGCTGCTCATAAATAACAACATTGCTTCCCAACTGGAAAATAATCACAGATTGTGGCTCTTGAACCTGGAACAATATCAACTGGATTTGCAGCAGCAACTGCATCATCTTCTGCCTGATCTCGATTTGCAGACACCAGACTGGCAGCCGCTCATTCGTGGTTCCATCCAAACCTGGAATATCACCCTGTCGTTTATCGGCGGTTTGTTTATTTTCTTTATTCTATCAGGTTTATTTGAAAGAATGCTGGCTTCTCTTATCCGCTACCGACTGGCATATTCCTATATCGGACCGGCGATGTTCGGCGTTTTTCTGCTGGTGTTCTTTCCCTTTGTCTATGGGTTTCTCATCGGCTTTACAAATTACGGTCTCAGTGATTTCGGCGGTAATCTGATCGAATATTTCGGCAATCTGGAAAACTACTCGTTATGGAACTTTGTTGATATTCTCAAGATCATCGATTTCAATGATCCACATAATTTCTATTACACGCTGATACACACCATTTTATGGACGGTTATCAACGTCGTCCTGCATGTTTCCATCGGAGTGGGATTAGCCTTGGTTTTAAATAACCCGCAACTGAAAGGACGTACTATTTTCCGCATTCTGCTCATTCTGCCCTGGGCTATTCCCAGCTATATCACGGCTCTCATCTGGCGCGGCATGTTTCACAAACAGTTTGGTGCGGTGAATGGTTTTCTGGAATTGTTCGGCATCGAACCGATCAGCTGGTTCACACAGGTGCACACTGCCTTCCTGGCAAACCTGGCTACCAACGTCTGGTTGGGATTTCCCTTTATGATGATCATTGCTCTGGGAGCTTTGCAGAGCATTCCCAAAGAACTTTATGAAGCAAGTTCAATAGACGGCTCCAGCCGCTGGCAGTCTTTCTGGAATGTGACCTTTCCTCTCTTGAAACCAGCGATGATCCCAGCCGTGATTCTGGGAACGATCTGGACGTTCAATCAATTCAACGTGATTTATCTGGTTTCAGGCGGTGGACCGGACGGAGCAACTGAACTGCTGATAACCGATGCTTACAAAATTGCTTTTGAACAATATCGCTACGGCTATGCGGCAGCCTATTGCATTGTAATTTTCCTGCTCCTGTTCTTTTATGGATTCTGGACAAATAGAATATCGCGCGCTTCCGAGGGGGTGTATGAATGATCGGTTCCAATTCTAAAACGCGAACATTTTTAACGTATCTGATTTTGATTCTGGTTACAATTATTACGATCTATCCTGTGCTCTGGGTATTGAAGGTTGCTTTTGGCGGGAAATCATTGCTTTCCACCAATCTCAGTTTGATACCCGAGAATATAAATCTGGATAACTTTCGAGCTGTGTTTTACGATAAACCTTTCATGACCTGGCTGCGCAATTCGATCATAGTTTCGTTTGTTACGGTTATTTCCAGTTTGTTTCTGGCAACCACGGCAGCCTATGCGTTTTCGCGCTTCAAATTTCCCGGGCAGCGCTCCGGCATGCTTTCGCTGCTGGTTACTCAGATGTTTCCCGGTGTGCTGATGATCATCCCGCAATTCATTCTGATCTCGGAAATTCTGCATTTATACGGCTCTCTGTGGGGACTGGTCATTATCTATTCCACCACAGCGCTGCCCTTTTCCATCTGGGTGCTGAAAGGATATTTCGATACGATTCCCATCTCGCTGGAGGAATCTGCCACTATCGACGGTGCTTCTAAGGGACGCATTTTCTGGGAGATCATCCTGCCGCTCAGCAAGCCGTCTATTGCTATCACAGGTTTGTTCTCTTTTATGACAGCTTGGAATGAATTTATTCTGGCAGCCACTTTCCTGGATTCGGAATCGAAATATACTCTGCCCATCGGTTTGCGGCAGATGGTAGGAGAATTTGGCGCTGAATGGGGGAATTTTGCGGCTTCCTCGCTTCTGGTGGCAATTCCGGTTGTGGCATTATTCATGGCTTTCCAGAAGTTTTTGGTTTCCGGCTTGACAGCTGGGGGCGTGAAAGGATAGATCTTTTATTAGAGAATAACGTGTTTTGTCTCATCCCAAACTTGCAAAGAGAGGGAATTTTTGTACATCATTTTTTGTTTGTCCTTCTCCGCTCGCCAGTCGGGGTGTAGTGTAGCGAAGACTGAAGAGAAGTTGGCTGAACGAAGTGAAGTCGGAAGAGGTAATTGTTGAAAAAGGATAATAATGAATTAGAGTAAAAAACTCTAAAAGGAGGAGAATGTATGAAGAACAAAATTTGGTTGATTTTGTTATTGATGTTGATCACATCGCTTTTGTTTGGTACCAAGATCACACTCTTGGATCCCAAAGGCGATGACAAAGGACCGGGAGATTATGTCTATCCCACCGACCCGATCTATGTGGCTGGATCTTTTGATCTGCTGAAGGCAGAGATCGAGGATAAGGGCAAGGAAATCGAATTCAGGATTTTCTTCAATGCACCGGTGACATTTAACTGGGGTGATTTCTGGGATGTACAGCAGTTGCAGATCTATCTGGATTTCGACAAAGTTCCGGGCTCCGGCAGAACCGAAACTATTCCCGGTACGCAAGTTCTGGTGGATGAAGCAAATGCCTGGGAAAAAGTGATTTTTATCGATCCGCACACCGTAGCGAAGATCAACGGTGAAATCGAGATGAAAGCTGCCGAAATGAAAGAAGATATCGTGCTGCCCACCAAGATCAAACCGATCGGCAAATCTATCCGCGCAACAGTGCGGAAAGCCGATCTGGGGGTAGATGAAAAGGTCGATATTTCCACCTGGGGTTACGGCGTGTTGATGCTGAGTGCGACCGGCTTCCCCGGCAACTGGTTAGTTTTGATGCGCCGGGTGAATGAATATGAAGGGCAACACCGCTTTGGTGGTGGCTCCGATGGATCTGGTGATCCCAATGTGATCGATATGATCGTGGAACCGGCTCAGGGAACACAGGCAGAAATTCAAGCCCAATACGATATGCTGGGTGACTGGGAAAGCGGCATGGATCCGGAAGATACTTCCGAAAACAAATTAACAACGATAAAATTGGTTTATCCAAAATAACCCAAAAAACAAGGAGGAGAAGATGAAAAAACTGTTAGTTCTTGCAGTATGCGTGTTAATGACATCGCTGGCTTTCGCTCAAGCCAGGATCGATGTGGGTACAACCATTTACAATCAGTGGCGTTGGACGGATGGGATCGCCTCGATGGGTGCTCACACAGAGGCACCTTGGAATGGTGGCAGAGACGATGTTCACAAAGGGAATTTCCTGCGATCGGAAGTGCAATTTGAAGTGAATGCTACTATCAGCAAATATGTGAAAGCCTATTTGCGTATGAAAACGATCTGGGATGCTGATGACGGCAACAGCAGCGTAGATGCTAATGCTGCCGCCTGGCAGACCTATTGGGATGCCAATACCGGCTGGTTCAAACTGCGCGGTTTCCGTATCGACCTGATGCCGGGCACCGAATTTATCGATGTCATCCAGATGGGAACGCCTATGGGCTTGGGATTCAGCAAATGGTTCATGGCAGATCGCCGTTACATCGACCGCGATAATGCCAAAGGTATCTATGCCAAAGGACATTTTGGAGCTTTCAACTGGAATCTGATCAGAATGTGGCAGCCCAACTGGATGGGCTGGAATTGGAATACCGGTGATTTCAAAGCTGAAGACGGAACCTGGGCATTAAACTTCAACACACAGGTTCTGGAAGGACATAATCTGGCATTTGATGCTGTCTGGTTTGCCGATACCGAATTCGATCCCGAAGACCCGGAAAATCCAAATTACGTCAGCGGTACGGATGATCCCAACGGCATTATGAGTACAAAAGAAATGTATCAGAACTTTGGTGTCGGATTAAGCAATAAATGGGATATTTCGGATGTGATGGGCTTGGATTTCAATGTCATGTACACCATGGTTCAGGCAGATGATGATCTCGATGCTGATGAAGACAACATCATCGATGGCTTCGGCGGCTGGGAACCGGTGCCGCAATATGCTTCGGTTGGCGCTCCCAGCGGAATCCTTACCTTCCGCACCACCGATCCTTTCGACTTTGGTTTCAGCCCGCGTTTCCAGTTCTTCTATATTAATCACAACTACACCTCTTTCTGGGGCAGCCGCCGCGAAGATGACATGCTGCTGATCAACGGCGGTATCGACGCTATGAGAAATACCTACGGTGAAAGACTTGGTCTGAATGCCTTCCTCTGGGAAGGACATCAGAATGCTGTGCGTCATGAATTCCGCGATAATGAAAACCTGCGTCTGGGCGAAGGTCTTGTTGAATCTCCGGTCGGCTATTGGGGTGCAACTCTCGATCTGCATCATGATCTGGGCGCCATGGCGATCAAAGGTCAGTTCAACTATCTGGGTCGAACCGATGATACCGGCGGTGCCACAGATGAAGAAGACGACTTGTATGAAGGAAGCGGCACGATGTATCTGCCGGCTCACGATTTTACAGGCATGGTTGCAGAACTCGGTCTCAGCGGCAAAGCCGGCAACTGGAACTGGGGTCTGGATTTCCGTTATGGAATGTGGGAAGATGGTTACGATGAAAGTATCGATACCGACGATATGGCTACCACAGCCATGGTTCTCATGCCGAAGATCGGCAAACAGCTGACCAGCGCCATCGGCTTCGAGCTTTATCCCGCTTATCAGATGGTCACGGATGAAGTTGGCGGAGAAACCAGTATGGAATGGAATCAGATCGTGGTTGGACACAAATGGGTTTACAACCTGGGCGGCTTTGATTTCTGGCTGCGCGGTGAACATAAGATCTACACTCCGGACGATCAGGACAGTGCCACGGATGATTATAAATTATCATCCAACACACTGCATGCAGCTTTTGAAGTGAAATTCTAATCAATGGATTAACAGCGGGTTGCGATCAATCGCAACCCGCTGGCTTTTTCCAATTCCAAAATGAGATGTAAATTGAAAATAATAATGATTCCGCTCATTTTTTTACTGACTTCGTTTTTGTGGAGTCAATCTGCTATCATTCAGCTTGATGATGAGATCAACGATGATCACGGCGACGGAAATGTGTCTTATCCCGAACATCCAATGTTCACTCCGGGCATATTTGACATCACCGGTTTTCGCATCGAAGATAAGGGAGATAACTACAGTTTTGTGATCGGGGTCAGAGGAAAGATCGAATATGTGAATTATGAGGAATTCCACTATCGTTATGATATTCCGGACGATTTCATCCTTCCCCTGATCCAGGTTTATATCGATACCGATCGGCGTCAGAATTCCGGCATCACGGAAACTATTGCCGGAGCGAATCTGACGATTCAGCAGGATTCAGGCTGGGAAAGGGCTGTAGTTTTCACTTCCCTGCCCCGCCGGTTTAAACTGCAAACCGAACATTACCAGCCGCATCTGGTTTCCCGCATTCACTTTTCCGAGCGCATTCATCGCTCTGCCAACAGACAGGAACTGCGGGTTGATGTGCCTAAAGCTTTCCTGGGTAAGATCCAGCCGCACTGGGGCTATCTGGTTCTCATGCTGGGACACGACTTCGCTTCTAACCTGAAGAAAAATGTCTATACAATAGAAGTGCAGTCAACTGCTTCTCAATTCAATTTTGGCGGCGGACACGGCGGACTTATAAGCCGTTACAATTCCAACGTCATAGATATGATCGTGCCGCCTTTTCAAGCTCAGAAGAAAATCCTGAAAAACTATGATCAAAAAGAAAAAACCTATGCCGTGGCAGAAGCAGTTTATCCTCTCAAAAAAGAAGTTTTTACTGAAATTGTGAGTGGAACGGTGAAACAGGTTTCCGCCGACAAAGTCGTGATCAACCTGGGTGCCAGACAGGGAGTCGGGAAAGGCACGAAACTGATCATAGCTTCCCGATATGTGGTGGAAGTCGATGATGTTTTTCCGGAACTGAGCATAGCGCATTTCACTATTAAAGCCGATGCGGACGAGATCGAACCGGGTATGGAAGCAAAGATATGGCAGGATTAAGAACCGTTTTCATTTTTCTTCTGCTTGTTGCGTTTCTGCAGGCAGAAACTTCAATGCAGCAGCAGGGTGAAACCTTCTGGTGGAACGATGCGGTTTTTTATGAAATCTTCGTGCGCAGCTTCTCTGATTCGGATGGCGACGGTATCGGCGACTTGCAGGGCTTGATTTCCAAACTGGATTATTTGAACGACGGCGATCCGGATACACAAACCGATCTGGGTATCACCGGAATCTGGCTGATGCCGGTCTGTAAATCGCCCAGCTATCATGGATATGACGTGACCGACTATCGCCATATCCATGAAGATTACGGCAGCAATGCCGACTTTCGGCAATTGATGGAAGAATGCCATGAACGCGGCATAAGGGTCATTGTTGATTTCGTGATGAATCACTGTTCCAGCCGGCATCCCTGGTTTATAAAAGCCAGAGAAGGCGATTCCTATTACAGAAATTGGTTTCGCTGGAGCAAAACGAGACCTTCCTACCTCGGATCCTGGAATCAGCCGGTGTGGCACGAAGCGAACGGAGAATATTATTTTGGACTTTTCTGGGGCGGCATGCCCGATCTGAACTTTGCAAACAAAGCCGTGCGCAGGGAAATGAAAGACATTGCCGGATTCTGGCTGGAAAATATGAAAGTGGATGGTTTTCGCTGTGATGCGGTGAAGCACATTTATGAAGATGGAAACCAAATGGCAAACGTGCCGCAGACCTTTGAGTGGTGGAGTGAATTCCATGAATTTTATAAAGGGATAAATCCGGATGCTCTCGCTGTGGGCGAAGCCTGGGACAGCTCGGACATCGTCGTGCAATATCTGGATAAACGCTTCGATTTCTGCTTTGAGTTCGATCTGGCAAATACGATAATTTCTGCTGTGAATCATTCTGATGCGACTCTTCTCAAGTCCAAATTGAAAGAGATAATCGATATTTATCCCTATCTGCAATACGGCACTTTTCTAACCAATCACGACCAGAACCGGGTGCTGAACCAGCTGGCATTCGATCTGGAAAAAGCCGGATTTGCCGCCTCCATTCTGCTGACTTTACCCGGAATCCCGTTTATCTATTATGGCGAAGAGATCGGCATGACCGGCAGTAAACCTGATCCTGATATCCGCACACCGATGCAGTGGAAGGACTCGGAATTTGCAGGATTCAGCTCGGTTGAGCCCTGGCATCAAGTGAATGCAAATTATTCTGATTTTAATGTGGAAGATCAGCAGAAAGACGAAAATTCACTCTGGTATGTTTATCGGAAGATGATCTCTCTGCGACAGGAGCATCCTGCACTCAGACGCGGAACAACGCAGATTTTAAAATGCGGTAATGATGATGTTCTCGCCATCCTGAGAGTTTATGAAGATGATGCTGTGCTGGTGATTTATAATTTTGGAAATGATATTCAGAACATTGAGATTTCTGTAAAAGGCACAATCTTAGAACAGCAGAAATTTGGAGTTGTTGCTCCAGATTCTGAATCTATTGCTGTAACAGTAGGTCTTTATCCTAATGGTATTTCAATGATAGATAGTTACAGATTTCCAGATATTAGTAAATATACAATTAAAGTTTACGAATTTTTAAAAACCGAGGTGGAGGAGTAAATGGCAAAGGTAGTTTTAGAGAAAATTAATAAAATCTTCGATGGCAAGGTGCATGTAGTAAAAGACAACGATCTGACAATTGCCGATAAGGAATTCATGGTGCTGGTGGGACCGTCCGGCTGCGGAAAATCAACTACACTGCGCATGATCGCCGGTTTGGAAGAGATCACTTCCGGCAAAATCTACATTGGTGACCGGGTAGTGAATGACGTCCCTCCCAAAGACCGCGGCATCGCCATGGTTTTTCAAAATTACGCTCTTTATCCTCACATGACGGTTTTCAATAATATGGCTTATGGACTGAAACTGCGGAAGGTGCCAAAACCGGAGATCCAAAAAATGGTTCGGGCTGCAGCCGAAATTTTAGGTTTGGAAGATCTGCTGGAACGTAAACCCAAAGCGCTTTCCGGCGGGCAAAGGCAACGCGTGGCTCTGGGCAGAGCGATCGTGCGGCATCCGAAAGTTTTCCTCTTCGATGAACCGCTTTCCAACCTCGATGCCAAACTGCGGGTGCAGATGCGGGCAGAGATCAGCAAACTGCACAAACGTCTGAATACGACCATCATCTATGTGACACACGATCAGGTGGAAGCAATGACCATGGGCGATCGCATTGCCGTGCTGCACGAAGGATTGATCCAGCAGGTGGATACACCGCTCAATCTTTATGATCATCCCAGAAACATGTTCGTCGCCGGTTTCATCGGCAGTCCCTCCATGAATTTTATCAAAGGAAAACTGGAGAAGAAAGACGGGATCACATTTGCAGCGCCCGGAATTTCACAGAATGTTCCAAAGCAGTTTCATGATAAATTGAAAGATCATCTCGGCAAAGAAGTGATGATGGGAATTCGACCGGAAAATATCAAGATCGAAAAGGGAGCAGAAACCAAAGCGCTGGTGGAAGTTGTAGAACCGATGGGCAATGAGATCATCTTCTTCTGTGCTATCGAAGATAATAAATTCCTGCTGCGCGAGGAAGAAAGAATTTTAACCAAACCGGGAGAGAATATCCCGATTTCCTTCAAAATGGAATTTGCTCATTTCTTTGATCTGGAAACAGAAAAATCCATCAACTATGATTTGAAATAAATCTGCATTATATTATAGAAACAGCCGATAGAAAAATTTTCCTAGACGGCTGTTTTTTTTTATTTGATAAAATGAACTTGACTGATTCTTTCCTTTTTTCCAATTTCGAATTTGTGTTTTTTGTAATTGGATTTTTGTAATAGTTGCTCAAATTAAACATGAGGAGTTGAATGTGAGTAACCATCTGAGATCGGTAATATTTGTGTTAGTTTCAATCTTTTCGATTTCACTTTTTGCCAAACAGATAGATCGACCGCTGAGGGTAGGTTTGTATAATAATTTTCCCAAAGTTTATCAGACCGAAAATGGAGTGGCAAAGGGTATTTTCCCCGAAATTCTAGAGGAAATTTCAGATCGCGAAAACTGGCAGCTGGAATACATTTTTGGCACTTGGGATGAAAGTCTGCAACGTCTTGAAAACGGAGACATCGACATCATGCCCGACGTGGCGGTTTCGGAAGCCAGAGAAATACTTTTCGATTTTCACCAGAAGTCCGTTCTCACCAGCTGGGGCTGCATCTACACCAAATCAAGACCGGAGATAAATTCGGTGCTTGATCTGCAGAGAAAAACAGTTGCCGTGATGAAAGGCAGTATTCTTACAACCGGTGAGGACGGCATATATAATCTGGTCGAACGATATGGAATTGAGTGTGAATTTTTGGAAACGGATGATTATAATGAAGTTTTTCATCTGGTTCGATCCGGTATGGCGGATGCCGGCGTAGTGAACCGAATTTTTGGCAGTGCCTTTGAAGAGGAGTACGGACTGCATCTAAATAATTTTATTTTCTTTCCTACTGCCCTGCGTTTTGCTTTTCCCAAGAAGGCAGCATTCAACAGCGAACTGATCGACAAAATCGACTCTCATCTGGCTGCCTGGCAGGATGAGATGGATTCAAACTATTACAAAATTTTAACGAATTATAAGCTCTACCCCCACAAAGGAATGCCCGATTGGATCTGGCTGTTATTTATAATCCTGATTTTTTTGATTATCATTTTTTTCGTTGCTTTCATCATCCTCAAATGGCAGATAAAAAAGCAAACCAGATTATTACAAGAAACAAATTCCAAACTACTGGAAGAAATTTCCGAACATCAGGAAACTTTACAACTGCTGCAGGAAAGTCGCGAGCTTTATCGCAGTTTCGTGGAAAATATTCCCGGACTGGTTTTCATGTACGATATTGATCCGCAGGGAAAACGCCTGCCGCTGATCCAAGCCAAGCGTAATGAGGAATTTCTGGGAGATGAGATCGGTAAACAGATAAGTGTTGATATCAATAAATTTTTTGAATATGTTCTGCCGGAAGATATGCAGAAACTCCAGGAAATATCGGATCAGGTGGAGGAAGAAGAAAAAGTATTGGATATTGAATATCGAGTACAATTGGAACCTGATAAAATAAAATGGTTCCGCTCCATTGGCAGAGTTACGATTCAGCCGAACGGCAATCGCCGCTGGCAGGGTGTGATCCTGGATATCGATGATCGCAAGAAAGTCGAAAGACAGCTTGAACTGCATCGTAAACATCTGGAAGATCTGGTGGAAGCACGCACTAAAGATTTGCAGAATAGAACGGAAGAGCTGGAAATTGCTAACTTGAACCTGAAAGAAGCAGACAGACTCAAATCGATTTTCCTGGCTAGCATGAGCCATGAATTGCGCACTCCACTCAATTCCATCATCGGTTTCACAGGAATCTTGCTGATGGGCATGGTGGGCGAATTGAAAGATGAACAGCGCAAACAGCTGGAAATTGTCAAATCCAGTGCTAATCACCTGCTGGATCTGATCAACGAAATTCTCGATATCTCCAAGATCGAAGCCGGTAAAGCGGAAATTTCTTTAGATACTTTTAATATTAAAGAACTGGTCGAAGAAGTTGTGAAGCTGCTAAAACCAAAAGCAGATGAAAAAGAGCTGGAATTGAGTTATCATTTGGATTCGAATATTGAACTGCACAGTGATCGCCGTCGAATAAAACAGATCCTGATCAATCTGGCAGGCAATGCGGTTAAATTTACAGAAACCGGCAGTGTGAATATTGAAGTGCAAAAAATAGAGGATTCAAAAATGCAGATCACAGTGCAGGATACCGGCTGCGGAGTAAAGCCGGAAGATCTGAAAAAACTCTTCGAACCGTTCCAGCAGATCGATGCATGTCTGACCAAAAAGCAGGAAGGAACAGGCTTGGGATTACATCTTACACAAAAGATATTGAATCTGCTGGATGGAAGCGTCAAGGTGGAAAGTGAATTTGGCAGGGGCACGACATTCTATGTGGAAATACCCCTTTCTGTGGAGGATCAATAATCATGAAAAAGGTACTTGTGATCGAAGATAACGAAGCAAATCTCTATCTTATTCGTTATATTTTAGAGAAAAACGGTTTGGAAGTGATCATCGCCAAACAAGGTCAAAAAGGTGTAAACATGGCTTTGGATTCTCAGCCGGATTTGGTGATTATGGATATCCAGCTTCCCGATATTAACGGCTTGGAAGCAACCCGTAGAATACGAAATGATCAACGCGGTAAAAATCTGGTCATCGTTGCCCTGACGTCCTATGCTATGACGGGCGACCGCGAAAAAGCATTGAAAGCAGGTTGTACAGGCTACATGGAAAAACCGATCAATCCGGAAATCTTTATGTCAGAAATCAAAAAGTTTTTAAATAAACAATGAATTGATTGTGAGGAAAGAAAAATGAATATCCTGATCGTGGAAGATAAACAGGAAGCCAGATATCTGATGGAAATTTTGCTGAAGAACAAAGGCTATCACACAAGAGTTGCCGAAAATGGCAAAGAAGCTTTAGAAAAACTGGAAACAGAAAAAATCGATCTGATCATCTCCGATATTCTGATGCCCGAAATGGATGGTTTCAAGTTCTGTCAGCTTGTAAAAAGAGATGAAAATATGCGGCACATACCATTTATTTTTTACACTGCTACCTACGTTGATAGGAAGGATGAGGAATTTGCTTTGAAACTGGGCGCAGATCTATTTTTGCGTAAACCGATGGAACCCGATAAACTATTGGCAGAAATCGAAAAAATGATTTCTCGCATCGAGCAGGGAATTTATGATCCACTGGATATCAAACTGAAAAGAGAAGAAGATGTTTATAAACTTTATAATGAACGATTGATTAAAAAGCTGGAAGATAAAATTGATCAATTGGAAGAAGAGAATCTGAAACGGCAGCAAGCAGAACTACAACTACAGAAAATGGTGGCGGAAAAGGAAATCCTGCTGAAAGAACTCTATCATCGTACCAAAAACAATATGCAGGTCATCATGTCTATGCTTCGGCTGTATTCCCATAAGATTTTAAATAAAGAATGGATAGATATTGTTAAGAACGTTAATCTGAAGATCAGAACGATGGCTCTGGTGCATCAGAAACTTTACGAATCCAATGATCTGTCACATGTCAGTTTAAAGGACTATTTTGAGAGTCTAATCATGCTATTAAAACGCAGTTATCTCCCGCCGAAAAGCAATTTTCAGATCATAACCGATTTTGCCGATATCAAAGTTCTTCTGGATACGGCTATCCCGTTGGGCTTTGTGTTGAATGAATTGACTACAAATGCCATGAAACACGCCTTTCCCGACACTGAAGATGGAAATATTGGGATCACATTATTTATTGATGAAAAAGAAAGTATTGTCCTGCAGGTGGAAGATAACGGAGTTGGCCTGCCTCAGGATTTTGATCTTGATTATAATAATAACCTCGGTTTATTCATGGTAACTGATATTGTCTCCAGCCAGCTTCAGGCTAAAATTTCTTATGAAAACAGTAATGGCTTGAAATGGACAATTGTTGTAGATCACGAATGTTATAACAAAAGGGTTTGAGATGAGTAATAAATATAAAATCTTGATCGTGGAAGATGAAACGATTATTGCGATGTCATTAAAACTTGAACTTGAATCACTTGATTTTGAAGTATTGGAACCTGTGGCAAGCGGCGAGAAAGCTCTGGAAACTATCAAGGCAGAATGTCCTAATCTTATTCTGCTCGACATCAGACTGGCTGGTAATTTAACGGGACTGGATGTGGCTCGATCGCAGGAATGCTTAGAAAATGCCAAACTGATAATTTTCATGACCGGCTATGTGACTCCGGAGATCAAAGAAGAAGCGCTTAAACTTAATCCTGTTGGCTTTCTGGAAAAGCCGGTGGAAGTAGCGGATATTCTAAAGATTCTGGAACAATGAACTATCCGTCACCTTGAAAAGGTTTACAAGGCTTTTCTTCCCGCTGAACCTTTTCAAGGTTTTTTCAATCGTCCTGAACCTTTAAAAGCCTGATGGGAAAGAATTTCTCTGATTGAAGCCTTTTCAAGATTCTAATCCGAAGATTTTTTGTAAAAAAATTAGACAAAATTCAGCACTTCTGCGTCGTATAAATAAAGAGGAAAAAAAAGAAATGGTCTGATGCAGAATTGATCAACGCTTACAGAAACGGTGATCCGGATGCTTTTCGGCTGTTCTACGAAAGGTACAAAGATGCACTCTATACGTTCCTGCACAACCGCTGCCGGAAAGAAGCCGAAGACCTCTTTCAGGAATCATTTAAGCGCTTCATCGCAGCGGCGGCGGCAAGAAAAATTAAAAATCCCAAAGCATATCTGTTTCAGATCGCGATGAACCTGATCTGCAATCTGGGACGCAAAGCCAAAATTGTAGCTCTAAATGATGAATACGATCTTCCCGCCCCGGAACCCGAAACCGAAGAGATCGACGAGATCGTGCTGAATGATTCGCTGAGCAAACTGGCAGCAGAAAAACCGCTTTTCTACGATGTTCTGCATCTGCATATTTTTGGGAAAATGACTTTCCGTGAAATCAGCAAGATCCAAGCTGTGAGCCAAGACACGATCGCTTCCCGCTACCGCTATGCAATCTCTTATCTTCGCAGATATTTGTGGGAAAATTCCGATTTCGATCAGGAGGAAAATTATGCTCAAAGATGAAATTTTTAAAAAAGGAATGCAGAAAGCTCCGGAAAAACTGGAGACGGAGATTCTGTTTTATGCGGCAGAAATGATAGAAATTCAAGAAGAATCCGATACGCTGGAACCATTTCTGAACTGCCTGCCTTTCGCCGGATTGATCTTATTACTGAAGGATTGTCTGGAAGGATACAGAATAAGTTTAAAACCGATGGTAAGAATTTAAAAAAAATTCAGGAGGAAAATCATGAAATCAAAAAAACTGATACCGCTGTTTGTTTTGCTGGGAATTGGAGCATTTTTTTTGTTTAGCTGGGTCATTCAGCTTTTGTGGAATGCCACGATCACACCGATCTTCAATGCTAATCCCATCACCTACTGGCAGGGAGTGATGCTGCTGATCTTATGCAAAATCCTTTTCGGTTCGCACGAATATAAAGTGCACAAGGAAAAGCATAAGAAACTGCAGCATCCGCAGCCGGAATTCATCAGGAAGAATTTTGAGGAAGAAACTGAAACAGAAAGGATTTGAACGAAGCAGAAAAAAACCATGAAAAGGTTTACAAGGCTTTTCTTCCGGCTGAACCTTTTCCAGGTTGCTTCAGTCATCCTGAACCTTGAAAAGTCTGATGGGAAAGAATTTCTCTGATTGAAGCCTTTTCCAGGTTTGCAGGTCATTCCGTCACAATTATTTTCGGCCGTACAACTCCGGCTCGAATCTGCGTGTGACCGTTCATATAGATGGCTTTGCCATTATTTTTACGGAAGAAAGCAGTGTAATCGGCAAACATGGTAAAGTCTCCGAAACCTTCCGTTATGATGAGCGGAAAGGGAATGCTTTCATTACCGGTGAGCGCCACGCCGATCTCTTCACCCAGAAATTCAACCAGATCAGGATTATCGATGCTGGCGGCGATCACGCCTTTGACCTTTTTCTCTGCGGCTTGTTTCAAAAAATCAAGATCAATTTTCGCCGCAAAAGCGATAATTTCATCCGATCGAACAGAGCCGATTTCTGCTTTGGCTTCGATCAGTTTCAGTTTTCCCCAGGCTTCCTGACCAAAGCCGATAATACCGTTCAATGTGAAACCGTGGTATCCGATCGTAGCAGAATATCCCGCTTTGACCGAAGTGACTTTACCCTCAATGCCGGCGGGTCGCTGGTAGGGTTTTCGATCATATTGGATGACAACTGTTCCGGTCTCCCTGTTGATCTCTCTGATCGTGCCTGTGTTGGGCGCAGTCACCAGCATGGGATGTTTATCTTCGCCCAGATCGATCATCTTGCTGGCGATCAAATCGCCGGCGTAAACAAAATCATTCAGCGTTTTCTTCATATAGGGCATCATATTTTGAGGTTTGATGTTCAAGGTTTTTGCCACATTCACGGTGATCGGTTTGTAGCTGTAATCCTGAATTTCCCGCATGATGATGGTGCCGGAATCGAGGTTGATCTTTTCCACTTTTCCCCGCACCGGAGAATCGAAATAATAATGCTGAAACCGGAATTCATCCAGAATCGTGCGTCTGCCGATCTCAGCGATACGCTGCCCGTACTTAACTTCTTCTCCTTCTTTTATGCGCAGTGATTCTGCTAAATTTTCCGAATTCAGATTCAAGTAGCTCTTATCGAAAAGTGTGATCACATAAACTCGAGGCGGATCGAATAGATTCTCGCCGATCACGGTATCAGCTGTTACTTCCTGCCCAATCTGAACATGGATCGAGCCTTGATAGGGCAATTCTACCAGATGAGTTTGTTGCCCGGAAATGATCTTTTTCTGTTGTGTGAAATCGAGGAAGTCGGATTCCAATGCAGAAGGTTCCTGATCAAAATCAAACAGCTTCAGCACTTCATTTTCTCTGGCAAAATCGAGCTGTAAAGAGGCATCGATGAAAATAGGAAGATCCGTTTCAAATTCAATTTCGGTTTCATCGGGTTTCAGGTAAAATCCTTTTTCCATGACGATCTGCACAACTTGCTTTTTTCCCGTTTCAGCAGGATGATATAATACATCGCCTGCCTTTATCTGCCATTCTCTGCTGCCGATCTTCAGTTTCATCACAGCCACATTTTCTTTCCATTTTCTGCCCAGTGGACGTATCGATATTCCCACTTTATCGAAACATTCTTCGCTTAAAAGCTGCAGCGCCAGCTTTTCGTTGATGGAACTGAGTTTTCCCAGATGGGGAGAAATGAAGTATTTATCGCGCCAGATCTCGGTGATGCCTTCCGGCTTGAAACCATCATAAATCATGGCCAGTGCCTGACGGGTGTTGGTCGTTTTGGCCAGTATGCCTCCCGATCCGATCAGAATATTGATGTCGTACATATGAAATTTTCTGGCTTCCAGCGCTTTTTCAAAGTAGAAAGTTTCCGTGAGTTTTGCCAAATCATCCCGATTCGATCTAAGTTTGTCCAGAAATCCCACCTGTTTTGTGTTGAAATTCATCTGCAGATGCTGTTTCACGCTCATTTGAATGGCAGCTCTGGCAACTGCCTGTTCGATCGCCATCTGAAATTCATTTTGTGGTAGGAATGTGGGATAGAGCATTTTATCGGCAATATAATTTCGGGCATAAGTTTCATCGATTTGGGCAGGCAGCCACTTTTTGATCATACTTCTGCCGGCATCTTTCTGTACGTTGGAAATGCTGTAACTCATGCCGTAATTGGCGCTCACAGTGCGAAAATATTCTCCCAGAATATTGGAAAAAACATCTGTTGTCGCACCGCCGATATCCACTGCCATCACATTTTCAGTCAGGTTTTCACTGATCAGCTTGAGAGCATTGATCACTCCGGATGGCGTGGGAATAATAGGATCGGCTACAAGCTGTTTTAATCTGTTGTAACCCGGAGCCTGCTCCATTACGTTTTCCATGAAAAGTTTATGGATTTTCTCCCGAGCCGGTTCCAGATTTTCTTCTGTCAGGCTGGGACGAATATTTGGTACGATATAGAGTTCAAACTTCTTTTGGAAAAGTCCGGCGATGAAAAGCTGAGCATCTTTGTTGCCGGCAAAAACCAGCGGGATTGCTTCTTTTTCACCAAATTTTGGCTTGGGATTTGCCAGTTGTAGTATTTCTCCCAGGCGAAGCAGAGAGGCAACTGCTCCGCCGTCCACACCGCCAGCCATCAAGATGATATCGGGATGCAGCACTCCCATCGCCTGCATCTGTTCCAGACTGCTGCGTTTATCATCGATGGCAAAGGTATCCAGAAGCACTCCCCCGGCGCCATAAGCACAGCGCTTGCCGCTGGAGGCGCTGTCGAACATGGTGAGCCCAATTACCAAAATCTGCAAGCCGCCCCCGGCGCTGCTGGTGGAAATATAGAGTGTGTCCTGATTGAACTGAGGCTGTGTCTGTGTTGCGTTTTCTGCCAGAAGTGCTACCGAATGCTTTTGTTCAATTTTCCTGATCGCCTGATAGACGCCGATGTTAACATCTTCCAGCGGTTTTTCCACCGTTGTGCCGGCAGCTTCGATCTCCCTGATCCGAAATTCGCCATCTTCGGATTTTGTTAAAAACAGGGCTTTGGTGGTTGTGCTGCCCACATCGGTGATCAGAAGATGTTTTTTTGCTTCAAAAAGTGTATTCTTCTGAGCCCAGAAAGGTATTTTTGCAACGTTTTCGGTTGCAATCTTTTCTGCTTCGGAAGGCGAAATAGCTAATTGTTTGATCAAAAGTTCCTTCGTTTCCCGCAAAATTTGTGAATAGCGTTTCTGAAAACCAAATTCATCGGTGCAGCCGGCACATAATTCACTGCCGATCTTGCCGTCGGCAAAGTCTGCGGCATCTTTCATAACTTTACCGCAACTCTTGCAAATACAAAGTTTATTCATGATTTTTCTCCCGGTTTGGAGTTCAACAACTCCATAAATGTACTAACGATCGAAGGGGCAAATTTCTTGATAACACTTTCATTTTCCACATAGATTTTTTTCAAACTGAGATAATAGTTGATCGTTCCAAACAAAAAAGTGAGCAGCGAAGTGATGTCTGTTTGCCGATATCTGCCCTGTTTTATTTCATTTTCTATCATTTTGTGAAAGTGGTTGCGGATGATCGATTGCCGATATATGATCAGGCGGCGCAGTTCGGATTCATAAAAAGGCAGTTCCCGTGCAATGACGGCAAACAGGTTTTCATCTTCCTCCAGAAGCGACAAATAAGCGTTCAACATTTGTTCCAGATCGCCAGCCGAGGCGATCACCGCCTGCATCTTATCGTTGATTTCATTCAATTCCTTATCCAGGATTTCCAGAATGAAAGAGTTCTTGTTTTTGAAGTGTAGAAAAAGAGTTCCTTCCGCCACCTGGGCAGCAGCAGCGATCTGCGCTGTTGATGTCCTTAAAAAGCCATTTTGACAGAACAACCGTCTGGCGGTAATCAGAATGTGCTGTCTTGTCTGCTCTTTCTGCACCTGTCTTTTGTTCATCAGTCTTCCCGTTTCACTGAGTTACCACTCACCGAAATTGAAATGCTTGGGAATTCTGTCAAATTATTTTTTCCCACAAAGTTTATTTTGTGAATTGGAAGTTACATATTTCTGCATTCATCCGGCAAAATTATTTAACAAAAGAGGTGAACCAATTCGGGTAAAAATTTGATGCAAAATTAAGTCCGAAATTCACAAAAAAATAAATTTTCAGTTAGCCGGAACAGCTAATTCAAACCAACAGGAAAGGTTAGAAAGAAATTAGATTTTCCATTCTGTTTGGATCGCATTGTTTGTCTTGACATCTGGTTTTCCAAATAAAAAATATCCAGTAGAAATTTATTTTTAAAAGGAAGTTTAATGGCTTTTGTTCATTTGCACAACCACACTCAATACAGTCTTTTAGATGGTGCTTGCCGCGTGGATAAAATGATCGCCATGGCCAAAGCTTATGGCATGAAAGCAGTTGCAATGACAGATCATGGCAACATGTTCGGCACGATCGATTTCTATACAAAAGCCAAAAAGGAAGGAATTAAACCGATTATCGGTATCGAAACCTATATCATCAATCACGAACTGGATGATCCTCATAACAAAAGCGACATTCGGCATCATCTCGTGCTGCTTGCACAAAACCTGACAGGTTACAAAAATCTGATGAAGCTTTCTTCTGAAGCTTACATTCAGGGATTTTACTACAAACCGCGCATCAGCAAATCACTGCTAAAAGAACATGCTGATGGAATAATCTGTCTTTCTGCCTGCCTTAAAGGTGAAATTCCGCACCTGCTTGTGCAGAACAATATGACCAAAGCTCAGCAAGTAGTGGAATTCTATCAGCAGATTTTTCCTGACAGATATTACCTGGAATTGCAGGATCACGAACTGGATGATGAGAAAAAAGTACAGCCGCTGATCATCGAACTGGCAAAGCAAACCAATACACCGCTGGTTGTAACAAATGACTGTCATTATCTGAAAAAAGAAGATTCCGAAGCTCACGATGTTCTGCTCTGCATCCAAACCGGCAAGACTTTTTCCGATCCTGACCGCATGAAATACAACACTAATCAGCTTTATTTCAAGACGGAAGAAGAAATGAGAAAGCTCTTCCCGCAATTGCCGGAAGCTTATGAAAACACAGTGAAAATAGCAGATCAAATCGACTGTGAGTTGGATTACAAAAATTTTCTCTTTCCCCAAATTGAACATCCACCCGAATTCAAAAATCACACAGAATATATCAGAAATCTCTGCTATGAAGCAGCCGCTGAAAAGTATCCACAAGTTACCGAAGAGCTGAAAGAACGCATAGATTATGAACTTTCAGTTATCCACAAGATGGGCTACGAAGCATATTTCTTGATTGTAAAAGATTTCATCGATACAGCACGCAAAATGGATGTGCCTGTGGGGCCCGGGCGAGGGTCGGCAGTTGGCAGTGTGGTTTCATATTTGTTGGGTATCACGGATATTGAACCGCTGAAATATGGACTTTTCTTTGAACGATTTTTGAACCCAGACCGCATTGGGATGCCAGATATCGATATTGATTTCTGTGCAGAAGGGCGCAGCAAGATAATTGATTATGTGATAGAAAAATATGGTCGTGAAAGTGTAGCGCAAATCATCACTTTCGGAACGCTCAAAGCCCGTTCCGTGATCAAAGATGTAGCAAGAGTTATGGAAATTCCACCTTCCATTGCCAATGAGATAACCAAATTGATTCCCGGCGGCAATCCCAATATAACTCTGGAAGAAGCCTGCCGGCAATCCAAAGAATTTGCTGCCAAAATGGCAGAGGACGATGTGAAAGCATCTATTTTAACCTACTCCAAAGTTCTGGAAGGTTTGATCCGTCATATCGGTGTGCATGCGGCGGGTGTCGTTATCGGACCCGCGAGTCTTTCCGATTATGTTCCTCTGGCTACTAATAGTCAGAAAGGTGATGAGATCGCTTTTCTGGTACAATATGAAGGCAGATGGCTGGATGAACTGAAAATCCTCAAAATGGATTTTTTAGGACTTAAAACATTGACCTTGATCAAAAAAACGATCCAGCTTGTTAAACAGTCGCAGGGAATTGATCTGGACATGGATAATGTTGATCTTACCGATCCTGCTACTTATGAATTGCTTTCCAAAGGTCAGACGGATGGAGTTTTTCAATTTGAATCGGACGGCATGAAAAAATATCTCTGCAGCTTGAAACCAAATGTTTTTGAAGACCTGATCGCCATGGTTGCTCTTTACCGTCCCGGACCGATGCAGTTCATCGAAAGATTCATTAACCGCAAACACGGTGTAGAAAAGGTTTCCTATGCTCATTCCCTCACGGAAAATGCACTCAAAGAAACTTATGGAGTTACTGTTTATCAAGAGCAGGTGATGCAGATCGCTCGTGAAATGGGCGGGTTGAGCGGAGCGGAAGCTGACACACTTCGAAAAGCCATAAGTAAGAAAAAAATTAAAACCATGGAAATGCTCAAAGTCAAGTTTGTTGCCGGTTCTTCCCGCAATGGCGTTCCGCCGCATATTATCGAGAAGATATGGACTGACTGGCAGGAATTTGCCAATTATGCTTTCAATAAAAGCCATGCCACTGCTTATGCCTATGTAGCTTTTCAAACAGCCTATCTGAAGGCTCACTATCCGGTGGAATTTATGGCCGCTCTGCTTTCATTGGAAGAAGAACCACCCAAAATCACTAAATTTATCGGTGAATGCAAATCCATGAATATTGAAGTGATTCCGCCAAATTTGAATAAGAGTTTCTGTGAATTTACTGTTCAGCAGAAAAGCATATTATTTGGTCTCCAGGCTATCAAAAATGTGGGAAGTGCAGCTATAAATGCCATCATTTCCGAGCGTGATAAAGGCGGTGAATTCAAAAACATCTTCGATTTCTGTTCACGCGTCGATACGATGGTTTCCAATAAGACGACATTAGAAAGTCTAATTTCTGCTGGTGCCATGGATGAACTGGAAGGCAATCGGTCCCAGAAATACAGCGTGATTGAGAACGCTCTCAATTTTGCTTCCGGAGTTCAATCTGAAAAGAAGCGCGGTCAGATGATGCTGTTCGATTCTCTTTTGGATGAAAACGACGAAGAAATCGATTTTAATCCCGAACTACCGGATTTAAGAGAATGGACTTTGAACGAAAAATTGCGAAGAGAAAAGGAAGTTTTGGGTTTTTACTGGTCAGGTCATCCGCTCAATCAGTATAATGATTTTTTGCATGAATTCGTTAATATCGATACCCAAACTGCCGAAGCTGAACCGGACAAAGTTCCCACTGATATCTCGATTGCCGGCATTGTGTCAGAAATCGTCAAAAAGCAAAACAAAAGAGGAAAGCAATTTGCCATAGTCAAACTGGAAGATCTCACAGGAATTTTTGAACTTGCACTATTCAATAATGATTATGATAAATTCCTGCCACTGCTTGAAGAGAGTAAAACTGTTTTTATTGTTGGTAAAAAGTCCGGTTATTCTAACAACAACGAAAGTATGTTAAGAATTGTGCCGCGTTATGTTTTAAAATTTGATCAGTTACACAAATATCTTGTCGGAGAATTTTTTATTAAAATTCCCGAAAAACATTTTACAAAAGATTTTTCAGAAAATTTGCTGAGGTTGTTCAAGGAGTGTCCCGGGAAATTCGGTGTACATATTATGATAGATTCTCCCAAGTATAAAACCTTAAATCTGCATCCTCGACAGGTCAAAATATTTCCGGATGTGAAAATCAGAAAATTGTTCAGTGAGATTGAAGGCGCTTCCTGCCGCATCAATCTGAACTTCAATTGAAGGAGATAATATCATGAAAAAAATTTTCATTCTGCTGTTTGTGATGTTTAGCGGATTATGTATGGCGTTAGATATCTTTGTGGAAGCAAATAGATTTTTGGACCCGGAAGGTAATACGATCCTGGAAATAAACTATCAGGTGCCGTATAAAGAACTGGATTTTACAATTACAGAAAATGGATTTGAAGCGATTCTGGATGTAGAATTCTTTTTGTTCAGAGGTGAAAAGAAGGTTTATGATTACGGTTTTCCCAACGGAATCATAGTTTCGGATAAACAGCAAACTGCTGCCGGAGGAGTTTTTTCCGATAAGATCTCAATGACTTTGGCAAAACACTCATTTGACGTTGTCGTCAATTTCATTGATAAGAAAAGTGGTGAAAGCAGCAACTGGGAATATAAGTTCCATGTTCTTTCTCCTGAATCTTTGCTTAGTGATCTGGAGTTCTCCCGTCAGGTTTTGCCAGATTCCAGCAGCTATCTGCAGAAATTTCATCGCAACGGTAAACTTTATGATGTTCTGCCGAATCACATTTTTTCCAAAACAGACACAGATTTTGCCTATATCTATTTTGAGATTTATAATCCACAAGATGGAGAAACCGAATTCACTATAACTAGAAATCTTTCCCGACAGGATACTTTGGTTGATCGCGAAGAACAGACAATAAGTTTTTCCGAACCTTCCAAAGGTATTGTAAAAAAAATTCCACTGTTAGATTTGACGGAAGGTTTTTACAGTGTCGGCATCGAAGTTATTACAGACAACCAGTTTGACATTCGCCAGGATTATCTTACCATCAAGAGTTCCCGATTATTTACCCGCAGAATTTTTCCCGATATCGAAAATGAATACAAGCTGATAACTTACTTCCTTTCCTCGGAGCAGACAAAGATCTGGTCATCACTTTCGAATGAAGGCAAACGCACTTTTATAAATCGTTTCTGGTCAGCCAATAATCCCGATCCCGGGCAGGAAGAAAATGAATTCTTTGAAATGATCAAAGAGCGCATCAGCTATGCCAACAGCGCCTTTTCGCATTTTGATAACGGCTGGGATACAGATCGCGGCAGGATTTACATTCGGCACGGCAAACCTGATGAAATTATCAAAGGTAATACTGGACTTAATACAAAATATACACAGAAAGACTATCAAATCTGGAAATACAGAACCAGAGCTGATTTCACCTATATTTTTATTGATTTACAATTGAGCGGAAATTATAGAATGATCTATGCCCATAATGATGAATATGAATATTCTCTACCCAATTGGCAAAGTTATCTGGGTACAGATTTTGACGAATCAGTTCTACAGTAAATTACCAGTCTGCTCGAGGCAGGAAGGCATCTTTGAAGTGTTTCAACTGATATTGCTTTTCCTTTTGCAGAATTGTTATGATGTCAAAACGAATCGGATAATCCTGCAGTTCAGGATGAAGAAACAGATATTCTTGAGCAGTTTTCACCATTTTTTTCTGTTTGGATCGAGAGACGCTGCTCAGAGCATTATCTAAGCTGGAACTGCGTAATTTGACTTCCACAAAAATCACAATGTTATCAAAAAAACAAATTAAATCAATTTCGCCCCAACGGGTATTGAAATTTCTTTCCAGAATTCTATATCTGTTTGAGATTAAAAACTTTGCAGCCAGCGCTTCCCCTTTTTGCCCTAAATCTGCTTTAGTTACAAACTTCATGTGGAAAAAATAATTCTTGACTAATAGCTTGTCAAGCCGTTAAAAGAAACGCGTGCAATAATTACGGGGGTTTATATGAAAAAGCTGATTTTTTTAGTAACAACCATCTGGCTGGCAGGAGCACTTGCTGCTATTCCGTACACGGCATCCGGTAGTGTCAATATTCCTGATGCTTACTGTCTGCCGCATCTGATGATGGAATTCTCTTATGTTAATAATTTTACGGAAAATGGGAAAGTGCCGGGACAGTTAGAACCGTATGATGAATATGATTATGCAGGTGTATTTCGGATCGGGCTTTTCAATCGTGCTGATCTTGGTTTTGTTTATACCAGCACAGCTGGTTTCCTGGCAAATCTCAAGATCAAGATCATTGACGAGACAGAAGTCCTGCCGGCATTTTCCATCGGTTGCCTGAACATGTTCTCGGAAGTGAGAGATAACGGTACAAATGTAATGTCGCCCGAATATGAATATCCAGATGCAGTGGACTATATTCGGTTTTCACCTTTTGGCGTTATCAGCAAATCTATGGTTATGGTAACTGGCATGCGCTCCATGGAATATCTGGAAGCTACATTTCATCTGGGCATGGGAGCCCGACGTTTTCGAGGCAGAGGAACCTATAATGCCTATGCTACGGGAATTCTTCTGGGAGTCGAGATAAAGCCGGCACGCTGGCTCAATTTCGGTTTTGAAATCGATGGTCAGGATGCTAATATCGGATTGGATTTTAATTTTAAAAATCTGGCGATCGGCTTTGGTCTTTACCGCTTTGAGGATCTGGTGCTTGCTGATCTGGGAGAGAAATTTGCCATCAACATAAAATATACTCTGGATGCGCTTTCCGAGATCAAGGCTTCCGATAAACGACGTAAAGTGCCGATGTCTCATTACATGGATAGCCGTACATATCCCGGCGGCGAGGAAGGTGAGTCTCTGGAAGCTGAACTGGAAAGAATCCGTGAGCGTCGCCAGCAGGCTGAAAAGGAATTGGAAGAGATCAGAAAATTATTACAAGAGCAGGACTAATTGCAACAATTGCACATGAGAAGAATAACCTTGTTTCTGCTCTTTATAATATTATGGGTGTCTCTTTCTGCGCAGACGGGAAGCTTCACTACTCATAATACATTTTTATCTGGAAGAGTAGTATATAGCTTGGAAAAGCAGCTGATTTCCGAATTATATGAGTTGCAAATTTTGGAAGAAGAGATTGCTCGCCTCAATAACATTCTCTATCTTAGATCAGCAATTCAGGAACTGTACAGTACCGGCAATCTGATGGAGATCGAAAAAGCCTTTAACAAACGCAATCAAGATTTGCATAGATTTCTGCAGAATAACCAATTGCGTGCATCTGCTTTGGCACTGGAGGAACAAACTATCCTGTTCGGGGCTATTCCCCAGCTGCACGATCAGCTTGTTTTCAATCAAGCTCGTCTGGCTTTTCAAAATAAGCAGTTAGAAGAAAGCGCTGATTATCTATCAGAGATCATCAAAAACACAGATTCTTCCATCCTGAAAGAAGCAGTGCTACTCTTGGCGCAAGTTTATTTCAAGCAGCAGAAAGATGAAAAATTCGTTAATTTATTGCTTTCACACCAAATTGAAAAAGATGACGATCTTACTTTCCAGTATGCCAATGCACTTTTTAATCTGGAAAATTATTCAGCAGCCGGAATTGAATTTGAAACTCTGTTGACCTCGAAAGAATACGGCTTTCGTTCTCAATGTTTAATCGCCTTGGTCGACTATTTTTCCGGCTACAGTGAACAGGCAAAACAACGTCTCAACGAACTGTCTCAGACAAAAAATCTTCATCAGAGAGAACGGAATTTTCTGCTGATCAATCTCGGCCACATTTATCTTCTGGAAAATTCTTTTCCAGAGGCTTCTGTCTATTTCCAGGCTTTGGTACAAAAAAATGATGATTTATCCGATGAAATCCTCTATGAAATCGCAAACTATTATTTCGAAAATCACAAGTATGAATATGCACAGGAATATCTTAAGAAAATTTTAAACAAAACGGAAAAAAGCAAATTCTATGCCTCAGCCAAATTTCTGCTGAGTATATCTGAATTGATGCCTGCTGAGATTTCTGAAGTACAACCGGCAGTAGATAGTTTGATGCTGAGCAATCTGACCCTTCTGGAAGAGGTGAGTACAAAAAACTACTTTTTGGAAAAATATTCAGAACTGCAGAGAAAAATCACTCAAATGGATTCTACTAACCTGATGTATGAGAATATAAACCATCAGCTTGATCTGATCAATTGGGAGTTGGCAGAAACCAATGTTATGCTGCATCATTTTTATCAAGGTTCCAGGCAACGTCAAATGGATAAGCTGTTCATTCTGGAAGAAGAATACAAAAATTACAGCAGCATTATGGCAGATATTGAAGCTCTCATTTTAATTGCTCGACAAATGCCCCGCCAGAGATTTGCCGGTTTTCTGCAGCGTGAGATCAGCTTTATCGATTCTTCGTTGATAACCCTGCAGGTGATGGAGTATCTGCAGGCAAAACCTTTGATAACTTCAGCCGATTATAAAATGGCTCGCAATATTGCAGCCGAAAAGATTTTACTGGCTTCTCAACTTCAGGACTGGCAGAAAATCCAGGCTATTTCAGAAGCAGGGAATCAGCAGCAGTTGTCACAGAAAATTGCATTTTTCATCTCCATTTTAGAAGCAAATGGAGAAGCCTATGATCGCATTGCCGATTACTTGTTCGGTTATTCAGAATCCCCCGATTATTCCGAACAGATCAACAGAGAAGTAGCAGCCTTGGAAAAGAGCAGAGACGAGTTACTGGACTTGAAAGCTGATATTGCCGACAGTTTTGATAATTTAGTCTCACGTAAACTGGAACAGCAGAATAATCTTCTCTCAGCAGATTTTGCAAATCTAAAGCAACAATATAACCAGATGATTGCTAACATTGAGCAGGATATTAACCTGGAAAACAGCCAATATAAATTTGAACTGCTCGAATTCCTATTTAAATATTCTCTCAAAATGGATCAGGAATATGAAATGCTGCAGCAGAGGTTAAGAAATGAAGAATAGAAATTCATATTTTATCTGTTTCCTCTTTCTGCTTCTATTAGCACACATCCTGACGGGGCAGGAATCGCAGGATCTCCTGCAGCAGCAATTTAAAGAAAAACTTGATTACAAACAAATGGTTTATCAGCAGACTCTTGATTTCATAGAATCTCATCCGGATCATTCCAATCTGGCTGAACTTTATTTCAATCTGGCGGAACTGAGTGCAGAAATCAACGTGTTCCAGCCTTCCCAAACTGCCAGATTCTATGAAAAAGTTTTAGAACTTGAACCTGATCATCTGCAGAAAGATGTATTTTTATACAATATAGCATTTTATCAATACAAAACTGTTATCAATCAGCGTGATGCTGCCCGTCTGGATAATCTGGATCTGGTGATGAACTGGCCGGACTCACTACGTCTATCGGAAGAACAACTTCGACCAGTTATCGAGATTTACGAACAGATATTACAAGAAATGCCTGAGTCAAAATATAATACGGAAGCTGCTTATCGGTTGGGGCGTATCTACTTTGACATCGCCATAGATGCTCGCCTAGCCAAAGAGTATTTTGCCCTCGCTCGGGAATATTTCGATATTGTCGCCAGTCGCGAAGGAGATCCGCTGCAGTATTACGGCTTATTTCAACGGGGTTGGACGAATTTTGCCAGTGCTCAGTTCTTTGCCGCTATCGAGGATTTCAGCGCTATTCTAAACATTCTGGAAGTGGAAGATCAAATTTATAAACGAACCTTCTTTGAAGCCGATGCGATTGAGAACATCGCTTTTAGTTTGATAGAATATGATGGTACAGATTTTGTTAACTATTCTCAAGCAGCCGTACTGGCGCAGGAGATTTTGCATACATATGTTTCTGCAGAATATGGGCAGCGCATTTTGCTGGAAGCTGTAGATTTAAAAAAACTCTATAATGCTCCGATGCAGGCGGTTGATCTGTATCAATCTTATCTTCAGTTATATCCGGACAGCAAGATCAGCCCGCTGGTTGTTGATTCGATCATCGTACTCTATCGGCAATATCCCAAACGAGTAAGGGGAAACAGATCTGCTGAAGAATTAATTATCGAACAATTGCAATTCCTGATCAGCAATTATAACAGCAATTCGGCTTGGTATCATAAAAACAAATCCGAAGATATCAAAGCAGAATTGGCAGTGATTCGCTATGCTTTTGCTTTTTTGGAACCCCGATATTTTAATCAATTCTTACGAACCAGAGAGTATGGAGCATATAAACGATACGAAGATCTGGTGGTGAATTTCTGTGCTTTTCAGGAATTTGATGATGAGCAGAGCCGGCAGCGAAAAGAGAGATTGCAAAAAAACATAGTCGATCTTAGTCAGGATTTGGCTGAGACCACTTCCAAACCGGATCATTATTTTAATACGATCAACGAGATCAGCTCATATATCGACAAACAGCCGGATTCAGCCGGCTTGTATCACTATTATGAATTGCGGTTTTACAACTATGAAAAACTTTATGAACTTCTGCAGCCGGTGGTGGAAATTAACCCTTATGTCTCGGAAGATGAACAGATAGAGCTCGACAGAGCAGGTTTGGATTCACTTTTGATAGCGGCTGCCACAGAATATGAAAATTTCCTGCTTAAATATGAATTGAATAATAAGATCTTAAGCGAGCAGTTGATCAAAGTCACTTTTTTGAGGGGAGAGTTATTTTACGAAAACAATCAATATACCTTGGCGTATCAGGATTATCTTAAGTTGCTGAACTATCCTCTGAATGACGATCTTAAAATGATCGTCTGTTCACGTCTGGGTGAGATCAGCCAGATCAATCAGGATTATGAAGAGGCAGAATTTTATTTTCGGGAAGCTGAAAAATATGCTCAGACTGACAGCCAGTATGATTTTTCCAACAATATTCTGGCCAGTTTGCTTTCCCGGGCTAGAGCCTACGAAGCTGCTTCAGATTTTCGTTCTGCAGCCAAGCAGTATTTGAAGATAGCTGCCGAATATGAGAGAAGCAAACCTCAGGAGAAAACCAGTTTCATTTTAAAAGCGATCGAAAATTATCGTAAAGCCGCTGAATATCAGACTGCAATCGATCTTTATCTGGATATTGCTGCTGAAAAAAATACCAGTGGAGAAATTTTAAGTGCTTATCTGGGAGCCTGGTCTATTGCCGATAGTTTGCACAACTGGCAGCAGAGTATCGCCCTGCGCCGCAAGTTCATAAAACTTTATCCCAATTCCAATGAAGCATATAAACTTAGATTGCAGATTATAGGCTTTTATGACAGTGAGAAACTGAATAATAAGCGACATGCCGCACAGTTGTTGGAAGAACTTCATGCCGATGCCGGAAAAATGGACACCGGCGTCGAAAATCCTGCGCAGCTTCTTTTGCATGCCATCAAGCTCTATCAGGAATTGAATGACGAAGATAAAGTGCTGGAGCTTAGTTTGCAATTTACTCGCTTGTATCCGGATCATCCCCGGTCCAACGATCTGCTGATAGCAGTTGCCAGATTCTACAGAGAACGTGGAGATGATGATAACTATGAAAAAACGGCTGCTCAACTCTATGCCAATGATCCCGAGATTGATCTATTGGTAGAAGTTGCAGTAAATAAACTAAAAGCGATCAAAGAAAGTTCTGATGAGCTGTTTGAGAAAAAGGAATATAACAAAGTTTTAACAGAAATCTCTAAATTCGAGCAGGAGGAATCATCATACATCAAACAAGGTTTGCAGCTTCCCACAGATCATATTCATGAAACTTTTTCCTACTACAAAAATCATATCGATTTCTACCGACGTCTAGCAGAAGCACAGAAAGCTCTGCAAGTTGAAATCCTGGAAAAAACTCCTCAAGAATTGATCAAAGTGAATAATTTGACCAGATGGAAAGATCATCTGGCTGAAGGAGAAAGCCGCATTCCAAGGCTTATGCAGGCCTGCGATTCTCATCGCGATAAGTTTCTTGCGCTTATCAAGGAAGGCAATCAATACGATCTGCCAGTACCCAGACGCACAGAGAGTCTTTTTCTCGCTGCAGAAGCTTATGATTATAGTGCCGATGTGGTTATTCAGCAGGTAGAAAAATATCTCGATGTCTCCAACCAGCTCAATAATCAAGAAATGAACGCCAATCCTATTCAGCAGAAACAGTATAAATTTGCCTTAAAAAATTCCAGCTTGCAATCAGCCAATGATTTCCGCAAAAAAGCAGTGCAGCTCTATCAAACATTACTCAAAACATTTTCTGATGACAAAGATTACCAGGACCGTTGGACTGTTGCCAGTCTGGAAAGATTGATCGAACTGGGGGTGCGAGAAAGAGCTGAAGTTGGAACGAATAAAACTGCACCCGTTAGCTCCAATAACACACTTCTCACCGATCGAACCTGGCAGGCAGCCGAAGCAGAAGTGAGATACGATCCTGCTCGCACTAAATTAAGTTTGCAGGAATTCTGTGACATTTTGAACTGGCAGCAGGTTGGTAAGGCAAATTTTCAATACTTCAAAAAGCAGATGTATGGTTTGGAAGAGAGTCAGGCAGAGGAAATCTGGTTTACAGAACTGGATACGATCAATGTTGACATCATTTATTTCAGAAAATCATTTGAATTGCCGGCAAATCTGATCGAAACCGAATTAAAGGTTTTCGGGCAGCACATGGTCACTGTCTGGGTCAATGGCGACAGACTGCTGGATGCGGCTGGTATAGTTTATGATAGTAAATTGAAAAAAGTTCTGGTGCAGAATATTACAGTTGACAATCTTATCGCAGGTGCTAACGAGATCATAATTGAAGTGATCGGCACCGATTATTATAAAGGTTTGATTGCCGAAATGACTTATAAAGTCGAGGAGAAAGAGTGAAGAGGAAACTGATTTTAGCTTTACTGATGTTGGTCTTTTTTGCCTTGATTTATGCGCAGCAGTCGCAGCAGCAGGATATACCTTCTACTCGGCAGGATATAAAAATTCTTACTAGTGAACAGGAAGAAGAGATAAAAGTAGAGATCCGTAAACCGGACGATTCTTCCTTGATGCCACGTCGGGCAACAGATTTTCAGCATATCCGGCGTCGGCAGATTCAGAAAAAAATCAAAGAATCAAATAAAATGTTGTATAATAAATAATTGGGAGGAATTATAATGAATCGATTTTTTTTGAGGCTACTACTGGTCATCCTCTTTGTCTTCACTGTCTGCAATCTGGCAGCTGTGGACATACAAAAGCTGTTTATCAGCGGCGGACCTTTCATGTACATCATCTCCATCTTGCTCATCATCATGCTGATCCTGGCACTGATCAAATACTGGCAGCTTTCTATCAGAGAAAAACTGAATGCACAAAACTTCTTCCTCAAGATCAAAGGCTATATCAAAAATAACCAATTGGAAGAAGCAATCAAGATCAGTTCACAATTTAAGGAAACAACGATCGGTTTTATCTTTTGGAGCGGATTGCTGGGTTACAGCGACGGTGTTGATTCCGGCAAAAAAGGGCAAGAACTGCAAACCCATGTTCAAAATGCCTTTGATGAAGCAGGCTTGCAAACCATTCCCAAAATTGAAACCGGACTTTTCTGGTTTGATATCATTGCACAGGTAGCCACTCTTCTGGGTCTGTTGGGTACGATCTTTGGTCTGGTTGCGGCATTTGATGCGCTGGCATTAGCAGCGGAAGCTGATAAAAGCAGACTGCTCACGGAAGGTATTGCCATGGCAATGGGAACCACAGCCTATGGTTTGATGGTTGCTATTCCCACCATGCTCATAAAAGGGGCACTGCAGGCTCGAGCCGAAAAACTGATCAACGATATTGACGAATTCAGCGTGAAGGTGATAAATCAAATTACCTATGCCATGCATAATTAATTTAGAAGATTGTAAATTTAATATGAAGGAATGAAGTTATGGCCTATGGTCCTTCCAGAAGCAGGTCCAGATCCCTGCGGGAAACCAGATCTCCCAATCTGATTCCCATCATGAACCTTTTCATCGTCATCATTCCCATGCTGATGACGATAATGATCTCGGTTCGACTGGCAATGATTGAGATCACTTTGCCGGCACAGGGCAGCGGAGAGCAGGAAGAACCTGCAGTTTCTCCTTCCACTTTGACTCTGGTCTTGTATCCCGATCGTTTTGAAATTAAGGTGGAAAAGAGAGAAGGCGTTATCAAAATACCGCAAAACAGCTCCGGTCTCTATGATTATGTTTCTCTGGATCAGGAAATTTACAGTCTCAAACAGAGATTTCCCGATCAGCAGACGGTGGAGATACTGCCCGATCCCAACGTTAAATTCGACACGCTGCTGCGCAGCATCGATATCTGCAAATCCAACTCTTTTCCCAACATAAAATATCTAACCACTCAGACAAAATTTTATAAGGCCAAATAGGAGATTGAGATGAAAAAAGTTTCTTATGTTCCTATTTGGAAAAGCCAATCCGGGAAGAGATTGAAAAAGCACAAAAGCAGTAAAGTTAAAGATCTTAACATCACTTCCCTCATCGATATTTTAACCATTCTTCTGGTTTTCATTATCAAGAATGTTTCGATGGACGTTTCTGAAAAGAACGTTCCCAAAGGGATGCTGCTGCCAACTACGGTGACGAAAAATGTTCTGATCGAAAGTGGTCAGACCATTCTGGTAAAAATTTATCCCGATCAGATACTTTATGGAAAGGAAAACATTCCGGTTGGCTCTTTGCAGGATTTCATCGGTGATGTGAATGTGCGAACCACACTGCTGCGTTTTATGAAGCTGGAAGCAGAGAAAATAAAGGAGAATGACCATTTGCCCTGTCTGCTTATTCAGGGAGATAAAAATCTGGATTGCAAGTATATAACAGAATTCATTAAATTCAGCGCTCAGGCATCATTTGCCAATATCTATTTTTCCACAATTCACACCGATGAGCGCAATGAAGTTCTGGGTATTTAGGGGTAGTAATGGAAGATAAAATTCTCAATCTCAAACTCAAATATAAAGGCAGATATCTGGATACAGCCAAATATCAGCGGGATTTCCATAATCATCTCTATATCGGCAGCGATAAAATGCTGCTCTGGCAGATTCTGGACAAAAGGTTTCCGGAGAAATTCCAGTTAATAACTCGCAGTAAGGGAAAATTTTTTCTTAACCTCTGGTCGGAAATGGAAATCTTATTGAAAATCGGCAAAAATGTCTATTCCAAGCAGCAGCTTGTCGAGAAGGGTGTTATCGAAGATGGCAAGATTCAACTGCAGAAAGCTCAAATGGGACGACTGAAATTTCTGGAAGATTGGGAAATCGAATATAATTTTTCCCAGCCTTATCAGGTTGTTTTAACTGAAAAGGAGAAACAGGAAATTCGCAGATTTGCCACTTTCACTCCCCTTTCTCCTCAGGAGAAATTCACGCGTATTTTTCTGTTTTTGGGCGTGATTTTCACCATTGGTGGACTCTGGCTGTTTGAAGCCAACTATGAACCTCCCGCTTTGATCGGATTGGCTGATCGCCTTTCCCGCATCGAACATATTGCTACTCGAGTGGAAGTAGAACCGTTGCGCGAAGAAGTGAGACGTCAGCCGCGCGAAGAAGTGGAAGAAGAAATTACTCAGCAGGTTCAACAGGCAGCTCAGATGACATCCAAAGAATTTGAAGCTGAATTCGGTCTGTCCTTAACTGCCGGTTTAACCAGCGGAGGTGAAGGAGAATTGAGCAGTCAGCTTCTGGAAATCACCGAAGTGCAGGAAATCGTCGCTGCTGGCGAAGCTAAAGGTGATCTTCCTCAGATCAGGCGTGGCAGCAGTGAGCTTGATGTAGTAAGTTCCAAGATCGATCTGAGCGAAACTGAAGGCTTGGGTGATCTGGGCAGTCTGGATGGAGTAGATCTGTCCAGTGATGCCGGTTTTGAAGAGATCGATCTGGCTAATCTGGGTGGCCAAATCGGGCAATACAATATCACAAAAATCGAGAGTAAAAAGAAATTTGAAGAGATGAAAAGACGCTTTTCCGGTATCAAGATGATGACAGAAGAAGACGTCGAAGTGGCGGAATTACCACCTCAGGAAAGAACAGAACTGGCTCAGATCGATAAGGTTGTGTCTGCCTACAAACCACAGATCATCAAACTCTTCACTACAGAATCTATGATGATAGATATGTACGGAACGCTCCAGTTCAATCTCATCATCAGTCCGGCAGGTCGGGTCGAGGCAGTTGACATCACACCCTTTGAAGGCAGCTATTTCACTTCTACTTTTCTGGCTAAATGCCGCGAGATCATCCTGAACTGGCAGATCAGTGTACAGGAAGCTGTTGGTTATTCCTTCAGGATGAAATTTTATAAATAATCCTGCCTTTGATTCAGGGATTATTTTGAGCAGCAATTTTTTTTTCTGTAATTTTAGGAAAAACTAGAGAATAATGGCACAAGTGTATTATTATGATATTGCCATGCCGGTAAGCCCGGATCGGCTTTTCAGTTATCGCTCCAGTCAAAAAGTCCTGCGCGGCTGTCGAGTTCTGGTGAGTCTGGGAAATTCTTTTCACACCGGCATCGTCTGGCAAAGAACCAAGCAGCCGGATCCAAAATTAACTTATAAGTCCATTTTGGAAGTGGTGGATGAAAAACCTAAAATTTCTGATAATCTGCTGAAACTAGCAGAGTGGATGAGCAAATATTATCAATGTTCCTTGGGTCAGGCTCTTTCTGCCATGCTGCCTTCCGCTTTCAATATTCAAATTCAACAGCAGGTCAAATTAATTCAGAAAAAGCAGATACCGACTTCCGACGGAAATCCAGAATTGATCATCAATGAACTGAGTAAAATTAACTGGTCGGATATTAGCGCTCTCAAACAAAAGCTTTCCATGCCAGCCACGCTGTTCAATGAGTGGCTGGAAAAACTGGAAGAGCTTAATGTCATCGAGATAAAACGCGTTTTTGATGCAAAGATCAAAAAGAAAATTGCAAACTTTGTGATAAGAAAAGATGTTGATGATCTTCCTTCCCTGACCTCAAAACAAGCGGAAGCCTGGCAGATCATCTCGCAGTACAAGGAGCCTTTTCTGTTGCGGGAAATTGTGGAAAGCGTTACCCGCTCCGTGTTGAAAGCTCTGGAAAATAAAGGACTTGTCAGCATCGAACCGCGTGAACTGCGGGATGAAGAATATCAGTTCAAACCCGCCAGAGTGAAAAAAGAAGTTACCCTTACCGCTGAACAAAATCAGGCAGTCAAAGAGATTAAGAAAGTAATCTCTTCAAATACATTCCTGCCGTTCCTGTTATTTGGCATCACCGGCAGCGGTAAGACGGAAGTTTACATCGAAGCGATAAAACAATGTTTGCAGGAAAACAAAACTGCTCTGATGCTGGTGCCGGAAATATCTCTTACACCTCAGATGGTGGAAAGATTTTTCTATGCTTTCGGGCAGGAAATTGCCATCCTGCATAGCCACCTGAACGAACGCCAGCGCTGGCAGCAGTGGAAAAAAATAAATTCGGGAAAAAGCAGAATCGTGATCGGAGCACGCAGCGCAATTTTTGCTCCGTTGGGAAATATCGGTATCATTATCGTGGATGAAGAACACGAAACAACTTATAAACAGGATAAAACTCCCAGATACAACGGTCGTGATATTGCCATTGTACGGGCAAGACTATCAAAAAGCGTGGTTATTACGGGAAGTGCTACGCCGTCTCTGGAAAGCTGGCAGAATGTTGCCCAGAATAAATTTCGAATGCTTAAACTCAGGCAGAGACCGCTTGAATATGAACTTCCCAAAGTGCAGATCATCGATATGTGCGATCACAAAGATCCTAAAATATTGATTTCTCAGGAATTGCGTGATAAGATCCAGGAAAAAATCGAAGCGAAAGAACAGATCATTCTACTGCAGAATCGGCGTGGACATTCCTCTTTTGTGCAGTGTATTTCCTGCGGAAAATTATTTATCTGTTCCAATTGCGATATCAGTCTGAATTTTCACAGCCATCACCAGGAACTGGTTTGCCATTTTTGCGGACAGAAAATCAATCTGCCTCGCAAATGCCCGGACTGCGGCAATTATCTTTTTCAGTTTGGCGCACCGGGAACGCAGCAGATCGAAAAGCAGCTGCAGCTGCTGTTCCCTCAGGCTCGCATTTTGCGCATGGACTCCGATTCTGCCCACCGCCGCGACAGCTACGACAGTATGTATGAACGCATGCAAAACGGCAGTGTAGATATACTGCTGGGTACGCAGATGATCGCCAAAGGTCTGGATTTTGCCAATGTTACTCTGGTCGGTGTAGTTCTGGCAGATATTAGCCTGAATGTTCCGGATTTCCGAGCTGCGGAAAAAACTTTTCAGCTTCTCACACAGGTTGCCGGTCGCAGCGGTCGTGGACAAAAACCCGGAGAAGTTATTATTCAAACCTACAATCCCGAACATTTTGCCATTCAACTTGCCATGCAGCAGGATTTTGAAAAATTTGCCGACAAGGAATTGAAACTGCGCCAGATCCTGAAATATCCGCCATCCCAACGCATGGCTCGTATTCTATTTACCAATCCCAAAGAACAATATCTGCGGGAACAGTTGGCAACGATTCATCCGCTGTTAAATAAAATAAAAAATTATTACGACAACAGCGAACTGACAATTCTGGGACCTGTTCAAGCTCCGATGGTGAGATTGCAAAACAGTTATCGTTATCATATCATCATCAAAGCGGCTTCGGTGCAGATCATCTCGCAGGTAGTAAATCGCCTTAAAGAAAACATCAAACTGAGCAGCAGCATAAAAATGTCGATTGATATCGATCCCTATAGTTTGATGTAAAAAAAACCTTCCAGACTTTGCTGTCCGGAAGGTTTTGTTTTTATGATCTTATGTGTCTTATTTCAGCAGTATCATGCGTTTTACCTGGCTGTAGGAAGGTGTTTTCAGAACATAGAAATAAATTCCCGAAGCCTGCTTTTCGGCATTCCATTGATAGCTGTGATAGCCTTCCGCAAACTTCTGGTTCAGTACCTTCTGACCCCGCAGGTTGTAAATAGCAAAACTGCCGGTTTCTCCTTCCTTGATGCCGAATTCTATAACTGTGATCGGGTTGAAAGGATTGGGATAGTTATGCTTCATAAAGGTTGTTTCCGGCAGTTCGGGAATGATGATCGGTTCTTCTTCGATCTCTACCAGAACTGAAACCGGACCGTATATTTCCACTTCTCCGCTGATGCTGACACTCTGCAGCCAGTAATAATACGTTTCATCCTCCACAATATCATAAACATCCTGGTAAGTGTATTGGGTTAGTTCTGATGTAGTGCCCTGACCCGGGATCATATTCGGGTTGATCTGGAAGACGCTGTCTTCCTGCCAGCCGTTTTGGGAAAGACTGCGGTAGATATTCCAACCCAGATTTTCCGTTTCAGATTGTGTCGTCCAGTTCAAATGAGGAATACCTTCAAAACATAGACCGGTGAAAGCTGAGAGCGTTACCGGCAGTGGATCATCATCGCCGTCGCCGATCACCCAATCTGACAGCTGATCAGTTGAAAATTCCACCCAGAAGGGAGGTGAGTCATAACCCCAGGCATCTACAGGATGATAGTTCCAGCCACTGCCATGATTTACAAGCAGCGTTGGATTGCCGCTGCTGGGAGGAGTAGGAATAGGATAATCCCACTCAACTAAAACAGTAATCGGCAATGAAATAGAACCATCCGTTTCTATCGTAAAAGCGATATCCAGAGCATTATCCGGGAAGGGAATACCAAGATTGCCAGGAGTAGTTTGGATTACATTGATTGGATCGGTTGGTGGAATGCTGCCGGGTGTGATTGTGACCGTGGAACCTGCACCAGAACCGGTTGCACCGCCATTAAAGGAAACTGAACCGCCGCTTGGATCGATGGGATCTGCTGGTGGAGGTGCAGGATTCCAGGTGGAAAAACCCCAAACTTGCGGATCTTCCTGTGGATAGGTTCGGGTGAAAGAGCCGCTTTCTGTATAGGGATTTACATACCAGTTATAAGATTGTGCTGTTTGAGTGAATGATTCTGTGAATGTTTCAGTTCCCCATGGAATATCGTGAGTTTGTGTGAAGCTTCCATTACCATACCACAATTCATAACCGGTTGGCGTAACAGGGCCGCTATATCCCCACTCAAATTCAACATCGCCCGGTGGAACCACTGAGCCATCTTCAGGTGCTACCAGGTTGGCGGGAGAAAGTTGTGCAGGAAGATCGTCCACAATTGGAAACTCTTTACAGATCCGGTATCTGAAATCTTGATAATCATAAAGCAGATACAACAGCCAGTCGCCCGTTGCCATCGTTTCAGGCAGATCCATCTGGAAAATATATGAATAACCGGGCATCATAGAAGTATACATGGTGGTAGTGAACGCCTCACCATCTTTGAACAAACCGACAGCAGGTTCATCGTAAAAGCAGGGAAGGGTTGCTGAAGCCGGTACATTCGTGGTATAAATCTCTCTAGTGATAGTTGATCCAGGGCTGGGTGGTTCATCCGGCCAGTAATAATCAATATCCGGTACAGTATTCGAAACAACGTAATTGGCTGTTATGTCAACAAAATTACCATAGGGATCATAGGCATAAACATAGAGTGTTGTTTCTCCTAATCCTATTGGGTAAGAAGGATCGGGAGGATCGAAAGTAGCCGTAAAACAATGATCGGAAACAATACCAGAAGAAGTGGCTCCCCAGCTCCAGTCATCACCACCCTGCCAGAGATAAGGATCATACATTGAAGCAAGAGTAAGAGTTGCTGGAACGGTGCCATAAATGGTTGTACTCTCCTCATAATCGAGTACATTCGGCAGTGCATTTGTGGCCGTAAAACTTCCAGATGTACGTTGGTCGCTGATAAACGAGCCGATCATACTTACGCCCAGTTTATCAGTACGATTGATGGGAGGCGGATTTCCAAAACAAATTTGAAATAATAAGAAAGAAAACAATAAAATAAAAACGATTTTTTTCATAGCATGCTCCTTTGTTTCAAATTAATGCTCAATTTCTGCTCGATGTTCATTTAGAATGTCTGCCAGAATGTATAAACTGTAATCACTACATTCTTTTTTTAATCAGCAGTTCAATAGCTTTAGTTTAATAAATAATTGTCAATCATTTTTTTAATTCTCTATATTTAATTCGTTTACGATTCTTTGTTTATAGATTTCGTATCTTTCATCTTCAGCTTCTTCGCTGCAGCGCAGGATCGTTTCATAAGCTTTAGTATAAGCTTGCATGTTATAATAGACAGCACTCAAGTTTATGATGGATTCTTCAAAGTTTGGTGAGATGTTTAAAACCTTGTTATAAAACTCGACTGCTTTATCATGTTTGTCCATCAGCTCATAACAGGAAGCCAGGTTATTCAAAATGAAAATATGGTGAGGATGATTCTGATAAGCTTTTGTAAAATCTTGATAGGCAAATTCGATCTGATTGATCTCATAGAAAGCAATGCCGCGGAACCAGTGAATTGGAATGCCGTTGGGTGACATATTATACAGGCGCGTATCGATATCGGAAAGAGCGGTTATCTGCATGCGATGATTCATGGCTCGCCTGGCCTGCATGCTGAAGTAGAGATGAATTTCCGATTTTAAACGAAAATAACAGTAAAAGAGCAGAGTGACAAGAATTAATGAACTAACGATCAAGGTTGGAATTCCGGGCAGTAAAGTTCGTTTTGCACTAGCAGGATGTAATTTAGTGTAGATGACAGTTGTGATTGCGATCATCAGCATCAAGATTACAGAATGATAGATACGTTCTTTGGGAAAACTGAACGATGAAATGATTATGTAACCACAGATACCAAACAGCAGGAAAAGAGCGAGCAGGATATCGTTTTTATCTGAACTTCCGAATATAATTTTCAGTGTGTAGAATATAAATATCACAAAAACGGAAACATAGAAAATTATTCCCAAAATACCTGATTCTGCCCAAACCCACAGAAAATCATTATGCGGGCGCAGATACTGATATCTGCCTTTCTCGGTTTGCATGCCGCCTACACCGTATTTGGGCAGCATGATTTTCCAGTTGCCTATTCCCACGCCCAGCCAGAAATGTTCGCGGATCATGGGAATCGTCTTTTCCCAGGCTCTCAGGCGAATATCCAAAGTACCGGTGGAAGTCACGTCCTTTCTGCCAACAGGTGACTGCTTGATCTGCGAGGGTGCCGGTAGTAAAACTGCACTGCCGATAAGAATAATAAGCAGCAGGATAAGCAAAATAGTTTTTCGGCAGAAGATGAATTTCTTAAGTTGGTGTGACCTTCTGCTGAGTAAGATAAGCAACAAAATCACCAGAAAGGAAAAGATATTTGCCGTCCAGACTGAACGTGTTTTTACCACCGTGAAGACAAAAAAAGCAAAGCAGATGGAAATCAGACTAAGGATCGACCATTTTCTGGGCAGGGCATAAAAACACCACAAACTGAAGGGCAGAGATAAAAAGAGAATAGAAGCGAAGAGATTGCGGTTTGTAAAAGTGGAATAGACAACATTAGCACCGGGAATGAAGTAAAGTTTGTTGAAAAAATACTGGATAAGACCGATGCTTGCTATTATGATAGCGCTAACTGTGACAGCTTTACAAACAATGATGATATTGCTTTTTTTGAAATCAAGCAGCAAGGTGGCTGTGATGAGCAGAATAAAAAACAATACGACTTTAGTTAGATCAAAAATACCTTCCGGCAGGTTTACAGCCTTCAGCAAAGATAGCGCAGAAAGCAGCAGATATCCCATCCAGGAAAGGAAAATAAGCTGTCCCAAAATGGGAAAGGAATCTTTATAAACTCTTGATTTAAGCAAAATTACAAGGTTGATAATAAGCAGTACGAAAGCCAGGAAAAAAATTCTGATCGTCATTACCGGATCGATGGTTCGTTTGAGATACGAGAGCGGCAGGATAATGATGATGAAAAAGTAGAATAAAAAAAGCTCGAATCTGTTGGTTGCTTCTTGGCTTTTCATAAGCAAATTCTCCCCTCAAAAAACAAAATTATTTTTTTAAAATACACTAATAAGGGAAATTGAAAAATTCTGATAAAACTGTCAAAACAAAAACTTAATGTAGATAATTTATTTTTTTTATTGTCAAATCAAGGTTGTTTCTCTTGAGTGAATCAGATTTTGAAAAAGAAGGAGATGCATGATGAATTTATTTGCCAGCTTTTTTCATTTTAAGGATAGGAAAAATGCTTTTTTGTTTTGTTTGTGTTTGTTTTTGCTATTTTCAAATATCAATCTGGCAGCGGAAGGAATTCTTTTTGTGGGACTGGAAGGATCAGCCCCGCCAACCTTCACCAGCGATTTGACCGGCTTTCCAAACGTTAACTGGACGAGCGGGTTTTCTCATGATGTAAGCGGAGCGGCTGCCGCGCCGGATGGTACTGTTTATATCATCGAAGGAGCTTTCACAACTCACCTTTATTCATTCACTTTGGGTTCCACACCGCAGCAGATCTGTACGATCAGTGAAGATATGAGCGCACTGGCGTATGCCAATGGCACGCTTTACGGCTATTCCAACTATGCCAGTCCCAAAGGAATTTACAGCATCGATACCGTTACCGGTCAGGCAACTCTGGTACTGGATGTGCACACCGGTACTAACTATCGTTTTTTTGCGCTGGATTATAATCCGCAGGACGGTTTGTTTTATGGTTATACTGAATACGGCGGCACCGGACTTTATTCTATAGATATTACTACGGGTGTAATGAGTCAACTGGTGGGAGCGATCCCAGCCACGAACGGACAGGGCAGAGGTATGGCTGTAGGTGATAACAAGGTTTACCTCACCGCAACCCGCGGCGATGACGGTATCGGTTATTTTGCCTACGATCTGGCGCAGGGAGCCGGCGGCAGTTGGGTGGAATTTCCCAATCCCTATCCCAATCATCATTCCACCGGCGGCGCCGCCTGGATTCCCGATCAGACGCCATACATCGAAATCCAGGGAATGGTTGAGCCAGGTGATCTGCCGGGAACCGGCCTGGCTGGCTGTGACGTCATCCTCAGCGGCGATCAGATCTACCAGACCCAAACCGATGATAGCGGCTTCTTCCTGCTGGAAGAGGTTGCCGGATACACGCTCTACACTCTGGAAATATCACATCCCAATTATCAGTCTTACAGCACCGATCTGCAAACGCTGGATGACAATATCGATCTGGGAACGATCGTGCTAAATGAAACTGCTTTTCCCGCTCAAAACGTGATGGCGGAAATCAATGACGAATATACGGAAGTGGAGCTTAGCTGGCAGACACCCGTAATAGCCGGCAGGATTCTGGAATACTACAAAATCTATCGCTTTCTGGAAGTGAACAGCGTTGTGCCCTCATTCTGGGAACTCTTAGCCGATAACTACCAGCAGACGAACTACATGGATGAAGACTGGCTCTGGTTGGAACCGGAAGAATATCAATATGCAGTGACGGCTGTTTATAGCGGCGGTCTGGAAGCGGAAGCAGCGCTTTCCAATGTGCTGCAAAGAGAATATTACTATTATGCGCCTTTCGATCCGGAAGTGATCAGCGATCCGGCCGAAAATTTCGCTCTCTTTACCTGGAATGCCTATCAACTGGATTATCTCGATGGATTCAATGTCTATCTGGATTATCAGCTGCAGGATTTCACCGAGCAGATGGAATGGCAATTTGAAAATCTGATGAACGGACAAACTTATGTCGCCGGCGTGGAATGTGTTTACGCCACAGGCACCTCTGATCCGTTAGAAATTCTCTTCACTTTTGAAGGAGTTGACGCTCAGCCGCAGGAAATTTCTCATTTCTCACCTCTCATCTCTCACTTCTCGGTCTACCCCAATCCCTTCAATCCCAGCACGACGATTTCTTTCTCTCTCACCACGGAGCTCGCAGAGGACACGGAGGTTATAATCTACAATATTAAAGCTCAGAAAGTGAAAACTCTCCCGGTCTCCCCTTCTCAAAGTCCCGCAGTCTCCGTTGTCTGGAATGGAATGGATGACAATAACCAGCCGGTTGCGTCGGGCATTTATCTGCTGCGTCTGCAGGCGGGAGATGTGAGATTGAGCAGGAAGTTGCTGTTGATGAAATGAGCTGATGCGGAATAAATAAAAAATAATCCGGCATTGGTCGGAGGATTTTTATTGGTTGGATCGAGGAATTTGATAACCGGGTTTGTTCAACAGAGTTTTCATGGCGTGCAGAGATTTCTGGGGCGAAGTGTATGGAACAGAAATGAGAAAGCGTGATTTTTATTGAATAGCCACGGGATTTATCTCGTGGAACTGAATGACAAATAAGGGTTTGGGTTTTAACCCTGAAATCCCGATGCAGCACAACGAAACCGGAATATCTTCATAACTTCCCAACTTCTCATTTTCTCAAAGTCCCAAGGTCTCAAAGTCCGCCAAAGGCGGATAAATCTCACTTCTCGCCTTTCATCAGAATTCCCATTCGATTCCCAGGATCGGCAGAAGCGTCCACTGATATACTTCATCCACTGTCTGATCTTTATCGTTCCAGAAATATTCGGCGATGTTCTGTTGATTGTAGGCATTCCACACGCTGAGGTAGAGCACCAGATTGGTTCTGGCAAAGAAAAAGCGTTTATCCAGCCGCAGGTTCAGGGAATGGTAATCGGGGTAGCGCCGGCTGTTGATGAGGTTTTCATCTTCGATGCCATAACTGTATTGGGCAGAGAGCTGTTCATCGAGCGGAGTGTAGGGCACGCCGCCGGCATAGATCCAGCGAAAACTCATTTCCCAACCGGCACTTGGTTTAAATCCGCCTTCCATGCTGACAATAAAGCGGTTGTCATAATTGCGGTTTCGCCAGACGCCGTCCAGACCCTTGTAGTGGGAACGGAAATAGGTGGCGCTGGCCAGTCCGTAAATACTTTCTGCCAGTTTTTTCTGCAGGATCACCTCGACGCCCCGGCTCACAGCTCTGCCTGCATCGGTCAATTCTTCATAATAATGGAAAAAATCATCATCCAGAATAAATCTGCCGGGTTGAGCGGGATCGAGCGGAAAGCGGGAATATTCTTTCTGATAGATTTCGATGCTGAGGCGGGTGTCGGCAGCCAGCAGCTTTTCCATTCCCAGAATGTAGTGAATGGCTCTGGGATCAGCCAGTTTGCTGCTGTCTTTGTTCTGGACAAGCAGCAGCAGCGGCAGGTTCTGGAAGTAGATGCCATAAGCCGCATTGAGAGAAGTCTGTTCCGAAAGGCGGTAACGGCAGCTCAGACGCGGAGCAAGATTGATGTTTTGATTGTAACTGAAATAATCGGCGCGTAAACCCCAGGTGGTGGAAAAACGATCTGCAGGCGCAAAATTCAAACTGAGAAATACTCCGGCTTTGCTGCTTTGTAGATCTTCTTTCATGGTAAATTCGGGAAGCGAATCGCCGCTGGCATTGGCTCCGGCAGCCAGCCAGTTATCATATTCATGCCGCAGATGTTTGACGTCCAACCCGAAATCCAGACTGAATTTGTCGCTGAACCTCCGGTGATTCACATTGCGCAGCTTGAACTCTTTTTCCTGCGTACGGTTTCGGATGGCATAATTTCCCGTGAAGGTTTCATAAAAATCTTCATCATAGCTGGAAGTTGTGTAAGCCAGAGAGGTCTTGGAAAAAAGCGCTTCATTCCAAACCGAACGCCAGTTCACACCTAAGGTGCCCTGATAAAGATCTTGATTTCCGAAATGGCTCATGGCGTTTTCCTGAGCATTTTCCTGATCGGGTGAATTGTGATCGTCGGAAAAGATACCCAGAAAGGTGAGTTTCTGCAGTGGATTGAATTCATAGATGAGCTTGCCCTGCACATCGCCGTAATCTGGAGCAATGGAAGAGCCGACGTCGAAAGCTTCTACTGCATATTTCAGATAGCTGCGTTTGAGGGCGATGAGAACAGAGCTTTTGGGGGAAAGCGGCGCTTCTAAGATGCCGCCGAAACCTGCCATATTAAAGTCCAATTGTCCGTCAAATTCCTGACGGTTGCCGTCCCGGAATTCGATTTCCATCACCGAAGAAAGTTTATCGCCGTAAATTACTGAAAAGCCGCCGGTATTAAAGGTTACGTCATTGATGAAATCCACATTTAGAATGCCGATGGGACCGCCGGAGGAGCCCTGATGCGGAAAATGATTGATATTGGGAATTTCGATGTTGTCGATAAAAAAGGTGTTTTCCAGGGGATTGCCGCCCCGCACGATGAGATTGTTGGATTGATCATTCACCTTGGCTACGCTGGGCAGCGACATCATGATGCGGCTAACGTCTCCCGCCGAACCGGGCGCGCGGCGGATTTCCTCGCTGGAAAAATTGATTACGCTCAGAGGTTTTTCTTCGGTTTCGGCAAAAAAACTCTGCTGACTGCGAATGCCTTCAATGCGGATCGCCTGGCGGTTCAATTCACCATTGATAAAAGTGGATCGCTGCGAGCGGATGATGATATCGGTCTTGAGCTGGGTTTGATAGCCGATCAGTTGGAAAGCCAGCGAATAGTTTCCCACCGGAATGTTGTAAAATCTGTATTCACCTTTTTCGTTGCTATAAACGCCCTGTTCCAGCTCAATAATGATCACATTCACATTGGGCAGTGGATAACTGGTATTGGCATCTGAGACTCTGCCCATCAGGTTTCCGGTCTGGTTCTCGGCAGGCAGAACGTGATTCGCAAATAAAATTACCAAGATAAATAATATTGTTTTTTTCATGTTTTTTCCTTCTTATGAGATAAAATTTTCCAGCAGAGTCTCGATGAATTTCTCCTGAATTTGAGATTTTTTCATATCGAATTTACTGAATTCTGTAAAAAGATCGGGCATCATTCCCGCCAGCAAAATGGCGGAGAACATCTGGCAGACGGCGATTCTGCCTTTTAATTCGTCCTGCTGCCTTAAATCGCTTCTGATCAGAGTGTAAAGCTGGCCCAGAAAATCATTCAGGCTGGCTACCGAGAAAGAGTCGTAGTTATTCTTGTCGAATGCTTCCTGAATGTGCGCTTTGGTTAGATTGGGATAGGCAATCGCTCCTCGCAAGGTCTCTGTCAGAAACAGCTTCAACGCCTTTTTTGTATCAGTTTGCCAGAGATCGGAATAATCATTTACATTATTCACAAAACTTTCCTGCAGAGATGCCCGCAGTGCAATTTTCAGAAGCTGCTCTTTAAAACCGAAATGATAATTGACTGCAGCCACATTCACACCGGCTCTTTCAGCGATTTTGCGAACTGTTACATTCTGTAAGCCTTCACTTTCAATGCACTCGATAGCTGTGATGATGATCTTTTGTTTCACTTCTTCTTTGCTCATTTTTTTCCTTTTTTACCTCATCCGTTCCGCACCAGAATTCGATAATGAATTTAGCAATTTTTAAAATTCAGTTATTTCGAATTTAGGTGCTGGAAACATTCTCCAGCGGATAAGGAAAAGCTTTTAATGCTTGTTTTGTTAGCCCTTACCTGTAGAGATGAACTGATATAAAAATATTAAACTCCACACTTTCAAACACGTATTTAAAACACATGTTTGAAAAATTGAAACTAGTTTCTGGCGTCAAGATTTTTTTTTTCTAATAGAAGATAATTGCGATCAGAATTATGCAGAAGTAAATGGCGGATAGGCGGATTTTAAGGCTGAGATCATGGGGCAGATCAAGTTCTTCGGATAATCTGGTGATAATCATGTCCAGTGCGGATAATGCCAGAGCAACGATGATTTTGAACGAACCCTGCATCAGCGAAAAAAGGCCATAGGAAAAAAACCAGATAACAAAACCCAGCAAAAATTCTTTCAGGCGTCGAGTGTTGGAAATCTGAGCTTTTTCGATGCTGGATCGCTTTTCTTCTTCGATCCGCAGTTGGATCTTCTGCTGCAATTCGTCCTGCAATCTATTCATATTTAATCCTCATATCCTGCAAAATAAAAATGATTCCCGGCAGATATTGTCAATAAACAATTGACGAAAAATCCTGACAGAAAAAAGTGAGCAAAGTTCAGTTAACGATAAGAAATTCAGTTCGTTAGCTGTTTAATTTGACGGAAATGATTGAGATAAAGAAGTGAATAAAGAATAGATGGAGGAAGAATGGATTATTTCTTAACGGAAGATCAATTAGAAATTCAAGAATTGGCGCGAAAGGTGGCGGAAGAGAAGATCAAACCTGTACGAGCCAAATATGATGAAGAAAATACCTTTCCCTGGGAAATTGTGGAAGTTTTCAAACAGACAGACTTATTTGCAGTTCTCATTCCGGAAGAATACGACGGCATCAGCGGCAAAGTGCTGGACGTCGCCATCATTACAGAAGAATTGAGTCGTGTTTGCGGTGGAATAGGCTTAGCGCTGGGCGGCACGGGTCTGGGAATTTATCCTATCCTGCTTTCTGGCAGTGAAGAACAGAAGCAGAAATATCTGCCGATTATTGCCAACGGCGAGAAACTGGCAGCTTTTGCACTCACGGAAGCCAACGCCGGATCGGATGCTGGTGGCATCGAGTGTACAGCGGTCAAAGCTGGCGAGCATTATATTTTGAACGGCACAAAACAGTGGATAACCAACGGTGGCGAAGCTGATATCTATACGGTTTTTGCTCTCACCGATAAATCCAAAGGTGCGCGCGGCTGTTCCTGTTTGATCGTGGAAAAAGGTATGGAAGGATTTTCTTTTGGCAAAAAAGAAGATAAAATGGGAATTCGCGGATCAGCAACGCGGGAGCTGATTTTCGATAATGTGAAAGTTCCGCTGGAAAATCTGGTCGGTCGGGAAGGAACCGGTTTTATGACAGCCATGAAAACCCTTGATAAATCGCGTCCGATGGTAGCGGCTCAAGCTGTGGGCATTGCTCAGGGAGCTTATGAAGAAGCAGCCAGATATTCCAAAGAAAGACATCAATTCGGCAAGCCGATCTCCGCCAATCAGGGAGTGCAGTTCATGCTAGCAGATATGGCCACGCAGATCGAAGCTGCCCGGGCGCTGGTCTATGCCACAGCCCGCCTGATTGATTCCGGCTCTAAACGCTATGCCAAAGAATCTGCCATGTGCAAACTTTTTGCTTCCGATATGGCTATGAAAGTAACCACTGATGCAGTACAGATTTTAGGCGGTTACGGCTATATGAAAGAATATCCGGTGGAAAAAATGATGCGCGATGCCAAGATCACTCAGATCTATGAAGGAACCAATCAAATCCAGCGCTCGGTGATAGCATCCAATCTTTTAAAAGAGTTTAAATAAAAAAAAGAGTTTTTAGATGGGTACTCAGCAACTTCTGATCATAATTTTATCTGTTATCATTGTGGGAATAGCAATTGCTGCCGGATTCCAGATGCAACATACGCAAGCAGTAAACAATCAGCGACAGATAATGATATCTCGAATTAATGATCTGGTTTTTCAAGCTCTGGCATATCGCAAAACACCAGCAGTTCAAGGTGGAGGGGAAGGTTCTTTCATTGGCTTTAGACCGGCGGGAGCTGTTGATTCAGATCACGTCTCTCCCAATTCTCCTGGTGCCGTTAAACTTCTGGAAGCAGATGCCAATTATTTCATCGAATGGTATTTCAATGATCGGCTTAAGATCATTGCTTCTTCCAAACTTTTCGGAGAGGGACATTATTGGAATAATACCTATAATGCTAGAATAGAAGCCGTTTTCAATAATCAGGGTCACGTGGATAAAAAAGGCTTTCAGATCAGCGGCGACTGGTAAAGATCAATATGGATAAAGGAAAAATTCTGGTTCAAATCTGCTGTACGCCCTGTTTCGCAGCGCCCTATTACCATTTGAAAGACGAAGGCTGGCAGGTGCATGGTTTCTGGTACAATCACAATATTCATCCCTATCAGGAATATCAGAAGCGGCTGAATACTCTGCAGAAATTTGCCGATGAAGAAAATATCCCTCTTATCATCAAAGATGAATATGAACTGGAAAAATTTCTACGTCAGGCAGCTTTCCGGGAAGGCGATCGCTGCCGCAGCTGCTATTATGACCGACTCAAATATGCAGCCATCATCGCTAAAAAGGGAAATTTCGATTTTTTCACAACAACACTTTTATACAGCAAGTTTCAAAAGCATGAACTGATCCGCGAGATCGGAGAAGCTCTGGGAAAGGAATACGGCATTCCATTTTTTTATCAGGATTTCCGGAAATACTGGAAGGAAGGGATCGAGCTTTCCAAGCAAAAAGAGATGTATCGTCAGCAGTATTGCGGCTGTATCTACAGCGAAAGAGATCGTTATCTGGAAAAATCATGAAAGAGATTTCCACACTTGTTATCATCATTGGAGTCATCATCATCCTGATCGGGATTTTAATGCGCTTAACTCCACTATTCCATAACATTGGGAAACTGCCGGGAGATATCCGCATCGAAAAGGAGAACTTCAAATTTTACTTTCCCATCACCACATTGATCCTGATCAGTATCATAATCAATCTGCTGATCCGCATTTTTCGAAAATAGGATATTCTGCTGAGTTGTTTTTTTACAGATAAACATAATATAAGATCGTGGGAAGATAATATTTTTATGATAAAATGGATCTCTCGCTGAAATACTCTGAATGAAGTTTCTATTGACATATCAATATCATTTTTGGTTTAAAACATTCATTGAGGGGATGGGAAATGAAAATAGAAATCAAGAAGATCATAGCGGAAGACAAGGAGATCAGCAGGTTATTTAGAACTTGTGATGATCCGTCCATAAAAGACGAAGACAAATGCCTGGAATGCCAACAGAGAACAGAAAAGGCATTAAGATTGGCTCAGCAGAAAAAGTTTCCGCAAGAAGTTTTAAATTACATGAGCTTGAAACTGGCAAATCGCTATGAATGTTTATCCAATCTGGAAAAAGCTCTGGTGTTATATGAGCAGATTGTGGAACAGAAAAGCGAAAAGAAAGACGCCGAAACCTGGTGTGAAGCCTGTCTTAGAGCCGGAGTAATTTATTTAAAACAATCAGAATTCCAAAAAGCTAAAGACGCTTTTACAAAGTTATTGGATGTATATCGAAAAGCAGGTAAAAAAGATGATATGGCTAAATTATTCATGAATTTGGGAGTCATCTACAATGAAACTGCTGAATATCAAAAAGCCATATCCACTTTTCAAAAAGCTTATGACATATTCAGAAAACTGAACGATGAATATTTTATGCATAAAACTATGGGAAATATGGCCAATTGTCATTATTATTCAGGTGAATACAGCAAAGCGATAACCATGAAGCTTGATGCTATTGATTATTATAAAGCCAATAAGATGTCTTCCGATCTATCTCGTGAATACAATACGATTTCTGTTTTCTATCGCAGTCTGGGAGACATGCGCAAGTCAATAGATTTCTGTTTGAAATCTCTTAAGATAAAAGAACAACTTAAAGATAAAAACGGCATTTCCACAGCTCTGATAAATTTGGGAGTTTTCTACAAAGAGATGAATGAAAAAAGTCAAGCTCTGCAATATTATCAGAAAGCTTTGAAATTAAAAAAAGAACTGGGTGACCAAAAAGGGGTTTCCATTATTTTGAACAATATTGGAAATATTCTGCTGGAAGAGAGTAAACTGGCAAAAGCAGAAAAGTATTTCCAGGATTCTTATCAAATCAAGAAACAGATAGATGATAATGAAGGTATGATTCATATTCTGCAAAACATTAGTACAATTCATGTGCAGAAGGGAAACTATGAAAAAGCTTTAGTGCACTTGAATACAGCTTTAAAAATGGCAGAAAAAATTGGTTCCAAGCAAAGAAAGCACTCCATTTTTCAGGCGATCGGTGAAGTATATATCAATATGAATAAATATGAAAAGGCAGAGACGATTCTAATGGAAGCGCAACAATACTTTGCAGAAAACGGTGTGAAAAATGCGCTGCTGGAAAATTATCAGTTTTGTTCGGAATTATATGAAAAGCAGGCTGATTTCAAAAGAGCGAATAGTTATCTTCATAAATACACTTGTCTTAAAGAGGAAATCTTTTCCGAAGAAAATGCTAAGAAAATTGCTGAAATGCAAACAAAATATGAAACAGAAAAAAAAGAAAAAGAAGCAGAGATCTACCGCTTAAAAAACATCGAATTAAAAAGCAAAAACAAAGCCATCCAACAACAGAAAAAGGATTTGGAAGAGAGTTTAAAAAAACTGCAGGAAAGCGAAATTCGCTATGATTTCGTGTCTTCAGAATTGAATAAAAATATCAAAACAACTTTGATCGGCCAAAGTGAAGCGATCATCAATATCATAGATCTGATCTCTACAGTGGCTCGTTCTACAAACACGAATGTGTTGATCACTGGCGAAAGCGGTACAGGAAAGGAAATTATCGCTCGTAGGATTCATGAAAGCAGTTCTAGAAACAAGCATAATTTTTTTGCAGTAAATTGTTCAGCAATTCCCGATTCTCTCTTCGAAAGCCAGTTCTTCGGACATGAGAAAAATGCTTTTACAGGAGCGGATCAGAGGAAGATCGGCTGGTTTGAAATCGCCGATAAGAGCACTTTATTTCTGGATGAAATCGGCACCATGACCTGGCAACAGCAGGCAAAACTGCTGCGCGCCCTGGAAGAACGCAAGATCGTGCGGGTGGGATCACATCAGGAAATTCCCGTCGATGTTCGGATCATCAGTGCCACAAATACGATGCTGCTGGAGAAAGTTAATGATAAAAAATTCCGCAACGATCTTTATCACCGACTGGCAACCTTCGTAATACAAATACCACCTTTGCGCGATCGAAAAGAGGATATCCCGCTTTTGCTGGATCATTTTATCGGGATTCACTCTCAGAATTTCAATAAGAAAGTTAACAAGATCGAAAAGAACATTATTCAGGCTTTACAGGATTATGATTTTCCGGGGAATATTCGCGAGCTTAGAAATATGGTGGAACGAGCAATTCTGGTCATGAATTCTTCTACCTTGAGATTGAAAGATTTCATTATTCCGGAAGGCAATTCAATAGCTTCGAACAACCAGATATTACCTTTAGAAGAATTGGAAAAACAGCAAATTATCAATGCACTCAAAGCCACTGATTTCAATAAAACTAAAACAGCGGAATTGTTGAATGTTCATCGCAAAGTTATCGAAAGAAGAATAAAAAAATACGGATTGGAAAAACTGGGCAAAGAATAAAAGCGCCGATGTAAAAATGTTTCCGAATCTGTGGGCGCCGATGTAAACACCTTCGCCAGAATCTTGGACGAATTCGTCCAAGCTCTCATAACTTCTTAAAATAAATAAAGATAACTTCATAAATCAGCAAAATTAGAAATTCTCACGGCTCACTTTGGACATAATCGTCCGGAAAACTCTAATACATTAAATAGCAACTCATTATCAATTCCCGTATTAGATTTTTCAGGAATAGTAAATACTACGAATGGACGGAATTGACCACAAATTAACATTTCCTGATCAAGTTCAAGTTTAGAAAATTCTCTTCACTATTGTAATCACTTAAACAACAGCGGCTTAAGTATATTGGCACTCAATTTGCCTTTATAATCAAAAAGGAGTGATTATGAAGATACTAATTTATAAACCAGCTGAGAAATACCAATTGTTATATGATCAATTGAATAACGATTTTCAGAATAACATCTATTTCGCTGTTACCAGAAAGGATTTATTCATTTTGGCAAAGCTTATCCAGCCGGAAGCGATTTTGGTGGGTGAATCGGAGGGAGATTTTGATCGGGAATTAATGGAAAAACTTCCTGAAAAGAAAATCTACTTTATTGATAAAAATACGATCCTATCTGAAATGAATTTAAATGATAAGAAATTAGACAGATTAAAATAATAATCAAGGAGGATAAATGTTTGTAAACAAATTAGTTCTCGTTTTTGCAATGATATTTATATCAGTTGCTTTATTGGCAGATTTTCCCGGCAACTGTCTGGAATTCGATGGAGTGGATGATTTTGTAAGCATTCCCAGTAATTCAGCTCTTGATAATCAGCAGTTTACTGTTGAGTTCTGGGTTCAATTGGATAATCCCGGTAAATGGGAAGGTCTCATTGATAAGGGCAGAAATTCAAACAGCGACTGGTTTTTTCTTACCGGAAATGAGGGAGTTACCGAAGGAGTTATTTTTGGAGTGGGAGATGGAACAGCGATAGAAGATGTTCAATATTCCTGGAATGATAACGATTGGCATCATGTAGCCGGCACGTTTGACGGCTCAGTTTTAAAATTGTATGTGGATGGAGAGCTCAAAGGCTCTGCTACCAAAACAATGTCTAATACTACAAATAATATTACCTTTGGAGCACGTCGTGATCAAAGCTGGTTCAGCAGCGGAAAATTGGACGAGATTCGTATTTGGAATAGCGCAAGAACGCAGGCTGAAATCTCTGATAATCGGTTTATGGAACTTGCTGGAACTGAAACGGATTTAACAGCTTACTGGAAACTGGATTCTTCCTCCGGTAGTACAGCTTTTGATTCGGCAAATGGACATGATGGAATTTTGAATAATATGAGCAACGACGATTGGATAGCTTCCGGAGTTCCTCTCGGAACTGCTTTCAGCGGTGCTATCTCATCGAATACTGTTTGGGATGAATATATGTTGATAACTGGCGATGTTACCATTAATGATGGAGTTACACTCACCATCAATCCCGGTGTTAGAATTTATTTTGATGGACATTACAAAATCGATGTGCAGGGCAGAATTCTGGCAGAAGGGACAGAAAGTGATTCGATAAAATTAACAGCCCATCCGACAGTTCCCTGGAATGGAATAGTATTTACCAATACGCCTGCTGTCAATGACAGCTCCAGATTTGTTTATTGCACCTTGGAAAATGGAACTGCCAGCGGTAATGGCGGAGCATTTAGTATTACTAATTTCGATAAAATTCTGCTTGAAAATTGTACTTTACAGAATAATGAAGCCAACAATGGAGGAGCTGTATTTTTGAATAATGCACCTGTAGTTATAAAAAAATGTTCATTCCTCAATAATTCCGCTCAATCGGGTGGAGCTATCTATATTTTGAATGAAAGCGCACCATTGATTTCTCGTTGTATATTCAGTAATAACACAGCAACATCATTTGGAGGAGCAATACAAATTCACCATTCCGGATCACCATATACCAGTATTGCAAATATACAAAACTGTCTTCTGATAAATAATCAGGCAAATTACGGTGGAGCAATCAGCATTAGTAATTCGAGCCCGAATATTACAAATTGCACAATTACAGAAAATTATGCCACGACGAATGGCGGAGCACTCAGAGTAACATCCACGCCAAGCCCAGTGGTCAAGAATTGTATCATCTATTATAATGATGCCAGCGTGGAAGGTACTCAGGTTTATCTGGCAGAATCAGCCAATCCGGATTTTTATAATTGCAATTTAGAAGGTGGAAGCTCTGCAATCGGTGGAACAGCATTTTCAGGAATTTATCAGGATTGTATCGATCTCGATCCTTTATTTGCAGATACTGAGAATGGTGATTATTCTCTCAGCTTACTTTCTCCCTGCATAAATGGTGGTGATCCGACTACAACAACTACTCAGGCAGGAAATTACGATTTAGCTGGTAATAATCGATTTTATGATAATGAATTAACTCAGGGCAGCATTAATGAAGCTTTGGATAGAATCGATATCGGTGCTTATGAAAAACAGGTAACAAATGACATAAAAGGAATTATTCCAAATGGTTTTGTAATTAATGGCTACAATTTTACGAACATTGATCTGCACATTTGTAAAGGTTTTACTGTGAATATAGATGCTGGAACTGAACTTCGTTTTCATCCAGATCGTGGTTTTGATATTGAAGGAAATCTAATAGCGATCGGTGAATACGATAATATGATCACCATTCGTCCACATTCATTTTCATCCGGATTTAAAGGTCTCAATTTTACTAAAGATCAATTAGATCCGGTTACATATTCTTCTACTTTAAAATACTGTCGTATTCAAGGTGGTTTCGCTCCTGCTTATCCGGAACATCAGGGGGGAAATATTTACAGTCAGATTTACGATGAAATAAATTTAATTAACTGTATCATTGAAAAAGGAAATGCACACTCCGGAGGAGGAATATACGCTTGGCAATCGGATGTAAATTTGATTAATTGTGTTTTGAATGAAAACCAATCCGATTGGGAAGGCGGAGCAGGATTGTTCCAGCTTTCGCAAGTAAATATGATAAACTCCACTTTTGCAGACAATAGTTCCGATCACGATTGTGGTGGTGTTGAATTTGATTTGGGTGGTGTCGCTCAACCACAGATTGTAAATTGTATTTTCTGGAATAATGGAGATGAGCCAATTCTACCAGACGATGGTAGCTTAACTGATATAACTTACTGTAATATTGAAACAGGTTTTTCTGGGACGGGAAATATTTCAGTGGATCCCAATTTCACAGGTGAAACTAATCACCCCTATAATATTAAAAAATCTTCTTTCTGTTTGAATGTCGGCAAGCAGGATACTACAGGCTTGAATCTTCCACAGTATGATCTGCTGGGAAATGAGAGAATTTATGCTCATGCAAATTCTGCTTATGACCGACCGGATATTGGTGCTTATGAATCACAGGGTATTCTTGCTCCCGGTAATTTCACAGCTTCAGATGGCGATAATAATTATCCGGGTTATGTGCAGCTTTTCTGGGATTACAGTGACGATTATGAGCCTGCACCCAGCAATTTCCGGATTTATCGTGATGACATCAACATCAATACTCTGGATGGCAATGCAGATTCCTTTTCCGATTATAATGTTGTTCCCGGTCAGATCTATTCCTATTATGTGCAGGCAGTGGCAGGCAGTGAAACGAGGAATTCAGAGGAGAACAGCGGTTACATCAAACCAAATGGAATAATTTCCGGAACGGTTCTTTCAGCTAACAACAATCCTGTTCAAGGAGTAAAGGTATCTATCAATCCATCTCCCGGCTATTGTCTGGAATTTGATAGTTCAAATCCTTCCTTATTAACGATCGAAAATCCCGAAGTAAATATGGATTATAATTTCACCATAGAGTTCTGGGTGAAAACCAATATGAACGATGTAGTTTTATTACAGAAAGGAGCGCATTATTTCCAGATCGATCCCACTAATCTAATTGTCTATTCGGATGGCATAAACACCCTTACTCAGCAGGTCGATACATTGGCGGTGAACGACGGCAGCTGGCATCATCTGGCTCTGGTGAACGATTATGCCAATTCCTGCGTAAAATTGTATCTGGATGCATATCTTGTAGCAGAAGATGATGGCTTCACTTTTTCCGGATCTTCCGATAGCGGTTTTTCCACTTCACCAGGTTTCTCCGGATATTTAGATGACATCAAGATCTGGGCAAGTATTCGTGATTCATCGCAGATAGCAGCTGGAATGTATGTTGTAGAAGCTTGGGATTCACCCGGTCTGGCAGGTTATTGGCCATTTAATGAAGGGAACGGCAATTCTGTATTTGATGCCACCAATTATGCTCATAACGGCACAATCACCAATTGTGATTGGTCAACAAACGATCCCGGCATCCAGTTGGGAGCTCATACCGATGCCTGGGGGGAATACATGATCAGCCAGATCTACTATGGCTCTTCCACTACTTTCACGGTAACGCCTTCCAAACCCGAACACCTCTTTCAGCCGGAACAAAGACAGATCACTCTCAATACCAGCAACACAGCTCAGAATAATGTTGATTTCACCGATAATTCCTTGATCCCGATCAGTGGTTATGTGACCTTCCAGGGTACGCAATGCCCGGTAGAAAATGCTCAAATCCTGTTAAATGGCGCTTCTTCAGCCCCACCTGCTTTTACAAATGCCGACGGGTATTACGTGATGGAAGTGGAGCATGGCACAGATTGCAATTTATCGGTGGATTATCTGGAGCATGTTTTCAATCGGGAATGGCATTTGGGCGAAGTAACTTTTCCGCAGACAAATATCAATTTTGAAGATACTTTTACGACCGGTTTCCGTTGTGAAGTGGTGGGTGGAGACGATCATTATCCCATCGGCGAATTTGATGTGACAATCGAATCTGTTTCCGGCTGCTACTCTCAGCAGATAACCAGCGGCAGCTGGGCGACCGGCGGCATCAACATAACTTCGCTGCCACCCCTGGATTTCAATGTAACAGTCGATCCCGATCCGAGCAATGATCCTTTCAGTCTGGCTGTGGACGATCAATTCCAGAGCATGAAAACACAATTGATCTCACTTACTTTTCCTGATTCACTTGTGGATACTTTGCGCTTCGTCTGGAAAAATGATCTGCAGATAAATGTGAGTTGGCCGGATACTTTAAATCTCTATCATTTTACTGATTATCCCGATCACGAATTTTATGTGCTTCCACAAAATCAGTGGTGTGAAGTTGATATTCAAGCTTTTGAAGATTATAGCTGGACAGCTCATCCCAATCAAATTACTTTTCTCGATAATTGCGACTTGGTGATCAGAGATGAAGTCGGCACAAAAGGGACAACGGAAACAGCTTTGCAGGATACAACGGTTTATACTTACAGCTTTGCACCTTACATTCCCAATATGCTTTCCGGCTATGAACGGCAATATCAGAATATGCTGGAAATTCGTGCTGAAGATGCAGCTCTCAGTCGTTTTGCTACACAGACTGACTGGGTGCTGATCGAAGGTGTGCGACCGACCGAAAGTACTTATGCTTCAACTTCTCCAGAGCTGCCTTTCCTTATTCTACACGATCCTCCCGGCGATGCCAGCTTTGCCAAATTCTCTACTTCCAGCAGCCATTCCACCGCCTTCAGCGCTTCTGTCTGTGTAGATGCTGCTTTCCATCAATTTGCCACTGTCAGTATTGGCCCAGATATTACCTATGCTGCCGGAACTCCTTTCTTCAGCTCGGAACATACAGTCGATTTTACCAACGATTATCAGCTCGGGCTAACCGTAGCACTTTCGCAGACTACCAGTTGGGAACAGAAAATGACTTTTACAACTTCAGAATCATATACAACATCCTCCAGCGATCAGTTAATCGGCGACCGATCAGATGTATTTGTGGGAGGAGCCATCAATCTGATCTGGGGCGTTACAAAAGAATTATCCTGGGATGAGCTGATACAGGATGTTGTGATCGATACAAGTCTGATGGTAACACCCGATGGCTTTGCCACTGTCTATGTCTATACCGATAATCAGATCAGAACCACTGTCATTCCAAATCTATATGCAATTGGCGATTCCGCTTCGGCAGAGCTTTGGCAGACTTATCTTGATAATAACGAAAACAACAAATCCAATGCTGTGGCCAATCCAAATCATCCCGGCAATGTATCCTTCAATGCCGGAGCAGGCTATACTTTCGAAGAACAGACGACAAGCGTACAATCACAAACCATTGAATTCAGTACAACTGTAAGTACCGAGTTCGGACATATTATCGGTACTATTGTGGATGGCGTAGGAACAGTTGGCGGGTACAAATTTACAGCGCCAATCAACGTTGGAGCTTCTTACAATAATACTTATGAAACCACTACAACATCTTCTTTCACTCTGGCAGATGATGATGAAACTTCTACTTTGAATTTCCTGCCCGATTATTTCACGATAGACATTAAAAAAGATCCGGTTTACGGAACGCCGGTTTTCGAACTTATTTCCGGCGCTTCTTCCTGTCATTGGGAACAAAATACCCAACCGCGTGATGGCGTTTCGATGAGTGCCAATACATATTCTGCCACCGGTCTGCTGGAAGGTGAGGAAGCTGCCTTCCTTCTGCAGCTGGGAAATACTACTCAAACAAATGAATATCGCAGTTATGATCTGGCAATCAGGCAAAATACCAATCCCAATGGTGCCGTCGTGAAAATAAATGGCGTTTTATTGGAAGGTGCTCTTTCATTCGCCGTACCACCCGGCGAAACAGTGCAGGCAGTGATGACTGTGGCTCAAGGTCCGTTTGCCTATGAATATGAAAATCTGGAATTGATTTATTATGCGCCGGGCGATGTCGGTTATGATGGTCCGGAAGGTCATGATTTCTGGGTTACAAAATCGTTTGATATTTATTGGGAGGCTCCCTACAGCAGAGTTGACCTTGCTCTGCCGCAGGATAACTGGATCTTAAATCAGGCAAATAATGATCTGCTGGAATTGATGTTTGTGGATTATGATCTGAGCAAGGAGAATTTCAAATCGATCAAATTGGAATACAAGCAACCGTCCGGAATAAACTGGCTGCCCGCGTTTGAGATATTTCGCGACAGCCTGGCAAATCATCCCAACTATCTGGTTACGGATTGGGATGTTTCCGCCATTCCAGATGGAGACTATCAAATTCGTGCTGCTGCCACCGATAGCGTGCTTGCCACCTATTACTGCAGTTACATCAGCGGCCATATCGATCGAACTTCTCCGGCAGTTCTGGGTTATCCCGAACCGGCTGACGGAATTTTAAGCTTCGGCGATCAGATATCAATTTCCTTTGTGGAAGATATCGATCCGCTCAGTATCGATCCCGGCGATGCAACTCTTACGATCCAGCGAACCGGGCAGGCCATAGATGTTTCGGTTGGTTGTTATAATAATACCGTTGTTCTCACTCCCAATATTGTGAACTACTGGCTGGAAAATGAAACTTTGGAGGCTGAAGTTTCAGGTCTTACCGATCTTTACGGCAATCCAATGACCGATCCGGTAAGCTGGGAATTTTTCGTCAATGCCAACCCGGTTTATTGGAATATAACGAAGATAGAAGTCATCAAACCTCTGGGTGAAAGCATGAATTTAACAGCCAGTCTGATCAATTCCGGTGGACAGGTTTCTTCCTTCAATCTGGATGATCTTCCCACCTGGCTCACAGCAACTCCCATCAGCGGCACCCTGCTTCCGCTCGATACGCAGAGCTTTGTGTTCAGCGTCAGCGAACAGCTGGGCTTCGGAACTTTTGTCGATACGATCTTTGCAGATGTAACTTCTCTGGGTAGAGAACCTCTTGTCTTTGAAGTGAGTGTGCTGGCAAATCCACCCGTCTGGTCGCAGCAGCAGCTGGGATATTATGATCATTCTATGAACATTGTCGGTCAGCTTTCCATCAGCGGCGAAATTTCCAGTGACCTGAATGATGTGATCGGTGCTTTTATTCAGAATGATAACGGAGATTATGAATGTCGAGGTTATGCCAGCATTGAACTGGTTCCCTATTTCGATGATGTTTATCAGTTTTTCCTGACAGTGCATAGCGATGTGGATTTTGGAGAAGATATTCTCTTCCGTGTCTGGGATGCTTCCGAAAATAAAGAATTTTACGGAATCGATGAAACCTATCAATTTCTGTCGGGAGCTGTTTACGGCACACCTGTGGTTCCGGAGATCATCCATGTTTCCGATGATCTGATCCAGACAATTTCCTGTTACCAGGGTTGGAACTGGATATCTATGAATCTTTTCAATTCTACAACCATGAGTGTGGATTCCCTGCTCAGCAGCTTATCTGTGCAGGAAAATGATCTGATCAAAAATCAAACGGAATTTGCCCAGTACACTTCTGGTCTGGGCTGGGTAGGAACGCTGGATACGCTGAAGACAACCGAAATGTATAAAATAAAACTGTCTCTGGAAGACGAGCTGGAAACTATCGGTCAGCTGGAAGATCCTCTTACCACAGAGATTAATTACGGCAGCGGCTGGAATTGGATCGGTTATCTGCCGCACGTCAGCATCAGCGTCAATGAAGCGCTGGCCGATATTGATAATCTGGTAACAGGTGATCTGATCAAAGATCAGCACAAATTTTCGCAATTCATCGAAGGTTACGGCTGGTTCGGCTCTCTGCTCTTCATGCACCCGGGAGCTGGTTATATGCTGAACACACAAAATTCAGGTTCCTTTTATTATCCCGATTATGAAATTGTAACCTCCGATATTCCGGCAGCACAGTTCGAAAAGAACTTCCAACTGCTCACCGACTCGGTTGACTGGCAGGTCGATCCGCTGAACTATGAATATTCTGCCAATATGACAGCGATCCTGCTGGAAACCGGCAGTGCTTATAATTCGGAAGATGTACTGTTGGGTGCTTTCTACGGGGATGAATGTCGTGGTCTGGCAGCTCCCATCGAAGTGATGGGGCAGTGGCTGTACTTCCTGACGATCTACTCTAATACCACTGGCGAAGAGATCAACTACAAAGCCTATCTCGCCGCTTCGGAAGAAATCAAGCAGATCGATGAAACAACCCTGTTTGTCAATAATCAGATATTGGGCAATCCCACCCAACCGTATGAATTGAACATAATCGGCGATTTTTTACCTGCTCCGCAGAATGTTGCAATTTCGGTGGAAAATGGTCTGGTTACTTTAAGCTGGGATGAAGTTTCCGGCGCTGATTTATATGAAATTTATTCTTCCGATTCACCGGAAATTGCACCGGAAAACTGGAATCTGGAACAGAGTGACATTACAGGAACCAGCTGGTCGGCAGCCCTTACCGAAGATAGAATGTTTTTCTTCGTTAGAGCTGTAAGGAATGATTAGGAAAACTATAAACTTATAGTTGTTTCTTCAATATAAACGAATATCTCGGCTTGGGTTTTAACTCGAGCTGAGATTTTTTTTTTGACAGAAATCGAATAATCCTTATTCGTGTTCACAATGAATCTGAATCAGAAACCAACTGTTATGGAAATGGAGTTCTTAAAGTTCATAAAAATATGGAGGAGGAATGATGAAACAAATTTTGGTAGTGTTATTTTTATTTTCATTTTTAATCAGTTTGCTCGCTGAAGATCATTCAGGGACTATCAGCAGTGATGAAGTGTGGTATGCCGGGAATAATCCGCATAACATCGTTGGTAATCTTACAGTAGCCGATGGAGTAACCTTAACAATTGATCCCGGGTGTATCGTAGAGTTCAGTGCGAATCTCACTTTCACTGTATATGGCACTCTTATCGCAGACGGCACAGAAGCTGATCATATTACTTTTACATCGGCAGCAGCTACACCGGCAGCCGGAGACTGGCAATACCTTTATTTTATTGATCCAGAACCTGGCTGCATCCTGGATTATTGCGACATTTCTTACGGTGGAAGCTCCAATGGAAGTTTATATTTATCGAGCGTAGAATCGAATCTATCTGTAACTAATTGTGTGATCGAAAATGGTAGCTCCCATGGTATTTATATCACTGATTCTTCTTCACCGACGATTTCTAATTCTACAATAAGCGATCATGCCAATGATGGCATTCATTGCTATTCTACTAATTCCGCTCCGCTGGTTTCCAATTGTACGATCCAGAATACAGGTGGTTATCCGCTGCGAATTTATGCCGATCATATAGATAATATCGCTGGCAATAATCAGTTTATCAACCCTGGTATAGATTATATCTGGTTGGGTGGAGATGATATTTATAATGCAACCTGGATAAAATTTAGTGTACCTTATTTGATAGCTGGGAACATAACTGTAAGCAATTTGAATACATTAACACTTGAAGAGGGCGTTGAATTATATTTTGCAGCTGGAACGCAGTTTAAAGTTTACGGAACTTTGATCGCAGACGGCACAGAAGCTGATCATATTACCTTTACATCGGCAGCAGCTACACCGGCAGCCGGAGACTGGCAATACCTTTATTTTATTTATCCAGAACCTGGCTGCATCCTGGATTATTGTGATATTTCTTACGGTGGAAGTTCTAATGCAATAATTTATTTGGATAATTGTGGATCTAACGTTTCCTTCGAAAACTGTAGTTTCACAAAAAGTGCAACAAGTGGTATCTATCTGCAAAATTCATCCCATCCATCGATTATTAATTGTATTATCAAAGACAATACATTGCATGGGATCAATATCTATGGAAGTTGTACTCCCACCTTTGGCAGCAGTACTTCTGAGTGGAATGATATCTACAACAATGGAAATTATGCGATTTATAATGGCACTGCCAATCTGACTGCTCATTACATTTACTGGGGAACAGATCTGGAAAGCGAAATCCAGGCTCAAATCTATGATCACAATTATAATAATTCGCTGGGAATTGTGGATTATACACCCTGGATGAGCTCGCCTACCAACTGGATGGCGTTGCATGTTCCAGCCAATATTGCGATCAATATGGATGGTTCAAATGTTGAGATCACCTGGGATGCAGTTGCCGGAGCTACTTCCTACAAGGTTTATTCTTCCGATGATCCGGAAACAGGTTTTACCGAAGATACGACTGGAACATTTTCCAGCGAAAGCTGGTCTGCACCAATTCCAGATGGGAAGAAATTTTATTATGTGAAGGCGGTAAATTGAAAATTGAATAATTAATGTTAAAAAGGGAGGTATTATGTATTCTAAATTATCATTTATTTTTGTTTTTTATTTTGTCATCGCTACTACTTTATCTGCTCAAACCTATCACAGTGGACACCTTACTTCTGATGAGTTCTGGGATGCTGGTGATAATCCGCATGTAGTCACAAATTATTTGTGGGTAGATGATGGTGTAACCTTAACGATCGAGTCCGGGTGTAATGTTTATTTCGATGGAAATCATGGAATAACTGTCTGGGGTATTTTGCATGCAAATGGCGTTAATTTTGCCTTTACCGGTCCAGAACCAGGTAATGATCATTGGAGTTCGATCCAATTTGAATCACCAGATGGCGATTGCACTTTCAGTAACTGCAACGTTGATTCCGGAGGAGGATACGGAGGATATTATGATTATGGCGCAGTTTATCTTAGCAACACAGGTACTAAAGTGAATTTAGAAAATGTAGCTGTGACAAACAGCAATGATCATGGCATACAGGTTATTGGAAATTCTGGACCTAACATTACGAATTGTACTATCAGCGGGAATGATTATGATGGGATTAATTTCTCGGGGTCTTCATCATCAAGTCAGAGTGTCTCCGATTGTACAATTTCCAACAATGGCGGCTATGCAATAGTTGCACCAGCAGATTTATTAGGAAACATTTCTGGAAATATGGTCATCAACGGAAATGGATATAACGCCATAAAATCAACAGGTGGTGACATCTATACTGGAACTTGGAGTAATTATGTACCCTTTGTGATTGACGGTAATTCAACGGTTTTGAACAATCAGACACTAACCATCGAAGCAGGATGTGAGATACGATTTAATGAAGGAAGATGGCTTAGAATGTGGGGTGGACTAATTGCCAATGGAACTTCTGGTGAGCATATAATCTTTACTTCAAATTTATCAACACCTTCAGCAGGTGACTGGGGAAAGCTGTTTTTTGAAGAACCGGATTTAAGTGCTTTATCGTATTGTGATATTAGTTATGGCGGGTCATTTTACAATCTCTACGACGACGGAAGTATATTTCTTGAGAACACAGGTGGTAATTTAGATATCTCAAATTGTACGATTACTTATTCTGAAAGCAATGCAATTAACCTGAGTAGTAACTCTTATCCGGAAATTGATAATTGTACTTTCGATAATTGTAATTATTATGCTATCTATTCCGGAAGTGATACAGGACATCCCACAATTACGAACTGTACTTTCCTAAATACAAATAGTTATCCAATTGTAACTTACGGCGACTTTATTGATGATATTGCTGAAACGAATTCTTTCTCTACCAGAACCTCTAATGCAATTTATGTTAAGGGAGATGTTATCAATACAGGTACTTGGAGAGATCTTGGTATTCCATATGTAATTAATGGTCATCAATCAGTGAATAACGGTCATACATTAACTATAGAAGCTGGTTGTGTTTTAAAATTCACAGCAGGGAATAATTATAAATTTGAAGTTTGGGGAGCTCTTATTGCTGATGGTGCTGATGGTAATGAAATCGTCTTTTCATCCAATGCCGATACACCAGCAAAAGGAGACTGGCATTCATTGTATTTTAACGATCCCGATACAAACAGCACATTAAATTATTGTAATATTTTGTATTCGGGTTACGGAGATGCAGCACTTATTCTTAAAAATTCCTATGATTACATGAACGTTTCTAATTGTAAAATTGAACATTCTGATAGCAGGGGAATATATTTGCAGGGATCGTCTTCACCTGTAATTACGGGATGTGAGATCAATTTCAATGATGGAAATGGTATTGATAACAGTTCAGGAAGTTCTTATCCTACAATAACCTTCAATGAGATATCTTATAATGGTGGTTATCCAATTGCTGTTTATGGAGAAAATGTTAACCAAATTCAAGATAATAATGTTATTTCAAATAATGGAAATCCATATATTTATGTGCGTGGAGATAACGTTCATACAGGAATTTGGAGGAATTTTGCTCAACCTTATGTTATCAATGGAGGTATAAATGTTACTAATGAAGATACATTGACTATTGCTCAAGGTGCTGATCTGCGTTTTCTTGAAAACAGTTCTTTTAACGTTTATGGCAGCTTGATCGCTGATGGAACAGAATCTGAACATATCGTTTTCACTTCCCATGAATATCCTCAAATGCCTGGAGACTGGCAGGAATTGAATATTGATGATCCTGATGATGTTTGTGTGTTAAACTACTGTGATATTTTTTATTCAGGTGGTCAGGGAGATGGTGCACTTAGCCTTAATGATTGTTACGATCTACTAGATATCACAAATTGTCAGATCAAATATTCTGAATCTGAAGGAGTTTATTTTGGCAGCAATACCTCGCCAATAATAGATGGTTGTATAATTTCTGATAACGATGGGATAGGTTTATATGTGATTTCAACCAGCTCTTCACCAGTTTTAACAAATTGCGTGTTACAAGCTAATGGTACTTATTCCATTTCTTGTAGTGGTGATCACGTTTTTAATTTTAACACTTCTAATACAATTGCTGACGTGATAAGAATTGTTGGTTCTACAATTCATACAGGAACCTGGCCTAATTTCGGATCTGAATACTTTATCGATGGAAATCTAACTGTTGAGAATTCTCATATATTTACAATAGAACCCGGTTGTACATTGAAATTTGGCAATGGCAGGTTATTGGCAATTTTGGGTTCTATGATAGCAGATGGAGATCCAACCTCACCCATTAATTTCACGTCCTGGAATTCTACACCTGCTCCAGGAGATTGGGGTCATCTCTATTTCACGGAAACTGATGGAACTAGCATTTTAGACTATTGCAACTTCAGTTATGGGGGTGCATCCAATCAGGGAAATATTACACTAAAAAATACTTACGATCATCTCACTATTACTCATTGCTCATTTGAGAACAGCAGTCATGCTGGTATTTATTTGGAAACGAACAGTAATCCTGTTATTACCAACTGCTCGATACAGAATAACCAGACGGGAATTTATCTGCAAAGCGGAAATTCATTCCAAATGGGAAGCGATCTATCCGAATGGAATGATATCTTGAATAATAATAACTATAACATCGAGAATCATGCCGGAGGTGTGACTGCCGAATATGTGTATTGGGGCACAACAGACCAAACACAAATCAGCAATAAGCTATTTGGTTCTGTAGATTTTGAACCCTGGACAGATACTGCACACACAAATTTATATTATCTGACTTTACCAATTCCCCAAAATGTGCAGATCACAATAAATGGTTCAAATGTTGAGATCACTTGGGATGCAGTTGCCGGAGCTACTTCCTACAAGGTTTATTCTTCCGATGATCCTTACTCGGGATTTGAAGAAGATACCACAGGTTCCCTTACCGGCTCTTCCTGGACTGCTCCCCTTTCTGCCAGTAAGAAATTTTATTATGTAAAAGCAATCCAATAGTCTTAATGGGATTATCTCTCTCAGGAATTGGCCTGGACTCTAATTTTTTGGGGGAGATTTTCCCACTATGATTTATTTGTATAGAAAATAATTAGTTAACGTAAAAGAAAGAAGGTTTTGTGTTACAGAACCAACTCGATAAAAAGGAGACAAGATGAAGAAAAAAACATTTTTTTTAGCAATCTTTTTACTTTGTCTGTTAACAATTTTAAACGGACAAATGAGCAGCAGAAATAGTGGGAATTCAACCTTAAATCTCAGAAATAATAACATCCCGAATCACATCCCATTTCAAGGAAGATTGGCTGATTCTTCCGGAAATCCCGTCAATGGAAATGTACAGATCACATTTGGCTTGTATGATGTGGAAACCGGCGGAACATATTTATGGAGTGAAACGCAAACTGTAAGTATATCTGACGGATTGTTTTCAGTAAATTTGGGTTCGTTTACTCCATTAGATGAAACATATTTCTCCGGTTCAGATCGCTGGATTGGAATATCAGTAGGCAGCGATTCGGAAATGACCCCGCGAACTAAATTATCGTCTGTTCCTTACGCTTTTACCGATGATGATTGGAGCAAAAACGGAGATGATTTGTACTTTAATACAGGAAAAGTGGCGGTTGGAAGAAACTCTGCAGATACAGATTTAACTGTATTTTCCAGTGAAGATCAACAGGGATTAACCTTGCGAATAGCGGATAACTTATACAGTCAGGGATTACGCTTTATGAACTCCGGCGGAGCATTTACCTGGAATATTTTTCGAAAAGATGCTAGTTCGAATAAAGCAGACCTTGTTTTTGCTGGTGGTCAAGATGTCGATATAAATAATTTATCTCCGAGAGTCACTTTTCAGAACGAAGGCAATGTAGGTATTGGAACAGATCATCCTGACGAAAAATTATCTGTTGTTGGCAAGATTAGAGCAGCCAATGATGCAGATGAAACAGAATTTGTAGAAATTACTCATGGAGGAGATAATGGTAGTATCAATTGGGAAGGAGATGGGAATTTAGATTTTCGTTATCAGAATACTACCTTAGCTTCTGTTAATCAGTCAGGTGATATTGTAGCCCAGGGACAGCTTAAAAATGTAACCGATCCAACTGATGCTCAGGATGCAGCCACAAAGTCTTATGTGGATTCTAATGCACCAATAACCTATGAAGTAGGCGACTTCGCCCATAGCGGTATTGTTTTTTGGGTAGATGAAACAGGACAACACGGATTGGTTTGTGCTAAAGAAGACCAAGTTGGAGGTAGCGGAATTCAATGGTATAATGGTGATTTTTCCAATACTGAAGCCCATGGAAATGGGATTTTTGCAGGAGAAATGAATACAATGTTGATAATTGCAAATCAAGGCAGTAATTCAAATGATTATGCTGCAGGCGTTTGTGCAAATTATACATATATACAAAACAATATAATGTATGGCGACTGGTATCTTCCCTCAAAAAGTGAATTAAACAATATGTATCAAAATAAGACAACTATTAATGCTACCGCAGTGGCAAATGGAGGCAGTGCTTTTGCCAGTGACTACTATTGGAGTTCTACCGAGTTCAGTGACGACAACGCATGGAACCAGGGCTTCGTAAATGGAGGTCAGAACGCAGGTCCTAAGTCCTACGCCGCCAGGGTGCGTGCAATTCGGGCTTTTTAAAGAGGTATAAAATGAAAAAGTTACTTATTTTGTTAATGGTTTTATATAATGTTCAGGTTTTTGCAGAAAATCCATCAAGCGAGAATTACATCCTGCAGCAATACACTATTTCAAGCGGAAATGATTCGGCAAATCCACCGACATCAGAAAACTACATTCTACAATATAGCACTATTGGGAATATTTCAGGAGATGAACAGAACAGCGAAAATTATACAAATTTCCCGGGATATTATCTTGGTGAAATTTTCGGGGAAATTCTGCCGCCCCAGAATGTTACGATCTCAGTCTCAGGTGGGAACGTGTATTTAAGCTGGGATGCAGTTGCCGGAGCTACTTCCTACAAAGTTTATTCTTCCGATGATCCGGAAATAGGATTTACCGAAGATACGACTGGAACATTTTCCGGCGCAAGCTGGAGCGCACTAATTCCAGATGGGAAGAAATTTTATTATGTGAAGGCGGTACAATAAGCCGATTAAAACCAAATCTATAATCCAGATATGAGCGGGATTTTAATCTCACCCTTTCATATGGGAACTGGTCGAAATCTCATTATCAATTCTATCGGGTGGAAGCCCGATTTACACCATATTACCCCAAATCAAACCGGAATGCCAGAAAGTGTTTGACAAGCATATTTGTGGATAATTCTTGGAAAAAGAATGAGTCAAAATTTATCTAAGACCTCATTCATAGGAGCATAATGAAAACTATTAATAGTTTTAAAAAAATGAAACAGAGCGGTGAGAGGATCGTGATGCTGACCGCTTACGACTATTCATCTGCCAAATATTGTCAGGCGGCTGGTATCGATCTTCTGCTGGTGGGCGACAGCCTGGGAATGGTGGTTCAAGGTTATCAGGACACTCTGTCTGTAACTTTAAAGGACATTATTTATCACACCAAAGCGACGCGTCGCGGCGCTCCGGACAGTTTTATCGTGGCAGATCTGCCGTTCATGTCCTACCATCTCAGTTTGGAAGAAACAAAAAAAAATGCAGCCCGCTGCATTGTGGAAGGCGGTGCCAATGCCATCAAATTGGAAGGCGGAAAACCTGCTCGAATCGAAGCCATCAAAGCAATTCGCGATTGTGAAATTCCCGTGGTTGCTCATCTGGGTTTAACTCCCCAATCCATTCATGCTCTGGGCGGTTATGCTATTCAGGGCAAAAATAAAGCGGATTTTGAGCTATTGAAAGAACAAGCTCTGCAAATTCAGGAAGTCGGAGCATTTATGCTGGTTTTAGAAGGAATTCCGGAAGCTCTGGGCAAAGAAATTTCTGAATCTCTGAGTATTCCCACAATCGGGATTGGAGCAGGAAGATTTACTGATGGACAGGTTCTGGTATATCATGATATTCTGGGAATGTCTGATATTGAACCAAAGTTCTTGAAGAAATATGCTGATCTTTCCCAGACGATTACCGACAGCATAAAGAACTATTTTGATGATGTGAAAAAAGGCAGCTTTCCTGCCGAAGAACATGTTTATAAACCAATAAAGGAATAAATAAAGAGAGAATATGTACGATAATTTTAATTCAAACGAGATGACAGCCGAAGATAAGATTCTGGCTGTAAATAATTTAAAGAAAACCCTGGAAGATAATTTTGTAACGCTGGGCCAGCTTTTATCCGAGATCAAGCGCACCCGACTTTTCAAATTCAAAGGCTTCAAAAATTTCAAGGATTTTGTGGAAAAGGAATTCAATATCAGCAGCAGTTTTGCCAACCGTCTGATCGGTACTTACGAGCTTTTCATCGAGGAATTGGATGTGGATGAAATGTCGGTGAAAAATATCGGTCTGGACAAACTGAACATGATAAAACCACTGTTGAAAGATACCAGCTACGAAGAAACCGAAGACTGGATAAAAAAAGCGGAAGATCTGCCCACCACCGAACTTCGAGAAGAGATCAAAGAAGTGCGGCAGCAGAAAAAGGAACAGGAAAAGAATCTGAAGGATATCTTTATAGATCAATATCTGGAAAGAATGGTAACCTTTTTCAATTGCAGCCGCAAAGAACTGAATTTCAAATTGGCTCTGTTTTTTCAGGATGAAAATTTGGAAAAAGTGCGGAACGAAATTCGCATCAAACAGAGAATATTTGAAGAAACGAAAGAAGTGTAACTCAAAGCTCTGTCTTTAAAATGGCGACGAGAATTTTGGAGGATTGCAGAACATAAAAGTTTTGATTTTCATATTTAAAGAAAATTCAAAAGGAGTGAAGTAATGCAGCAATTAAGAATTTTATGGGTAGATGATGAGATAGAACATTTAAAACCGTTCGTGATGTTTTTGCACGATCGCGACTTCAAAGTGCAGACCGTAGCCAATGGTGCCGATGCGATCGATCTGGTGGTGAAAGAGAAATTCGATCTGATCCTGCTGGATGAAATGATGCCGGGCATGGATGGACTGACCACGTTGCGCGAGATCAAGAAGATCAACAGCGCTATTCCGGTGATCATGGTGACCAAAAGCGAAGAAGAAGGCATCATGGAAGATGCCATCGCCGGTCAGATAGCCGATTATCTGATTAAACCTGTCAATCCCAACCAGATCATCATGGCTATCAAAAAGATCTTCCAATCCGATGAAATCCGCCGCAACAAAATTGGTGCGGAGTATTCTCAGTTTTCCTCAGAATTGAATCAGCGCTTATTTGCCCAGCCCGATTGGAATGAATGGTACAAGATCTATCTGGATGTCTGCCGCTGGGATTTGACTTTGGATGAAGTGAACGATCCGGCTTTGGTCCAGACGCACTTTCTGGAAAAAATGAACTGCAACGCCGAATTTTCCAATTATGTAGTTAAGAATTATAAACAATGGCTCAAATCGGATGAGCGTCCCGATCTCTCGTTTGACCTGATCTCACAGCATATCATTCCCAAATTGAACGATGAAAAACCGGTCTATCTGGTGGTTCTGGATTGTATGAGAGTCGATCAGTATTTTGCCCTTGAACCATTTTTGCAGGAGCTGTTCGATGTAGATCTCAATCTCTATTATTCCATTTTACCCACAGCTACGCCCTATTCCCGCAATTCGATTTTCAGCGGTCTCTTACCGGCCGAAATTGCCGAAACCTACCCGGAATACTGGGTCAGTTCTTCCGATCTGGATAACAGCCGCAACCGCAATGAACATCAACTCTTGGAAGCTCATGTCAGAGATCTGGGTTACGATTTGGAGCAGAGCAAATATGTGAAAGTATTTACTATCGATGAGGGAAATTTTGTTCTGAGAAAGATCGAAACCTGGGATAACGACAAACTGATCGTGCTAGTTTATAACTTCTTAGACTTGTTGGCTCATCATCGCTCCAAAAGCCAGATCCTCAAAGAAGCCATTCCCGATGAATCTGCTCTGCGGGCGTTTACCAAACACTGGTTTTTGCATTCCACTTTCTACGAAGCACTCAAACAGATCCAGAAGCAGGGCGCTACAGTTATCATCACCACCGATCATGGCTCGATTCGAGTCAATCGCGCCAGCCAGATCGCCGGCGATAAAGATACTACCACGACTGTACGCTATAAGCAGGGACGCAATCTAAGCTGCAACGACAAACATGCACTTTACATTAAAGAGCCGGAAGAATACGGTCTGCCATCGCGCAATATGATCGATAATTATGTGCTGGCCAAAGATGATTATTACTTTGTCTATCCCAATTCTTTCCATCAATATATGAAACAGTATAACGGAACTTTCCAGCACGGCGGAATTTCCATGGAAGAGATGATCCTGCCCCTCTCGGTTTGCCGACCTAAAACATGATCTTAAATTAAATTCAGGATAAATACGGGAATTCAGTTTATGCCCAAACAAGTTTTTTTAAGATCGGAAGAAGATACGGATAAACTGGCTGAAAGCCTTGCCGATAAGCTGATGCTGGGAGATGTAATAGCTTTATACGGTCCTTTGGGTGCGGGCAAAACGTTTTTTACTCAGAGATTGTGTAAGCATCTTGGAGTGAACGAGATCGTAAACAGCCCCAGCTATATCCTGATGCATGAATACACCGGAAAATTTCCCATCATCCATCTTGATCTCTATCGGCTGGAAACAGAAGAAGAGCTGCTGGAACTCGGTTTATTTGATCTTTTTGAAGAGCGGCTGACGATCATCGAATGGGCAGAAGTTGCGGAGAACATTTTACCTGAAAGTACAAAAAAAATCCGGTTTGAATTTTCTGGTTCAGACCGGATTGCCTATATCTATTGAGCAGACTACCGCACTAACTGGAAAATAATAATTCCCAGCAGCACAATTATCACAATATTTCCCCATAGCAGGCGGTTCTTCAAGTCTTCTATCTGGTAGCGGTTTTCCCGGATTTTATCTTCCAGCCTGATCAGCATGTGCTCCAGTCCGGCAAATTTATCTGTCATATTATCGATTTTTTTCACCTTTCTCATATTCTCAAAATCTTTGAAAAAATGTTTGATCATATCGAAGAACATATTGATCAATCCAGCCAGGATCGGACTTTGTTTTTGCTTATCGGGAATTTTACTCATATTCTACTCCAAATCTCTTCTTTTTTTATGCCATCCACTTACAGAAGAGAGTAAATTCGTGTCAATAAATTTAAGTTTACAAATTTCAAAATCTAGCTTTGATTAATCAAAACAGGGTTGAATTTTCAATCATTCATGCTTCGCTGATTGTTCTGTGTGGCAGGATTAGTTTTTTCCCGGGTTAAGATCAAAACCTGTATTTCAAGCCGAGAAGAGCATAGTGGAAGAGGGCGAATGTATAAACTTCATCATTATCCGAGCCGCCTTCCAGAAGCCGGTAGCCTGCCTTCAATTGCAGGCTGGGAGACAGGCGATAGAAAACTGCTGCCAGAACGTCTTCTGCTCTGCCCTGCGGGGCTGCCAGAGCGTCTCCGCTAAATCCTAGATTAACTCTGTCATTAAGTTGATAATTCGCTGAGAAATAGATGATCGGCACAAAACCTACGTTGGTTTTACTGGCAGTTATAGATTCACTTTTCAGCTTGATCTCAGCTTCTCTGATCTTGGCAGTGAAACCGATTTTGAATCGCCATTTCTCACTGTCAAAAAATCGATATTTGTAGGTTAGACGATAGGAATTAAAAATATAGGTAGCATCGATCTCTTCTCCGCTGTTGAAAGTGCGCTTAAAAAAATCGATATTCTGATCAAATTTACCGGCGGATTTTACCGTTAAGGGAGCATAGAGCAGAGAAAGTTCATGTCTGCTGGCAATTGCATAATTCAGGCGTAACCTGAAAAAAAAGTCATCATCCGCCCTCAGATCATCTTTCAAAGAAAACTTGTCACCGCTGCTGCCGGGGATTGCTACATCATTGTGACCTGTAATAACAAGTCCAGTTTCCAGATCGATTTCAAGATTTGATAAACTGAGAGCTGCCAGACTGCTGGCCAGAACACTCAAAGACAAAACTAAAATCCATTTCATTTTTTCCCTCACATTTTTTTCTGATAAACTAATGAGAATAATCATAATGTCAAATTCAGCAGGTTTTTCGTATTTATGCCTATCCGAAGTTATGACTAAAGAATTTATTTTTTTTCCAACTCGTAAATTGTATTGACATCAAATTGCCGATTCCTTGATTTTTGTCTTATATACATAAGTGTTAGAAATGTTCCCTGCAAGATTGATGATGTGAGAAACTGGATCGAGTAAAAAATCTTGATAATGTAGATTTTGCTCGATCCGCAGCCAAATTAAGGAGGAAAATTATCATGAATCGTTTTTTAATTGTTGTTGTATTGGTGATGCTGTTAAGCATCACCTGGTTGGAAGCGACGCAGAAGGCTTATCAGCCTGACTTCAATTTGCGGAATCTGCTGACAAGTCCGCGAAATTCAGAGGGCAGCGCCAGGCAGATCGGCCTGCAGCGCACTGACGGTCCCAATCTGCTGGAAGTTGTCTATCAATACAACGATTGGGGTACCTGGATAGATGAGGATAAGTTCTTGTTTGATTATGATGATCAAGACAGACTGGTAGAAAGTATCAACCTTTGGTGGGATGATTATGAACAGGCCTGGTTCTATCAAACCCGACTAACTTGCCAGTGGCAAAATAACAGGCTCATTGACATTATGTATGAGATCTATATGGATGATGAGTGGGAAGAATTTATCCATGTTGTTCAGCAATTCAATAACCAGGATCAGGTTGTTCTGGCAGAAGCGTGGATGAACATAGAAGGTGTGTGGGAAGATTTTGCACTTTTCGAATATGATTACAACGCCTCCGGTCACCTGGAAACCATGACTCTGACCTATTATTTTGAACCGCCCCCCACGCGCGATACGGAATATGATCGAACCCATTTTTCCTATGATGCCAATAACAGGATTGAAGAGATCATCAATCAATATTCTCTGGATGGTGTAGTGTGGACGAACTACGAAAGCTCTATCATCGAGTATCATCCCAATGATGATAGTGGTTACCAGATATTTCAGGATCTGTTCAATAACAATATCTTGTACATGATGACCTGGGGTGTTCTCTGGGATCAACCCATGTTTGAAGCAGAAGTTTACTATGAGTGGATTGATGAAGATTGGCAGCCGATTTTTCTGGATGAGTATGAATATCATGCCAATGATAAACTGGAATATCTTTATTTCTATGAATACTTTTACGGAACCTGGGAAGAAATGGACAGAGACCACTATATCTATGATGATGACTGGATTCTGGCAGAGGTTTTGTATAGCTGGTATGACGGGCAAGACTGGATAGACTGGGGCAGAATGCTGCTGACCCACGAGCCGGTTTCTGCTGATGAGATTACTTGGCTAGCTGCCGATCCGGAATTGAAAAATTACCCCAATCCATTTAATCCCGAAACGAAAATAATTTTTTCCACTACTCAAACTACGGAGATCACAGAGATCACAATCTATAATCTGAAAGGACAGAAGATCAAGACCTTGATAAATGAAGTCCTCCCCGCCGGGCAGCATGCGGTGATTTGGGATGGTCGGGATGAGCAGGGAAAAAAGGCTGGCAACGGAATATATTTCTATCAATTAAGTTGCGGGCAGTTGACCGCTACCAGCAAAATGATCCTGCTGAAATAGACCGCAGGGAAGTCTTTAAGATAATAAAGCAGCGGGAGAAATCCCGCTGCTCGTTATGATCGTGCTGTAAAAAATAATCCAACTGCAAAAATTCTCTGCTAGATAAATATTTCCATTTCTGCCTGCCAAAGAATCAGCGAAGCAGTATCATCTTGTTGGTTTTAACATAAGTAGTAGTTCTAAGACGGTAGAAATAAACTCCGGATGCTTTGTTTTGAGCATTCCAGACGAACTGATGATAGCCTTCCTGGAACTTCTGTTTGTGCACCAGTTGTCCTCTGATATTATAGATAGACAATTTACCTGTTTCACCTGCCTTCACTCCGAACTTGATAGTAGTTGTGGGATTGAAAGGATTGGGAAAATTATTATTAAGAAAAGATCTATCAGGTAAATTTGCTACATTGCCTGGATCACCACTATCAAAATAGACCGGACCGAACATTTCCAGTTCACCACTGAAGCTGACACTCTGCAGCCAATACCAATAGAGCGTATTTTCCAGAATTGGATATTCATCAAAGTATTGATACTCAGTCGGAGCGGTGACGGTACCCATGCCGCCGATCAGGTCGGCATTGATCTGGAGATAATTGTTTTGTTCAAAACCATTTTCCTGAGTGCTGCGATAGATGTTCCAGCCCAGGTTTTCGGTTTCGGTCTGAGTTGTCCAGCAGACCAGAGGGATTTCATTTTGCATGATAACAGAAAAGCTGGAAAGCTCTACAGGCAAAGTGGGATCATCTTCACTACTTAACACAAAAGGGGAATAATCTTCAATACCGCTGTATTCAATATAGTAGGGATCTTCCATCGTACCTGAACCGCCATGAGACGAATAGATGCCGACAGCTTCCCACTGATTGGAAGATGAATTCCAGTGATAGGCTCTCATAAATGAGCCATGAACCTGCCCGTTTAATTCTTCTGCCAGATAGTAGAACCTGACTGTGGCTGTCTGATTATCTGCTGGCGTGATATTAAAATACCTGAAAATAGCAAAAGGAGCTGCAAGACAGTTACTGCCAAAGGCATTGGGAGGACAGGTTGTCCCTTTTTTTGCCACTACTTCGGTATTACCCATATTGCCGCTCAAGGGTGTTATCTGCATAATATCAATACCACCTGCTGCAAAAACAAAATCTCCTACTCCTACTATATTTTGGGAAGTGCAATAACTGATTGGACCATTGTATGTGATGCTGCCATCAACAGTTAATTCGTTTTGTCCCATATCCAGTTCACTGCCAGATTCGATCAGCAGATCATTGTGTATGTGGAGATTTGATTGTGAAGTTGTTGTTCCGGGCGCGCCGGCAGTGCTGATGGTGAGGTTATTAAAATTTCCCGTTGCTGCACTACCTATGAAATTAAACTTAACGTTTGGGAGCATGTCGCTATTACCATCATAGCTAGGATTAGCAGAATAAGAATAGCCATAATTCACACAAGTGTAATTTCTTGTAGTGCCATACACTTTATATCTTTCACTATAACCAGCCCAGAAACTATTTGCTCCCCAATTTATTTCTACAATTAGATTGTTTCCTGAATCTGTATAATTAAATTGAGAATCAAAAGTAATTGTAAACCAGCCGGTTTCGATGGGCATGGAATATGGATTTGATGAAAAAACTAATGTGGCATCATCCATATTAACGTAATTACTACTTCCGCTCCAATCTGAATCTGTGGTTTCTTTAAGTTTTACAACGAAATTTGTCAGGTCATTTTTATCATCGCCACTTGCCTGACTTAAATTGAATTGTAAACCAGTTATTATTCCTGGTTGTCCAATATCACTCCCCAAGTATAACATTTGGGTTCTATTGGCCTCATAGAATGTGTAAAATGGATATTTCGATGAAATTACTGTACTGCTGGAGCCAATCTGTATTTCATTTTCTATTGCGCCTGCAAAGGATATCGCCTGCTCACTACTTGGTTCATCGAATACAACTGTGGATGTTCCATAATTCCAAGTACCGTTGTTGGCCCAGTCTCCGGCCATATTAATTGTTGCGCTGCCGCCGTTCAATACAGCATCCGCCCCAATGGCAACATCTGAATTGGCATCCAGATTATTTCCCAGGCTCAGTACTGCATTATTCTGCAATAAAATTGCTCCATCAACGCTAAGCAGACCATTATTCTGACAGGAGCTGTTTTCGCTTAATGTAAAACTCCCATTGATGCTGGAATTTCCGGCAGGATTGAACTGTGCTGTGCCATTGGCAATCAGGTTACCGTCAACTGCCAGCGCCTGATTGCTTAAAAAGACCGCGCTGTTATTAATTTCCAAATCTCCGGCAACATTCAAGGCAGCATTGGCAGTTTTATTACCGGTTCCCGAAAGAACCAGATTGCCGTAACTGGCAGCGGCTTCAATGGTCTGGTTTCCTTTGGCAGCATTGGCGTAATTGACAGTACTGCTTTCTGCAAAATCATAGCCTGTAGCGGCAGTTGGCAGACCTGCCAGCAAAGTCAATTCAGAACCTGTTTGCAGAGTAAGTTTCTGACACGATTGAGCGCTGTTCACGGTTATTGTATGCCCTTCATAAACAACAACATCATTTGTTGAAGCTGGTATTTGTCCACCGATCCAGGTGCTGGTGCTGTTCCAATCTCCGGTCTGGGCACTAATGATTGTATTTGCCTCTGTTACAATACTCACTGCTGAGAATTCAGAGGTGTTGTTGTCGGTATGCGTGGTAGTAGCTACAATATTATCTCCGGCAGCAATATCAAAGCCCGAAACATCAAGATCACCGGAGAAATCACCGGCTGCTCTGGAGGTATCGGCAGTCAAACTGCCCAGATAGGTTTTGCCTTCGCCTGATGTGCCATTATCAGCAATAAAGACCTCAATTGTGGCAGCAGAGCCTGCTCCGTCGCCTTCAATATGCAAAGTATTGGCATTCAGATTTGTTGTGCTAAGCACTGGTGCAGAAATATGTGGAGCTGTTCCGGGTCCGTTGCCACTTTCCACCAGATCTATTCCTAGAGCGGTATTATCATAAATTGAATTTCCGGAAATTCTGTTGTAATCGGTGTAGCGGAAGTCATAACCGTCAGGATCATACATTCCATAAACCTGCACACCGTTAATACCATTGCTGTAAATTGTGTTTGCTTCTCCGGGATTTGTGCCACCGATAATGTTATTGTCAGCGTGTTCTCCGTATCCGGCAATACGAACTCCATTATCATCATTAAAACAAATTGTATTGCCGTAAACCGTATTGTTACTCAATTGAATTTGAATGCCATCTCCTCCGTTCCAGGCAATGAAATTGCCTTCTCCGGCATTTGCACCTCCGATGGTATTGTTTTCGCAATCTACAAGAATTCCATCCGAACTATTGGGAAGGGCAGTTTCCTGATCTTTATCGCTGCCAATAATGTTTCCTTTAACCGTATTGGGTCCGTCTTTCAGGCTGATGCCTGAACCTCCGTTATTTCCGGAAATCAGATTGTTAATTATTTGTGTATTTGAACTTGGTGCGGAAACGAAGATTCCATAGTAGCTATTGCCTTTGTCCAACTCGCCGGTTGGATCAGTGCCGATATAGTTGTTTTTTATGATTGTGTTGGTTGTCTCAGCATAATTCGTTCTTCCCACTTTAATGCCATGACTATTATTACAGGATATGATATTTCTGTCATTTTCTGTATCACCGCCTATGATCGTTCCATCGGCTCCATCTCGCACATAAACACCATGATCAGTATTTCGACGGTAATTTCCCAACACATTCAAGCCAATGTAATTGCCGCAAATGATATTTCCGTTTGTGCCATTGTTTTCCACAGTTACACCGCTCAGTTCGTTTCCTCCGATGATGTTGCGTGCTGCTGCAACAGTACCTCCGATGGTATTGTATTTTGCGCCTTCTCCAATATAAACGCCATGATCATAGTTTCCCCTGTGAGAAATCCCGTCAGCAGTTGTGCCGATATAATTCCCCTGAACCAGGTTATTATTGGTGTTGAATTGGCGAATGGCCACACCGCTGGCATCGTTTCCGGAAATTGTATTGCCGGAGCCGGAAACCGTTCCGCCAATTGTGTTTGATTGTGCACCTCCAAACAGAACCACTCCATAAAAGGTATTACCCAGATCAGCCGTTCCGTTTACATCGGTTCCGATATAATTTCCTTCCACCTGGTTTTGCGTAGATCCCGTGATCATTACACCGGAATGGTTGTTGGCTGAAATAATGTTACGTGCAGCAGCAGATGTGCCACCAATTACATTGTTATTAGCACCGCCGGCAATGTAAACACCGGCATTGCCATTGCCAAGTGCAGAAGTTCCGTTTTTATCGGTTCCGATATAATTTCCCAAAATTGTGTTGTTGTCGGCTCCCAACAGATATACCCCATCGCCTGCATTGCCGGAGATAAGGTTGCCGGCACCTGTTTCAGTACCGCCTATCGTATTGTTTTGTTCAGTAACAATGATACCATCATTACCATTTGGTAGTGCAGAAGTTCCATTTTTATCTGTGCCGATATAATTACCTTTAACTATGGTGTTTTGTCCGCCAATATAGATTCCGTAATTTGTGTTGCCGGAAATGATATTCCGCTCCGCCTCGGTTGATCCGCCAATGATATTATGGTAATAAGAGTTGATGTAAACTCCTCTTTGATTGTTCGGCGCTGCTGTAAGGCCATCCGGCGCAACGCCGATGTAGTTGCCGATGATCGTGTTGTAGCTCGAGCGAAGTTCGATGCCGGTATAACTGTTGGTAATAACGTTTCGCATTCCTGCACCATCACCGCCAATGATATTGTTATTGGCAGAGTTGAAGGTGAGAATGGCTTTGCATTGATCTGCTGCAAAATTGGTGATGTGCAACCCTCTGATTTCACAATAGGAAGCGCCGTTCATATAAATTCCAACCGATGTGTTTAAAAGATCAGTTCCATCAATGACAATCCCCGGCGCACCATCTGGCCAGGTGCCCTGCCATTGCGAGCTGGCATCAATAATGGTGTAATCTCTTGTTATACTTGGTAATGCTGTTACCAAAGTAATGGTGCCGGTCACATTGAAATCGATGGTGTGTTGTCCGGCAGTAGCATTGGCTTGTTCTATCGCCCAGCGCAGGGAGCCATCGCCGCTGTCGTTCAAATTCGTTACTGTGTAGGTATTCGCCCAAACTGCGGATACTGCTAAAATCAATAAACATGTGATCATAAAATTTTTCATTTTTCCTCCATTTTTTGGTTAAATTCTTGTCTTCTCAATTTGATTTTTCTGATAGCCTTCTCATCTTCAAATCTGCTTTTACGGGTTATATTCCTGATTCTGCCGTTGTTGTAAGTAACCGTGAAACCATAAATATAAATTCCATCTGGTTTGCGATATTTATAGATATCGCTGACTTGAGAGATCTGATTTCTGCTCATAAACACTCCTTGTGGTAAAAATCTGCATAATTGATGCCAGGATGATCTATCTAAGATATCTGGAAGTTTGTAAACTACATCTCAGAAAGAGTTTACAGGATATTCACAGATATTTACATAATAACAAACTTCAACAAACTTGACAAAATCTTGCAGAATCGCAATTTGAAAATGCAATTGTAGCAGAATTGCAAGGGGGGGATAAATGGCCGATTTGAAGAGTTTGCAGGCAAGCTTGAAAAAAGTCGGGAAATTGGATAAATTACCGATTTATGCCGAGATCATTCAATTGCGGCATCAGGATCGGGACTGGGATTTTATCTCCGATTTCAGGGCGGCAATCCAGATCTTCGAAGAATATCTTAATTTTGACAAAAAACCGCAGGATGAAAGCTGCGAGGCAATGCAGAAAATATTCAATCTGGTGCTGCAGGCAACCCGTCAATATGCGCGCGGAAAAGATTTTGCAGAAATCTCTGCTGCTTTTAAACGACTGCAGCAATATTTTAAGCAAGCCGACTTGCTGGCGCAAATTTATGAAAATCTAGGTTACTTTTTTGATCAACAGCAGGAAACGGATAAGGCAATCGCCATGACCAGAAAAAGTATCTCCCTGGCAGAAGCTTCCGGCAGAACGGATATTCTGGTGGGAAGATACTCCAATCTTGGCTATATCTATGAAAAACTGGATAAGTTCAACCAGGCGCAAAAAAGTTATGAACAGCAGTTGAACTTTGGCTTGGAAAATCATCTGGATAAAGCTGTCTTTCTGGCTTATTGCGGATTTGGACGTCTTAATATCAGTTCGGGAAATTTTCCTGCAGCCGTCGATTACCTGTTGGAAGCACTCAAATATTATGCTGACGATTCCGCCAGCAGCGTGATGGCTGTCTATCTGAATCTGGGAACTGCCTACGGACGCATGTCCCAATATCAGGAAAGTCTGCAATATCTCACTAAGTTCATCAATGATGAAACACGCGCTCAAAATCCGGAAATGTTTTTTTCCTTCCTGGTAAATGCTGCAAATTGTTATGCCGCACTGGGAAATTTTAAAAAGGCGGAAGCAAACTGGCAGCTGGCGCTATCTCTGGCCAAACAGCACAATGATACTGAGGTTTATGCCTCTATTTTATTGAATTATGGACTGACTGAAATGGATCGTGAAAACTGGCAGCAGGCAAAGCTCAAACTAGCAGAATGTCTTGATCTTGTCGAACTTAATTTTGTTCAGAAAATATTGGCAACTCAGGGAATGGGAATTGCCTGCTATCAGCTCGGTGAGCGTGACAAAGCCAAAAAATACCTGCAGGAAGTAATCTCCGAAGTTGCCGATCAAAAGCGCAAACTCGGTATCATCAAAGGTTTCAGCACATTGATCAGAATCTACGAAGAAGAAGGGGATTATAAAAATGCCTACCATTATCAAAAGAAATTCAGTGAATTTGAGCGGGAACTTTTTGAAGATAAATATAAATTGCAACTGGAAGAATTCAAGAAAAGAGAAGAAATGAAACGAAAGAAAACTCCTTCATCCTTCAGCTATCAGCATAACTCGCTTATTTCTCAGAAACTTTCCAGTTACATCAAAACACCCTTTATCGGTGTGAGTCCCGCCCTCAAGAAGGTAGTTGATCTGGCTTTAATTGCAGCCAGACAGGAGAATGAACCGGTATTGATAACGGGTGAATCCGGCACAGGCAAGGAAATCGTATCCCGCCTGATCCACTTTGCCAGTGCTCGCAAAGATAATCCCTTTGTTGTGGTAAATTCTGCAGCGATCACCGAAACCCTGGCCGAAAGCCTTTTCTTTGGCAGCGAAAAGGGAGCTTTTACCGGAGCTGACAAAAGAAAGATCGGTTACATCGAAGCTGCCGACGGCGGCACGCTTTTTCTGGATGAAATCGGAGATCTGCCCCTGAACCTGCAAGCCAAATTTCTGCGCGTGATCGAACAAAAAATTATTCAGCGACTGGGCAGCACCAGAGAATATAAAATCGATTTTCGCCTGATCTCGGCTACTAATAAAGATATTAACTTTTTGGCGCAAAAGAATCTTTTCCGTTTTGATCTGCTCAATCGCATCAATACTCTGGAAATTCACATTCCACCCCTGCGAAAAAGATTGGATGATATTCCCTTTCTGATCGATTATTTTATCTCGGAATTGTGCTATCAGACCGGACGGGATAAGCCGCTGCTGACCAAAGAAGCTTTGCAGGTTTTTCTGGAATATCACTATCCGGGCAATGTGCGCGAACTGAAGAACATCATTCGCCGCTCGCTGCTTTTGAATACAAAGCCATTGGTAGAAGCCGAAGACATAGTTTTACCTGAATCCAGCAGGAAGCAATCATCACAAAACATCAATTTTGAAGGTGATCTGCTTCTGGCGCAGGCGGAAGAGCGCCTGATAAGACTTGCCCTGCAGAAATGTGATAATGTACAGGTGAAAGCAGCCAAACTGCTGGGAATCTCACCTTTTTCTCTCAGCCGCAAATTGAAGAAAATGGAGTAAAGTTCGCGGTCAGATCAGAATGCCAAAGAACTTGCAGCAAAGTATTTAAAGCTGTTGAACTTGCTATTCTGTCAATAATCAGAGAACTGTAATCAAGAGTTTAATACTAGAAAATGTGGTGCCAAGAACATTTCCTGTCTCTCGATGTGACTATTTATCAATATTTTATATTTTGCAACTGTTAAAGATGAGCCAGAAGCTGAAATGAACATCAGTAAGAAAAGTACAATCAATGTGAGGTAAAATAAGAGTTTTCGTTCGAATTATAAAGTCCATCTCCGGTCAGGTCATTTCCGGCTTTATAACTTTCACAATTCAACATTTAATTTTAATCCTTCACACAGCGCACCGAAAAGCCAAAATGTTTGTCATAGTCATGCCGTTGAATGTTTATGCGTTCATATCTCAATCTCCGAGTCCAGGCGCTGCTACTCGTAACTTCTATAGAAGACCAGAAAGTGCCGTGGTAGCCAAGATAGTAGCACCAATCAGCTCCACGGTAACCGCCGGGAAGTAAGTTGAAGCCGCTGCTGCCAAATTCGGGATCATTGATCAAATTGCTATTATTCCATAAATCGTATCCACCCGCAAGTTTACTGCCTTCATTCGTGCCACGCCAACCGGTGCTATTAGCTACACTTTCCTCCATGCCAAGATACATTTCCAGTTCTATAATTTCTTCATCAGTTGGCACGTGCCAGCCTTCTGGCGCTAAACCTCTAGCATCATCTACTGCATACCAATTGTATAAATTTCCGTATGTATCAGCATTAGAAGATATATTTTCATAAACACAATAAGCGCCGCTGGAAAGCGCTCCCCAACTGCCAGTAACATAGGGTATCGGGTCGCCATTTCTGTAGTGAGTTACTTTCAGGTTTTCGATCATCCATTCCTGGTTGCCAATTATTAAAGTTTGATAGACATTACCATCTATATCGGTTACAGTACCTCCACCAGTATTATAAGTATAGGTCATATGATAAAACTCACGTTCTGAATCTGGAGTAAATTGATGAGACAGGTGGGAAGAATCTAATTCTATAAATAATTCAAAGTTGTCTGGATCCGGTGTGTCTCCGTAGTAAATCTTATAAGATACTGCTTCGGGAACTGCGCTCCAGCTTAATTTCACATCACCATCATCCAGAATCTCAATCTGGACATCCATATTTCTATCACGAGAATTTATTGCAATGGATGTTCTTTCAGAAAACATTGTGATCATATTTAAAACCATAAACATCAAAAGTACAAAAGTATTTTTTTTCATGCTCAAACCTCCTTTTTTCTATTCTACTGCACTTGCCATTCCAGAGGTCAGCGAGTTCCCAATAAACATCCACAACTCATTTAATATTTTATAGTTATATACTTCACAAAAAAAATATAAAATGTGAAAAATAATTATCCCTGGCATTCTATAGCAAAACTGCAAGGGAAAAATGCAAGCGCTTGCAAAATCGCAAGGAGAAAGAGGTTGGGAAATTTCCAAGAATGACGATTTTTGTCATCCTGAGCGGAGTCGAAGGACCGGTTATATTTCGCCGCTAAGAAAATCCGCCTTCGTACACTTCGGCGAGACAGGCAAAAGAACACGAAGAGAAAACAAGTTGGAATTTCGAGTGACAGCAAACTGCGAAGCAGTTGAACAAAAAATAGCCGCAGACGAAGTCTGCGGGAGAAATTGATTCTTCGTCAATTGCTGTTACGACCCGTTCCCAAACTGGAGTTTATGAACGAGAAACGGGAGGGAAGTTTAAGAACGAGATATAAGCATCCAGTCTGGTGCTTGAGCACCGGAAGAAAAAACAGGCTCCCGAAAAAGTCAGAAGCCTGTTAATCCTGTCTGACAGAACAGTTTATTTTAACATCAGCATCCTGTTGGTTTTGTAATAACTCGGAGTCTGCAGGCGATAGAGGTAAACTCCTGAAGCCTGATTGGATGCATCCCAGTTGAAGGTGTGGAATCCTGCTTCAAATTTGCGGGAAAGCACTTTCTGACCAAGAATGTTATAAATAGTCAGAGTTCCGCTTTCGCCTTCTCGAATACCGAATTCGATGGTGGTGATCGGATTGAAGGGATTGGGATAGTTAGTCAAATTGGTTACAACATGCAAAAGCACCTGTTCGCTGCTCACTCCTAGGTAAACAAATTCCTGTGTACTCATTGTCGATTCGCCCAGATCATAAACCGCGCTGACACCAACTGTATACGTCTCGCCGTTAATCAATCCCGAGAACTGATAACCGGTTGCTGTTGTCGAATCGCACCATGCCTCATCCAGATAAACATTGTAATAAAGCAGTTCCAGGTTATTATAATTTGGCTCATTCCAATTGCAATAGCCAGTGTTTTCATAAGCCTGCAGGTTTTCAGGGGGAGGTAGATATGGTAGAGAAATCTCCAGGCAGACATCTACGATAACAGCTTCGCCAGCATTGTTTTCGATTATAATTTCCGCAATGTAGATCGCACCGGGATTAACTACACCGGCATCAAAGGTGATAGATATCTCGATGCTGTCCTCTGGAGCGACCGTGCCGCTGAGAGGCGAGACAATGAGCCATTCTTCCCGTTTTGCAGAATTATTTTGCAGCATTTCCTCAATTGAGATGTCAAAAGTAAGATCAAGGCTACCGATATTTTGAATAAGCAGAAATTCTTCAGTTACCGTATTGGGCTCCACAAGCAGCGAAAATGACAAAGGTGTCACGATTATGATTGGAATATCCGGAGCTGGTGGCGGGTTTTGGGGATTTTGCTGCTGGAAAGGATAGGTGATGTTCTCTATATTCTGCCAGATCTCAAAGAAATCCCAATTCAGATAATTTGCAGCCTGTAACATCTGTAATGTATTCAAACTGCTGCCGCCAGCGCTGCCATATTGGTTAGTTGTTTCGTAATTCCAATAACTGCAATTAACGATTCCCTGGTTACTAAAGCCAACCAGACCTCCCAAGGGAGCATTACCGCCGACCTCTCCTACCGCATAACAAAACTCAATAATAGCATTCTGATGCAGTTCGCCCACCAGTCCCCCCACTCCCTGCTGGTATGTGGAACTGTTACTTCCCCAGACAGTACCAGTTGCATAAGAGTTTGAGATAAGATTGTAATTCTCGCCTGCCAGTCCGCCGATACTGGAAGCGCCCTGCACATCGCCGGTGGCATAACAATGGATGATAATGGGGTTATGCAGAGAAGGAAGACCTCCATTGTTACCGACCAAGCCGCCGCTGCTGTTGGTATTGCTGATCACATTACCAGTGGCGAAGCTATTGCTGATCGTACCATCATAATTTCTGCCGACCAAACCACCACTGTAACGGCTTCCGGTTACATCGCCTGTAGCATAACAATTATCAATATAGCTGTCATTCCAGCCGACCAATCCGCCGTAGCTATTGTTTCCATAGCCGGTTACTGTGCTACTTGAATGACTGTTGCTTATTAGACCAGCATAATTGCGTCCGACCAGACCGCCGCCATCATTAGCTGAAACGATAAGAACGGAACCGGCAGAAGAGCAGGCATCGATATGACCCAGATTACGGCCAACCAGCCCACCTGTGCGTGAACTGCCAGTGATATCGCCTTCCACACTGCAATTGCTGATAGATCCCAGATTGAGACCTGCCAAACCACCTACCCAGCTATAGCCGGTTATATTAACGCTGACCAGTTCAAGATTAGAAAGAATTGCTTCAGAGTGAGTATAGCCAATAAGAGCGATATACCAGTTAGCGGGACGATCAATAAACAGATTTTCGATCAGAAATCCATTCCCTTCCAACTTGCCGGCAAACTGATTAGAGGCATTGCCAATGGGCAGCCAGCCTTCACCGCTGTTGTAGGGAGCCAGGTCCAGATCAATATCGCTGATCAGAATGAAATGTTTGTCAGCATGGATTGAACCCAGATAACTGGCTACCTCTTCCAGATGAGCGGGATTGGCAATCTGCCAGGGATCTCCAGCGCTACCGTTACCGCCGGCAAAGGAAAGCAAGTTTGAACAAAGCAGAAGAAATAGAAGAAAGATCATTAAACTTTTCATCACAACCTCCCTGTTAAGAAATATTCAATTTCTTGTTTATCAGCCTGCTTTCCGGCAAAGTTGTAAATATGCCGGCTGCCCAGAGAGCCAGATCAACCGATATGGGAAGCGACGTATTCTGTCAATTTTCCCAGACAGTTCACATAGCTGCCGTATTCGTTGTCATACCAGCCCATGATTTTGGCGTGAGTAACCGGAATGTTGATATCCTGCTGGTTGGTAATGCCGACGCAGGAAAGCATTTCAGCAGAAACCTTTAAGAATCCGGTGCGGGTGTGAGTGGAAACTCCTTCGATCACCACAGCAGCCGGAAAGCCGAGAAGATCCAGCGAGACATTCTGACGTTCGGAGAAATAGAGCAGTCCTTTCTGTGAACCATTGGATACAGATTTATAAATGTTATTGATGTAATCGGCTGTGATGATGGGCAGACCGGTTTCATCAACCCGAGAGTTGAAGGTGATGTTGAGAGCAATTAAAGAGACAGTATTGGTGGGGATCCTGATGGAATCTGCCATGAAACCGAAGTTGATGATCTCCGGCAGTACTTTTTCCAGAGTTTTGGCAGCACCGGTGGTGGAAAGGATAATGTTATTGATTACAGAGCGGTTTTTGCGCAGATCGCCGGTCCCGGTCTTGGGCACTGAATCCAGCACGCTCTGAGTATTGGTGGCGGCATGAACAGTGGACATGGAAGCAGTCAGAATGTTATTGGTCTCCTTATCTTCCAGAAGCGGATTTACCATGTTAGCCAGGCCGGTCGTCGTGCAGCTGGCAGCAGAGATGACGTTGTGCTGCAGCGGATCGTAATTGAAATGATTGATGCCGTAAATAAGGGTGGGGAAGCGTTCTATATCAGCCGGAGTGGGATTTTTCATCTTGAAGGGAGCACTCACAATGACCTTCTGGGCACCGGCAGTCAGATGACCCAGCAGGCTGCCTTTGTCATCGTTGTCTGCCAGGGTGGGATCGAGAAATTTGCCGGTGCAGTCCACCACGATCCTGACGCCTTCCTTCTGCCAGTTGATGCTGTGAGGATTGCGCTGCCTTTGCAGAAACTTGATGGGAAAACCATTGATCTCCACCAGTCTGTTTTCCCGATCTGTTACCTTGATGTCACAACGTTTCCCGGAATAACCGAAAAGAAAGTGATCCAGAGTACCGTAAGTGGAATCAGAAATGATGGTCTGCACCAGATCATCCAGATCTTTGCCCACCTCGCGTCCCACATTGATCACCAGACCGTCAAACTTCCTGTTCAGCAGGTGATACCAGAGACTCAGTTTACCAATACGACCCAAACCATTGATCCCCAATAATTTTTTTCCATTCATACTGGTTGCCATGCTAAACTCCTCCTAATATTTTTTTATGATTCTTTGATTTTTATAGGATAATTTCCCTTATAAATTATACCGTTGCTGCCGTCGATGGCGATCGCATCCAAAGCTTTAAAGACATGCCCGTTGATCAGACAAATTTTTTCTGCTTCCTTCACTATCATGTTGTCACAATTGACAATGCAGGTCTTACCCAGAGTTGCTGCCGTTACTGCAGCATGCGAGGTGGCGCCGCCGCGTCCGGTGACCAGACCCTCACATTCAAAAATGATCTCGATATCGTCCGGTACCGTATCAGGTCGTACCAGCACAGCATTCTGTTCGGGATTCTTCTCTTTCAGCCTGGCCAGGTCGTCTGTATCGAAGATCACTGCACCATTGAGCACACCGCTGCCAATGCCGATACCGCAGCCAACCCGCTGCATCTTGTCGGTGGGCAAGGCAAAAATTTTGATCTTATCGCTTTTGAAATAAGCCATGTCACGCGTTTGCAGAATATAAAGGTCTTCCGGTTGGGATGTCTCGAAGGTGAATTCGATCTCCTGATAACCAAAACCGTGCTGCTCGATCAATTCTTCCGAGATCTCTGCCAGTTTCCGGTAGATCTCAGGAAAGGCGGTCTCCAGCGAAAAGGGGCTGCTGTGATAATATTTCTGGCGCTGACGCTCGCTGATGGGCAGTGTATTGACCAGTCCGGCAACGATATCTTCTCCCTGACTGAGAAAGGAAAAATCGCCTACAATATTGATTCCGGAAAGATCATCTTGAATATCGTGCGTGAAAAGCACTCCCGAGCCCGATTCGCGATGAATGTTGCCAAACACCATTTTTTGCAGGATGACAGCGGTTCCCCATTCGTGCGCCACATGCATGAAATCACGGTAACTGCGGGCGCGAGGTGTATCCCAGGAAAGAAAGACGGAGATGATCGCCTGTTTTACCTGCTGAAAGGGATCCGATTCAAATTCGATCTGGTTATCGATCAGAAGCTGTTTGTAGGAAAAAGCGATCTGACGCATGATTCGGGGCTGGAAATCTATCTTCTTGGAAACTTTGTAACGCTTTTTATAATCCAGCATGATCTGGTCAAATTCATTCCTCTCCAGTCCGTGCGCCATGCCCCAGGTCTGCAGCAGGCGGCGGTAGCAATCCCAGGAAGTCCAGCCATAATTCTCCTGCTTGCTCAATTCTTCGGTGATCTCATCATTGAGACCTACGTTCAAAAAAGTGTTCATGATACCGGGCATGGAAATGGTGGAGCCGGAACGCACACTGAGCAGAAGCGGCTTGGTGGGATCACCGAATTTGAGACCGGAGATCTCTTCCAGACGGGCAATCTGAGATCGGATCAGATCGTCGATCTCCCCACTGAGCGAGGGCAGTTTTTTAAGAGCAGCCAGCACATGAAAGACTTCCGTGGTGAGAACAAATCCCGGCGGCACCGGATAATTATTCAGATAGAGTTTTTTCAGGTAAAAGGCTTTGGAACCCAGAAAAATCTGATTGTCCATGGCGGGTGTTTCCCGATAGAGGGGACTGAGGATGCGATCGGGATCGTAGTTCATGATGCTCTGGATCTCATCATCAGTCAGATCGTTGATCATCTTGCGCAGGTTATTGAGGATCTTGCCGATAAAATTATCGAAGATCTGAACCAGAAAAGCCGATGACAGGAGCTGGCGGTAGAACACTTCGGATCTCTGGACAATGATCTTCTGCTGAGATTTGGCGCTGATCTCCTTCTCGCAATCGATATGCTGCGGAATGATGATGCTCAGCAGCTTCTCGTAAGGACGGAAGAAGTATTTATTGATGATCTCCTTGATGCTGGCTTCCATAAAATGGAAAAGATTGATATACTGGCGAATGGTAAAACCGCCCGAGGTAAGACTGTATTGGAACATTTTCAGTTTGGAATCGAAACCCTGATCGGTGATGCCGTCCAGGCTCAAGCCTTCCCGCAGAAGTTCGATTATGGCATAGATCTCCTTCAGTGTGCGGGCTGTAAAATATTGGATGTTAATACTGGAGATGATGCGATTGACAATGACCGAAGCAACCAGTTCCAGACGAAAAGTTACACCCAGTGCCTCGAATTTGGGTTCGTGGTATTCACCGTACATGGAAGGAATTCCAAAGGCGATGTGGCGTTTGTGATAGATATTTTCCCAGCCCTGAGTGATGGCGGCATCAAAGATGATCTGATTGAGTTTGGCCATGATCGTGTAGATGGTTTTCAGCGCCGGCACATCCTCCTGCTTAATCAGATGTTCTTCCAGTTGTTGGATATCTTCTTTGTCGATGAAATTGTAGCGCCTTAGAATTTCAATGATATTATTGGTTTCAAAAGAGTATTTTTCCTTGAGTAGCTGGTAGAGTTCAAACAGCAGTCCCACCCGGAGCAGATCGTTTTTGTTGTCGTGTTTCAGGCGGGAGAGTTTTGCTTTGATGCTCTTGATATCAGCGTGCAGGAGATCTTGCAAGCGGATTTTGTTCTGTTTGCAGAGCTGAACCATTACCTGGTGTACGCCTTTCACCCAGCGTCCTTCCAGCTGGATCGTCTTGATCACGTTGCGGGGCAGGCTGCCCTTTAGTTTTTCCAGATCAAGATCATACCAGAATCTGATGATTTTCCAGGTGATCTCGATATGTGAATTATTGCCTTCGGTATGGATCTGTTTACGCAGGAAATGGATCAATTTGTCATTGCGCTGCGAGATCTCATCGATGCGGGTAGTCACGTCCCGTAGCAGTCCTTCGGCTCCGATCTCATTGAAATAGACAGGAAAGATACGGGTCAGCTGTTTGATCCGTTTATAGATGGGAGAGATGCGGGCATTGAGCAGTTGACTCACATCCTTCTGAAAGAGATCCGTATCAAAGATAAAAATGCCGCCCAGATGCAGATTGATGATCAATGAAGAGAGCAGCTTCTGCATAAATTCCGGATCGTATTCGATGATCTCCAGCCAGATGCGGATATTTTTAACATGGTTGGGATCGACCTTCAGTTCCCATTTGTCGGTCAGATAAGTTACACCGGTGGAAACAAAGCCGAATTTGATGATCTGATCTTCATAATAATGGATCAGATACTCATTTTTGGTATTTATGATCTCCTTGCCCAGAGTGAGAATGGAATCCAGAATCAGGTTGAGGTGGCTTTCCTTGAAATCGCTGAACAGCGAGAAAAGCTCATCGATGGATTGAATACTCTGCTTTTCATCCAGTTCCTTGCTGATGCGTTTGATGGCTCGGTTCAGATCGATCAGCAGGTAGTCCCGATGATAGACCATGCCCGGCAGATGCAGCAGATAAAAGATGTAGCGAAACTGCTCGGTGGCTTTCTGAAAGACTTCGATCTTTTCACGGAAAGCATCGATGATATCGGAAAAAGTGAAAGCGCTTTCACAGAGCTGTGACCAGGTTTGTGCCTTTTCCAACCGCTCCTGATAGGCCTGGAAGAATTTTTTTCCCAGTGAGCTGATGCATCTGCTGTAATCGCAGGTCATTATTTTCTTGTTATCTTCATACCATTTTTCGATATTGGTCGAGTTTTCCCAGAAGCTGATATTTGTCTGCAGCAGACGGCGCAGGAAGCTGATGATCCTGGGCTGCAGTTGCGCTGATTTTGCCGGAGTTTGCAGACTTTTGATGAAATAGCCGATATTGCTGAGATAATTGAAGCTGTTGGCAGCTAAATTCTTATCCAGAATTTCTATGTATTTTAGCAGTAGTGCGTTCCGAAAGGAGAGCAGTTCATAGTTTTTGCTGAGGAAATTCAGATAGGTGAAGACCAGTTGTTTAGCCAGATCGTGGGCAAGGTTTTCCTGCAGCAGTTTATCAAAGATCTCAAGAACAAGATCAATAACTCTTTCCGGTTCATCCGCTTCACCATAGACCCAGAAGTCGCTTATCATCACTTTGCTGAGCAGAAAGATGACTTCTTTACGATTGGAGTAGGGATGATGCAGCTCACGGATGAATTCGCCGGCGCGTTTATGTATCGGCCAATGATTCTGGGACACAGACAGAAACCAGAGATGTTCTTCAGGTATGATCACTTCCAGGTCTCTGGTTTGAGCCAGATTGTCCTGCAGGGCTTTGGAATCTATTTCCTGTTTCATAATTCTGCCAGATATTTGATCAGATCGATCATGCGGGCGGAATAGCCGCTTTCATTATCATACCAGGCAAGGATCTGGATCAGATCTCCGCCTAAGACCCTGGTGCTGAGAGCATCGATAATAGCAGAATGATAATTATTATTGATATCGCTGCTGACCAGTGGATCGGAGGAATATTCCAAAAATTTCGGGATTCGTTCGGCAGCATAAATTCTGAAAGTTTCGTTAACGGTTTCTCTGCTGACACTGGTATTGAGCTGAGCAGTTAACTCTGCAAAGGAACAGTCTGCCACCGGCACGCGGGCGGCAAAACCATCGAAGCGACCCTGCATCTGCGGCAGAACCAGAGGCAGGCTTTCAATTGCGCTGGAAGTGGTGGGAATGATATTGTTAAGAGCAGAACGCGCCCGTCGGAAATCAGCATGATAGCCGTCCTGCAGATTCTGATTGTTGGTAAAAGGATGGACAGTGTTCATAAAAGCACGCCGAACTCCGAATTCTGTCAGCAGCACTTTCAAGACTACCGCTACACAATTGGTTGTGCAGGAAGAATTCGAGATTATCCTGTCGGCTGGCTTTAAGTCCTGCTCATTGACGCCCATGACCACAGTTCTGTCTAAGGTTGCATCTTCCGATGGACAGCTGAGGATGACCTTCTCTGCACCGCTTTGCAGGTGAGCAGCCAGTTGCTGCCGTGTTTTGAACTGTCCGCTGGCTTCCACCACGATCTCGGCAGCGCTTTTCTGCCAGTTTATCGCTGCCGGCTGGGGATGGTGTGTAACTATCACTTTTTTGCCGTCGATGAGAAGTTCGTTTTTTTTCAGCGCAATTGTAAATGATGATCTGCCGTGCAGGCTGTCATATTTGAGCAGATGGGCGATCAGTTCAAGGCTCATCCGTTTTTCATTGATTTGAACAATTTCGAGCTGGGGATCGGCTGCCGCCAGCTGAAAGACCAGTTTGCCGATACGACCGAAACCGTTTATTCCTATTTTTACTGGCATCTATTATCTCTATCTGTTAATTTTTATCGTTCAGAAAAAATCATTTTCTGCTTTGCGGGCAGCTCAAATTAAATCTGCCCCTTCTTATCGGATGCTGGTTTAAAAAATTTAGCGATCATGCTGAACACTCTCTTTTCTTTTTTAACCAAGTTCTCCTTCCTTATCAACTTGCTTTTTCTTCTAAACTCTCTGCATCCACCACTTAGAAACAGAGCAAATATGTCAAGCTCGATATTGCCGGAAAGCTGAAAATCTTTGCTGCTGAGCAAAGCTTTTGAAGAAGCAAAAAAAAAACAGCGGGTTTTTACTCCCGCTGTTTGGTTTTATTACAGTCAAATACTCTTGAATCTATATCAAAAGCAATCCTTTGCTTTCTGCTTAGCTATAGCAGATCCGGAATTCGCTATTCGACAGCTGTAACTTTATAGAATTTCTTCGCATCACTCGCCGGAGCTGTCCAGCTCTCATCGGTAAAGGTTCCGGTTGTATCTTCCGCAAAACCAGTTTCAGGATCGTCGGAAGAATAAACTTTGTAGGAAGTAGCTTCTGTCACTGCATCCCAGGTGATCGTTACATTGCCGTCGGCAATGGAGATAACGATGTTCTGCGGTGTAGCGGGGACTACCGGTATATCTGCCTGCCATTGCAGAATTGCATAACCATCATTGATTGAATAATCGGTATCTTCCGCCCAGATATCAGTAAAATCCCAATTCACATAAGTATCAATGGAATAAGGATAAGTCATATTAGATGTGGATCTGCCTTCGGCATCACCGGCTGTGGCGGCCTGATTACTGGTATCCATATCCCAGTAGTTGCCACTCATCGAATAAGCTCCGCCAGTATCAACTCCACCCGCAAAACCTTTATCGGTAGGATTGGCAGCGTCATTATAAGCCACAAATCCGGTTGAGAAAGAATTCGTGATTATCCCCTGATGGTTTTTTCCGATAAAACCGCCTAAGATTGCACTTTCTTGGGTATGATCACGAATAACATTGCCCCTTGAGTAACAGTCAGATATGGAACAGCCGGTCCAATTCACTCCGATAAACCCACCTGCGTACTTATCGTTCCATGAAGAGGGATTGGTTACGTTTCCTGTGGCAAAGCAGTTTTCCGCAGTTCCAGCGCTCTGCTGAGTACCGATAAATCCTCCTGCTACACCGCTGGTGACATTTCCTGTGGCGTAGCAGTCAGATATCGTACCACCACTGTTTACTGCGGCAAAACCTCCCCCGGAGCGGATTCCAAAAGGGATCACTTCGCCCGTGGCATGTGAATTTGTGATCGTGCCAGTATTATAATTTACAAATCCACCAGCGTTACCGTTTCCTCCGCCACTGACAAAACCACTGGCAAAACAATTATCAATTGTTCCATAATTGCTGGCTACAAAGCCGCCTTTGTCATCGCTGCTGTTCATCAAATCTGCAGTGGAATAGGAGTCAGTTATCGTTCCTCTGTTCAACCCCACTAATCCGCCGGCATCTCCCGATATGGTTCCTGCTGTATAAGAGTTTGTAATTGTCCCGTCAGTATGAAGTTCTCCCACCAGACCGCCTGTTCGTCCTTTGCCGTTGATCACGCCGCTGGCATAACAATTATCAATCTGGCCAAAACATTGTCCCACAATAGCGCCTGTGCACAATGCATTTACGTTACTGCAGGTTAGATCTACGTCGATTAAGCCGAGGTTTGTGATGGAACTGGTTGCTGTGGTGAGACCGAACAATCCAAGGTAACTAATGGGACGATCTATGTATAAGTCGCTGATGGTATATCCGTCCCCGTCGTAACTGCCGGAAAAATAAATATAACCATGGATATCCGACCAGCCTCCGATCGGCGACCAGCCGGAAAAGCCGCCCTGACCATTCGGAAACCACAGTTGGGTGGGCGAAGCATCAATATCATTTGTTTGAATATAATGACTGCTCCATCGGGCCGCCTGATCGGGCACTGAAATTATGGAATCGGGTGCGGTGAGCCAGTAAAGGTTTTCCAGGGTTGCAATTTGATAGGGATCGCCGCTTGTACCGCTGCCGGCTGTTGGCAAACTGGGAATCTCTTCACTTGTCCCAATGCCAAAATCGGAAAAACCAGTCAGACCGATTCTGTGAATTACAGGATGCTGATTGCTTCCCGCAGACTGAGAATGAGTGCCATCTAAAATCCAGTTGCTGTTTTCATCCGTTCTTTTAAGCAGGTGCAGGGAAGTATGATAGGCAAAGTGAGTAAACCCGTCAGCTGAAAGAGCCAGATCGTATGAACCTCCTGTCAGACCATCTGCTGCAGAGATCGACCAGTAGCCATCAGGCAGAATACTGACGATCTCTGTATCCTGATCATTCAGAGGAAGTCCGCTTGCACCGGGATTGTCATCAAAAAATTCCGCTGTCAATGTACCGCCTGTTGTCGGTGCTGAAGTAAAACTGATATTTATAGTCCGCTTGTGATCCGATGTTCCGATCGGGAAGATAATATCATTTGCGGTAGCATCGGCAATCCAGCGTTGTAAAGTGCCGATGATCTTTCCTTCTGTACAGGTCAGCGTGCCGACACTGCCGGCGGAGCTTCCCAGCTTCAATGTATTGGAACCAGTAGAAAGTGCGCCCTCAGTGAGCGTGAGATGCGAAGCCACAATAGCGCTTGAAGTAAGTGTAACACCCGCCGGATTTTCGATCTTGAGTTCTCTTACAGTACCGGGCAGTCCGCTGCCGGTTACCTGCGGGGATGTCCCGTTATATTTGTAATTACCACCCGTATGGAATATCCGCGTGCCGCTGCTTTGAATATTGCCGCTACTGCCGGAAGAAGTGATACCGTCCGGTGAACCGATGATCAGCCAGGCATTATCAGCATTGGTGAAATTTCCGCTGTTGGAAAACACATTCGTGCCGCAATCCAACGTACCGGAATTTGTAAACGCTGCGGCTCCGCTTGAAAAATCCCGACCGTTCTTCAGTGTCAATTTTCCTGGAGTAGTAATAGCCGCAAGGTTTGCCAGAGCACTGCTGCCATCGAATAAAAGAATGCCGGATTCCGATCCATCCAGAATAATTTCCGCATTGTTGACTTCAATGGGAACATCATAATTGGTGTTGAATTTAAACTTTCCCTGTAAATCATATACTCCTCCGTTAAGCCACGGATGACCACTATTATGATCATAATTGGTCAAAGTTGAGTAATATAAATCCAGTGTTCCGGTTTCGATCCGTAATGTGCCGTTGTTGGTAAGATTTGCGCCGAATCTTGACGTACCGGTGCCGGCTGATTTTTTGATCAAACCATCGTTTATAACCGTCCACGAACCACTGCTGGCATCTAAGGTTGCGTTATTCTGAATATCTATCACACCAGTGCTTATATTATTAATCTGGCCATATCCTCCTATTGCTCCCGTATCAGTCCAAGTGATCGTTCCATAGTTGTAAATTTTATTGGTACCGTGTGGATAAGCTCGGAAGGTTTTTTGGTTGTCCCCGCTGATATTAAGATTAGCACCCTGGCTGATGATGAAGGCCCATACTTCAATTAATCCGGTTGATGTCCATTCAAAGGTGCCATTGACCCTGAGTTTGCCGACCCCGTTGAGTGTTGAATTTCCTGAAAGTTTGAACGTCAAATCAGAGCCTATGCTTGTTCCATTCGTTGTGCCGGTCATATTGCAATTATTTGAGTTTACCGTTTCAAATTCGCCTTCGCCGTTGATCTCGCTGCCTTCCGAAAAGTACTGCGTATAATGTTCCGAAAGGATCTTGGCCCCGGAAGCAATTGTAAAGGTGCCGCTATGAGTACCGCTTCCACCTATGCCATGGAATTTTAAGGTGCCTGTTTGCACGTCTACCGTTCCGGAATTATTAAATGTTACCTTATAAACGGTTGTTGTTCCTGTTCCGGTCTCTTTACGAAAGGTCCCTGCGTTATTAAACACAGGTGTATTATAAGGACTTAAGTCCTGCCTGTAATATATTGATTCATTGGTGCTTGCTTCGAACACACCGCCTTCCAGATTATTAAAGGTGCCATTATAATACATCACGAAAGCCACACCGGTCTTTGCAAAATTCACCGTTCCGGCATTATAGACGACTCCATCCCAATTTATTCTACACTCTCCGCTGCCTGTCATATTCATCACGCCGCCGGAAGCGATATTGAAATCGGTGCTTGTAATGTGACCGCTGTTCCAGTTGCAGATGCCGTTGATGACAGTTTTGCCCGAGCCGGTCAAACCATTACCGCCGTTGGAAACAACATCATTTAAATTTAGTGTTCCATTGACGGTCAGGTCATCGCCGCTGCCGTTATTGATGATCAGACTTTCCGAACTGCTCAGATCCACCGTCAGGGTTCCGCCGGCATCCACGAAGGTTTGGTCGATGGTCAGAGTGGAGCTGATCGTGACCGTGTGGCCGTTCAAAATGCTAACAACTCCGGAAGAGCTGTTGGGTGCAGAAGCGGCATTGTTCCACTGGCTTCCATCATAAATCTCCCAGGTGGATATTGATGTCCAGTTTCCACTCTGCATTGAGCGGTAATCACCCGCTGTCTGGGCTGCTATCATTCCGCATAATGCTGCTAAAATACAAAAAAAGAACATTTTTTTCATAATATGCACTCCTTTTTAAAAAAACAAAGCCTACTTCAGCAGCAGAGCCTTGTTTATGCGATTATGGGAAGGCGTCTGTAATCTATAAAGATAAACTCCCGAAGTTTGATTCATAGCATTCCATGTGAATTTATGATTACCGGTTTGGAATGTTTCGCTGAGGATTTTTTGACCTTTCAGATTGAAGATCGTCAGGATTCCTTCTTCATTTTCCTTGATGCTGAATTCGATCGTGGTTTCCGGATTGAATGGATTGGGGTAGTTGGAAAGATATTGAGTTGCAGGCAACTGCTGCGGATCGACAGAACTTTCAATACCCGTCTTGGCAACAAAAACATCATAATTACCTGCACTGATCACGGTATTTGAACCAAAGTAAGCAGTACTATTAAATCTGCCGGTTACATAGCTGTTGCCGGCACTGTCGACTGTTATACTTTTGCCATACTCGTATCCCATAATTCCACCGGCGGGAGCAGCCCAGAGCCAGTCACCATCTGTATCCAGTTTGCAGACAAAGATATCTTCCTGTCCGTAACTATCCAGCCAGAGAGGTCCAAAGGCGGCATAATACGCGAAATATCCGGTCACATAACAATTTCCGTCATTATCGGTGGCGATGTCAAATCCACGTTCATCAAAAGCTTCTCCAGCCTGTTGTGCCCAGAGCCAGTTGCCGTCAGTATCAAGTTTGGAAACAAAGATATCTTCTGAACCGAAACTATTTAAGTTAATGGATCCGAAACCGGCACTATAAGAGAATGATCCGGTAATAAAACAATTGCCATTTTGGTCGGAAGCAATTCCAGTGCCATAGTCATCACCAATACTACCTGCTTGTGTAGCCCATTGCCAATTGCCGTCTGTATCCAGTTTTGCGGCAAAGATATCGTATTCTCCAAAACCCGCAAGTGTCGTTGAACCAAAAACTGCTGAGTACGAGAAAGAACCGGCAATATAATAATCATCATTACCATCAACTGTGATCCCTCCAACCTCATCACTGTAAATGCCGCCGCCCTGAGCAGTCCACAGCCAGTCGCCGTTGGAGTTCAACTTTGCCACAAAGACATCAGCATGCATACTGGTCGTACTTACCAGCGTAGTGGATCCGAAAGTGACAGAACCCCAGAACTCTCCAACTATCAAAAGATGATTACTGCCATCAATAACCAGATCGATACCTGTAGCGCCTGTATCGTTTGTACTGCCGCCAGCTTGTTTGACCCAAAGCCAATTTCCGTCCGGATCTAATTTGGCAATGAAGGCATCTATATTGTTGCTGACCAATGTAGTAGAACCGAAAGTGGCAGTTTGCTTAAACTGTCCTGTAACATAGCAATTACCAGCATTATCAATGACAATTCCCCAGCCATTATCGACCATAGAGCCACCGGCTTGTTTAGCCCACAGCCAGTTGCCTTCATTATCCAATTTGGCGATAAAGATATCGGCATTTCCTGCATTGACCAATGTGATTGACCCAAAAGTTGCTGTTTCACGGAACGAGCCCGTCACATAGATATTGCCATTGCTGTCCAGGGCGATACCATTGCCGTTATCATTGACTGAACTGCCTGCCTGAGCTGCCCACAACCAGTCTTCGGTCTGAGCAGTTAAAATTCCGCATAATGCTGCTAAAATACAAAAAAAGAACATTTTTTTCATCATACACACTCCTTTAAATTTTTTCAACAACGTAATTTCATACCTCCCAAAGTCATCATCAATCATCTCCTTTCAATGATTTGACTTCTGCTTTCACGCACAATAATTCCACATTTATTGATCGATTTCGCCGAGAAAAAAAAAGGAAGTAAGCATAATGCGAAATTTAATTCACCTCCTAAGCAAATAATTAGAATAGAAAAATTCATGTCAAATAAAAAAAATTTTGGCTGGGTTCAGTTTTCTGATCAAAAAAAATAAATTTAGTAGATAAAAAATAATAAATTCATTACGTGCGCCTTCCTGATGAAATATTTTTATTTGTGGCTGGATTTGAAAGATATGTAATAAAACAGCAGCGGGATATTATTCCCGCTGCTTTGTTCTGGTGAAAAATTGTCTAGTCTATTTTTTCTGGTAAGGCTTGTAAGCCAAAACCACCCGCCACTCACTGCCGTGCAGACTGATCGTATCCCAGAGTGCAGTTTTGATGACCTTCTCCTCACTGCCGGCTGCCAGGAAGATATATTCGGCTTCACCCTGCGGGCTATAAACGATCTGACGTCCCAGTTTCTGCAGGCTGACATAATCAGCATAAAGCGGATCGGAAAAGAGCAGGCGGCCGATCTCATCTTCATCCTGATCGTAGATGATCCTGCCGTCCTTCTGCATGATCCAGAGCTCGTAATCCGCTGGGATAGCTGTATTTTTTAGAATTGTCTCGATCAGCATTTGCGGACGCAGCAGCAGGTTAACCGAGCCGATGAACTTCTTGTTCTTAAATACAGGTCGAGTCAGCACAACCGCCTGAAAGCCTTCGACAGCAGTAAAACCATCACTTAAAATGGGAGTTTGAGTTTTCTGCATTTCAACCACATGAGATTGCCCGCTGATATCACTGCCGATGACGTTTTTATATTCTGACGGCTGGATCTGATGCAGGAGGCCATCTTTATCGATGAAAGAAGCAATTACGACCATAGGATTAGCTGCCAGAAGATCAATCAGCAGCTGATTGAGCTTTGCTTCCTCATATTGAAAAAAGGAAAGTTGAGCTGCCAGATGATTGTCAATTTCCTGCAGCTGTTCCTGCAGAGCGGGGACAAATTTTTCCAGAGAAATGGTCAAAAGAGGTGGTGGTGCAATTGCCTCGCCTTCGATCTTGGCAAAAAACAGCCACCAGTTGAGAAAGGGCAGCCACCTATAAAGAGCGGTTCGGTTGATTCCGTTGATTTCATATTCCACCATGCCGCTGTCATTTTGCAGTGCTTCTCTGATCGCTTTCTGCATGGAATCGCTGCCCTGAGTAAGCGGATTCATGAAAATGTAATCGCTGTCTCTATCCAGCATCGTATTGCCGGTTTGATCGAGTACGAACCAGGTGTAATTTTGCGGCAGAGCAAGCTGGTGATTGAGACGGGTGTGTAGTTCATCCAGAAAAACCGAAGCACCAAGCCCGCCGATAACTTTTCCTTCCTCAAAAACAGGAGCAGCCATCAGTGCAGATTTTTTGCCGGAAGAGCGACTGTAGATGGGAAAGCCCTTTACCGGTTTGCCGGCAATGAGATCGGGAAAATAGGGGCGATCGCTCAGATTGAGGTTGGTGTAATCCAGGCTGAAGCTGTAATAGTTGCCATCCGGCATTACGTAGAAGTATACGCCGGGAAGTTGATCCTGCAGATGAGACAGATATTTTTTAATTCCCGGCCAGTCTCCTGCTTTTGCTTCCGGCGTGGAAGCGACCAACTGCAGAGAATGGAGAGTGTTGTTCAGAATCGCTTCCAGGTAGTTACCCGCTGTGGTCAGGGCGGATGTTTCAGAGATCAATCTGTATTCATATTCAGTTTCGGCGCAGAGGCTAGAAGTGAACAGGATAAACAGGAAAACAATAAGTTTAATTTGCTTCATTCAGACCTCCCAGTCTATTATTTTGTCTGCGAGCATTTTCCACAGGTCCATTTTTGGCAAAAAAATCCGAATGGACTGAAAATCTGTCAAGAAGTTTGCCGGTCGGCAGGGGCTGCCTGAATGATCCATTTTGTTACGGCCGACTACTCTTGTATCTATATCAAAAGCAATCCTTTGCTTTCTGCTTAACTATAGCAGATCCGGAATTAGCTATTCGACAGCTGTAACTTTATAGAATTTTTTCTGTTCTGTGTCGATAAAATTGATCCAGGATGTTTCTGTTATACCGGTTCCGGTTGGTTCAAGCGTGAAAGTTCCGTCAGGTGTATCACAGGAATACACATTATAGGCAGAAGCACCTGTGATGGCATCCCATTCCAGTTCCACGTAGGTGAATTCATCGGTAGAGACATAAGTAATTGTAACTTCTGGCGTATCCAGCGTATTTTCGTAATCATCGTATTCGGGAGAGCCGATGGGAGCAGAAATGTATGACCAGCCGCCGCCGCCTCTGAGTGCATGATTGTAACTGTTATTTGCAGTCGCTTTTAGCGCCAGATAGTTTCCGCCCGGAATGAAGAAAGCATTTTCTGAACTATGGAAAGTAATCGGTTTTTGCCAGGCTGTATATTCTACTGTGGATTGGGGTCCGCCAGCAGTGAAATTTGTGCCGTCGGAATAGCCTATTTCCAAAGTAAGATTGTATGAGTTGGGAGAAGTTGGAACAATTTGCCCGGAAGTTGCTCCTGTCCAGGTGGTGAAATCGGCGCTGACTCCGTCAGGAAAGGATATGCCGTCAATGGTGGGACCGTCGGCAATCCAGACGTAAGAGGCACCGTTAGCTCCGATTTCAGTATGACTTCCTTCTTGTAACTCATTATTTCTGAACATCTGCTCGTTATTCAGAAACCAGACTTGCAGATTATAGTTTTCTCTGGTGGTGATCAGGGGTTTCGTATCATTATACTCTCCGCCGATTTGATAATAATAAGTGTCATCGCCAATGCCATCACCATCATCGTCCGGTCCGGTGAAATCGCTGTAATAATTTCCCATTACAGATTTGTGAGTACTCACGCCATAAGCATAACACAATTTAACCGGAGTCATAAATTCAAATTCCGAACAACTGAGGATTTCAAATTTATCAACATCAAAGAAGCTGTTGAGATGAAAATTGATGTATTGAGAGTATCTGATATTGACTCCCTCTTCGGTATTACCGCTTAATCTATTACTCCAAAAAGTGCAATAAACAAGACCGTTTAACCATAATCCGGGACCTTCGTTATCGATTATTTCATTACCACAATACATCATATTCTGATGATTATAAGCCCAGAGACCATATTCATAATTATTAGTCAGTTGATTATTGACAACAGTACTAAACCATGAATAATCATAATAAATCCCGATATCATTATAGCGGCAGATATTGTCTTTAACCGTACAATCCCAGGTTGCATATAAGCGGATTCCGGCAATACCATTATAGGATGGACTCTGATTGTAATCGCAGATATTGCCTTTAATCAAGTGTCCACTACTATTTACCGCGATTCCGCCTTCATAGTTATAGCTACAGGTATTGCCAATAATCTTGATATCTGTGTTTTGCACACCGCTCAGACTAAAAAACTGAATTCCGTATTTGTTAAAATGGCTGCTGTCCCAACCGGCTCTGTTATTGCGAATTTCAACATTAGATGTTCCATTCACGGCAATTCCTGTTCCGTTTGTTGCTCCATACACGCTGAATCCTTCCAACACAACATTGGCTGCGTAGATATCGATTCCCGGCGTCCAGACCGTATCGGGATGTACGAAAGTGTATTCTGCACCATTTAAACTTCGCAGATAAATTTCTTTGTTCACGATAACTCTGTCATAAGTGCCGTCGTGAACGGTAACCGTGTCGCCATCGGCAGCAGCATGGATCGCTTCATTGATGGTGGCATAAGTCTGACCTGCTCCCACCTGCAAATCATTGCCGAAGAGAGTTGAAAAGCAAAAAATACAAAATAATGATAATATCCCTATTTTATTCATCCTTCCCCCTAATTATTTTTGATGGTGAATTTGAAGATTATTCACTTTAACCGTCAACAACAATTTAAATAAACTGTCTTTTTAAAGGATTTTCGTAATCATCGTATTTGGAAGAGGCGAACTAAATCTTAGAAATTAATATTTAAATTCAGAGCAATACCACCCCGCTGGGGAGAGATCAGAAGTTTGGTGCTCATCGAAGCTGGTGTTTCAGATTTTAGCGGAGTATCCAGAATGCTGGAAGCCAGCCAGTAACCCAAAATGTGAGCACCCACAATATCAGAGAGCCAGTGAACATGTCCCGGCTGCTGAAAGAAGAAAAACGCCCCGAGCAGCGGTCCTGCCCAGCGTGCTCCCAGATAATCCATCAGAACCGTGCAATAGGAACTATAGAAGGTGGCATGAAATGAGGGGAAAGCCGTGTACTGTCCGGCTGTTTTAAAACTGGATCTACCCCAGACCCAGGGCCCGATATCATCCCAGTCATCGTGATCTCTGATCGGTCTACCACGCCCGATCAACGGTTTGAGCGGTTGAGCAAAAACGAAAGAATAGATTGTCGCCTGCATCAGGTCATGCGAAAGATTGCGCAGAGTTTCGTTTTCAGTGATCAGTCCAGCCAGATAGCCGTATTGGGAAAAGGTTAAAAATACCCAGTCGTAATGAAAGCTGTTGGGCGCACCAAATTCAAACCAGTATTTTTCACTTTTGTTGTATTTCAAACTCAAGATCGGCAGTGGCAGCCTGATATGACGGACATATTTATTACAATGCGGTTCGATCTCATTCTTGGAAAGCTCATTAAAACTTTCATCAAAAAAGAAACTGGTAGCCAGAAAACCGATCTGAATACCGGTATTTTTAAGCTCAGCCTTGGAAAAGGGAACGGCAAACATGTTTTTATAGATGCCGGGCGCTGCTGTGAAGGTATCGGTCAGATCGTTAAAAGCATTAAGACCGATCCGTTCAAAATAGCTTAGTTTGCCGGCCTGGGCAGAAAGGTTGAACCATATGATCGACAATATTACAATCAACCATTTTTTTTTCATATATCATCTCCAATAATCTGAGATCAGCACATTTCAAGCAGGATGGTGTGTCAATTAAATTAAACAAAACGAGTGTGGTTTCAATATTTTTGTGATCAAATATAAAACAGCAAAAAAAATTTTCTATTTGACAAATATATTTGCAAAGATTAGCCTGCCGCGTAGTTTTGAATCAGTCATAAAAGTGAAAATGATGACTTTTGCAGAAAGTTCGTACATGTTATCATCGGGGACAGAATAAGTGTCAGTTAAATCTGTTGGGAAGCGAGCTGAACCTGGATGATGATGAGAAAGGGGGAGCATTAATTGCCGAAAAACATTAAAATTTTCTTGATTATGAATGGACCGGTCTGGATACTTCTATTACTTTCATTTATCATTTTGATTTTGGGAATATCAACCGCTGCATCCCGCAGTGTCTGGCTGAGTATAGGATTAGGAATTTTTTTCTGGCAGTTGCTCTGCGCCGGCATAATGTTATTAATCGATTATCCCAGAAAACAGAGGATATTAAAGAGATTGATTCAAAATTCCAGGCTGGCGGAGAATGCCGATCGCATCCTAAAACCACTGCGTCATACGATCTGCGGGATCTTCTTGGCCTGGGCAGTTGAAAGTGCTCAAAAAAATGGATGAAAATATCTAGAAAATGTAAGGAGGAAAAATGCGTGGTAAGTTTCAGTTTCACGGTAAGGGGGCAGAATTATTCCTGATTTTTATTATTAATTTTTTACTTTCGGTAATCACATTGGGAATTTATATTCCCTGGGCAATCGTAAAAGTAGCCAGGTACATGGCTGGCAAGACGACCCTGGGTGGAGCTGCATTCAGTTTCGAAGGCAAAGGCGGGGATCTCTTCAGTCTCTATCTGGTAAATTATATTCTCACAGCAATTACAGCTGGGATTTATGGCCCGATAGCAACCCTTAGAATTACGGAATACTACACTAAAAATCTGGCTTACAAGGGTAAGAAATTTGAATTTGACACCACGAATCTATGTGATTTCTGGTGTCTGGTCTTCATCCAGGGAATCCTCTGTGCTATTACAATAGGTATTTATACACCGTGGGCTTTTGTTAAGATCAGAAGAAATATCCTGCAAAGAACCAGTTACGACGGAGAAAAATTCGGTTTCACTGCCAACGGTGCAGAATTGTTCTCACTCTATCTGATTCAGGGAATTTTAACCGTGATAACACTGGGCATTTATTCTCCCTGGGCTATCGCCAGGATTGTCAACTATCTGGTCAATAATACAACCTACGGTGCAAACGGCAGGTTTGCTCTGGCTCTGCAGGGGGGAGATCTGTTCAGCATCATTCTCCTGCATGGCGTCATCCTCACCGTGATCACGCTAGGTATTTACTATGCCTGGTTCCTGGTCAAATTTACAGAATATGAATTCAGCAGGATGGAATTGATCGACGTTTAGATTCAGAAAAATCTTCATTAATAAGAAGCAGCGGGTTTTCTCGCTGCTTTTTTATTGCAGAGCGGGATATAATTCAATTGACACATTGGTTCTCGGCTGAAAAATAACATATAAATATTTTAAGTAGAATTGGAGAGTTGAAAGATAATTGTAATATAATAGTGCGATTGGGCGCATAACTATAGAGATTTTGCAGATTTTGGTTAATTTTTCAATTCGCAGGCTTTATCTGAGCTTCCCGCAAGCCACGGGGCGAAGCTGTAGGTGCGTATGGAGCTTTAGAAGAATGATGTGTGCTGGCCGCGATGCCGGAAATTTTTAAATGTAAAGGATAAAATATGATGAAGAGATTACTTATCATGCGTCATGCCAAATCTTCCTGGAAAAATCTCGAACTGGATGACTGGCAGCGACCTCTAAAGAAAAAAGGCCAGACAAGAACCGCTCTGATAACTGAATTTCTCAAGCATAAAGGGATCATTCCCGATCTGATCATCAGCAGTCCGGCTGTGCGCGCTCTGCGCACCGCTCAACTAATCAGTTCCGCATTGGAATTGCCCGCGGCTCAAACCAGAGTTGATGAGCAGCTGTATGAAGCTGATAGTAAAGACATTGCAAGTCTTATCAACAAAACACCTGCTGAGGTCAACAACTTGATGATCATCGGTCATAATCCGGAGTTGACCATGTTTTCCAATATTTTTCTGGTAAAATCTCTGGATAACCTGCCAACCTCAGGTATCGTCTGCCTGGAATTTAAGACCGATAAGTGGCAGAATTTTCAGCAGGCTGCGGTCAAAACCGCCTTTGTGATCACACCCAAGATGCTGAAAAAGCAGAATATAGAAGCTTAATGTTTTTTTCTGTCAGCAAAAGTAAGTAAAATCAGTTGCATTGGCTCTGATAGACGGTAGTGTAACACGTTTTATGA
>NPIE01000737.1_pt1 | contig 174028 bp, 138 predicted proteins | sample 8637661 | NCBI WGS metagenome assembly NPIE01 (sample SAMN07420842, study PRJNA396082) | bioreactor metagenome | isolation source: sample BA12 brine-fed electro-methanogenic bioreactor BA | place: Japan: Kochi | collected 2016-12-09
CTACACAAAGTGCGGAAGAACCATGTTTTCGGGGTAAGACCAGTATATTTACGCCGTTCTTCAACACTCATTTGGTCGCTTGTGGCCATCGGTTCCCTCGGTAACATTTTCTTTTGAGAGAACCATACCGCTTCAGTAACATTTTAGATGAGTGAATAGGTCTACTTGACACTTCAATCCAGGCTGTGATACCATCCCCCGCACACTACAAACAAAATAGTTGCTGGAACACTCTTATCCAGAGCGGTGGAGGGAACGGCCCTGCGAAACCGCGGCAACCCTCATTGGCCCGGCATGATCCCGGCCAGAGAAGGTGCCAATTCCGACAGATTTTTCTGGAAGATGAGAGCGACTCTGCGCTGCGCTGCAAGAACGCTCCCTCCCATCCAGAGGGAGCGTTTTTTTCGCACCAGAAGCCTCGTGAGTGTCTCCATTCGCATGGCGTCGTCCGCGCACGGCCCGCGCCACCACCGACCAGCACAACAGCAAGGAGACCAACAGCATGTCCGCGAACCAGTCCCACCCCACCACCCCACCTGAGCATGAAGCAGGGGCATCGCCAGGTGTATCCACCCAGGCGGTACACAGCGGCCCGCCGCGTCGCAAGGCGTACCATGCCCTGACTACCCCCATCTACCAGACGGCCACATTCACATTCGATGACACCGCTGACCTGCTGCAATTTCTGGAGGGAGAAGGCACCAGCGGCCCGGACGCCCGCCTGGAATACGGCCGCTATGGTAACCCCACGGTCACCGCGGCTGAACGCAAGCTGGCGGCCCTGGAACGCGGAGAAGACGCCGTTCTGTTTGGCTCCGGGATGTCCGCGATCACATCCGTACTGCTCGCGACTCTGTCCACCGGTGCGCATATCATCATGACAGCTGACTCGTACCGGCGCACCCGCCAGTTCTGCGAGGTGTATCTCAACCGCCTGGGAATCGAAACCACAATCGTGCCTATGGGGGACTACCGGGCGCTGGAAGCGGCGATCCAGCCAGGGCGCACCCGCTTCATACTCTCAGAGAGTCCCACCAACCCCTATCTGCGCGTCGCAAACCTGGAGCAGATCGCCGCGCTGGGCAGGCAGCACGGTGTCACTACGCTGATTGACAGCACCTTTGCCACACCGGTTAACCAGCAGCCGCTCGCCTGGGGAATCGATCTGGTGGTACACAGCGCCACGAAATACCTGGCCGGGCACAATGACCTGCTGGCCGGGGTTGTGGTGGGCAACGGGGATCTGATTCAGGCGGTGCGGGAAGCACGCGGCATCTTCGGCAGCATCGTCGATCCCCATAATGCCTTTCTGCTGGAACGCGGGCTCAAAACCCTGGCCCTTCGCGTGCGCCAGCAGAACGCCACGGCGGGCGCCGTCGCTCGTTTTCTGGAGGATCACCCACGCGTGCGCCGGGTGTGGTACCCCGGCCTGGAAAGTCATCCCGATCACGCCGTTGCCTCTCGCCAGATGCAGGGCTTTGGCGGTGTCGTGAGCTTTGAGATCGCTGGTAACCTGAAAACCACCGGTGACTTCATTGATGCCCTGCAGCTCCCGTATATTGCGCCCAGCCTGGGCGGGGTGGAAAGCCTTGTCGAACAGCCCGCCATCATCGGCTACTATGACACATCACCCGCCGAGCGAGCGGCGCTTGGAATCAAAGACAACCTCGTGCGCCTGGCCGTGGGGATTGAGGATACCGACGACCTCATCAACGATCTGGCCCAGGCACTGGATCGGTTCTAAAAGGCCTTGCCTGCCTGGATCAGCACATTTCGCACAGCTTCCAGTGTGGGTTCGGCCCGGTGAAGCTGGTTCGCATAGGTCGACCGAATACCCTCCAGCGCACCAGTATGGTAATCCACGATCAGGCCGGGGTCCTTCAACACATGCCCGGTCAGAATACCGACCACCCGATCAGTCGGCTTGATTATGCCGGCCGCAACCAGCTTGCGCGTGCCTGCCAAAGAGCAGGCCGACGCTGGCTCGCAGCCGATGCCTGCCCTATCAATCAGCGCCTTTGCGTCCAGGATTTCCTGGTCGCTCACCTGCTCAACCACGCCATCCGTCCAGTGCAGGGCGCGAACGGCCTTCGGATAACTTACCGGGTCACCGATTTTTATCGCGGTGGCCAGCGTGCGGGCCGTCACCCGCTCACGCGTCGCAAAGCCGGTGTGGTAACCGCGATACAGCGGATTGGCTCCCTCCGCTTGAATAATCGCGAGGCGCGGCAGCCGGTCGATCAGGCCCAGCTCAACCAACTCCTTCAGCCCTTTGCCGAACGACGAACTGTTCCCCAGGTTCCCGCCCGGCACGACAATCCAATCCGGCACCTGCCAGCGCAGCTGCTGGAGCGCTTCAAACACGATGGTCTTCTGCCCTTCCAGGCGGAACGGATTGACCGAATTGAGCAGGTAGATCTCCAGCGTATGGGCCACATCCTGCACCAGGCGCATCGCGGTATCAAAGTCGCCTGGAATCTGCATGCAGGTCGCGCCATAGGCCAGCGCCTGAGCCAGCTTGCCCAGCGCCACCTGGCCTTCCTGGAAGAACACGATGGCCTGCATATCCGCACGCGCAGCATAGGCAGCCAGCGAAGCCGAGGTGTTCCCGGTAGAGGCGCAGGCAACCTGCGCCATGCCCAGCCGGCGGGCCTGGGTCACGCCGCCCGTCATCCCCCGGTCTTTGAATGAACCGGTCGGATTCTCCCCCTCATGCTTCAGCCACAGGTGCTCCACCCCCGCCCAGCGCGCCAGGCGCGGCACAGCATACAGATTGGTATTCCCCTCTGGCCCGCTGACGATCAGGTCATCCGGCACGCCGGGATATACCAGTTCCTTGAAACGCCATACGCCGCTGCGGAAGGGATCCTCCAGGCTGCCCAGGCGCGAATCAAACAGCTCACGCGAAATTCTGCCGCGCAGCCCGTCAAAATCGTGAACCACATCCAGCAGGCCGTCACACGCCTGGCAGGTGTAAATCAGGCGGTCTACAGAATATTCCGCCCCGCAATCAATACACTTCAGTAAACTTTGCATAACCAACCCACAATGATATATAGTGGCTGCATTCGCGGCCCACGGCGCACACTTCGCACAGGATAATACTCTATGTCACCCCTCTCTGCGACAGCCTACGCCCCGGCCACAGCCGCCAACCTGGGGCCAGGCTTTGATATTCTCGGGCTGGCGCTGAAATCTCCGGGAGATACTGTCAGAGTAGCACTAACCGATCAGCCCGGCATTGAGCTCTGCGGCATCAGTGGTGACAAGGGGCTGTTGCCAAGGGATCCGGATCGAAACACCGCCTGTGTTGCTGCGCGGGAGGTCATGCGACTGCTCGCGCCGGATAAAGGGCTCCGACTGTGGCTGGAAAAGGGGCTGCCCCTCGCCAGCGGGCTGGGCAGCAGCTCCGCGAGCGCCGTTGCCGGCGCAATGGCCGCTAACGCCGTGCTGGGCGCGCCACTAAGCAAGGCTGAGCTGCTGCCCGCATGTGTTGAAGCGGAAGCGATCGTCAGTGGCCGCCATGCCGACAATGTCGGACCAGCGCTTATGGGGGGAATTGTGCTTGTCACAGGCATCACGCCTGAGTCGATCTTCAGCCTTCCTGTGCCAGAAGGCCTTTTTCTCGCCGTGGTCAGCCCGGATGTCGAAGTGCCTACCTGTGAAGCCCGGGCCGTCTTGCCCGCTGCAGTCCCCCTGGATCAGGTCGTCCACCAGGCCGGGGCCGTTGCGCAGCTTGTCCACGCCCTGCACACGGGCGATGTACATCTGCTGGCGGCAGCCATGAGCGCCGACCAGGTTATTGAGCCAGCGCGCACCCATCTCATGCCGTACTACACGGAAGCAAAAGCTGCAGCGCGCAATGCCGGGGCGCTTGCTACGGTCATCAGCGGCGCGGGTCCCACCGTGCTATGCATCTGCACCTCGCTGGAAGCGGCCGAAACGGTAGCCGCCGCTGTGGTCGACATGTATCAGCGCAAGAGCCTCCAGGCCAGCGCACAAGCCACCAGTGTTGGCACAGAAGGGGCGATTGTCCTGGAAGTGGGTGAATTTCCCCCATAATGTAGCTTGTTGCGGGCCAAATCGTTTCATGCTAGACTGATCCTCAAGTAGTTGTGCTAACCGGGTAATAATAACCAAACTATATCAAAACAATGGCCGAAAAAATCCTAATAGTAGACGATGATATTGATAGTCTGAAGTTGATTGGGCTGATGCTCCAGCGTCAGGGCTATGAGATTACCGCCGCCAGTTCCGGGGCCCAGGCCCTGACCAAAGCCTCTGGCGAAACACCGAATCTCATCATCCTGGATGTGATGATGCCGGATATGGATGGCTATGAGGTCTGCCGCCGCCTGCGCGCAAACCCCAATACCCAGAACATCCCCATCATCATGTTCACCGCCAAGACCCTGGTTGACGATAAAGTTGCCGGGTTTGAAGCGGGTGCAGATGATTACCTGACCAAACCAACCCACCCCGCTGAATTGGCCTCCCGTGTGAAAGCGGTGCTGGCCCGCAGCGCCGCAAAACAGGGTAAGGCCCGCGATGATGGCAACCTGGTCGTTGTGCTGGGCGCCAAAGGCGGCGTTGGCACTACAACGGTCGCCACCAACATCGCGTCCGCGATCCAGACGAAGTATCCTACAATCCTGGCGGATGTTCGTTTCGGTCAGGGCAGCCTGGGACTTTCACTGGGCCTCAAGCGCGCAGGGGGCTTCGCCAATCTGCTCACCCGCCCTGCCGGAGACGTAAACGGCCGGACGGTCGGCAGCGAACTGATCACGCACCGCAACGGGCTGCGGTTACTGCTCTCGTCAACCCGCCCACGTGAAGCGCAGCTCAATCCTACCCCGGATACTGTCGCCAACATCCTGCGTCACCTGCGCTCCATGGCCAAACTGGTGGTGGTCGATCTCGGCACAGGGCTATCACCGCTTAACCAGCGACTGCTGCGGGATGCCAGCCACGTGATCGTCACGGTAGAGCCGCACCGTGTTACGCTGGGCATGGCCCGTGCGCTTGTACATGACCTGGAAGACCTGGGAATCGGGCAGGCCAAAATCAGCGTGGTCATGCTCAACCGTACCCAGAGCAGCCTGCAGATTTCGTGGCAGGAAGCGGAACAGCTTCTGGAACGCGATATCCAGGGGGTAATCCCGCCGGCGCCAGAGCTTGCCTTCCAGGCGAATGAAGCCGGTGAGCCGATCCTCAGCCTTCAGCCAGAAGCGATTGTTGCCACACAGTTCCAGAAACTGGCGGACATGATTGCGGCCCAGGTTGGGATTGCTGAAACAGAATAACCGCATCGGCCTGAGCAATGCGCAGCAGGGCGAATGATGGAACTCATGCACCAGGTGATTGAGCAGGCCATTCAACGTGCTGCGCGTCATATCCTGGAAGCGAAACACACCGTTATCCTGAGCGGCGCCGGTATCAGCACGGCTTCGGGAATCCCGGATTTTCGCAGCCCGAATTCCGGCCTGTGGAAACAGCCCAATGCGGTTGAAACCGCGAGTATCTTCGGTTTCAAGCGTAACCCTCATGCTTTTTACCAGTGGATGCGGCCATTGGCCACCAGGGTTCTGCAGGCGCAGCCAAATCCAGCGCACCTTGCCCTGGCGCAACTGGAACAGGTCGGGCGTGTTCAGGCGGTCATCACCCAGAATATCGATATGCTGCACACCAGAGCAGGCTCGGAGCGTGTTTTTGAGCTGCATGGACACCTGCGCCGGGCCACCTGCATTGAGTGTTTTTCAGAGACTGATGCAGAACCTTTAATCACCCAGTTCCTCGCCACGGGCGATATTCCTTACTGTGCATCCTGCGGGGGGGTGCTCAAACCCAATGTCATCCTGTTTGGAGAGCAGCTCCCCGTAATGGAGCTGCTGGGCGCCCGCCAGGCCGCACGTCGGTGTGACCTGATGATCGTTGTGGGATCGTCGCTCGAAGTCTCTCCGGCGGCAGACTTCCCCGCCCTGGCCCGGGAACATGGCGCAAAATTGGTTATCATTAACTATCAGGCAACCTATATCGATGACAGGGCGGATGTTGTGATCCATGAGAACGCCGCCGAAATCATACCGATGATCGCAGCAGTTGTGATGGAGGCTTGACGGAATGACCCAGAGTCCCCCCGAACCCGACCGGGACATCACCCAGCATAACTACATCCAGCTCCTCGCGCGTTATGAACGGTTGATGGAGATCAGCCGCCAGCTCACCTCTACCCTGGACCTCAATGCGCTGCTGGGGCAAATCATCATGGCCGCCATCGAGCTGACTGACACCGAAGCCGCCTCTATCCTTCTGCTTGACCCACAAACCAACGAGCTGCGCTTTGAAGCAGCATCGGATATCAGCAGCGGCACGCGTGATGCCCTGGTCGTCCCCAAGGAAGGCAGCGTTGCAGGCTGGGTGGTAACCCATGGCGAGTACGTGCTGGTCCCGGATGCGCCCAATGATCCGCGCTGGTTCCAGGACGTTGAAAAATCGGTGGAGATGAAGACCCGCAATATGCTGGCCGTGCCTATGCGCTCGCATACCAAGGTCATCGGCGCGCTGGAAGCACTGAACAAGAAGGATGATGCCCCGTTCACTGAGGACGACATCAACACCCTCACCACGCTGGCTGCCCAGGCAGCAGTCGCCATTGAAAACGCCCGTCTCTTCCAGCAGAACGACTTCATTGCAGAGCTGGTGCATGAATTACGCACCCCGCTGGCTGCGCTCAAAGCCAGCACCGCCCTGCTTATGCGCCCAACCCTGCCGGAGGACAAGCGCGCCGACATCATCGCCACTATGGAACGCGAGACAGACCGCCTGAGCAAAATGACCACGGAGTTTCTGGATCTGGCCCGGTTGGAATCGGGGCGCGCGCGGTTGGAAGTCGCGCCTTTTGCGATGCGTGCCCTGGTGGATGAGAGCATTGAAGTCATCCGTCATCAGGCCCAGGAACGAAATATCACCATTGAAGTTCAGGGGGATGACGCCGAGCTTGAAGCAGACCGGGGTAAGATCAAACAGGTTCTGCTTAATCTGCTGACCAACGCCATCAAGTACAATCGAGAAAATGGAAGAATCCGCGTCGTGCTGCAGCGCGTGCGCGAAAACGGTGATGTGTTCCTGCGCACAGCGGTACAGGACAGCGGCCAGGGCATCGCCAAAGAGAATCTGACGCACATCTTTGAGCGCTTTTACCGCGTGGCGGATACTGAAGGCTACACCCAGGGGACCGGCCTCGGCCTCGTAATCGCCAAGCGCATCATCGAGGCGCATGGCGGCAACATGTGGATCGACAGTGAGGTAGGCAGCGGCAGCACTTTCTACTTCACCCTGCCCCTGCACGCCCAGCAGAAGGTGCGGGCAGCGCCGTCAGCGCGCCCCTAAGGGGCCAGCAGCACTTTCAGCACACCAGGCTGGCTGGCGTATTCCAATGCCGCAATGACCTCATCCAGGGAAAAGCGGGCCGTGATCATCGATTCAACATCGATCACGCCCATATTCAGCAGGCGCAGCGCTGCCGCAAATGGGCCGCAGCGGCTGCCGATGACCTGCAGCTCGTTTACGGCGATCTGGGTAAGATTGGCCTGCGGCAGGCCATGATAAGTGCTCTTGAGCACCAGCCTGCCCCGCGCCTTCAGCAAGCGGAGCGATTCCGCAAAGCCTGATTCATTGCCGGTACAATCCACCACAACATCGGCGCTGGCTGCTGGCAGCGATTCCGCGCCCCGCGTCGCAGGGATGCGCCAGCGCTCCAGCAGCGCCAGTTGCGGTTCGTGGCGCGCCACAACGGTCAGGTCGGCCCCGGTGAGCCGCAGCACCTGCGCGGTCAGCAGCCCCAGTTTGCCAGCCCCAATCAGGACCACGCGATCAGTCGGCCGCACATGCACCATCTCAAGCACCTGGCAGGCCGCGGCCAGCGGCTCGGTGAAGACCGCCTGCTCATCCGTCAGGCCGTCCGGCACAGGATACAGATTGCGCACAGGCAGCACAAACTGATCCGCGAAGACACCATTATGGGCGTGGATGCCCAGGGCGTGCCGGTTCCGACAGTGGGACGGCACCCCGGCCAAACAGAAATCACACTCCCCACACGTCACGTTGATCTCACCGACAACGCGCTTTCCACGCCAGTCAGCCGGGCCATCTGCGACCACGCCAACGAACTCATGCCCGAGGATCCCCTCAAAAGCATTATAGCCCCGCACGACCTCAAGGTCAGTATTGCAGATGCCGGCCAGTAAAGGCCGAATCAGCGCCTCATCCTCAGCCAGAACAGGTTCCGGCAGATCGTGCCGAAGACTCAGTTGCTTATCATGAATCACGAAAGCGCGCATACATCCCCTTTTGCTTCCAGCCTGTGTGACCCAGACAAAATGGCAGCGCCCGGAGACGCTGCCACTGGTATTCGCAGCCCGGTTATGCCTGGGCAGTCTTGTGCCGCCGGCCTCGCAGGAACGGGATTTCCCCGTTTTCCCAGGAGACCAGCAACGGTACCGCGTTAAAGATGGATGAATAGGTGCCGCTGAGCAGCCCCACAAACAGGATCGCCACAAACTGCTTGATTGTGGCTCCGCCGAAGAGCAGCAGCGCCGCCATGATGAAGAACGCGTTAAGCTGGGTTGCCAGTGACCGGTGAATGGTCTCCAGCACGCTGCGATTCACCAGGATTTCGTAGCTGTCACCGCGGCGCTTGTGGCTGTTTTCACGGATGCGGTCAAACACAACGATGCTGTCCTGCACCGAAAACCCGATGACGGTCAGCATGGCGGTAAGGAACAACGCGTCCACTTCCCAGCCGAAAAGCAGGCCGAGGATGGACATCACACCCATGACCACAAGGATATCGTGAAGCATGGCGGCAATAGCGCAGACCCCGTACCGCAGCGCATTCGGCACCTGGCGAAACGCAAACACAATGAACGCCAGGATAACCACAGTGGCGACCAGCACCGCGATCACGGCGGCCTGGGTGACCTCCGCCCCGATTGTCGGCGACACCTGGTTCACAACCGTCGCCTCAGTATCCAGCGGCGCCACGCGCTCGCTCAGGGCAGCGGTGATCTGCTCCGTGATCTCTGGCTCCACAAAAGCAGTTCGCACCTGCCAGCGCGCACCAGTAACGGTGCTGCCTACCGCCTGCAGTTCCTGCAGGACAACATCATTCAGACCAAATTCCGCAAAAACATCGCGAACAGCATCTTCGCTGACCGATTCCTGAAACTGGATCTCGAAGAGACTGCCACCGACAAAGTCAATCCCCAGTCGTACTGGTGCGCCGATGGTCACGATCGAATACAGCATGGCGATAACCCCCGGCACAATCACCAGTGCGGAGATCAGGAAATACAAGCGGCGGTGCTTAATGAAGTTAAACATGGTTGCCGTTCCTCTCGTCCCCTATATGCCCATCAGCCACGAACGATTGGCGAGGCTCTTGCCCGCGACCCGCATCAGCAGCGCCAGCAGGGTGCGGGTGACGATCACCGCCGTGAACAGGTTGAGCACCAGGCCGAGCGCGAGAGTCACAGCAAACCCGCGCACTGCCCCGGCCCCAAATGTTGAGCCAAACAGGTACAGGATAATGCAGATGATGATGGTGGACAGGTTTGAATCGCGGATGGAGGTCCAGGCGCGGTCAAACCCGGCTTTGATGGAAATATCCAGGCTGCGGCCTTTGCGCAGCTCCTCCTTGACGCGTTCAAAGATCAGGATATTCCCATCTACCGCCGTCCCCACGGAGATCAGAAATCCGGTGATGGCGGGCAGCGTAAGCGTCACCGGGATGAACTTGAACAGGGCGAAGTTCATCAGGGCAAAAAGAATCAGGGCCACGTCAGCCGCAATCCCCGGAACCCGGTAATACAGCAGCATAAAGGACAGCACCGTGATCACCCCGACAACGCCGGCCCGCACGCTGCGATCAATCGAAATGCGGCCCAGCGTCGGCCCCACGCTCTCGGTACTCTCCACCCGCAGCGGCACAGGCAACGCGCCGTAGCGCAGCTGAACCGCCAGGGATTGCGCCTCGTCCTGCGTGAAGCTGCCCGAAATCGTGCCACCATCCGTCAGCGCGTCCCGAATGACCGGGGCAGAAATGACAACGCCATCCAGCACAATCGCCAGCGGCTGGCCGACGTGCGAGGCGGTAAAGGGGCCAAAGATTGCAGCGCCATTGCTGTTGAGCGTGAAGTTGACCACCCACTCGGTGCCAAGCGGGTCAACCTGGGCCACCGCAGTTTGCAGCCCGGCGCCCGTCATCACCGTGTTGAACGGCTGACCAGTGCGTGGATTCACCAGGGGTCCCCCTGCCACATCTTCCGGCGTGTCCTCAGCAGTCTCATCCGGCGCTTCTTCTGGCGCACTTTCCTGCTGGGCGACCTGCGCGCTGGTGAGAATACGCTGATCGATCAGGAGCGCAGCCTCATTCCCCAGGCCGCTGAAATCCACAAATTCAAGCAGGCCGGTCTCCCGAATGGTTGCGATCGCCGCCTCTGGATCAGTGATACCCGGAAGTTCAACGATAATCCGGTTAGCACCTTCCTGCAGCTGGATCACCGGCTCCACCACACCCAGCGCATTCACCCGATTCTCAACGATGCGCCGCGCCGTCTCCATGTCGCCCGAGCCAACCTGATCGGCAGGCAAATCTGCGGCCAGCAGCACCCGCAAACCACCCTGCAGGTCCAGCCCGGGCCGGACGGCGATATCGCGAGAAATTTCTGGCTCGCCATCACCATTAAAGTCCAGGTGAATCCCCGGGTTATTGGGCAATACCATCCAGATCGAAACCACCGCCACAACGATGGTCAGGATCAACCAGCGAAGATGACTGCTCATGAACGCATCCCTTCATGCTGTAAGATTGCAGAGTCTATGGTGCACAGTTGCGGGTTGGCCAGCGCCAGTCCGGCCCCCGCCAGCCCGCAACATCATAACGCGGCGGTCATTCAGTGTCAACGTACGTGCCGGGGCGTTCCTCATCAAGCCCGATCTGCGCGTTCCTGGCCAGTTCAGCGGGGTTATAGGGCTGTGTCAGGGCCGCGGTGATCATCCGAATCTCGATCCCATCCGCAATCCGGACGATAGCCTCCCCTGAATCCGGCTCAAATGACACCAGCGTCCCGATGATCCCGCCGTAGGTGACCACTTCGTCACCTGGCTGCAGGGTGCGCACAAAACGCTGGTGCTTCTTAAATTCCTGCTGGCGAGGCAGGATCACCAGTGACCAGTACGCCGCGATGATGAGCAGCAGCACAACCAGTGTTCCAATGATTTCCATACGTGAATCTGCCTTCAGAGTGAATGCCAACCTGTTCTCACCGGGTGATTATATCCACAGAAACGGGGCAATCCCATTTTTCCGTTGCAGGACGTTCACCCTTCGTGTTACGATCCGGCTCAGACTCTACCCTTTTTGCAGGAACGAGGAATCGATGCGCGTCGCCACGAATCACACGAAGATCCGCCGTAACCGGCGCATTGCCCAGTATGCCTTTTTTGCCACCCTGGCATTGCTGATCCTGGGGCTTTTCATCACCAATGCCGCCCCGCAGAATCCGCTGCTTTTGCTGGCCCCCCTGGTGGTGCTGCCAGTCGCCATCGCCGCCACTTTCTATTCGGTACGTATGGCCAACCTCTGGCTGCGCGAGCCACGCCCGGAAAAGACGCTGGATGAAGGGCTCAAAGGGCTGAGCACGCGCGCCGTGCTGTATAACTACGCGCTGCCGGCCCGCCATGTGCTGGTCACCCCGCAGGGGGTGTTTACGTTTACCATGCGCCCACAGGAAGGCAATTTTGTGGTCAATGGCACCAAATGGATCAAGCAGGGCAACGCGTTCTCCAAATTCATGACCCTTTTCCGCCAGGACACCATCGGACGGCCTGATCTTGAAGCCCAGCGTGAAGCTGTGGAGGTCCAGAAGTTGATCGACCAGGTCGCGCCGGACGCCGGGATAACGGTGGAACCGGTGATTGTGTTCAGCAATCCCTACGCCACCGTTGAAGTTGTCGAATCGCCCTACCCGATCATCTACGCTAACCCCAAACAGAAACCGAACCTCAAGACCTTCGCCCGTGACCTGAAGAAGCGGCAGGACACCGCCAGCCTGTCTGATGAGCAGATTGCGGCGCTGGAAAAAGCCGCCGGGTACGAGCCTGAGGACGCTGCATGAGACGGTTGCGCTGGCGTGTCGCAGGCCCGCTGGTGCTGATCACGCTGCTGGGCCTGTGGCTGCGCCTGCTCTGGCTGGGCGCTGTACCCCTGCGCGGGGATGAAGCCTTCGCCATCCAGTACTGGGCTGCACCCTGGCCGGGCGGCCTGGCGCTCACCAGCGTGGAGCCACATCCCTATGGCACGTTCGCGCTGTTTGCGTTGTGGCGGGCTGTTTTTGGGGACGGAGAGTGGGTCATGCGCCTGCTCTCCGCGCTGCTCAGCGTACCCGGCAGCGCGGCGCTGTATGTCATCGGTCGGCGCCTGTTCCGGGCGGAACGCGCTGGCCTGCTGGCAGCCCTGCTATACGCCGTTCACCCCTTTCTGATCTGGCACGCACAGGATGCCCGCAATTATGCCATCTGGGCCATGGTCAGCGCCGTCACCCTGGCGGTCTTCCTGCGCGCCCTGGCCGCCAATCAGCGCCGGGGCTGGCTGCTCTACAGCGCATCCGCCCTGGTCGGTGCGTATATCTTCTTCTTCGAGATTCTCTTCATCGCCACGCACTTCCTGTACCTGCTGCTCTTTCGCCGATCGGCATGGCGGCGCTGGCTGCCCGGTGGAGCGCTCATTGGCCTGGGACTGATTCCCTGGGCGCTTCAGATCCTGACCATCATGCGCAGCGGCACGTACGGGGGGACTGCCGGGGCATTCAACTTCAGGCAGATGGTTACGTGGTTCCCGCCCACCCTGGCCATCGGCAGCACCCTGCCCGCCTCCACAGAGAACTGGCTGTGGCCTGTCCTGCTGTTGGCAGCAGCTGCCAGCCTCATGATCATCGGGCGGAAATGGCCGGCATCCGGCTGGCTGCTGGCGCTTCTGCTGATCGTGCCGCTCATCCTCTTTCGACTGGCGGCGCTGCGTATGGATATATTCAGGCCGCGTTACGTGCTGCCGCTGACTGTCGTGTTTATCGCTCTGGCATCCGGCGCTACCAGTTATCTGACTACACGCAATACACTTGATCGAATAGCGGCAGCCGCAGGCCTTTTTGCCCTGATTCTCCTGAATGGCATCGCCCTGCAGCACCATTACCACGACCCGGCCTTTGCCAAAGCGCCGGACTGGCGCGCGCTTGGAGCCTTTCTCACCGCCCAGGCCGCCCCGGATGATCTGGTGATTCAGCAGGCGCTTGACCCCGCGTTCACCTATTACTTCCGCGGGCCAGCCGACGAAACCGGGCTGCCACTGCGGGCCAACCCCCCGGCAGAAGAAACCATCGCCTATCTTGAAACGGCAGCTGAGCAGTATGCCGCGATCTGGTTCCTGCCACAGGATGTCCCCTGGTGGGATGCGGAAAAGGTGCCGTTAGCCTGGCTCACCGCCAACCTGCAGCGCACCGCTGATCTAACCGTATCCGGCTTCGAGCTGCTCCGGTTCCAGCCCTGGCAGGTCGCCGCGGATGAGATCACGCGCGAGCTTAATCTCCGCTTCGGGGAAGACGCAATCCTGCGGGATTGGCGGATCACGCGGTTGACCGATGACCTGCTGCACATTACGCTGTACTGGGAGCCGCTGACAGAGCCTGACAGTCCCCTGCATGGTTTTGTGCACCTCACCGGCCCGCCACGCCCGGAGGTCGGCCAGCCTCTCTGGTCGCAGGATGATCACCGGGTCAGTGATACGCATTGGGAGCCGGGGATCCTGCGGCGTGACGTGTACCACCTGCGCCTGCCTGCCTCCCCCTCCGGCGGCCCCTGGACGCTGAACATCGGGCTCTACGTTCCCGAAACGGCACAACGCCTCCCGGTCGCCGGCAGCGACCATATCAGCATTCCGCTGAATACCAGCTTCACCCCGCACCAGCCATGAAAAAAGGCCAGCGCGCGCTGGCCTTTCTGTACGTCACACGGGTCAGCCGAACGATCTACTCGCCCAGCCTGGCCTGCCACTTGGCGACCAGCCGCGTATACATCTCTTCGCTGATCTCACCGTTGGCGAAGCGCATATCCAGGTTGTCGATAATCGCCTCGATCTCCTCCGGTGTCTTCGGTGAAGCCGCCGCAGGGGCCTCAGCCCGCTGGGCCGGAGCGGCATTATTCTGCATCATCTGCATCATCATCTGCTGCATCATCATCTGCTGCTGCTGGAGCTGCTGCTGCACCTGGGCCTGATCAGGATTCATGGTGGCCCCGATACTCTGCCCCACACCCAGGCCCAGCCCTGCCCCGGCCAGCGCCCCACCTGCCCCGGTATTCCCGGCAGCGGTCTGCGCGATGTCCAACCGGCGAACGCGCTCATAGGCCTCAAGGCTCATGTAGTTGCGCATCTCGTCCAGCGTGGCTTCCTTCGCGGTGAACGGCTTGATCTCGATCGCCTTGATGCGCATACCCAGCGCCCCGAACTTCTCGTTAAGCCGCGCCAGCAGCGCACCTTCCAGGTCGCTGACCAGCTGGTTGACCTCCGGCACGCTGGTCGCCCCGGCGCTGGATACCAGGCTGCCAATCTCGCCCAGCAGCATCGCCTGGATGCGATCCTTGAGATCGGCGATGCGCAGCATAGGCTTGCCGATCCCGTACTGGCGCACGAAACGCACCGGATCATCGATCCCAATATCGATCACGCCATGCGTCACCAGCAGCACCACGCCCATCCCCTTGCCGGGCGTCTCCAGCACGATAGGCGGGTTTGTCCCCCAGGGCACCTGGGGCAGGTCTTTCAGGTTCACGAAGTACAGGTCGGCTGTGAACGGGTTGCGCCCACCGGTGACCAGCCCCACCAGCCCCGACAAAATCGGCAGGTTGGCGGTGGAGAGCGTGTTCGCCCCCGGGCCAAGCGCATCCAGCACCTCGCCCTGCCGCACGAATACCGCAGTCTGGCTCTCCTGTACAATCACCTGCGAGCCAAGCCGCCAGTTACCACCCCCGGCCTGCGGCTCACGATAGGTCAGTTCATCATCCATAACATTGACGTGGTCAATGACATCAATTATCCGCGGCATTGCTACATCCCTCCTGTTCAAAGAAGCACAAAAACGCCTGTTACCGCAGCACGCCTGGCATTATGCCAGGCCGCTAATCACATCCTTGCGCAGGGTGAATGCCTCACCCGCTTCATCAATTACAGGCCGCAGCGCATTCAGTGCTTCTTCCACATCACCATTTGATCCGGCCGCCGCGACAAACTGATCCATCAGCGCTGTGATCTCGTCAACATAGCGCAGCATCGCCTCGTCAAATGCGTACACCTGCGCCAGCTCTTCCTGCCCCACCTTCAACGCGCCGGTAATGGCATAACCGGGCGCGGCGGTATCGATCCGGTCCGCCAGGGTTTGCAGTTTTTCCTTAACAGCACGCGTTTTGCTCATCATGCGCAGCCCGCCTGCATCCAGAATGCTGTTTTCGGCGTTGGCCATGCGCCCTACCTGGCCGCGCAGCAGCCCCGCGATGTGCTCCCGCACGATCCGGTCAGCATCCCGCTGGGCGTCCATATCAAAGTAACTCTCAATGTGCTGGCCAAGCAGCGGAATCCTGCCCAGCAAATTGGCAAACGATCCACGCTCGCTCACGATGCGATCAAAAAGACTTCCAGACATATGTTTTGCACTCCTCTTGCCACCTGATCTTCACAGCACCACTGAAATTCATCCTCAAGCGTGCATCTTACAACAGACCGCCCCGCAGGACAAACCCGCAGGCCGCGATTCAGCCCCCAATTCATGGGGGGCCTAACTGAGAAAATACTCTGTGCCGCAGTATTTGCAGGTCATCACGCCCTTGCCGGTGAGCTGAATCTCCCCGCCACAGTTCCGGCAGGTCTGCAGCTCCCGCAAGTTCTGGGCCTCGGCGGAATACAGCACCCCCTTCTCCCAGTTCACATAACCGCTGAACACCTGCAAGCCCACCAGCTTGTGCACGATTGCCTTGATCTCATCCTGGCCGATCTGCATCTCCAGTGCCAGATCAGGAACGCCGACCTGCCCCCGGCTGCGCACAATATCCAGCAGCCTGCGCTGCTGCTCCGCCGAGGCATGGCGGGCTTCATCCTTGCGACCCTGGATCAGCATCACCACGCCGAAGCCCACCAGCGGCGCCACCAGCACGATAAACGCCAGGCCGATTCCCAGAATGGCTCCCGCCTGGGTCAGGTTGCCGCTGCTGACCCCGCTGAGCAGAAACACCACGGCAATCCCGCCGACGATCACACCAGCCAGCACCAGCAGCACACCAACCACACGACCATTACTCACGGATCACCATCCTTTCTTAAACCAGGGTAACCTGCAATCTTGGGCGAGACCTATCCAAACCCGGCGCTGCCGCCACCACCGCCGCCACCGCCACCACCGCCACCGCCGCTGAACCCGCCACCGCCGCTCCCCGAAGAGGAAGGCTGGCTGGTCATGGTGCGTCCGGCTGTGTTGAGCATGGAAAACAACCCGGCGGACATCGTATTGAGATTGGTTGAAATCCCCCCTGCCATCGAATCCAGGCCGCCAGGCCGACCGGCCAGCTGGCTGCGAATGTCCGGGCTGCGCATATCCACCATCGGCTCGCCATAACGATAGCCCCGCGACCACGGGCCGCCCATATAACGGGGGTAGTACCAGTACGGCACCGGCATGGACTCCACGCGGTTGAAGTGGCTGGTCCAGGTGCGCTCCAGGCCAAACGCAATCGCGTAGGGCAGGTAGTCATTAAACTGATCAGCCGCCTGCTCTACATCGGCGTAGCGCTGAATATTGCGCAGGTATTCCTGAAACGCGCGCCACTTCGCCGCTTCCATGGCGCCCTTCTCGGTCTTGGCCGGCATGCGGGAGCCAACAATGATCGCGCCAATGCCCAGTATCCCCAGCGCGGGCGGCACACAGATCAACACCGCCGGCCCGTCCGTTTCTGCCATCAACGTAATCACGCCGAACAGCGCAACACCAGCCACAGTCAGCAGGGCAACCCCAAGCCCTGTCCACCTGCCGCGAATACTCTCCGGGCTGTCCTCAAAGAAACCTTCGCGCACCACTTCGCTGTAGAGCGCCTTCTTAAGCTTCGGAATATGCACGTAGAACTTGTTCTGCAAGTCGTCCAGGTCAACCGCCCGCTTGCATTTGAACATCTTGTCCAGCAGCATATGCTCAAACCCCCGCAGCGCGTCATAGGGCTTGCCCGTCAGCTTGAACGTGTAATCTGTGCTTCTGCCTAACCCCAGGAACCCTGACGCATGATCTTCCTCAATCACCAGGTAGCCGCGCCGTGCCAGGTCGATCAGGGTAGACAGCACATCCCGCATATCCGCGGTCTCATCGATCAGCGTCCCCGCCACGGCCGGCGGCAGGCTGGAAGGCGGCTCTGACAGGTAATCCGGCACCACGCCCACCTCAGGGTCACGGCCGCGGGTCCACCACCGGTAGTACAGCCCCAGGCTGCCCACCACGGTCAGAACGACCGAGCCACCGCCCACCAGCAGGTTCAGGATCGGCTCCAGGGCGATTCTGCGATCAAACGCTGCCTGCCAGCCGGCAACATTCCCCGCGGGGTTATGGGGGAACTGAACGCGCACCTCGAACGGCTCGTCAGCCGCCAGCCGCCGGCTGGCCTGGAAGATCACCTCAGGTCCATTCTGCGTGATCTCCGCAGGCACAAAGTAGGCGGCCGCCGGATCCGTCTCCCGCGGGGTGAACTCGGCCGGCAGCCGAACGGTCACAGTGGATGACTCGATTGGAAAGGCGTGCTCCTGTGCTACTGCAAACCAGTCAATCTGATCACCACCTTCGTAATAGCGAATCCCGCCATTCACCTGATACTTGATGGTGAAAACGCGCCGTTCGTTGAGCGCCGGACGCTGGAAATAGTATGTGATCTCCAGGTCGCCGCCGCTGCGCCGGGCGCAGAACGTGCCGGCCCGCTGAGAGCATTCCTCGCGCAGGCGGGTATCACCATCAAATACCTGGATGTTGCTCAGGCTGTCCAGGCGATCGTTGATTGGGATTCCCCGGAACCCGAATGTAAAACTCCCGCTGGTGAACTGAATATCATGCACTTCGGTGACGACAAAGCGGTTCTCATACGTATCCACATTGTCAATCAGCACATCCCACCGCTGCCAGAACAGCGTCTTGCTCTGGGCCTGAGCCAGAATGCCCTGCCCCAGCAGCGCCGCCAGCAGAACCAGCGGGACCACAACCCACAACCTTCTAGTTCTAACCATCTTGCACTCCCTCAAATGGACGGAACCTAATCTCAGGATAATTTAGGACGGACAAATAGCCAAGTGGCGCTTGAATTATAATCGGTATATCATTTGATCGGGTGACATTGCCACTAACAGGAGGAAAGCATTATGCGACGTGCAATAGGGCTGGTCCTGGCGCTTGCCCTGCTTCTGGTTGCAGGCGGAACACCGGTAATAGCACAGGGCGACGGCCAGACTCATGTGGTCCAGCCAGGCGAAAACCTGTACCGCATCTCGTTGCGCTACGGCACCACCATCAGTGCCCTGGTGCAGGCCAATGGAATCGTGAATCCTAACCTCATCTTCGTGGGGCAGGTACTCACTATTCCCGGCTCAGGCACGGGTGACGGCGACACCGGCGATGACGATAGCGGTGGTGACGACAACGGTGATACCGGTGATACAACTACCGTCTATATCGTCCAGCGCGGTGACAACCTGTACCGGATCGCGCTGCGCTTTGGAACAACAATTGCCAATCTCGTTTCACTGAATAATATACCCAATCCGAATCTCATCTTTGTCGGGCAGCGCATCATCGTACCTGGTAGTGGCGGCACCGGAGACAATGGCGACACAGGTGGAGACGACGACACTGGTGACGGTGGCAACACCGCACCCAGTGTGGCGTTTGCATACGGCATCCAGGTCCACCTGCCGAACCAGAACCAGAGCGCCGTCGCTGCCAGTGTCTCTGAGCTGGGCATGACCTGGGTCAAGCAGCAGATCGAATGGAAGGTTTACGAGCCAACCCAGGGTCAGATCAACTGGGCACCACTGGATGAAATGGTGAACTCGCTGGAAGCGATTAACACCAACATCCTGTTCAGTGTGGTAAAGGCCCCGGCCTGGGCTCGCGACTCTTCCCAGGAGGATGGTCCTCCGGCGAACTTCCAGGACTACGCGAATTTCGTGGCGGCGCTCGCCGAACGCTATGCGGGCCGCGTCGATGCGTACGAGATCTGGAACGAACAGAACCTCCGGCGGGAGTGGAACAGCAGTAGCCACCCCATCAGCGCAGCGCAGTATATGGAATTGCTGCGTTTGGCCTATAACGCGATCAAGGCGAAGGACTCGGCAGCGATTGTCGTCTCCGGCGGCCTGGCGCCGACCGGCTTCAATGACGGGGTTAACGCCATTGATGACCGTGTGTACTTCCGCGCCATGTATGCCAATGGGCTGGCCCGCTATTCCGATGCTGTCGGCGCGCATCCCAATGGCTGGGCGAACCCGCCTGACTCTGTCTGCTGCAATAATACGCCAGGCGTGCCGACCCATGACGACCACCCCAGCTTCTTCTTCCTGGAAACGCTGCGCGATTATCGCAGCATTATGGTGGCCAATGGCGATTCCCAGACGTTTATCTGGCCCACGGAGTTTGGCTGGGGCACCAACGCGGATACTGGCAGCGGCGCGCCGGCTGGCTACGAATTCGTGACCTACACCGACCTGAACGAGCAGGCGCAGTACATTCCGCAGGCCTACCAGCTTGGCAAGAATCTCAGCTATGTTGGCCCGATGTTCCTGTGGAACCTGAACTTCTGCGAGGCCGCCGGTGCTGGCTCTGAACAGTGCCTGTGGGCCCTGATCGGTCCCTCCGGCGCACGGCCAGCATACGCTGCCGTCAGGGATATGGCGAAGTAGTATCCGTAGACATTGTCGCCCCTTTGAACAAAAAAAGCCCGCCTTGTATACATGAGGCGGGCTTCTTTCTTGAGCCGTCAGTCCAGCGGGGTCACCTTTATCGCCAGGCCGGCGCGCAGGGGCAGCAGCGGGATTGCAAGCCGTCCCCCTGCGTCTTCAGCAATGGTCACGCGATCTTCGCCAAGTACGTCCCCAGACTCCGTGGCAAAGTATTCCACCCGGTAGTCACCGGCAGGCAGGTCACCCACAACCGCCTCGAATCCTTCCACAGGATCAAGCGCCTCCCCCTGGCTCTGCCACTGAAAGGCCCGGTTCTGAAACCAGGCCAGAACCATCCCGCTGCCAGCGTCGGCCAGCGCCATCGCTCGCAGCGGCGGAATGTAGGCCTCCAGCCGAAGGTAAGCCAGCTGCAGCCAGTCATCCCCCTCGTTGATCAGGGTGAGCCGGTGTTCCCCCGCCGTCAGCGGGATGGTCAGCGTGCTGTTGGTGGTCCCCGGAGAAAATGCCACATCTGCAACGAACGCATCATCCACGCGCACCACCATCCGCGCCCCGGCCTGCCGCGATACGCTGCCTACAGCTATCGTCAGCCGAGTATCGGCCGGGGCGACAATCTGGTAGACCTGGGCAGCATGCTGCTGGTTGTTATAGGTCTGCCCGTAAAGGAATGCGGAAACGCGATCCAGCCGCGGAAATGTGCCATCCGGGGTAACTCGAATAGGCTCTGGGGCGGGCAGCTCATCGGTCAGCAGCCGGCGATCGTAGCCATCGAGCGTCAGTGGCCGGAACTCGGCGGCGGCGGCCGAACGAATCTGCACCTGCACCGGGTTCAGGCGCAGCTGCCCCCACGGGACGTCATCGGTGAAGATCGCCAGCGCTTCCAGGCTTCCCAGCAACCCCTGTGGCACCAGGTAGGTATCCCACCACCACGATCCCCCTGCTCCGGCGGCCCCTGCCAGCGCGCTTGCCCACAGCGTGTTGGCGATATGCCGCCCGGCAGGGTCGTCTTCGACGGGCTCATACCAGGGGCTGAGCGAGAATTCCGTCAGGAGCACCGGTCGCGTCGTCTGGCGGCGCGCCTCATCGATCCGCTGCAGCACGTTCAGCACCTGATCCTCCGGATCGCTGATCGGCCGACGCTGGTAATAGCGCACCTGCCCAAAATCAATACCTGGCGCATCCAGCAGCTCCAGCGGCGCCTCGGCGGACCCAATTGTGATCAGATGGTCGTAGGGATCGATATCCCGCAGATAAGCGGTCATCTCCTCCAGCCACGGCAGCACGATCACGGGGTTATACCCCACCACGCGATCCGCGGCGCTGAGCAGGTCCCAGGCCATGACATTCGGGCTGTAGCCCCAGCGCGCCACCATGTAATGCAATCGCCGTCGGAACATCAGCCGTGCCGGCTGTTCGGTAAAGAACTGAGTAGGGCTGGTGAGGAATCCGCCCCGGTTCACATTGTAGGGGTTATCCCGCCAGTCAGCGCTGGTATCCGGGCGTGAAGGCTGCTCCGGGATCAGCACCGGGGGGCCAGCGTAATTCGCCAGTGCCTGATGCCACAGCACGACAATATCCAGGTAAATACCAAGATCGCTGGCCGTCTCCAGGATCGTGTCAAGCCGCCAGAAGTCGTCCTGCGCCGCGGTATAGTCGCCGGGTGCGCCCCCCCACTCAAAACCAATGAACCAGGGCACGTCGATGTACAACCGCGCATAGTTACCGTCACTGGCAGCCAGTTCTTCCAGCCAGCGCTGGTATCCAAAGACTCCACCCGCTCCCTCCCATCCCCAGGCCAGGTTATGTCCTACCGGGAAAAAAGGCGACTGATCATCGAATGCGAAATAGCGCCCGTTCTCCGCCACGCGCACAAAGCCAGGCCCATCCCCTGGCGCAACCTCAAACGAGCCGGTTTCGACACTGTACGCGTCCCGACCGTTCACGCTAACCCGAAAGTCGTACTGCCAGGTGCCAGCCTGCGCCGGTGTGAAGCGAATCCGCCATTCGGGTTCGCCCCGCGGCTCCAGCACTTCGGCCGTGCAGTCCTGCTCACACGTCTGGGCCATGGGCTGCATCCAGAACCCGGGGAGGATCACCTGAACGCCATCCGGCCCGGTGAACACCCCCAGCAGCGCCACCTCACCAGGATCGAACGGGTTGCCTGCCTCGATATCCAGCGGGACCGTCCACTCATGCCGCTCGTAGGCGGCCCCGGTCTGGGCAGGCGTCCCGCCCTGCGCCTGGGCCAGCGCCAGTGACCAATCGCCCAGGAGCAGCACGCCAATGATCAGCATGCTCAGGAGCCGGTTTCTCGTGTGCGCCTTGTGCATCATCCCTGTCTCCTCAGGCCGCGTCATGCATCCCCCGCAAATCGCAGCCGCAGTTCATCCCGTTCATCGTAGCTCAGATGCGCAAAAAAGGGCGGATCACCCGGCCTCATGGCCAGCACGCGCGGCAGAATGGCGGGCAGGTCCTCCACCAGGTCATAGTCCGCCACCCGCGCCTGCGGCACCCATTCCAGCGTGCCTTCCTGCGAATCCACAACTGCGCGCGATTCTGCTTCGGCGCGAAAGACCATGAGGATGATCCCGGTTGGCTGCCCGGAATCGATATGCGACACGCCGCAGAAAAGCGGGCTGCGCACCCGCAGGCCGGTTTCTTCATGGATTTCGCGCAGCGCCCCGCTCAGAGCGTCTTCACCCCGCTCAAGATGCCCGCCGACACCGTTGTAGCGATTCGGAAACACGCGCCGATTGGCAGCCCGCTTCATCAGCAGGACATCCTCACCATGAGTGACAAAACACAGTGTACGTGGAATTGCCAGCCAGCGCCCTGACGTTGCGTCCGCGCCCTGTTCATTCGCGCCCATTGTCCGTTACTCCCCTCCAGATCAAAGACTCAACACACAATACCAAATCCGTTATAATTCGTCACTATTCCATGCAGCCATTTGACGGGTCAGCCCCGTCTGCTAACAAATAGGGCAGCAGGCGCACAGGAAACAATCGGGCGCCTGTTCAACCCTGCATTCATCCTGTTCAGGCCAGATCACTGGCGACCGGAGAACTTCACTCATGTCAGGCCCACGCCACGAAACCATCACCCAGTCCTCTTTTCCTGACTTGCGCATTTTACCCGTTGAAGACCTGTTGCCCCACGAAGAACATGATGCCCAGCGTTCGGCCCCGCTGATCGAACGGCTGAGACAGGCCACCCACTGGCTGAACCCACCCCTCGCAGCGCCCATTGTGCACAGCGGGCAGTATGTGGTGCTTGATGGCGCAAACCGGCATTACAGCCTCTCAGCGCTCGGTTACCGGCATATCCTCGTGCAGGTTGTCGATTACGAGAGCGATGCCGTCACTCTGCAGACATGGCACCATGCCGTGCGCGATATCGAGATCGCTGATTTCCTGCCCGCGCTGTTCGCCGTGGATGGCGTCCAGGCAGAAGAAACATCCCTGCTGAATGCCCGGGCCGGGCTGGCCTCACGCAAGCTGCTCGGCTATGTCGTCATGCGCGATGCGCGGGTATTTGCGCTGCGCCAGCAGGACACGGCCCGCACACGCACCACCCTCCTGCGCCAGGTAGTCGATTCCTACCGCTACACGGGCAAAATCAGCCGCATCACGCACGATGAATTCGCCGGGATTCAGCAGAACTATCCGGATGTGCTGGCCCTGGTGGTCTTCCCGCATTACGAACCGGCCGAGATCATGGTCGCCGCGCGGGATGGCGACCTGCTGCCACCGGGGATCACGCGGCATATCATCGCGGGGCGTGCCCTGCGCCTGAACTACCCCATGGACGATCTGCGCTACGACAACCTGTCGCTGCAGGAGAAAAACGAGCGGCTGCGCTGCTGGATTCAGGCCCGGCTTGCCACCAAACAGGTGCGCTACTACGCCGAACCGACCTTCGTATTTGACGAATAGTCGGGGCCAGAAAGCAACCTCAGTAGTTGCGTTTATACGCGCCTACCGTTATGATCCATATTTGTCTGGCAGCAACCGGAATCGACCACAAAGCGCGATACATGAGCAATCTTTTCTTCTTCGATAGTGCAGAACCGCCCAGATCACCAGCCGAAACACGCATCCTGGAGTTGAATGTGACTCCCTATCCGGATGGTAGCCGGGTGCGCATGGCGCTCACCATAACGCCGTTTGAACAGCGCCCCAACCTGGAGATATTCGCGCGCAAGGTGGATGGGCCGATTGTGGCCGAGATGAGCGTGATCGAAACCATGACACCCAACCTGGAATTCACCATACATCTCCGGGGGGCAGAGAAATTGTCAGGCGACTATACCTTGCGGGCTGAGTTGTACTACGAAGACCGTCAGCAGCCACAGGACAGCCGTGAGGTCGCGTTCACGATTGCGCCCGATTCGGAAGAATCGGCCGGGGCTCAATAACGAATCGCTGGCGTTTGTGTGGCAGTTGAGCGCGTCATCCACCCCGGGTATACTCCGGGGTAGCAATCCTCAACTTTTTGCGCCGGCAGTGCGGCAATCAACAAGGTTCAGCGATACCCGTGGCCAAAAAGACACTTGGCAAATACGAGATAGTCGAGCGGCTTGGACGCGGCGGCATGGCCGAGGTTTATCGCGGCTACCATGTCGCCCTTGATCGTTATGTGGCGATCAAGCTGCTGCACGCTTTTCTCGCAGATGATCCTGAGTTCAAATCCCGCTTCGAAAAAGAAGCGCAGAACGTTGCCAAACTGAAGCACCCCAATATCGTCCAGGTCTATGACTTCGAATACGATCAGGCCAACGAGAGCTATTACATGGTCATGGAGCTCATCGAAGGGCCAACGCTGAAAGATCGGCTCTTCGACCTGGACAAGGCCAATGAGCAAATGGCCCTGCCGGAAGCCCTGCGCATCGTGCATGATGCGGGCGCTGCGCTGGCCTATGCGCACCGGCAGGGCATGATCCACCGCGATGTCAAACCCGCTAACCTGATGCTGGATAAGGACGGACGTGTGGTTCTGACCGACTTCGGCATCGCCAAAATCGTCACCGGCGTGCAGTTCACGGCCAGCGGGGGCATGGTTGGCACCCCGGCCTATATGGCCCCGGAACAGGGCCTGGGTGAGGCAGGCGACGAGCGCTCGGACATCTACTCTCTGGGTGTCATCCTGTTTCAGTTGTGCACCGGGAGGCTGCCCTATGAAGCCGATACCCCACTGGCCACGATTCTCAAGCATCTGAACGAAGAAACGCCGCGCCCGATGCACCTGAATCCTGGCCTCCCGCGTGAGGTGGAGAAGATCATCCTGAAAGCCATGGCCAAAGAGCCGGATGATCGGTTTGACACCGCCCAGGATATGGCCGAACACATCGAACAGGTCCTCAATGATGAAGCGCTGTACTCCGGCCAGCGCCCGGCAATCACGGCGATCGCCAGCAGCGAGTTCAACACGACACCGGTCGAACCGATCCGGGCTGTGCAGCCTGCGCCAGCGCCCGCTGACGACACCACACCGCTCCCGGCAGTTCAGCCCGGGGGCATGAGTCGCTTAAGCTGGATCCTGCTGGGGATCATTGCGGTGATCGTCCTGGGGGGGCTGTGGGGTGCCAATAACGGGGTCTTTTCGATCGCCCTGCTGGCCACCCAGACACCAACACCAACCGAAACCGGCACACCCACCCCCAGTCTGACGCCCACCACCACACCAACTGAAACACCTACCTTAACGGCCACGCCCAGCCCTACACTGACGCCGACCGCAACGCCCAGCCACACGCCGACCAGCACGCTGACCGAAACGCCGACGGCCACGCCCACCGAGACCGAGACACCGACCGCGACGAGCACGCCCTCGGCCACCGCGACCGCCACTGACACCCCAACGGCGACGCTGACCCCCACCACGGACATCACCGCCACCTTGATTCAGGCGACGCTGCTGGCAGACAGCATGACGGCGACGGTCAGTGCCTGCAACTACGACTACGCGATCATCCGGCCCGATCAGGAAGATGACCAGTTCAGGTATTACGCGGCCTATACCGCCAGCACCGAGCCTGTGTACATCAAGACCGAAACCCAGTTTGAGATGGAAATCACCCTGCTCAATACCGGAGACTGTGCCTGGGAGCGCAACACCTCGTTCACCTGGCTGGAAGGCGAATCCTTCAACGCCGGGCCGCGCATTTTCATCCGCAGTCGGGTGGAGGTCGGCGAGGAAGTGACGATCAGCTTCAGCGGGACGACACCCCAGCGGGGTCGGGGCGGGCCGCGCACAGGCACCTGGGAGCTGCGCACGCCCGGTCAGTTGCCAGTTGGCGATCCGCTTGTGATCTCGATCTTCGCCTTTGATAACTGAGCAGCCTTCCTGACCTGAAACAAGCAGGGGCCGTCTGCAAAGGCGGCCCCTGTCAGTTTCACGGTCGGGTCGTGCTCAGGCGTCAGCCAGCGCGCTGCCGTCCAGACCCAGGTCGGGGGCGATAGCCTGCATCGCTTCAAGAACCAGCGGAACATGCTCCTGCCACAGGTCAACACTAAGCGCCTGGGCTGCGTGTTCGATTTCCTCCCGGCTGACAGCGGCAGCAAAACTGCGATCTTTCCACTTATTCCGAACGGACTTGATCTTGGTGATGTCCCGAATGTCCCTGCTGGGACGCACCAGCGCAACCGCCGTCAAAAAGCCAGTCAGCTCATCAACCGCCACCAGGGTCTTTTCCATCAGCGTGGAAGGCTCAACCCCTGTTCGCTCACTGGCATGGGCTTCAATCGCCCGCACAATCTGCTCATCAGCACCCTGGGCACGCAGGTAATTCACGCCCCAGAAGGGGTGACCATCCTGGGCAGTCATATCCGGGTGTTCTTCATAATCGAAATCATGCACCAGCCCCACAACTCCCCACAACGCTTCGTCCTGCTCGAAACGGCGGGCGTAAGCGACCATGGCCGCTTCAACCGCCAGCATATGCCGGCGCAGCGAGATCGATTGGGTATGCTCGGTAACCAGTGTCCATGCCTGCGTGCGATCCATCCTGAACTCTCCTGTGTATTCCAGTGAACCGCGTCCTATTGTAGCCCTACATGCCCGCCATCTCCACCCGGCAGCAAACTGCCGCAGGCGGGCTCTCCACCTGCGGCAGGAAGTAGTTATCGCGCCGTCAAGCCTTCAGGCAGGCGCGTCAGGCTTTCTCCATCTGCGCTTCCGCCAGCGCCATGCCCTGACGAACTGCTTTCAGGTTCTGCTCCAGGAGATGCTGCTTGCGCTGGGGCAGCTTCGCCGCCAGCGTTTCACACAGCGTGTCCACAGAGACGACCGGCCGTGCGGCCAGCATCGCGCCGCTGAGGACCATATTTGTCAGCCGGGATTCACCCAGTTTGTTGGCCGCCTCGGTAGCGGGGATATACAGGACCGTAATATCCGTTCGCTCGACCTCAAGATCAACAATGGACGAATTGATGATCAGCAACCCGCCAGGCCTCACTGCATCCTGGTATTTGAGCACTGAGGGCGTATTGAAGGCGACAACCACACCCGGCCGCCCGGCCAGCGGCGACCCGATCGGTTCGTCACTCACCACTACAGTGCAGTTCGCCGTGCCGCCGCGCATCTCAGGCCCGTACGATGGAATCCAGGTCACGTGCTTGCCTTCGGCCATCGCCGCATACGAGAGCAACTGCCCGGCGAACAGCACCCCCTGCCCCCCAAACCCCGCAAAGACCACTTCAGCTTGCATCGCGCTACTCCCGTACATTCAGGTCGTTAACCGCGTCGATCACCCTGTAATCGCCCAGCGGGTAGAACGGCACCATATTCTCTTCGATCCACTGCAGCGCATCCGGCGGGTTGATTCCCCAGTTCGTCGGGCAGGCGGAAAGCAGCTCTACCATCGAAAAGCCCAGGCCGTTGATCTGCGCCAGGAATGCGGTCTTGATCGCCTTCTTCGCCTTGCGGATTTCACGCACGTTATGCAGCGACCGGCGCACCACATAGACCGCGCCTTCGATCTGCGCCACCAACTCTGTCATCTTCACCGGGTTGCCCATGATGGCTACATCTCGCCCGGAAGCGGATGATGTCGTGCGCTGGCCAGGCAACGACGTGGGCGCCATCTGCCCGCCGGTCATGCCAAAGATGGCGTTGTTGATGAAGATCGTGGTGATCTTTTCCCCGCGGGCCGCGGCGTGGATGATCTCCGCCGTGCCAATTGCCGCCAGGTCGCCATCCCCCTGGTAGGTGAATACGATGTTGTCCGGCAGCACACGCTTGATGCCGGTTGCCATGGCCGGGGCGCGACCATGCGCGGCTTCCACGCTGTCCAGGTTGAAGTACTCATAAGCAAACACCGAGCATCCCACCGGCGCCACCAGCACCGTTCTTTCACGGATGCCGAGCTCGTCGATCACCTCGGCAATCAGCCGGTGAGCAACCCCATGCGTACAGCCGGGGCAGTAGTGAGTTGGAACATTCTCCAGCGCTTCCGGATGCTCATAGACTACCGATCGCACCATCTCATCCCGCTGAACAGTCACTGGTCTGCTCCTCACTAATCAACCAGCGCAGCCTGAGCCAGGCCCAGCCGCGCCGCAAATGTCTGAATATCATCGAAAATGTCTTCCGGCAGCGGGATGGCGCCGCCCATCCGGCTGTGCAGCGTGATTGGGAGCTCCCGCCCGGCAACCAGGCGCACATCCTGAAGCATCTGTCCGGCGTTCATTTCGGCCACCAGAATCCCTTCGACTCCGGTGTCAAGCAGTTCACGCAGGCGGGTTTCGGGGAACGGCCACAGGGTCACGGGCCGCAGCAGCCCCACGGGCAGCCCGGCTTCACGCGCCATCTTGACCGCCGATTGTGCCACACGCCCCGCAGTCCCAAAGCCCATCACCAGCAGCTTCGCCCCGTCAGTGTCAACCTCAACCGAACGCTGCTCGTTGTCGCGGATGATCTTCAGCCGCTCCTGAATGCGCAGGTTCGCCTGCTCATTCTTTTCCGCGCCCAGGTTAATCGACGTGATCACATGCTTCTCACGCCCTTCAGCGCCCGAAATCGCCCATTCCGGGCGGGAGCGCAGCGGCCGCATCTCCGGCATCACGGCCGGCTCCATGATCTGCCCGATCAGCCCGTCCCCGGCCAGAATCACCAGGTGGCGATACTGGTCTGCCAGGTCAAAGGCCAGAAACGTGAGATCAATCGCCTCCTGCACCGACGCGGGGGCCAGCACGATTGGGTGGTAATCTCCATGCCCGGCGGAGCGTGTCACCTGGAAGTAGTCGCCCTGGGCCGGCTGAATGTTGCCCAGCCCTGGCCCGCCGCGCATCATATCCACAATCACCGTGGGAATATAGGACGCAGCGATATAGGACAGTCCTTCCTGCATCAGGCTGATCCCCGGGCTGGAAGAAGATGTCATCGTCCGGACCCCGGTACAGGCAGCCCCATAGACCATGTTGATCGCGGCGACTTCACTCTCCGCCTGGACAAACGCCCGGCCCAGCTCCACCATGCGGGTGGAGAGGTGCTCCAGCAGCTCGGTCTGGGGCGTGATTGGGTACCCGAAATACGCCTCCAGCCCGGCTCGTACTGCGGCTTCGGCTATCGCAACATTACCCTTCATTAACTGCGCGGTCATTCCACACTCCCTTAAACCGTTGCCGCCTGCAATTTCGATGCGGGCACATCACGCCAGACTGTAATACACACATCCGGGCAAATCACGGCACAGATTGCACACCCCGTACAGTCGCCGTCCGGATCAACCAGTTCAGCGGGGGTATAGCCTTTTTCGTTCACCCGACCCGCCGCCATATGAATAACACCTTTGGGGCAGGCCGTTGTACACAGGGTGCAGCCTTTGCAGCGCGATTCGTTGATGATTATTGTGCCCGTGGCCATCGCAGCTCCTCTCTCAAATCATGTAAGGCATCAGAGAATTTCTTAACAAGAGACAGTGCGTCGATTCAAGCATAGGTGAGACTGCCCGCTCCAGTCAGTGGAAATCCTCAGACCTCACTCAGTACATTGTCACAAATTCGCACAACACCTATTATGCAACATATCCAATCCATTCCGCAATTCGCGGCCGCCGTTTCAGCCGGGCTGACCTGCCCACAACAAACAGGCGCCCCGTGGTGCGGAACGCCTGCAAAGCGATAGAGCATGATACCAGCGCCTACAGGCGCACGATGGTCCCGCAGTACTCGCAGGCCAGCTCGGTCATCGATCGGGTGATGGGCGTCGTAAAGGGCGCGCCACAGGCTGCGCAGGCCGTTGGCGCATTTCTCACCCGCTCCACTACGTCCGCTGCGGGCTGCAGCGCCCGCTCCTGGTCAATGTCACCGCGCTGGGCGCGTTCCAGTTGCTGCGCGTACCAGTTCGCGTTGATGCCCCCCTTCACTTCGACGGTAACCGGGGACCCCACCCCGCCGCCTGAATGCTGCACATGGACGATATCCTTGCCACCCAGGAAACCCTTCTTTTCGGATTCAATACCCTGGATAGCGCTCAGCGGCAGCTCCCATTCAATGCCCTGCACCTTCTTCGCGCCAAAGCCCAGGAAACCGCCTTCCTTCTCCTTGCGCTCAAAAATAAGCCGCTGATCGGTCAGATACAGCAGGCCATCCGGGTCGTCCTTTCCCTTGCCCGTCTTGACCCACTCCGCAGTCGCCACCAGGTACACCGCTTCGGTCGCGTTAAAATCGAATGTCGCTTCATCCACCCGATCCATATACCAGTTCAGCTTGCCCACACGGTTCTTGATCTCGCGGGCCTGTTTGGCAGCTGGCGCAAAGACACCCTTCACCCGTTCCTCAGCCGCTTTCACGCTCTGCTCAAACAGGTCGAGCTGCTGCTCCAGCTGGGTTGCGGCGATCTTCAGCACCGGGCCTTTCACCATGGCGGAGTCCAGCTTACTGGCCAGCGGCTGCAAACCTGCCGATTCAGCCTTGACCTGTGCTATCTCCACCCGGAGTGCCTCTTCCGCCTGCTGGCGGGTAGCATTCCACCCCTGCACAAGGTCATCAATCTGTGTGCTCAGATACCCCGCAAAGGCATAGCCCCGATCCCGCAGCTTGCCGATCTCGCCGGGCAAACCTGAAACCAGGCCGTTCACTTCATTAAGTTCATTGGTGATCTTCTTAAGTGAAACACTGTGTAACGCTGTGGTGTAACGCTGTTTGAGCTGCGCTGTAATCTGCTGTGGATCAGGCTGTTCGGTCACGGTTAGCTCCTGTCTGAACCAGATTCTCCTGAAAAAAAGCCGCTGAAACACGACTGACAGCGGCTCAGTAAAGCTATTCAACTGTATAGACCAGACCGTCACCTGGCGCAAGTCGATCCGGACTGCCCGGCCCCGGCCTGCGCTCAGGAGGAACCCTGACCCACTTTGGCTTTCAGGTACGCCTCCATAAAGTCATCCAGGCGTCCATCCAGCACCGCGGTGGTGTTGCCGGTCTCATAATCCGTCCGGTGATCCTTCACCATCTGGTACGGGTGCAGCACATACGACCGGATCTGGTTACCCCACTCCGCGCCGACATGCTCGCCTTTCAGGGCAGCCAGATCAGCTTCCTGCTTCTGGCGCTCAAGCTCCAGCAGGCGCGCCTTCAGGATCTGCATGGCTCGCTCCCGATTCTGCACCTGGCTGCGCTCATTCTGGCAGGAAACCACGATCCCGGTTGGCACGTGGGTGATGCGGATCGCCGTCTCGTTCTTCTGCACGTGCTGCCCGCCCGCTCCGCTGGCCCGAAAGGTATCGATCTGCAGGTCCTTTTCGTCAACTTCGATATCGATCTCGCCCTGCACGTCCGGCCAGACTTCCACCAGCACAAACGACGTATGGCGCCGGTTGGCGGAATCGAACGGGCTGAGCCGCACCAGCCGGTGCACACCATGCTCGGACTGGAGATAGCCAAAGGCGTAATCCCCTGCGATGCTCATGGTGACACTCTTGACCCCAGCTTCATCCCCATCCATCTGGCTGAGAATTTCCACCTTAAAGCCGCGCTGCTCCGCCCAGCGCACGTACATACGGTACAGCATCTGCGCCCAGTCCTGCGAATCCGTCCCGCCCGCGCCAGCATGGATCGCCAGCAGCGCATCCTCGCTGTCATACGGGCCGGATAGCTGCGCGCGAAACGCCATCTGTTCCACAACTCCGGCCAGACGGTCGGTTTCATGCTCCAGGTCGGCCGCCATGTCATCATCGTCCAGTTCCACCAGCTCCAGCGCGTCAGCGATCTGCTGTTCCACGGTGGTCCAGCGGGTGACTTCATTCCGGATGCGGGACAACTGCCGCATGGTGCGCTGCGCCGCGTCCGGATCACTCCAGAAATCGTCAGCGGCGGCCTGCGCCTCCAGTACTGCTACCTGTTCTTTCGCGTTCGCGATGTCAAAGCCGCACCATCAGATTGGCGATGGCTTCGCGCATTTCATTTAGGCGACTTGCCAGCACTTCCATGTCTGATCGTTCCTTCTTGCTCTCAGAATACAGGATACACTACCACACCGGGCGATAAACACCAGGCGCCGCCAGCCCGTTCAGGACTCGCCGTTCGTGTCAAACAGGCTGTCCACAAACTGGTCAGGGTTGAAGAACAACAGGTCATAAATACCTTCACCGACACCGATGTACTGGATCGGCAGCTTGAGCTCCTGCTGAATGGCGAACACCATCCCGCCCTTGGCGGTGCTGTCCAGTTTGGTCACAATCGCGCCGGTAACATCCACCGTGTCCTGGAAGTGCCGGGCCTGGTTCAGCGCGTTCTGCCCGGTCGTCCCGTCCAGCACCAGCAGCGTTTCATGCGGGGCATCCGGCACCACCTTACGGATCACGCCGCGCACTTTGGCCAGCTCCTCCATCAGGTTGAACTTGGTATGCAGACGCCCCGCCGTATCCACGATCAGGATATCGTGCCCGCGCGAGCGCGCCGCCTGGGCTGCATCGAAAACCACCGCGCCGGGGTCAGAATTCGGCTGCCCCGCGATCACCGGCACGCCCGCCCGTTCGCCCCAGAGCTGAAGCTGCTCGATCGCTGCGGCCCGGAACGTATCGCCCGCCGCCAGGATCGGCTTGCGGCCCGAGTTCTTCAGGCGATACGCCAGCTTACCGATCGAGGTAGTCTTGCCGCCACCGTTCACCCCCACCACAAACACGACGGAGAGATCGCGCCCGCTGATGTTCATGGGCGGCGGGTCATCCAGCAGGCCACGCAGCTCGTCCTTCAGCACGTCCTGCAGCTGGTTGGAGCGGGTTACACCCTCGCGGCGGACGCGTCCCTGTAGGCGGCTCACCAGCTCCAGGGTGGTTTCCACCCCCACATCCGCCTGAATCAGCAGCCCTTCGACCTCATCCCAGGTATCGTCATCGATCTCGGTCACGCCCAGGGTCTGGGCAATGCGGCCGAAGAAGGATTGCCGTGTTTTCTGTAAGCCTTTTCGTAACGAGTCCAAAGGTTACCTTCTCCTCAAAAATCACTGGAACCTCGCGAGTATACCAGAGCGATCCAACTGCCGACAACTCCAGAACCAGGTGCTATAATACGAACGTGGCACTGTACACCAGTTTCGAGATCTGTTGAGGCAGGCTGTGACTTCGAAATTATCACTGGCAGAAATCCAGGATTCGCTCGAGCTGCGCTTTGTGGACCTCTCCCTGCTCCAGCGCGCGCTGACCCACCGATCTTACATCAATGAACACCCGGATGACGCGGTTGAAGATAACGAGCGCCTGGAATTCCTGGGAGACGCCGTCCTGGATTTCATCACGGGCGAGTGGCTTTACAACCGCTTCCCGGAAATGCAGGAAGGTCGTCTGACCCGCCTGCGCGCCGCCCTTGTCCGCACCGAGACACTCGCGCAGTTAGGCATGAATTGCTCGCTGGGGGAAGCCCTGAAGCTGGGCAAAGGCGAAGAAGACAGCGGCGGGCGGCTGCGCCAGGCGAACCTGTGCTGCGCGTTTGAAGCGCTGGTGGGCGCGCTGTACCTGGACCAGGGGCTGGATGCTGTGCGCGAATTTGTCCTGCCGCTGTTCGAGCCCGCCCTCAATGAAATCATCAGCAACGCCTCTGACAAAGATGCCAAGAGCATGTTGCAGGAATGGAGCCAGGCGATGCTTGGCATCACGCCGACCTACCGCACCATCCAGGCCGTTGGGCCCGACCATGACAAGGAATTCACAGTAGAAGCCCTGCTAGGCGACAAGGTCTACGGACGTGGCTCCGGTCGCAGCAAGCAGATCGCTGCGCAGCAGGCAGCCTACAAAGCCCTGCGCCGAATTCGCAACGACGACCTCGACTAACCTACTGCGCCAGGTTGAGCTCTACCACAGCCAGCCGGTGGTCAGAGGCGTCGCTTTCCAGCACCGCGCGACCCGCGGGCAGCACATTCCGCAGCCACAGGTAATCAAAACGCGTGAGGATCGACTCGCCCCGCAGCAGGGTCGCCGCCCGCTCGGCAGGCATGCCATCGAACGGATCGCTGAAGCCCACGCCAGTCAGCTGGCGATAAAGCGGTGACTCAGGCGTATTATTGAATGTCCCGCCCAGCACAACCCGGCCCACCACGCCGCCAGGATGATTCAGGCTGATGATCCCCAGCACTTCCTGAAGCTGACGGTATTGATCCTGCTCCTGCTCATCCAGGACGGCCGAGTCCTGGGCGAACAGCAGCCCCAGCCATGTGTTGTACACATCCAGCACGCCTTCATCCGGCCGGAGCTGCACCCGCTGCACACCCGTCTGCATCCCCACGCTGGTGAGCAGCGTGCCCTCCTCCAGCACGATCGGCACGCGGGAGAGCACCGCCAGCCCCTGCAGATGCTCATTCGTGGGGAAATAGCGCACTTCCATCCCCAGGCGCTTGCCCAGCCAGTAGGCCTGATCTACCCCGAACGAGACCAGCCGCCCCCCATCCACTTCCTGTAACAGGACGACATCCGCCCCGCTTTCCCAGATCGTATCCGCCATCCGATCAAGGGTTGGCGCGAAGTACAGGCTGTAGCCGCCGTGAATGTTGTAGGTTGCCACGCGCAGCCGGTCACGGTTGCCGGTCAGCCCCTCTGAGGCGGGCAGCACCGCCAGGGCGACCAGCGCCGCGCTGGCCACTACTGCGCCAATGCCCAGCAGGAATTCTCGTGGCTCGCCGCGCATCCACGGGATCCGGCGTCGTGCGTTCATCAGGGGAATGGCGCTGACGGCCACCGCCACGAGGATCACCCCCAGCCCCAGCCCGCGCAGCGAACGCAGAAGGTGGCTTAGCCACACCAGCCCACCCTCAAAATCGCGCACAAAGGCGTATTCATACGTGAAGAAATCCGCAGCGAAGAATAACGCCAGGCTTACAAACGCCAGCAGCAGGCTTAAGCCGGTCGTGTCGCGGGCTTCCTTGGCCAGCGGGCGGGCAATCCACCACAAGTTCAGGACAATCAGGAACTGGGCGAGAACCAGTACAACCCCCGCGGGCAGCCCTTCGAAGCGGTTACCCACCACGACCAGCAGGCTGATCAGCGCCAGCCAGAACCAGCCACGCCACTGGGCATCGACCAGGGTGAGCACGCGCCGGGCCGTATCACGGGCAGGCGGAATCAGCGTAAACGCGGTCGCGGCGATCAGCCAGGGGGCGATTGTCGTGTAAGAAACACCGGCCCAGTGGGCAACCGCATTCGGCAGACCAAACAGCGCCGTCTCCAGAAAAAGCAGCGCGCCCAGCGCCAGGCCACCACCAAACGAAATCCCGGAAAACGATGGCGTGCCGGCGAAAGGCGAGACGCCCAGCGCCATCACACGCAGGACCACGCTCAGGAACAACACCACTGACAAAGCCGTCTGCACCGGCAGGAAAGCTTCGGTCCAGGTAGGATCCATGGTGTGGCCGTAGGCGCGCATGATCTGATCCAGCAGCAGGCCGAGCACAAGACTAATCGCCAGCCGGGCCGGCATCTGGCGCGCCAGGGCCGCAATATACAGGCTCCCCCCGCCGATAACCAGCGCCCCGCCCAGCACGCCAGTGAACGGTTCGTTCAGAGTCATGAACACCCGCCCCACTGCCACCAGCGCAGCAGACAGGACAAACGCAGCAGGCCGGCGCCCCAGCAGGAACGCGAGCAACGGCGCCAGCAGCGCTACCCCCACCGCCACGACTTCAGCCTGCACCATGGCGGGCAGCACATGGCTAACCGACTCAGATGGTACGCCCAAACGGAGCACGATATCGGCACCCGAAACATGGGCATAGAGCGTACCCAGCAGGAAGCGCACCGCCTGGACAAAAAACCAGCCCACCAGTGCTGCCTCAATGCCCCACACCATCTGCCAGATCGATTCCCGACGGTTCATCACGCTGCTTCCTTCCGTGTCCGTGCCTGCGACCCCTGGCCCGCGCCAGTGCGCCGCGTAGGTTGTTCCCCAATTAAGCAGGTTACGCTATAATGACGCAACTCTGCACTAAGGAAAAGGATACCCATGAATCGTGTTGACACGCTGCTAACTGGTGGCATTGTCGTCACCATGAATCAAAACTACGATGTTTTTCCCGACGGCGCAATTGCCATTCAGGACTCACGCATAGTGGCAGTTGGCCCCACTTCGGAGATCGTGGCCCAGTATGAGGCCAGCGATATCCTGGACTGCTCCGGCCAGGTACTCATCCCCGGTCTTGTCAATGCCCACACCCACATCCCCATGACTCTGCTGCGCGGGCTGGTTGATGACCTGCGCCTGGATGTATGGCTGATGGGCTATATGATGCCCGTTGAGCGTGAATTTGTCAGCCCTGAGTTCTGTTACACAGGCTCTCTGCTGGCCGCAGCGGAGATGATCCGCGGCGGCACCACCTGCATCGCCGATATGTACTACTTCGAATCCGATGTGGCACGCGCCCTAGCCGAGGCGGGCATGCGCGGGGTTCTGGGGCAAACCGTCCTTAAGTTCCCCTCGCCGGATGCCGCCAGCTACGAAGACAGCCTGGCCTATACCCGCCAGTTCATCGAGGAGTGGCGTGATCACCCGCTGATCACCCCGGCGGTCGCCCCGCATGCGCCCTACAGCAACACCCCCGATACGCTTAAGGCCAGCACCGACCTGGCGCTTGAGTACGATGTCCCGCTGCTGACGCACATCGCTGAAACGCGGCTGGAAGTCGAGGACAGCCGCCGCGATCATGACATGCCGGTCGTGCCCTACGTTGAGGGACTCGGCCTGCTGGAAGCCAAAGTTCTGGCGGCGCACTGTGTCCACGTGGACACGGACGAAATGCGGATCATGCACCGCCACAACACCCACGTTGCCCACAACCCCACCAGCAACCTGAAGCTCGCCAGTGGCATCGCGCCCATAAACGAGATGCTGGAGCGCGGGCTGGTTGTGGGGATAGGCACCGATGGTACCGCCAGCAACAACGACCTCGATATGTTCGATGAGATGCGCCTGGCCGCTTTCCTGGCGAAGGGCGCCACTGGCGACCCCACCGCCCTGCCCGCGCGGCAGGCGCTGGCCATGGCGACCCGCATGGGCGCCGAAGCATTGTTCCTGGGCGAGGTAACCGGCAGCCTGGAACCCGGCAAGCAGGCGGACATCATCACGCTCGATCATATGCCGCTGCACAATTTCCCACACTTCAAGCGGGACCCCGACGCCATCTACTCCCAGATCGTCTATGCAGCCAAGAGCACAGATGTGACCAATGTGATGGTGGACGGCCGCTGGCTGATGCGCGACCGGGCATTGCTCACCATCGACGAGGCTGCGATCCGCGCCGCCTCCGACCAGTATGCGCGCCAGATTGATGCCTTCCTGACGGCGCGTGAAGGCAATATCCTCAGCAAGCTGGTCGCTATTGGCGGGCTGGAACAGGAAGAGAGCTTCGAAATCCAGGCGAAGGCCCACCTCGCCACCCGGCCGGACATCCCGGGGCTGCTGCTCGATCATCGTGACGTGCAGCTGGTGCGCCACACCCACTACCGGCAGTATGACACCTACTTCCAGTTCCAGGATCCCAACCAGGGGCGGGTGCGCTACCGCGAGGATGATGCCGTTGATGATCGGGGCGAGGTCGCCAGCGTGCGCAGCCGCCTGACCTACACCATGCCCACCAAGGAACGCGAGTTTTCCAACGCGGTCCTGCTGTCACGTTCGCAGTTTATCGCCCCGGCGGATCGCCCGCTGCGCTTCTACCAGGAATACTTCCAACCAGACACTGAACATACCGTCCAGAAGGAACGGCAGCGCTGGCACATCCTGTACAAGGGCATCCTGTTCTATATCAACCTGGATGAACTGCACGTCCCCCGTGAAGCCGGCTACTTCCTGGAAGTCAAAAGCCGCACCTGGTCGGCCCGGGATGCGGAATACAAGGCTGAACTGGCCAGCGAGATCATGGCGCTGCTGGGCATCAGCCCGGAACAGGTTGTCCATACTGAGTATGTTGAGTTAGCCGACAGCTAACCCGCCTTAAAAAGGATTATCAAGCCGGAAGCCGTGGCCGCGCACCGTGACCACGTACTGGTGGGCGGGGTCAACCTCCGCCAGCCGGTCGCGCAGGCGGCGCACCAGCGCGTCAATGGCCTGCTCGCTCACCCCTTCGCCCGCGGCTTCCGGCCAGACTGTTTCCACGACCTCTTCACGCGTGCACACGGCCCCATTTGCATCAAACAGCAGCTGAAGCAGCCGGTACTGCGGCAGGCTCAGGGGCGGGATCACCTCCTGCTGGCCGATAAACACCCGGCGGGCGTTACGATCCAGCGTCAGCTTGCTCCGCAGCTGGCCGGGTTCAAACGCGATTTCGACCGTGGCGTCTGATTCCGTAAACGCAATGCGCACGGTCATCGCCAGCTGGATCCTGCAGCCATCCGTGAGCTGGCGCGGCTCAGTCACCGGCTCGCCGTTCACCCACGTGCCGTTCTTGCTTTCCAGATCGTTGATGAAAAATAACCCTTCCTCGCGCCAGATGCGGGCATGCTGGCGGGAGATCGCTCTATCGTTCAGGACGAGATCGCATTCTTCATCCCGGCCTATCACAAAACTATCGCGTTCAATACTGACGCGCAGCCCCGTATGCTCACCCTCCTCGACAATGAGCACCGGTCGATCACTGATGGCCTTTGACATCCCTCACTCCCTCTTGTGAGAAAATCATTGCGGCCCCAGAATAACTCGGCGTTGGCGCAGGGGCCGGGCTGAGCAATGCCGCTGACTGGGCGATCCTCCGGCCCGGCACAGCGCACTCTTCAGCAGTAAAAGGTGTTGTGGACAGAAAAACTGCGCAATTCGGCGTTGCGCATCCTGCAGAACAGCCAAAAATCATTGCCATATTTGTACCTTAATATACTATACTCTGAATTGGCGTGTGGCAAAGCGAAGTCAGGCACGCCACCCCTCTCTTTTCTGCCTGAATCGTCGTTTCGGCGCTGATCGTGCAGCGCCTGCATACAGATGGGACATGCACTAATGAATGCGGAAATCATCAGTATTGGCACGGAATTGCTCCTGGGCGAGATCGTGGACACCAACAGCGCCCACATCGCCCGTAACCTGCGTGACATCGGCCTGAACCTGTTCTTCACCACAACCGTGGGAGATAACCAGGCGCGCATTGTGGAGGCCCTCAATATCGCGCTGGACCGGGCGGATATCATCATCACCACCGGTGGCCTGGGACCAACGGTTGACGATGTGACGCGGCAGAGTGTGGCCGCCGCTACCGATCGCGGCCTTGAGTTCCGGCAGGACCTGCTCGAGCAGATCACCGCGCGTTTCGCCCAGCTGGGCAGCCAGATGAGCCCGAATAACCGCCAGCAGGCCTACATCCCTGCGGACGCCATTCCCATTGAAAACCCGGTTGGCACCGCGCCGTGCTTCATTGTGGAAAGCAGCCGGGGCGTGGTGATCAGCCTGCCCGGCGTGCCGCGCGAGATGAAGTACTTGCTTGATCACGCGGTGATCCCCTATCTGCGCGAGCACTTCGGCCTGACCAGCATCATCAAAGCGCGCGTGCTGCGCACCGCCGGCATTGGCGAAAGCACCATCGACGACCTGATCGGTGACCTGATGACGCTGCCCAACCCCACTGTCGGGCTGGCGGCTCATACCGGCCAGACGGACATTCGCATCACGGCCAAAGCCACCGACGAAGCTGCCGCGAATACGATGATCGAAGACCTGGAGCGCCAGGTGCGGGAACGGGTGGGCGACTACATCTACGGCACCGGCAAAGAGAAGCTGGAAACCGTGGTTGTAAGGGAACTGCAGCGCCTGGGCTTGCGCCTGGCCGTCAGTGAAACCGGGCCGGGCGCCCGGCTCGGGGAGCGCCTGGAGACCGTACCCGGCAGCCTTGAGGTGCTGGCCGGCGTGGATAGCTACGACTCAATCGACACGCTGCTCGCCACCCTGGGCCAGCCCGATTCAACGCCGGTTGAGGAGCTTGCCCTGGATGCCTGCAACCATGTGTGTCAGACCTCAAACGCGAACCTGGGGATCGCCATCATCACGCGGTCGGATGCCACTTTAATCGGGGTGGTCACGCCCACCCTGACCAAGACTCGCGTCTACCGCTTCAGCGAGCAGGAGGATCGCCCTTCCGTCATGGCCAGCACATGGGGCCTGGCGCTGGCCTGGCGCTGGCTGAGGCAGCAGGCGTAATTTTATCCACCAGACGCAAAAAGCCCCCGGCACGTTACCGGGGGCTGCGATTATCCTAGTCCTCATCGTCCAGCCGCAGCACCGCCATAAACGCTTCCTGCGGCACCTCGACATTGCCGATCATCTTCAGGCGTTTCTTGCCCTTCTTCTGTTTCTCCAGCAGCTTGCGCTTACGGGTGATATCACCCCCGTAGCACTTTGCCAGAACGTCCTTACGCACCGCCTTCACGTTCGCGCGGGAGATCACCCGTTTGCCCACCGCGGCCTGGATCGGCACCTCAAACTGCTGGCGCGGGATGCGCTTCTTGAGTTCCGTCACCAGCCGCTGGCCCTTGTGAAACGCATGATCCTCATGCACGATCATCGCCAGCGCATCCACCGCCATCTTGTTGACCAGCACCTCCAGCTTGACCAGCTGCCCGGCTTCATAGCCATCAAACTGGTAGTCCAGGCTGGCGTACCCCCGCGAAATGCTCTTGAGCCGGTCGTAGAAATCGACGATCAACTCCGCCAGCGGCATGCGGCAGTTCAGCATCACACGGGATGTATCGATGTATTCCATTGCGTCGTAAGTGCCGCGCTTGCGCCGGATCAGGTCCATGATCGGGCCGATGAACTCCTGCGGGGTGAAGATCTGGATCTTCATCCACGGCTCGCGAATTTCCTCGATCGTGCCTTCGTCTGGCAGCTCAGACGGGCTGTCAATCCGGATCACCTCACCGCCGCGCAGCACCACTTCATACTCGACACTTGGCGCCGTTACGAGAATGTCAAGGTCATACTCGCGCTCGATACGTTCCTGGATGATCTCCATGTGGAACAACCCCAGAAACCCGAGGCGGAAGCCAAAATTGAGCGCCTGGGAGGTCTCCGGCTGGAAGACCAGCGCCGCGTCATTGAGCTGCAGCTTGTCCAGCGCATCCCGCAGATCGTTATAATCGTCGTTCTCAACGGGGTACATGCCTGCAAAGACCATCGGCTTGGCCTGCGCGTAGCCGGGAAGCGGCTTCTCCGCCCCATTCTGGGCCGTCGTCAGCGTATCCCCCACGCGGCACTCCCGCACCGTCTTGAGACCAGTCGCCACGTACCCCACTTCCCCGGCTTCAAGCCGCCGGGTTGCCACCATACCAGGGCTGAACACGCCAATCTCAATCGGCTCCAGCACCGCATCCGTCACCATCAGGCGCAGCCGGGTATTCTGTTCCAGCACGCCGTTAAACACGCGCACGTAAGCGATCACGCCTTTGTACGGGTCATAGTGCGAGTCAAAGATGAGCGCCTGGGCGGGGGCATCAGTCTTCCCCTGCGGCGGGGGGATATACCTGATCACGGCTTCCAGAATCGCCTGCGCGTTTTCGCCAGTTTTGGCGGAGATGGGAATGATCGTCTCCGGTGGGACGCCCAGCAGATCCACAATCTCTTTGGTTACGGTTTCCGGGTCTGCGGCGGGCAGATCGATCTTGTTGATCACGGGGATGATCTCAAGATCGTGCTCCATCGCCATATACAGGTTCGCAAGCGTCTGCGCCTCGATCCCCTGGGTGGCATCTACCACCAGCACCGCGCCCTCACACGCCTGCAGCGCCCGGCTGACCTCGTAGGAAAAGTCAACGTGGCCGGGGGTATCGATCAGGTTCATCTCGTACTGCTGCCCATCCAGGGCCGTGTAATTCATCCGCACGGCTGAAGCCTTGATCGTCACCCCACGTTCGCGTTCAAGTTCCATGTTATCCAGAACCTGCTCCTGCATTTCCCGCTCGGAGATGGTGTCCGTGATCTGGAGCAGCCGGTCAGCCAGGGTGCTTTTCCCGTGGTCAATATGCGCGATAATGCAGAAATTCCTGATGTTTTTGCTATCCATATTGGCTTTACAATCTATCCCGGTTGAACAACCTGATTCCATCAACAATTGGGCAAGTATACCTGAATCGGCAATACGTGTATATGGACACTACGCGCCGGAGACCTCCGTGAGGGCCGCTGCGATAAACGCCTCCACATCTGTCGCTGGCGTCCTGTCATCCCCCACCACCAGCCACGCCAGGAATTCAACATTGCCGGACGGGCCTTTCAGCGGCGAGCGGATCAGCCCCCGAACCGCGAAGCCAGCGCTCCGGGCCGCTTCCAGCACTTCAATCAGCACGCGGCGATGCACAGCCGGGTCGCGCACGACACCGCCCTTGCCGACATCGCTCTTACCCGCCTCAAACTGAGGTTTGATCAGGGGGATAACCGCCGCGCCTGGCCCGATCCAGCCGTGCACCACCGGCAGCAGCAGCAGCAGCGAGATAAACGAGGCATCGATCGTGACCAGCTCGATCGGCTCCGGCAGGCGCTCGACATAACGGGCGTTCGTGCGATCCATCACCACCACACGCGCATCCTGCTGCAGCCGGTAATCCAGCTGACCGTATCCCACATCAATCGCGTACACCCGCGCCGCGCCGTGCTGCAGCAGGCAGTCGGTGAACCCGCCTGTGCTGGCGCCCACATCCGCGCAGACCCGGCCGTCCACACGCACCGGAAACTCCGCCAGCGCCGCCGCCAGCTTCTCCCCGCCCCGGCTCACGTATGGCGGGGCCGCTTTCAGCGTAATGTCGGCATCAGATGGCACCCTGCTGCCCGGCTTATCCATCAGCTGGCCGTCCACCAGCACCTCACCGGCCATGATCAGGCGCTTGGCCAGCTCGCGGCTTTGCACCAGCTCCCGGGCTACCAGCAGCACGTCCAGCCGTTCACGTTTGCTCATGACGTCAGATCCCGGTTCATTTCCAGCCGAAACTCCACCCGGTTGTCGGCGAATTCCTCCAGCTCCGGGTCGAATTCGATCCCGTCTGCGGTTACGGGCAGGTAGCCATTGGCGGTGATCACCACACTGTAGAACTCGCCATAAGGCAGCAGGCGATCGATCTCAAACACGCCCCGACTGTCAGTAATCGACATCCCCAGAATCTGATCCTCGTTCCAGAGGAAATCCACCACGCTGTACTGCGCTTCCAGGATGATAAACAGCACCCCGGGGATACCGTCGCCTGTCTCAGCATCCACCACGACGCCGGATACCTGCACCCCGGCCGTCACATCGCCAGCTGTCACCGGGAGCTGCCCCATCCCTACTCGCGCCGTTTCCGAGACAAACAACTGCCCCCCGATGATGATTTCAAGCGTATACGACCCGTCTGGCAGGCTGCGATCAGCGCTGAGCCGAAACCAGAATTCAGATCCGCTGGTCGAAGCGGCCCAGGATTCGGTGTGCTCAAAGAACACCTCACTATCTACCAGCCAGCGGTATGTCCAGGGCGTGCCCGGCGCCAGCAGCCGCCAGTCCACAAACGCATACAGATCGCTGATCCCTGCGGAGAAATTCGTGGTCACCAGACCGGAGGGAGCGCCGCCGACCTGCTCGCTCGAAAACCGTACATTCTCGAAGATCCGGGCGAACACCCCTTCCTGCCCCCCCGCCAGCACCAGGTTGGATAAGGCGCTCAGGCGATCCCCGATATACAGCTCCAGGCGGTAGCGCCCCGGCACCAGGTTACCACTGATGCTCACCGTCTGCGCCCCGCTCGGGCCGATATTCCAGACGGCGGTATCACGGTTGATCTCCACATCCTCAAAGTACCAGACGGCAGACCACGGCGCACCCTCCGGAATATCACGGAAGATGAAGCGGGCCGATACCACATTGCCTTCACCCAGCACATAACCGCTGCCAATCACGTTGTTGTTTTGAAGCAGCCCGAAGACGATATCGGAAAACATGGGGGTTGGCTGAGGAGCGCCGCCGATGGTGATGCGCGCCGTCTGAACGGCACGGCCCTCAATGAACAGGGTGAACTCATAGACGCCGTTCTGCCATACCTGCCCGGAACTGCCGATATACCACAGCCCGTTTACCCGCCCGCTCCACAACGCGGGTGACTGGCTGAACACCGGGACGCTGTCCCCGTTGCGGGTGGTACGCAGCTCGTATACGAGACCGGGGCGCATGTTGCGATACTCGAAGAACAGATAAAGGCTGTTGGTCCCGGAAGGCATCGACTCGACAAACGTGGTGGGCTGCCCGGCCTCATTCACCGCGGGGGCAAAACGAATCGGGCCGAATGCCGGCTCATCGCGCACCAGTGCCAGAGATGCATCCACCTGCGCCGACGCCACATGCCCCTGATCCAGCACGCCAAGCTGCGCCGCGCGGATCAGGCCGCGCGCCAGATACGACGGCCGCAGCGCGTTGATAAAGCTGCCCATTGGCACGCACGCATCCAGGCTGTCAGCCCGGCCATCCCCATTCGTGTCCTGAATATGGCGGCAATCCAGCGCCTGCCCCGGATCACTGACCGGCGCGGTGGTGGGGATACCAATCAGGCGGCCATTCTGGTCATAGGCACCACCGCCGGCCATTGGGCCCAGGATTGTCGCGCTGGTCTTCAGCCAGGCACGTTCTTCGCCCTTCGGCTCCGCAATAAAGCCAATGACTGTTCCCCGTGAGAGCGTTACCGACTGGTTACCAATCCCCTCGTACCCAAAGACCGCGATGGTGTCATCGAGAGCCAGCGGCCGCGAATCGCCTACCTCCACAAACGGCAGGCGCAGCTCGCCAGGCACAATGCGCCGCCCGTCAAGCTGCCGGGAAATCCGCAGCACAGCCAGGTCCAGCCCCAGGTCATACACAACCAGGTCGGCGTAATAGCTCAGCACTGGCGGCTCATCCAGGCGCACAGGCAGCGAGATCGCGATCTCGTCCACCTGGCAGCGGGTGCTGTCCAGCACATTGTGGGCGTTCGTCAGAATCAGGCCATCGGCCGAAATCAGCGTGCCGGACCCCACGCACGATACCGCCCGGCCGTCCGGCACATCGTACACACTGGTGATGTACACCGTCGACCGCAGGATGTTGTTGAAATCAGCTCCGCCCTGGGCCGTTACCGGCCGGGCTGGCACCAGAACCAGCAGCAGGGCCGCTGCTGCCAGCAGCGCGCCCGCAGCCTGCAGATTCTCTGCAACGCGCGGCCTAGAACTCCAGCGATGCCAGAAATTGATCGAGACGCCAGACTTCATCGTCAAATCGATCTGCCTCCACACGAAAGGTTACGATAATGGCCTGCCCGCGCTTTATTGACACTACATCCACGCCGCGCACCACCACCGGAATCGGCTCCAGAAAAGGGTTGGCATCAGCAGCCACATACACGTATTCAAAACGTGTCGCGGCTTCGCCATCCGGCAGCGTAAAAGGCACTGCTCGCAGCGTGCGAAACGCGGCCAGGGTCTGGGCGCGCTGCAGGGTCAGGGTATCAAGCACGTTGCGCGCTTCCGCATCCTGCCCGATAGAAATCACGCTCACCTGCAGCGTGGTCAGGAAACGCCCTGCGGCAGGATCGCGCACCCGCAACACATAGTCACCCTGGGTATCAAGCAACCACTTCTCCGGGTAGCGGGCCAGAATACCGGCGGCCAGGTCGCGAAACGCTACTGTACTACTTAAGACCTGATCCTTCAAAACCAGCCCGGCCCCCACCCCGGCGAACAGCGTCACGATCGCCAGCAGCTGAGCCCAGCGATGGGCGCGCGTCATCAGAAGGGACTGCGGGGCCATCTCAGAAAGTGACATCGGTACGCTTCCTACTCCAATCCATCTCTGAATGGCACTTCTCCGGGTCCGCTCGCCAGTTGTTCGTCACGGGCATCCGCATTAGCCATCAGGAAGGCCACCGCGCCATACATGACCAGCGCAAAGACAACGGCGAATACCAGCCCGAACAGCGGGGAGTTCGCCACCGCGCCGACCCCAAAACCACGCACGACCATTCCCGCCCGGATCACGGCGTACAACCCGTGCAGCAATGCGCCACCTGCCAGGTGCAGCGCCAGGCTAATGGCCAGCGGGCGCTCGGTGCGTAACACAATCAACCCATTGGCAATGATCAGGCTGATCGCCTGCTGCATCAGCGTGACCGACAGGACATGAATTGCCGTGGCCGCTGGCTGGGCGCCACCCTCCAGCAGCACATAGCGTAGGTTCGCCACCACAGCCACGCCTAACCCGGCCGTCAGCCCGTAGGCCACCGCGTCAACCCGCCGCTGAAAGTGCTGCGGCCACACCAGAATCCGCAACACCAGCAGCTTGGAGAACTCGGTCACAAGCCCGACAGTCAGCGCAATCCCGCCCAGACGCGTCACCAGACTGGCATCCGCCAGCCAGATCGCCGGCTCAATCACCCGCTCGATAAACGGCAGCGTCACCGCATTGCTCAACAGCATGCTCAGGAACAGTACCCGCAGCAGATGCGGGCGTGGATGCTGCACGTTGTGCTCACCGCGCCAGGCCAGCATCAGCCACAGGCCCAGCGGCAAGAGCGCCAGCCCCACCCCCACCAGTGTCTGGCGGAGCGGGTCCAGGGCGAGATTGCGCGCCAGGAACAAGGCACCCAGGGCGACGGCGGCCAGAATACCCAGCTGGACAAATGCCGGCTGCCAGACCGGGTGGTAAGGCTCCAGGACACGATCTTCATCGTCCGGCGGAAGCAGCCGCGGATCAAATCTCGTCATAATACCTGCCTTCCAGGTGCAATCCTCGCAATTCTACCCTGTCTGCGCCTCAGCGCGCACCTACCCAGTCCTCGGGGCGTGCGGTATACTCGCGCACGATCATAATCGGCCTATTCCAGATCAAGGCTCTACCTGAATGAATCGCTGCCTATCGCTTCTGTTTGTAGTTGCACTCATCCTGATCGCTGGCTGCACGACTGCGCCCACCGAAGAACTGCCCGATCCCACGATCGTCTACGGGCTAAGCCTGATGCCCAGCGGCTTTGACCCGCATCTGAACGCTTCAGCGGAGCTCGGCATTCCTTTGCGCTCGGTCTATGACACGCTCGTATACCGCGATCCTGTGACCGGAGATTTTGTGCCGGGGCTGGCCGAAAGCTGGGAGGTGGCAGAAAACGGGCTGTCCGTCACGTTTGCGCTGCGGCAAGACGTTATCTTTCACGATGGAACCCCCTTTAACGCCGAAGCCGTCGGTATCAATCTGGACCGGATCATGAACCCCGATAATGGCTCCCAGAAGGCACGCTTTATGCTGGGGCCATACTCCGGATACGACCTGCTCGATCCAACTACCATCCGGCTTAATTTCAGTGAACCTTATGCGCCGCTGCTGGACTCCCTCAGCCAGGTCTACCTGGGGATTGCCAGCCCCGCACAGCTGGCGGCGTATGACAGCGCCACGTACCAGTTTCACCAGGTGGGGACCGGCCCGTTTCGCATGGTGGAATATATCCCCGGCGACCGGCTGGTGCTCACCCGCAACGAAAACTACGCCTGGGGGCCAGCCTTCTACACCCAGGCTGACAACCCGGTGATGACGATTATCTTCAGGTTCTTTGAGGACCCGCCTACCCGGGCGCTGGCCCTGGAAAGCGGCGAGGCGCAGATCATCGGCGAGATTCAGCCCATCGACGCCCAGCTTCTGGAGGGCAACCCGGAGCTGCAGCTTGTCCCGGTGAGAATCCCCGGCCAGCCGCTGCAATTCATCATGAACACGCAGCGGTTCCCCACGGACAGCCGCGCCGTGCGCCAGGCGCTGATCTTTGGGACCAACCGGGTCGCTATCACAGATACGATCTTCCAGCGCTACTCACCGGTAGCATTCGGCCCGCTGTCCGCCGTGACTGACTTCTATTATGAGCAGGTCACCAGCGCCTATCCTTATGATGTCACCCAGGCGCAGAACCTGCTGAACGCGGCCGGATTCTCCGAAATCAACGCGGATGGAATCCGCTTTGTGCCTACCTCGGCTGGCCTTCAGCCATCCGGAACGCCAGCCGAGGGCGGCCTGACCCTGAGCGGTGTTCCCCTCAGGCTGACGATGGTGGTACCCCCGTGGAATCTCACTCCGCAGGTTGCCCAGCTGCTGCAGTCCCAGTGGCGCGAGATCGGGATTGATCTGGAGATCAAACAGGTTGCCGGTTTTGGCCAGCTGCAGGAAGCCGCGGACGAAGAGGACTACAACCTGATTAGTCTGAGCTTCTTCGGGCGCGATCCCAGCCTGATCAATCAGTTCTACCAGTCGAATGGCTCCCTGAGCTGGACCGGGTATTCCGACGTTGAGATGGATACCTACCTGCGTGAAGGACTGCGCGAGATCGATCCTCCTGCTCGAAACGGCCTGTATGCCGCTGCCCAGACCCGCATCCTGGAACAGGCGCTGGTGCTGCCTATCAGCGACTACGTTAACCTGAATGGCGCGGCGGCCCAGCTCACCGGGATTGCATTTGACGCCCAGGGCTGGTATCCCCTGCTTCACAATTTCGGCTGGGCCGCAGGCAGCGGGAATTAGCCCATGCGCCGGGTTGTGCGCGCGCGCCTGCTCACCACGGTTCTGACGCTGTGGGCCACCGTGACGCTGGCTTTCTTCGCCCTTCACATCGTGCCTGGAGACGCCATCACCAGCCAGCTGCTGGCGGGCGGAGCATCACAGGCTGAAATCACCGCCAGGCGCGCCGCGCTGGGGCTGGACCGCCCGATCCTGGAGCAGTATAGCGTCTACATGCTGGGGCTGGTGCGCGGAGACCTGGGCATCTCCCTGATCAGCCAGCAGCCGGTCAGCCGCCTGATTGCCGGCCAGTTCGGCCCCACCGTGGCGCTTGCCTCGGCCGCGCTCGGTCTGGCTGTTATCCTGGGCCTCTCCCTGGGCATGCTTGAAGCGCTCTACTTCCCCCACTGGCCGGGCAGGTTCGCGCATGTAACCAACCTGCTCGCCCTGTCGACCCCCGTTTACTGGACTGGCACGCTTGCGATCTTCGTGTTCAGCACCCGGCTGAATCTGTTGCCCGCCACCGGGTCAAGCTCGCTCACTCACCTGATCCTGCCCGCTGGCGTGCTGGGGTTCCATGTGGCGGGTAGCATCGCCCGCGTCACACGCACCAGCCTGCGCGCCACACTTGAGGCCGACTTCATTCGCACCGCCTTCGCCAAAGGGCTGCGCGCCCGCTACATCTTTCTCGTCCACGCGCTGCGGGAAGGTTTCCCGCCGATCCTTTCGATGATCGCGCTGCAAACCGGTTTTCTGCTGGGGGGGACGGTGATCACGGAAATGCTCTTTGTGCGGCAGGGTGTGGGCCAGCTGCTGCACCATGCCGTCCTGGACCAGGATTACCCGGTCGTGCTGGGGGTAGTTGTCCTGGCCGCGGTGGTATACAGCCTGACCAGCGCCGCCGCCGATGTGCTCCACAGCCTGCTGGATCCACGAATTCGCCCGGCGCAGGAGGGTTAGCCGTGCGCTCGCCTCTCAGCGATCTGCTCCCCCCCCTCCCCTCGCGCCGGCAGGGCTTCCTGCTGCCCGCTGCGGTGCTGGCAGCGATCGGGCTGGTGCTGCTGCTGGCTCCGCTGCTCAGCCCTGCCGATCCACGCCACGCCTTTCCCGCGGAAGCGCTCCAGCCCCCATCCAGTGTCCATCCGCTGGGAACCGATCAGCTTGGCCGGGATGTGCTCAGCCGCACGCTGTGGGGAGGGCGTAATACACTGGGTGTCGCGGCGGTCGCTACTGCAATCGCCATCCTGCCCGGGCTGGGGATTGGACTGCTGGCGGGCTATACCGGCGGCTGGGTGGATCGCCTGCTGATGGGCCTGATGGATGTGCTGCTGGCCTTTCCTAACCTGCTCCTGGCGCTCAGCATCATCGCGCTGACCGGCACCGGCAACATCCAGATCGCGGTCGCCGTCGGCCTGGCCGGGCTACCCGCCTATGCCCGGATGACGCGCACGGCCGTCCAGGATGTTCGCCAGGCGCTCTTCGTGGAAGCGGCCTGGTCACTGGGCGCCAGCCATCAGCGGGTGCTTCGGGCTCACATCCTGCCCAATATCCTTGATGCGCTGTTGAGTTTTGCGGGGATATCGCTCAGCTGGGCCATCCTGAACGGCTCCGCCCTGGCGTTTCTCGGCTTTGGCGGCGACCCGGCCAGGCCAGACTGGGGCGCCATGCTGAACGAGGGCCGGGCGGCCTTTCGTGTCGCGCCCTGGATCGGTTTCCCGCCGGGCATCGCGATCATGGTCACCATTTTCGCCATCAACCGCCTGGCAGACGCCTGGCAGGACTCGGTGATGCGCTAACGCCCGCTCATCCGGCGAGAATCACGGTTCCTGGCGCGTTATCCGGGTTCAGCAGCGCCTCCTGCACCACTGAGGGATTCGTGCCGGAGAGGATGTGAATCCGCAGCCCGGGGATAGCTTGCGCCAGCGCCACCATATCGCGCACCTTGCTGGCCATGCCCCCGGTGACATCCGTGCCGTGGGAGCCACCCAGCACCTGCTCCAGTCCCGACAGCGCGTCCGGCGTGATCACGGGGATCACCACCCCCTCCGCATTCAGCACGCCGCGCACTTCACCAAACAGAAAAATGTGCTGCGGGACCAGAATCGGGGCCAGGTAGAAGAACACTGTCTCGGTGCTGATGATCGTGCCCCCCCGGGCGGTATCCAGCGCCACATCGCCATACACCAGCGGGACAATCGCCCGATCCAGCGCAGCCTGCACAGGACGCGAGTCCATGTAGCGCAGCAGGCCGCCTTCGCAGTCTGCCGAAGCGGAAGGCTGGATGCTCCAGGCGGGGATGCCCGCCGCACCCAGCGCCCCGGCCACCAGCCGGTTCAGCGCCGCCGCGGAGCGCGCTACCGCCGTGAATCCTGCCCATTCTTCAGGCGTCTGGACGCCCTGCATGGTCCCGTACCGGCTGGCCGTCACATGACCGAACGACCCGCTGCCATGCCCCAGCACCAGACGCAACGAGGGATCGGCCCGGCGCGCCTCCGCGATCGCCCCCGCTATCGCCATCATGCGCTCCGCCCGAAAAACGGCTTCCTGGGTCTTATCCGTGATCAGGGAGCCGCCAATCTTCACAAAGGCCAGCATGCCGCAAACCTCCTCAGCCCACCACCGTCCTTATCACCCTGGCCGCGCCCGCCGCCGCCAGGGCGTCACTCACCGCGCTGCTCATCTCCGGGGTGACAAACGCGATCATGTTCCCCCCGCGCCCGCCGCCAGAGAGCTTGGCGCCATACGCCCCGGCGTCCATTGCCGCCTCCACCAGCCGCTCCAGCTCTGGCGAAGACACGGTGAGCGCGCGCAGCAGCGCGTGATTCTGCAGCGCCAGCGCGCCCAACTGCCGCACATCCCCGGCGCCAATGGCAGCGCGCGCCTGCTGGACAATCGCGCCGATCTCCCTGATCAGCGCGTCTGTCTGCTCAGGCTGGCGCTCACGCAGCGCCCGCACATCACCGACGGCCAGGTGTGTCGGGCTGGCTACGCCGGTATCACCCACGACCATGTGAATCGGCTGACCGAAGGCAAACGTCTCAATCGGCTGATTCCGTATGAAGTAGACTGGCTGCTCATACACCACCACCGTGTTGTCTATCCCGCTGGGCGTGCCATGATGCAGCTTTTCGATCTCATACACCAGCGTGTTCAGCGTCTCAGCAGACAGGGGCATTCCGAGCGCCAGGCTCACAGCACGCAGCACGGCCGCGGTGGCCGCCGCCCCGCTGCCCAGCCCGCTGGCGATCGGGATCGTGCTGCTCAACGTGATTTGCAGGGGCGGTATTGGCTGGCCGAAATAGTCGAGCAGTCTGCGCACCGCGATCACCAGCGCATGCTCGTTGGGGTCGGGCGTTTTGCGCAGCACCAGCGTGCGCGCCAGGTTCGCAGCCACAAGCACCACGCTGCCCGGCACGCTGCCAGGGGTCACCACCGCGCTGGCCCGCACGTCCCGCAGCGGGACGGCGATGGCGGGCTGGCCGTAAACGACCGCATGCTCGCCAAAGAGGATGATTTTGCCGGGGGCCGTTGCGCGCGCGCCTTGCATCAGGCCCCCAGGTAGAGCACGCCCACGATCACTACACCCCACAGGGCAATCGCGATCATCAGGGGGATGTCTTCCAGCAGGGCTTCATCGGGTGCGCCGCCCTTACCCTGAACATGCAACAGGTAGAGATAACGCATGATAGCATACACCGCGAAGGGAATCGTGACGATCATGCCGTACTTGTCGGGCCGTGATTCAAAGGTATACAGGGCGTAAGAGAGCAGCGTGCCGGTCGTCACCATACGCAGCATATCATCCAGAAGCGCCAGGTTGTAGTTCACGTAGGCTGGCCGGTAATCGGCCGCCTTGTCGCCAAGCATGATCAGCTCCTGCCGGCGTTTGCCCACCGCCAGGAACAGCGCCGCAAAGCCCGTTACCACGTACAGCCAGGGCGAGAAGCGCGACACTTCGATGACCACCACGCCCGCCACCACGCGCAGCAGAAAACCCACCGCGATCAGCAGCACATCCAGAATGACGATGTTCTTCAGCCAAAAGGAGTAGGCGATTTGCAGCACCAGGTAGGCCAGAAGGGTGACGGCCAGCGGCGGGCTGAACCACGCCGCAATGCCCAGCGCGACCAGCGGCAGCAGGATGGCCGCGCCTATCCCCACCGGGACAGGCAGCGCCCCGGAAGCCAGCGGACGCAGACGCTTGCGGGGATGCTGGCGATCCTTTTCGATGTCGGCCAGGTCATTGATGATATACACCGAGCCGGCGATCACGCAGAACAGCACAAACGCCAGCACCACGCGCCAGACCGAATCCAGGATCAGGAGCTGGGCATCGAAGACCAGCCCGATGAACACCATGCCGTTTTTGACCCATTGTTTGGGGCGCATCGTGCGCAGCAGCGCGCGCGGTATCCCGGCCAGACGTGGTGCCTGCACCTGGGCATCACTGAATTCGCTCATCAATAACCCTGCCGTACCACTCGGTTGGACAGAACATCCTTCATGCCTCTGCGCCGGTCAGTTTTCCGGCCCTATGGCCGCGGCTGCCCCCAGGTGAGCTGCTCGCGCACCTGTAAATCGGTATTACGAATCTTCATCGCCAGGTCCGCCGCCAGATTGCGCATCAGGCGGTAGCCAAGCTGAGGATAGGTGTCACACAGCAGCATCAGCTTGTCACGCGGGATGATCACCAGGAGGGTATCATGCTGGGCGCAGCGCGCAGAGGCCGAACGCAGCCCTTCATCCACCAGCGCCACCTCCCCGAATGACTGCCCGCGCCGGAGCGTCGCGATGGTCTGCGGCCCGGCCAGCGCCCCGCCGCCGATCAGATCAGGGTTCACCTGGATCTCCACCTCACCATTGGCGATGATATAAAGCTCATCGCTGCGCGAGTTCTCCTCAAAGATCACATCCCCGGTCTGAAACACCTTTTCCTGACAAATGGAAGCCACCAGATCAAGCTGGGTGTCGGTCATCTCGTAAAAGATATCAGCCTGGCGCAGCACGGTTATAGAAGACATCAGCACTCCGGCGATGGTCACAGCAAGAACTATATTCAGGCGATTGTAGCATGTTCGCGAATCCAACAGCAAACTTAGCTCTTGCGTTCAGCGGACGAGTGGGTTAGAAATTGGCAGGGTCACAACGCACATGATCGGCTATCGCAGCTATGCCTACCTCTCGACAGTCTACCGGCCAGTACGGCGAAACCCTTGCCGCCCGGCACCTTCAGCAGCAGGGCTACACCATTCACGGCCGCAATTGGCGTTGCCAGGGCGGAGAGCTGGATATCATCGCCCATGACGGCACCGAGTGGGTGTTTGTTGAAGTGCGCACCCGCCGCGCGCCAACCACCAATCCCGCCCTGGAGAGCATCACCCCGGCCAAGCAAGCGCACCTGCTGACCGCGATTCAGGCGTACCGCGCCGCCCATGAACTGGAAGAACAGCCCTGGCGGCTTGACCTGGTGGTCATCGCCCTGCTGAGCCGCCCGCCCCACATCGAGGTCATTCACGATGTCGCCGGCTGGTAATGCGGCAGGCCCTCTGCTGGTGCTGATCGGGCCGACCGCCGTTGGCAAAACGGCGCTCGCGCTGCTGTTGGCGGAAACGCTCGCCGGTGAGATCGTCAGCGCCGACAGCCGCCTGGTCTACCAGGGCATGAACATCGGCGTGGCGAAGCCCACCGCGGAGGAGCAGGCCCGCATTCCGCACCATCTGATCGATCTGGTGGAACCGTCTCAAACCCTCTCGCTGGCCCGTTTTCAGCAGGCCGCCTATGCCGTCATCGACTCGATCCTGGCCCGGGGTAAGCTGCCCATCCTGGCGGGCGGCACCGGGCAATACGTGAGCGCCGTGATCGAAGGCTGGGGCATCCCGGAAGTGGCGCCGAACGCAGGCCTGCGGGCCGAGCTTGAAGCGCAAGCGGCGGCGTTGGGCGCGCAGGCCCTCTGGGATCGGCTGGCGCAGCACGACCCACCCGCCGCCGCAAAAATCCACCCGAACAACGTGCGGCGGGTCATCCGCGCGCTGGAGGTCTTTCTGGAAACCGGGCGGCCGATCAGCGCTCTTCAGGAGAAATACCCCCCACCCTATCGCATCCTGCAAATCGGCCTGACCCGCCCGCGCGAAGACCTGCACGCCCGAATTGATGCGCGCATCGAGACAATGCTGGCAGATGGCCTGGTAGCCGAGGTACAGGCCCTGCTGGATGCTGGATACGACCGGCGCTGCCCGGCCATGAGTGGGCTGGGGTATCGCCAGATCATCGCGTATCTGGAAGGGGAATGCCCGCTCGAGGAGGCGCTGGAACAGCTGCGCCAGGGAACGCGCGACTTCGCCCGCCGCCAGGCCGTCTGGTTCCAGAAATACAATCGGGCTGCGCGCTGGTTTGACATGACAGAAATCGAACCTGAGACTATAGTAGAGTACGTGCGCGGATGGCTGGGAAACGAATCTCATGCGGCGAATTAGAGAGCGCTTTGACGGAACAAGCAACGTACGAATAGCCATCGTGCTGTTCTTTGCGATTCTGCTGCTGATGATCCTGATGCCGCAGGTGGCCCCCACCAGCCGGTTTGGGATCGCCTGCAGCGCCCTGGCGAACCCCATCCCCGGCGGCAACAACGGCTCCCTGCTGGCCCGGCGGTCAGAGGGCACGCTGCGGCTGAGTATCGATTTGCAGCGCCGCAATATCTCGACCGCCGATCCGCTGACCGTCAATGTGACGTTTGACAACACCGGGGTTGGCGCCATCACGCTCTTCTTTATCCCCGGTGAAACCCTGCTGCGCAACGATGGCACACCCGGCCTGAGCCTTGAGATCACGCGCCTGCCAGACCGCACCGCTTTCAGCGAGCCGGCCACGATCCGCCCCTCCAACCCCCAGCGCCAGACCTTCCCGGTGGAAACACTGCACGTGCTGGCCCCCAAGCAGCGCTGCACGGAGCAGATCACGTTCACCCAGACGCGCCTGAGCAACCTCAATCTCGCGCCGGGCAACTACGCCATCCGCGCAATCTACCGCAACACGACTGCCGGCGCGCTGAACGTCCCGCCGGGGGCAACGGCGACGCCCATCTTCCAGACGCAGGGCGTCTATACTGCCGCGGAGCTGTCCTCCAACATTGTTGAGTTCACCATCGGGCTGGTTGATCAGAGCGGCCAGTAACCGGTAACTGGCTGCTTCGCCTGTCCGCTGCCATGAAAGGGTCGTCCACATGCTACCACGCCATGCCACAGCCGTTGCATCACCCAACATCGCCCTGATCAAGTACTGGGGCAACACGGATGACGCGCTGCGGCTGCCGGTCTCGCCCTCCATCTCGTTCAATCTGGCGGAGCTGCAGACCCGAACCAGTGTCACGTGGGATTCATCCCTCACCGCGGATCACGTCGTCATCAACGGCCACCCGGTAACTGGGCCCGCCCTGGAGCGGGTGGCCCACCACCTCGATCACATCCGCGCGCTGGCCGAACATGCCGGGTTTGCGCGGGTAGACTCGGCCAACAATTTCCCCACCGGCACCGGGATCGCCTCGTCTGCGTCAGCCTTCGCCGCGCTCTCACTGGCCGCCACCTCCGCGCTGGAAATGACGCTCCCCGAGCGCGAGCTCAGCGCGCTGGCCCGGCTTGGCTCCGGCTCGGCCTCCCGCTCCATTCCCGATGGCTTTGTGGCCTGGTACACGGGGGAAGATCATGCCAGCTCCTTCGCGGAGAGCTTCGCCCCCACCACCCACTGGAGCCTTGTCGATCTCATCGCCGTGGTAAGCCAGGAGCACAAATCCACCGGATCCACCGCCGGACACCGGATCGCCCCCACCAGCCCGCTGCAGGCCGCCCGGATCGCCACCGCGCAGGAACGCTTCGAGTGCTGCCGGGATGCCGTGCTGGGGCGTGACTTCGCGGCGCTGGCCGAAGTCGTGGAGCTGGATAATAACGTCATGCACGGTGTGATGATGACCAGTACCCCACCGCTGCTGTACTGGGAGCCACTCACGCTGAATCTGATCAAGCTGGTGCGCCAGTGGCGCGAAGAGGACGGGCTGGCGGTGTGCTACACCATCGATGCCGGGCCAAACGTCCATTGCATCTGCACGGCCCAGGCAGCCGCTGAGGTCGAGAACCGTCTGCGGGCGCTGCCCGGCATCCTGGACCTGCGCCGCGCCACGCCAGGCGCCGGCGCACACCTGGTTTCGACGCCGACAGACCCGGCTTAACACTACGTTAGAATCGTATCAGGCGTCGCTCCCTTGCCTTGATACCCGGTTGTGGCAGGGTTATAATGCAACCAGGTACGAGAGTCGCGCCCGGCGACCCGCGCTATACGGCTCACAATCAGGGGGCGTTGCCTACGCCCCCTGATGGATCACCGCAGTCTTTGCGACCTGAAACAGTCGATAAGGTATTCTGATGAACGAGTTTCTGTTGTCCGTAGCATCCTTTGTCATCATGCTGGTCCCCACCATCCTGCTGCATGAGCTGGGGCATTTCATCGCTGGCAAGCTGGTCGGGATCACGATCCTCGAGTTCGGCCTGGGGTTTCCGCCGCGGCTGGTGAAGCTCTTTGAGCATCGCGGCACCGAATACACGCTCAACATGCTGCCGCTGGGCGGGTTCGTCCGACCGCTGGGCGAAGACTTTGTCCGGCCTGTTGGTGAGGAGGAAGCTACCGGGGACTGGGCTGAAGCCCGGCGGCGCGGGATCGCGTCTCCCAAAAGCGTGAACCAGGCTGGCCCCTGGCAGCGCATCTTCTTTATGGCCGCCGGCGCGGGCATGAACTTCCTGACCGCCGTGATTGTTTTCGTTGTCATGGCGCTCATTGGGCTGCCTGTCGTGCGGGGTGCCACGGTCGCCATCCAGAGCATTGAGCCCAATTCAATTGCAGCTGACGCCGGACTGCAAACCGGCGACGTGATCGTGCGGGTTGATGGCGATTATGTTGACTCCAGCGCCGCGCTGACCCAGTACCTGCAGATGCGTGAGGGGCGCGAAGTCACGCTCTCCATGGAACGCGGCGAGGAGGCATTCGACGCCACTGTGCTGGTGGACGATATGGCCAGCGCCGCCCCGTCAGAAAACGTGATTGTGCTGGCCGTTGTGGTGGATTCCCCCGCCGGTGATGCCGGGCTGGAGCCGGGTGACATCATCCTGGCAGGGGATGGCGAGCGTTTTACTTCCCTGACGGCGCTGCAAGAGTTCACGAATGCCCGGCAGGGCCAGGAGATCGCCCTGCTGGTAGAGCGTGGCGGGGAGCAGTTTACGATCAACCTTACGCCGCGTACCGACCCCCCACCAAACCAGGGCCCCATTGGCATTTCAATCGGCACGCTGCAAACCAGCGCCGCGCTGGGTGTCACACTGGCCGATTATGATGCCATTATCGATTACGAGCCCGTGCCGTTTGGGGAAGCCGTTGGCTACGGTCTCAACCGCACCGCTGAAACCCTGAGCCTGATTGTCCAGGCCCCGGTTGAGATCATCCGTGGCAACATCTCGGCGGAACAGGCCCGCCCCATCAGCATCGTGGGCATCAGCCAGATCGGCGGTCAGCGGCTTGAGGAAAGCGTGCAGTTCCAGAGTGCGCTGCCCATTCTCGATTTCGCCGCGATCATCAGCCTGGCGCTGGGGCTGACTAACCTGCTGCCTATCCCGGGCCTGGATGGGGGTCGCATCGTGTTTGTGGTGATCGAGCTGCTGCGTGGCAAACCGATTTCACCCGAACGTGAAGGCATGGTTCACATGATTGGGCTGCTTCTGCTGCTGGGTACGATGAGCATCTTCATCATCAACGACATCATCAATCCCGTCACGCTGAGCCTGCCCTGAGTCAATACGAGGTCACAACGAAGGGAACTATGAGCAAGGCAAAACCATTCGAGGACGTTCTGTCAGCGTTAACCGATCCGGAGGAACCGTTTGACGCCGCCACTGTTTATGGGCTGAGTGGGCTGACCGGCCCGCAGCTGACAACGCTGGGCAACATGTGGCTGACAATCGCGCCGGAACGCCGTGGTAGGCTGCTTCAGCACCTGAACAGCGTGAGCGAAGCCAACTTTGAGCTCGACTTCCGCGGCATCAATCACCTGGCGCTGTCTGACCCCGAAAGCCACGTGCGGCGCTTTGCGATTGAAGGCCTGTGGGAAGATGAGAGTCAGGAATACCTGTACAAGCTCGTGGACATCATGCGCCACGAAACCAGCCCGGACGTGCGCGCTGCCGCGCTGACGGAGCTGGGGCGCTTCATCCTGCTGGGTGAGTATGAGAACATCACGCGGGCAGATGCACGCCTGGCACAGGAAACCGTCCTGCAGGTGCTGCATTCCAACGAGGACAATGACGTGCGTCGCCGCGCGCTGGAAGCGATCGCGAATTGCAGCCATCCTGGCATCAACGACATGATCCGCGAATTCTACACCCAGGATGATCTCAGCATGCGCATGAGCGCGCTGTTCGCCATGGGGCGCACCTGTGACACGACCTGGACTGAGGAAATCCTGGAGGAACTGGAAAGCCCTGTTCCCGAACTCCAGTTTGAGGCCGCCCGTGCCGCCGGCCACATCCAGATCGAGGAAGCGATCCCCTATCTGCGCCGGATTCTGGAAGAGACCGAAGACACCGAGGTGCTGGAGATCGTGATCTGGTCGCTGGGTGAAATCGGCGGGGAGGGCGCGCGCAAGATCCTCAACCGTGTGATCGAGCGGGCGGAAGCGGAAGGCGACGACGAAATCCTGGAAGCGGCTGAAGATGCGCTGGACGCAGCCAGCCTGCCGGGTGACCTGCTGCTGTTCGATTTTGAACCCTGATACCGCAACGGCCCCCAGAAAATGCTCATGGAGAGTCTTGACATCCTGCCATCCCATTGTATACTAAGGAATACTGTGGCAAACGGGTACAAAAGGCAATCAGACTGGCAGGAAAAATCGGCGCTAGAACCAATGTTCTTGCGCTCTTTTGCCTTGTTCACTGGCCCAAGCACCCCGGACAAAGTATTCCGCAACCCAAAACACGCGACTTTATCGGCACGCTACTCACTTCGAATCTGATTTGAGCGCAGAGGAGGAACGCCTTGGAGGCGAAAGACTTTCGCGCGCTGCGCATTAGCCTGGCTTCACCGGAACACATTTTATCGTGGTCATATGGCGAAGTAACCAAACCAGAGACTATCAACTATCGCCGCCTGCGCCCTGAAAAAGATGGCCTCTTCTGCGAGGCGATTTTCGGGCCGACCAAAGACTGGCAGTGTTACTGCGGCAAGTACAAGAATATCCGCTACAAGGGGATCATCTGCGACAAATGTGGTGTCGAGGTGACCCGTTCTTCCGTGCGGCGTGAACGCATGGGGCACATCATGCTGGCCGCGCCCGTCGCCCATGTCTGGTATACCCGCCGGGTTCCCAGCTATCTTGGCCTGCTGCTCGATATCAGCCGCCGCAACCTGGACCGTGTGCTCTACTTCGCTCAGTATGTTATCACCCATGTGGATGAAGACGCCCGCCAGAAGGCCCTCAAGCGCATTGATGAGGAACTGGCGCGGCAGGAAGCCCAGATGGGCGACAAACTCGAGGGCGAGCTGGGCGAGCTGCGCGAGCAGCGTGATGCTGACCTGGGCGTGCTGCAGGAGCAGATCGACGGGATTAACGAAAAATTCAACAACGAATTCGCGAGTCTGTCTGATTCCGTGATCCGTGAGGCGCAGCAGCTTCAGGAGCGGATCGAAGCTCTGCTCGGCGAAACCGCCTCGGCCGATGTCAAATTCACCTCGGCCGACATGGTCATCGCCAAGAAGGGTACCGCCATCACCAATGACCACATCTCCGACGTTCAGGCCGCGGTCAATGCCCGCCTGAACGAGCTGCAGACGGATGTGGAAGAACGGCGGCAAGCCGAGATCGCCGCCGCTGAGAAGGACATCAACCACCTCAGCAACGAAGCGGCGCGCGATATTGAAGAACACCAGAGCGAGAAGCTCCACCACATCAACCAGGTGCGCGCCGCGGCCCAGGAAAGCCGCAACGAGTTGATGGCCCTTCAGCCACTCCAGTTCATCGGGGAGCCGAAGTACCGTGAGCTGCGCGTCAAATACGGCCAGGTATTCAAGGCCGACATGGGAGCGGAAGCCTTCTACGAGATCCTGAAGAACATGGACCTCGATAAGCTCTCCAAAGAGCTGTGGATCGAAGTCCGCACCACCCGTTCCAAGCAGCGCAAGAAGAAAGCCACCAAGCGGCTGCGCGTGGTGGAAAGCCTGCGCCAGAGCGACAACCGTCCGGAGTGGATGATCCTGAGCGTGCTGCCCGTGATCCCCCCCGATCTGCGCCCGATGGTACAGCTGGATGGCGGGCGTTTCGCCACCAGCGACCTCAACGATCTCTATCGCCGCGTGATCAACCGCAACAACCGCCTCAAGCGGCTGCTGGAGCTTGGCGCGCCGGATGTGATCGTGCGCAACGAGAAGCGCATGCTGCAGGAAGCGGTAGACAGCCTGATCGACAACAGCCAGCGCGGCAAGGCGCTCAGTCGCCGCGGTCGTCGCGAGCTGAAGAGCCTCAGCGACATGCTGAAGGGCAAGAAGGGCCGTTTCCGCCGCAACCTGCTGGGCAAGCGTGTGGACTACTCCGGCCGTTCTGTGATCGTGATCGGGCCGAAGCTCAAGCTGCACCAGTGCGGCCTGCCCAAGACGATGGCGCTGGAGCTGTTCCGCCCGTTTGTGATCAGCAAGCTGGTCCAGTACAACTACGCCAGCAATGTAAAGGGCGCCAAGCGCATCATTGAAACCGAGAAGCCGGAAGTCTGGGAAGTCCTTGAAGAAGTCATCAAGGAACGCCCGGTGCTGCTCAACCGCGCCCCCACCCTGCACCGCCTGGGTATTCAGGCTTTCGAGCCGATCCTGGTGGAGGGCAAGGCGATCCAGATTCACCCGCTCGTCTGCGCCGCCTTCAACGCGGACTTTGACGGCGACCAGATGGCCGTGCACGTACCGCTGAGCGACAAGGCTGTGGAAGAAGCGCGCAGCCTGATGCTGAGCACCAAGAACCTGCTCAAGCCCGCCGACGGCGCGCCCATCGTTGGCCCGTCGAAGGACATGGTGCTGGGCAACTACTACCTGACCATGGATCCCAACGCCGACATCATCGCCGTCAAAAAGCGGGCCGATGAGTTCCGGCACTGGACGTCACTGGAAGGCTTCCGGATCGGTGTCGTCAAGGATACCACCGGCGCGCGTGTGGCCGAGCAGAAGAGCCTGAGTCGTAACAACGAAATCGTGCTGTTCACCAGCAACCTGAATGAAGACGGCAAGCCGATCAAGGGGGAAACCGGCCTTGACCTGGCGATTGAAGCCACCATCAAGGGCGAAGTGGACTGCCTGCTCTACAATGGTTACCAGTTCCAGCAGATGCTGAAAGCCAACCCGGATTGGCCGCTTGAAATCACCAACCTGAACGATCGCCGTCTGGTTGTGGACATGGATGAGGTCGAATACCTCTACGGGCTGGGGATGGTCAACCTGCACACCCCCATCCTGCTGGGCAACTACTACGATCATCAGGCGCCGCCCCCGGAACCGGAGATCACGACCATCGGGCGCGCGGTTTTCAACCGCATCCTGCCGGATGCGCTGCGCTTTACGCAGGAAACGATGGACAAGAAGGCGCTGCAGAACCTTGTAACCCGGAGTTACCAGGTTGTCGGCGCGGACGAAACGACCGAAGTTGTGGACGCCATCAAGAACCTCGGCTTCCACTATGCCACGGTCTCCGGCACGACCATCGCCGTCTCAGACCTGACTGTCCCTGAGGAACGCGACGAGATCCTGGCGCGGGCCAGCGCGGTGGTTGACGAAGCCGAGCGCAGTTTCCGCCGCGGGCTGCTGACCGAGGAAGAACGCTACCAGATCACGATTGACAGCTGGACAAAGGCCAAGAGTGACCTGAGCGACATCATCAAGGATCAGCTCGATCCCTTCGGCCCCATCGCCATCATGGCGCTCTCCGGCTCCACCAAAGGTGGTTTCGGCCCGATCACGCAGCTGGCCGGTATGCGCGGCCTGATGGCCGACCCGTCCGGGCGTATCATCGACCTGCCGATCCAGAGCCACTTCCGCAAGGGCCTGGACGCGCTGGAGTATTTCATCTCCTCGCACGGCGCGCGTAAGGGTCTGGCCGACACCGCCCTCCGCACCGCTGACGCAGGTTACCTGACCCGCCGCCTGGTGGACGTGGCGCAGGATATGATCATCAACGCCGAGGATTGCGAGACCGAAGCGGGCATCTGGATCCGGCGTGCCGACGACGTGGCAGGCCAGCGCCTGGACGAACGGGTAGTCGGACGTTTCGCGGCTGGCTCGATCATCAATCCGCAGACCGGTGAGGTCATTGTCGGGCGCGATGAGCTGATCGACGAAGAAGCCGGCATCAAGATCGTCGAAACCGGCGTCTCGGAAGTTTACGTTCGCAGCCCCATGACCTGCCAGCTGCTGCACGGAGTGTGCGCCAAGTGCTACGGACGTGACCTGGGTCGTGGTGAAATCGTTGCCATCGGGTCGGCGGTCGGTATCGTTGCCGCCCAGTCCATCGGTGAACCGGGCACGCAGCTGACCCTGCGTACCTTCCATACCGGCGGCACGGCCCAGGCATCCGGTGACATCACGAGCGGCCTGCCCCGCGTGGAAGAGCTGTTTGAAGCGCGCAAGAAGCCGAAAGGCGAGGCCGTCATGACCGATATCGCTGGCGTTGTGCGTCTCTCCAAGACGCCCGACGGCGTGCGTATCGCCACCGTGATCGACAGTGAAGTATTCAACGAAGAACACGACCTCCCCGCCGGGTATGAACTGCTGGTGGAAGATGAGCAGCAGGTCCGCGAGGGCCAGGAGCTCGCCCAGGAAATCAACGGAGACGGTGTAGTCACGGCCAGCATGACCGGGCAGGTCCACCTTGAGGATGACAAGATCTTCATCCGCTATGAACGGCGCGAAGAGCAGGAATATGAAATCCCGTCCAGCGCGCGCCTGATGCCCGAAATCTACGACGGCGCAACCGTCACCGCCGGTCAGCAGCTGACCGAGGGGGCCAAGAACCCGCACCGCATCCTGCGCATCCTGGGCGCGGAAGCAGCCCAGCTGTACCTGCTGACTGAAGTTCAGAAGGTGTATCGCAGCCAGGGCGTGCCGATCAATGACAAGCACTTCGAGGTCATCATCAGCAAGATGCTCTCGAGGGCCCAGATCACCCGCAGCGGCGACACCCATCTGCTGCCCGGCGAGCTGGTTGAAAAGCGCGAGCTGATGCGTATCAATGCAAGAGTGGTGGCTGACGGCGGGGCGCCAGCGACAGGGGCGCCAGTCCTGCTCGGCGTAACCAAGGCCGCCCTGAGCACCGACAGCTTCCTCAGCGCCTCCAGCTTCCAGCACACGATCAAGGTGCTGGCCGGGGCCGCCATCGAAGGCAAGGAAGATCCGCTGCACGGCCTGAAGGAAAACGTGATCATCGGCAAGCTGATCCCGGCCGGTACTGGCTACCACCTGTACGAGAACCGGGCCGGTGAATCCGTTTCGAAGCTGATGCAGGATGGCAGTCTCGTCAGCGACTATGACGATACTGACGATGACGACTTTGATGAGCTGGACGAAGCCGAAAGCGATTACAGCGACGTAACCGCCTGAGCAGACTAGCTATACCCAGGACGCGGGGCGGAAACCTGCCCCGCGTCCTTTTTGCAGCATTGTAGAACGTTTGTTTTTCTCATTTGACAGAAACTCTGTGCTTTCTTATTATAAACGCCAGCAAACCGGGTTTGAACATGCATTGCCAGGAAGGGGACCAGGTTATGGACATCGGCCTCATTCGCCAGGTGAAGATCGACGAAGAAATGCGCGAGGCGTATCTCGACTACGCCATGAGCGTCATTGTGTCCCGGGCGCTTCCAGACGCGCGTGATGGCCTGAAACCTGTTCACCGCCGCATTCTGTATGCCATGTACGACATGGGGCTGCTGCCCCAGGGCAGCCACAAGAAGAGCGCCCGTATCGTTGGTGAGGTGCTGGGCAAGTATCACCCTCACGGTGATGCCGCGGTTTACGAAGCGATGGTCCGCATGGCCCAGGATTTCGCCATGCGCTACCCGCTCGTCAACGGGCAGGGCAACTTCGGCAGCATTGACGGCGATGGCGCGGCAGCGATGCGCTACACCGAGGCCCGCATGGAGCAGATGGGCCAGGAGATGCTGACGGACATCAGCAAGGAAACCGTGGATTTCGCGGATAACTTCGATGGCTCCCTGAAGGAGCCCGCCGTCCTGCCCTCCACCCTCCCGAACCTCCTGATCAACGGCACCAGCGGCATTGCCGTGGGCATGTCCACCAGCATCCCGCCTCATAACCTCGGTGAGGTATGTGATGCCCTGGTATACATGCTTCAGCACTGGGAAAAGCTCGATGACGTGGGCATCACCGAGCTGATGCAGTTCATCAAAGGCCCGGACTTCCCCACCGGCGGGCTGATCTACCGGGCGGAAGGCAAGACTGAAGATGAGGATTCGCTGCTGGCCGCCTATTCGGTTGGCCGGGGCAAAGTCACCGTGCGCGCCAAAGTTCACCTGGAAGATATGGGGCGCGGTCGCAGCCGGATCATCGTCAGCGAAATCCCCTACCAGGTCAATAAAGTCAACCTGATCGAGCGGATCGCTGCCCTGGCCCAGAGCGGCAAGGTCGAAGGGATGAGCGACCTGCGGGATGAATCCGACCGGCAGGGGCTGCGGATCGTGATCGAGCTGAGCCGGGTGGCTGACCCCAGCCAGGTGCTGGCCGAGCTGTTCAAATACACCCCGCTCCAGACCACATTCAGCATCATCATGCTGGCGCTGGTGGATAACGAGCCGCGCACCCTCAGCCTCAAACAGGCGCTCCGCGTCTTCCTGGAACATCGCCTGGAAGTGATCCGGCGCCGGAGTGAATATGATCTGGCGCGGGCGCGCGAACGTGCGCACATCCTGGAAGGCCTGCTCACCGCCCTGGATAACCTGGATGAAGTCATCGACATCATTCGCCGGTCGCGCACCACGGAAACCGCGCGCGCCAATCTGCGCAAGACCTTTGGGCTGACCGAAATCCAGGCGCAGGCTATTCTGGATATGCAGCTCCGCCGCCTGTCCGGCCTGGAACGTCGCAAGATTCAGGACGAATACAAAGAGAAGGTCAAGCTCATCAAAGAGCTGGAAAAGCTGCTCGGAAGCCCGCAGCTCATGCGTCAGACGATTGTTGACGAGCTGAACGAACAGAAAGCACAGTATGCGGACCCGCGCCGCACCATCATCATGAGCGGCCCGGCCGGTGATGTTTCCGAGGGCGATCTGCAGATGCCCAACGATGACACCTGGGTGACCCTGACGGCCAACGGCATGATCAACCGCATGTATGACGCTGCCCCGCCACGCATCACCACCGCGCTGAAATCGCCGCCGCGCGTGCTGCTGGCCAGTAACACCTCGCATACGCTGTACGTCTTCACGATCAAGGGCGACTGCGCGACCATCCCCGTTCACCAGATTCCGCAGGCGAACGAGGTCGGTGAAGGGCCGCATTTCAGCCAGTTGTGTCCCCTCTCTGAAAAGGACGAGGTGGTCGCCGCGCTGAGCCTGCCCAACAACCTTGAAAACGGCTACCTGTTCCTGGCCGCCCGGGATGGCAACGTCAAGCGCATCCGGATGGAGGATCTGCCCGGCCTCAGCGCCAGGAGCTTCACCGTGATGAATGTGGGCGAGTCCACCCTGGGCTGGGTGATGCTTGTCAGCGACGAGACCGAGGTGATTCTGATTTCCGCCCAGGCACAGGCGATCCGCTTCCAGGTGAATAACGTGCGGCCAACTGGCCTGCCCGCCGGAGGCATGCGCGGCATCAAGCTGGTTGGCCAGCGTGACCAGGTTGTTGGCGCCGGCATCGCTGACGATCGCCAGTATGTGTGGTCCATCACGGACACGGGCGTTGCCAAATACACCCCTGTCACTGACTACCCCACTCAGGGGCGGGCGGGCAGCGGTGTGATCAACATGAAACTGCCGGATGATGCGGCAGTAATTGCCGCGGGCATGGTCGGCAGGCGTGACGACAACATCGTGGTTGTCACTAACAAAGGCAAGCCAAAGTACATGCGGGTCAGCCTTGCCCCCAAAGCCGGGCGCAATGCCAAAGGCGATTACGTGATCTCGCTGAAGGGAAAAGAGAGCGTCGCGGGGGTCGTCGCCTATCAGGAGCCAGTAGACGCGCCTGTGGGAAACGCTGGCGAGTAACCGGCCGCCTTCCAGCAGCGAAATTCAGGCGGGCCACCCTGGCTATTCAAATAGCCGGTGGCCCGCTTTGGTCTCCCGAACTACCGTCTCAAACACCTGATCGTAGTGGGGCGCCTGCAGCGCCCAGTCATAACGCGCGACATGCGCCCGCAGCGCCGGATCCGGCGGTGTCGGTTTTTTCAGGCGAGCCTGCAGCGCCGCCTGGACATGCCCCTCACGATACAGATAGTGGCTGTGAAGATGCGCCGGGATAAGGTCAGGGTAGTTAAGGCGCTGGGGCAGCACCGGGTTGCATCCGCAGTAAATCGCCTCACAGGTGCTGATGCCAAAATAATCGTGGTTGGCCGTGCTCACTTGCAGGTCGGCTTCCCACAGCAGCCGCGCATAATCCTCAAACGCATCAAGATAGCCATAATGCACCACCCGCTCGCCCAGCGCCGCGCGGGCTGCCTCAAACTCGGTGGGTGTCTGGCGAAAGTTCTCCCCGGTCAGCGCCACATCAAACGCCAGCCCGCGCTGGGCCAGCCGCTGAATGGCATTCAGGAACGGACGCGGATTTTTATCGTGCTCCCAGCGGTGATTCCAGACGATCAGGGGACGGCCTGCCCGCTTGAAACGCGTTGAGTCCCCCGCTCCAGGCCGAAACGGATCGAAGTGCCGCAGCGCCAACCCCAGCGGAAGCACCTGCGAGCGCGCCTCCAGCGACGGGATGGTCTCCAGTTCGGTGAAATCCGGGTGGTGCTTCAATACGCCGGGCAGCGCCGCAAAAAACGATTCCTGGTGAAAACGGCTGTTGAAGAAGATCGCATCCGCCGCCATGGCACTCACGTAGTTGATCAGCGCCAGCTGAAAGTGGAGCTCACCCCGCTGGCGAGGCCCCAGGGGGTATGTGAGCTGGTTTTCGTGGAAGTAGAGCGCGGCCGGCACACCGGCAGTACGTGACCGGGTCAGCGCCAGAAAGGTGGCCAGATTGAGCATATCTGAGGCGATGATCAGATCCGGTGCCAGCCCTGCCTGCAGAAACTGGCGCGCCAGCGTCACAGCCCCGCCCTGCATCCGCCACTTCCAGAACTGCCCGGGCAGGCTGAGTATGGTCACGTCATGCGCGCTGTGCGCCGCATACCCCCGCATCCAGGCCGCATGAGACCCGGTATCGTATGGCTCCACCAGGACAATATGCATAATTCACCACCAGCCAATAAAAAACCACACCATCCCAGCCCGCGCCCGAATGATGTGGTCCAGAAGCGCGACTCCTGCAACCGGTTAGCTGCCTGCGCCCAGCTCCTTGCGGATCGTGGCGGCAAGCATCTCCGTCTCCGGGCTTGGCGCTACGGCCAGGGATCGCTGCAGCTCGCTCGCCAGGCGGTCGAAAACAGCCAAAGAACGCTCTGGCATCCCGGTCTCCCGGTACAGGCGCATCTGCGCGCGAGCGAGATCCTCACGCTGCGGGAACGCGGCAAAAGCCCGGTTATACAGCCCCAGCGCCTCGGTGGTCCTCTGCGTATCCTCATACAGGCGCGCCAGGGCCGTCAGCGCGTCCACATAAGTGCCGCGCAGCTCCTCGCGCCGCCGCACGGCCCAGGGCTGGTCAAAATCACGCAGAAAATCGCGCTCATGCAGCCGTATGGCCCTTTCCAGCAGGCGTTCGGCCTCATCAGGCTCGGCAACAGCGCTGTTCTGAACCGCCTCGGCAAATGCAACTACGTCATAATGCAGATCAATCGTCGGGGCGATCCGGTAGAATCCGCTGGAATACACCGTAAGGTCTACATTGAGGATTTCACTGATCTTGCGCTTGGTCACATGAAACACGTTCGTGGCTTCACGGGTAGAAAGCTCCGGCCAGAACGTGCTGAAGACCTCATCGCGGGTGGTCATCCCCCGATCGATGAAATAGAAGAACAGCGCACGCGGCAGCGCCCCATCCCACTGTTCGATCTGTCGCCCATTAATCAGCACCTGCCCGGACCCCAGCGCCTGCACTTCCAGAAGCACCCGGCTGTGATCGTGAAGAAGGTAATCAATCAGCATGTCATTCGTCGAAACAGGCAGGATGGCAACCTGGTGTGCGCTGACCTGCTTCAGCAGCGCTTCAGGCCAGGCGCGGCTCTTGATCACAAACTGCGCCCCGGCCCCAAGCTGCTCGGCGGCCCGCGCCACAACCGCCACCACATCATCTGAGGCGTAGTCAAAGGCGCTGAGCACCAGGACAACCGGCTGGATCCCCTGAAGCACCGCCACCATGCTGGCTACCGCTGCTTCAGCATTGCCGTTCAGCGGGGGGAGTTTGATATCGTACAGATCGCTGGCTACACGCCCAAATTCCGCCCAGAACACATCCAGTTCTGTGAACGGATGGGGCAGCGTGAGGTACACGATATTGCGCTCATCTGTCTCCAGGAGCGCACTCACCAGTGCGTTGTGGTAGCGAAACTGCGGATGCAGCACCAGGAGGTTTTGCTCAGGCGGGAGATCGCCGAATTCGGAGCGCGCTGACTCAATTAATCTGGTATACGACATGAATGCCCCCATTACAAGTGCGTGAATACGATTAGGGTATTCACAGGTTTGTAATCACTGTATGACAGGGAAACAGCAGCCTACTCTATGCTACTGATGAAAGTATAGCAGAGCAGTATTTTTCATACAAATACTGTACTACAAAAGGACGCGAACAATGTCATTAATCTGGTGTGAAAATGTTACATACCGGTTATTGCAGCACAGCAGCCGCGAAATCCAGCACAGCGTCATTCACCGGCCCAAGCTGCATTAACCGGATTGTCCCCCCGGCGTCCACCAGAATCGATACGGGCACAAACTCCAGATCGTACAGTGCTGGTAATGCATTCTCCGCGTCGATCATGACCCGGATATCTACCGGGTAGTCCTCCAGAAACGCCGCAAAGGTGACCGGATCATCCCAGATGCTCACAAAGATCACATCATAGGGCAGCGACGCCTGATCCGCCTCGATCAGCAGCGGGAACTCCTCAATACAGGGCGGACACCACGAAGCCCAGAAATTCACCAGCAGCGGCCCGCCATGCAAGTCAAGCTCGAAGGGCGTGCCATCCCGGGTCATCAGCCCGAAGGCTGGAAGCTTCTCGCCAATAGCCAGGCCGATATGCGGCGGCGCATCCAGGCCGAGCATCTCGCCTGCCCACAGGGTAGAGGCGCTGCTCTCCAGGTTGGCATTGTGAACCGCGGCAGCAAGTGTCTCCAGCGCCGCCGGATCGATCGGTGTCTGCTCGTAAGGGGTCGGGACCGCTTCAATCTGCGGGATGGGGAGGGGTGGCACAGGTGGCTCGGAAGATGGAGTCGGCACACCCTGCCCCAGCACCGACAACGCTCCGGCAGGGATGGTCAGGACGGCCAGCAACAGGAGGCCCAGAATTCCGAGCCAAACGGATGAATGGCGTGCGCGATAACGCTGCATAAAAACTCCCCCGCCGGGCATCGGCCCGCGCGTCTACAACGTCGTGCGCCGATGTGCTTCTACGACGTTTGGCAGGCGCTCAATTTTGCTCAGGACCCGCGTCAGCTGGTTGATGTCCGCAATTTCCATGGTCACCAGGAAGGTGGCGATATTCTGTTTGGTGGTGATGCTCACGTTCGACATGTTGATTTTTTCATCAGCGATCACGGCCCCAATATCACGCATCAGGCCCTCGCGATCGTATGCGACGATCATCACCGGCACAGGATACGCTTTGGAGGCCTGCGCGCTGCGCCGCCAGTCAACCGTGATCAGGCGATCCGGCTCGCCGGTGTTGAGCACATTCTTGCAGTCCGTCCGGTGAACGGTGATGCCCCGCCCGCGCGTGATATAGCCCACAATATCATCGCCCGGCGTAGGATTGCAGCAGCGCGCCAGGTTCACCAGCAGCCCGCTGCCTGCCCCCACGATCTCAATGCCGTCGGAAGCATCGATAGGGCTGTCGCTCTCACCGCCCTGCTCGGGGCGCATCTGCTCGCTGCTCAGGATGCGGTCGTGAATCTGTTCTCCACTGATATCGCCGTAACCGATCGCCGAGAGGAAATCATCCGACCGGTTGTAATTGAACAGGGCGGCCACCCTGTCGTAGGACATGTCCTCACGACCTAAAATGCGCAGCTCGCGGTCGAGTGTTTCGCGCCCGACCCGCCGCTCAGCCTCCAGAATTCGCGAGGCGATCTGCCCGCTGTTGATATCGCCATGCCCGATGGCGGCAAGCAGATCGTCAGCCTTCATCCTAAAGAGCTGGGCGACCTCGTCATACGACATATCGGCGCGGCCCAGCCGCTTAAGCTCACGTTCAAGCGCCGTACGCCCGGAGACGATATTGTTTTCGCGTTTCTGCTTGCGGAACCACTGGCGGATCTTGGAGCGGGCGCGGGTCGTGGCCGTATATCCTGTATGCGGGCTGAGCCAGTCCAGACTGGGGCCGCCGCGTTTGGCGGTCAGGATTTCCACGCGATCCCCCGTCTTGAGCTTGTAATCCAGCCCTACCAGATGGCCGTTTACTTTCGCCCCCCGGCAGCGGTTACCGATTTCGGTGTGGATGTAATACGCAAAATCCACCGGGGTTGCCCCGGCAGGCAGGTCGACAATATCGCCATTGGGAGTAAAGGAGTAAACACGATCCTGAAACACCTCGGACTTGAGCGTGTCCATAAACACGCTCGCGTCTTCAACTTCGTCGTCTTCGTCCTTGAACGCCATCAGGTAGCGCAGGTAGTTGATGCGTCGCTCAAACGCTTCCGTCTCGCGCTTGTTGCCTTCCTTATACCGCCAGTGTGCCGCGATACCATATTCCGCGCTGCGATGCATATCCCAGGTACGGATCTGAACTTCTAGCGGATTGCCGTGCTCATCGTGGACTGTCGTATGCAGGCTCTGGTAGAAATTATCCTTCGGGGCCGCGATGTAATCGTCGAACTCACCGGGAATCGGGCGCCAGACTGAATGCACCAGGCCAAGTGTCTGGTAACAGGTCGGAATGTCATCCACCAGAATCCGCACCGCGCGAATATCATAGACCTGGTCATATGACACATCTTTACGCTGCATCTTGCGATAGATACTGTAAATATGCTTGGGGCGGCCAGTCACCTTCGCCTTGATGTTGGCTTCTTCCAGATGGTGTGAGATCTGTTCGATGATCTTATCCAGGCTGTCTTCACGCTGGACACGTCGTTCGTCAATTCGCGCGGCAACCTCGCGGTAGGCCTGCGGATTCAGGTAGCGAAAGGACAGATCTTCCAGCTCCCATTTCATGCGCCAGATGCCCAGCCGGTTGGCCAGCGGCGCGAAGATATCGAGGGTTTCGCGGGCCACTTCATGCTGCCGTTCGGGCGAAAGATAGCCGAGCGTGCGCATATTATGCAGGCGGTCGGCCAGCTTAATCAGCACGATCCGCACATCGTCATTCATCGCCAGGAATGTTTTGCGCAGGAACTCAGCTTCACGATCCGGGTCCTTGCCCGGCATCTGGGTGGGGATGTGCTCCATCTTGGTCACGCCGTCCACCAGGCGCGCAACGTCTACCCCGAACTCACGCTCGATATCCTCAAGCGTCAGCGGCGTATCCTCCACAGTGTCATGCAGCAGCGCGGCCGCAATCGTCGTGGCGTCCAGGTTAAGCTCGGCAAGAATCCTGGCCACGGCCAGGCAGTGAACAAAAAACGGCTCCCCAGAGCGTCGCTTCTGGCCCTGATGAGCCTGTTCCGCGCGTTTATAGGCCAGCTCAATCAGCATTGAGTCAGCGGGGGAGAGATTTGGCAGGCTACTGAGTAGTTGCTCGAGTTCCATACTGGCTCGTTATCCAGAACAGCGCATCGCAGGCGTAGATGACGGCAAGGTCAAGTATAATCAGCGGGCAGACTGGAGACAAGGCATTCAAACAGCGCTATAATAACTTTCTCTTAAATACAATACACTGTGTGGCACCTTACGTAACAGGATTGGAGACACTATGACTACTGGTACCGGACAAACAGCAGACTGGTTGCGCATTCTGGGTGTCCTGCTTGCCCTGGCCGGCCTGGGCGTGGCCGTATATATGAGCTGGGCCGAGCTGACCGGGAATGAAACCGTGTGTCCTGGCCACGTTGAAGATGCCACAGGCGAGCCCGGCACAATCATTATCGACTGTGGCTTTGTCCAGAAAAGCATCTATGCCAGACTGTTCGGCATCCCCGTCGCCCTGCTGGGGGTAGCCGGTTACCTGGGGATCGTTATCGTGTGGCTGCTCGAAAAACGCAGCAGCTTCCTGGTTGAATACGGCCCAATGCTGGTGTTTGGGATGGCGCTCTTTGGCTTCCTGTTCTCGCTGTACCTCACCTACACTGAGCTGTTCATCATGTACACGATCTGCACGTGGTGCATCGTCTCAGCCGTCCTGATGACCCTCGTCTTCATCCTCGCCAGCCTGCAACTCGCACGTTCCATGCGCGCGGGATAATCCGACGAAAGCACCGCTCCCCCCAGTAAAGCAAACAGCGGCATCACACATCAATGATGCCGCTGTATTCATTCTTGTAGAACTACCAGAAGCGCAGATGCATGCGCTAGCTTTTCCGCTGCTGCAGCGTACGTGACAGGATTTCTTCCTGCTGGTTGCGCGTCTGACCCTTGCGCCGCCGCTTGTCACCACCGCGCCGGGGCAGGTCTTCTTCCATCTCGGTCCCTTCCATGGCCTGCCGCAGGGCGAGTTCCATTGCAGTCGGGACGTATTCGTTCTGCTCTTCGTCAGTCGAATAAGACTGAACGCTGGTCGATTCCTCAAGCGCCTTGATGCTCAGGTCTATCTGGCGCTTGCGCGAGTTGACATTGATCACCTTGACCTGGACTTCGTCGCCAACCTTGACGACATCCTCCGGGTTTTTGACGTACTCGTTCGCCAGCTCTGAAACATGGATCCGGCCGGGGCGCTCTGCACCAACATCAACAAACGCGCCAAATCGTTCCACCCGGGTGACCTTGCCGGTGAGCACCGCGCCAGCCTTGATCTCGCTCCAGTCCACGTCGGCGGGGCGAACCATCGTCAGGTTGAAGCGCTTCTTTGCCTGGTCAACATTCATCACCCAGACATCAACCGTATCGCCTTCGTTAACCACATCGGTGACATTCTTGACATGAGAGGAGCTCAGCTGTGAAATATGGAGCAGGCCATCCTGACCAACACCAACATCAACAAACGCCCCGAACAACTCTACCTTCTTCACAACACCGGTCAATGCCATCTTGGGCTTAAGATCATTGATGGATGTTGGCTTGTCTCCATTGTTCACAGCCATGATACAGCACTCCTTGCGCTTCGATTCTGGCGTTCCGCTACCTGACAGACAACGCAGTATTATACCTGTGGAACACCCCTCCGGCAATAGTCTTTTCGCCGTTTTCAGGCCACTTCAGGGAGACCTATCCCGCCTCTGCCACCGCCAGTTCCTCATCAATGATCTGCTGAAACACCGCCAGCGGCTGCGCGCCAACTACTGCGCGACCATTAATGAAGAATGCAGGCGTACCGCGCACGCCATAGGAAAGCCCCTCAGCAAAATCGTGCTCAATCTCTGCCCGGTACGTTTCCTCGACCAAGCAGGTTTCAAACGCTTCCATATCCACATCCAGGCCGCTCGCCAGTTCGCTGAGAACCGCCGGATCAGCAATGGTCTGCTGATTCTGGAACAGTACATCATGGTACTCCCAGAACAGATCCAAACCCTGTTCATGCACACATTCCGCCGCCAGCGCTGCCTGCTCACCGCCCACAACCGGGAAGTCACGATACACAAACCGGATCTGCCCTTCGTACTGTGTCTTAAGCGTCTCAAAGGTCTGGTTGTGGAACCGCCCACAGAACCCACATCGGAAATCTGAGAATTCAACGATCACAACCGGGGCGTCCTCCGGGCCAAACGCAGGATCATCATCCACGCTGATCTCCTGCACCGTGGGGGCGGTTTCCGCCGGCGCGGCCGGCGCCTGTGCCTGCGCGCGGGCCTGAGCCACGTCAAACTCCGAGAACGCGCGGTTTACTGCAGTGGTGACTACCTGCGCCAATTCATCCTGCGTGCTGAAAATGGAATTAAACGCGATCCAGGCCGCCCCATACCCCAGCACAAAAAACACCACCGCCGTGATCAGCACCAGCAACGCCGGGCGAACCGTCGTGCCAGCCCTGGGCGCGGCTGATATCTGCTGTATTTCTTCCATGAAATGCCTCCCTCAATGGTTGCTGCCATGAACGGTAAAGTCGGTAAAGTCAGTCAATTTTACATGGCGACTGACTTCCCTGCCACAGCACCGGCCCTGCCTATTCAGCCGGAGTCAGCGTGTACATCGGCGTGATCACTGGCGGCGCGTTCTGATAGGCGCTATATGTCTGGTACCCATTCCAGCCCTGAAGCTCAGTTGTTTCCAGAATAATCCGCATCTCGTCGGGCGACATGTAGAGCACCGCCACTACTTCCGAATTCGCCAGAAGCGAAGCGGTGGAATCCCCCACTACCACAGATACCACCATCGGCACTTCCGGATAAATCAGCTGCACCACAGACTCAGCATCGGTGAAATCGAAGGTGGTGATATAGGTCGGCTCACCATGCTGCCGGAGCACCTCGTCAACAATCATGCCGGGCGAGACTGCCAGAAAGACATACGTCACTTCGCCAGTTTCTTCCTCCGCCAGGAGCCGGCAGCAGTACTGCTCAGTGCCAGCTTTCCGCCAGATCGCCTGCATCAGCCCCTCGGCAGATTCGGACTCGAAGTCGGAAAAGGCCGCATTGTTCTGCACCAGCTCAACCGCCTCTGACCATGTTGTTTCGCCCGGCGTAATGCCATTCCAGCACGGCGCGCCACACGGTTCCCCGCTGACCAGGCTGCGATCATCCAGAAACAGCTCGGAGCGCAGGCTGGGCTGCGGCAGGCAGCCTGCCAGAAGCACCAACAGGGCAACCCCCAAAAAGACAATCCCTCGTTTACCCGCCATTGAGCATCACTCTTTTCTAACTAGGTTACCAGACAAAGCGGGGCAGGAAATCCTCCCTGCCCCGCATGGACACTGAACCAGATTCCGCTCAGTTCAAGCGGACTACGGACAGATTATAGGTCCCGCTTGTGCCGCCATACAACAGCCCGTAATGAGTCGCCACGATGATATACGTGCCATCCGCCGGCAACGTGAAGTTGTCAATCAGCGAGTTCGTGGTCTCGTTCACCACGGCATCGTCATTGGCCGCAAGCTGGGCGCCATCCGGCGAAAGCAGGAACAGCATGGCATCCAGGGTGCCCGCGGTGGCATCCATGCCAATCCGAACCTGATCCCCGGCCTCGCCTTCAAATGTATACAGCACGAACTTGGCAGTCTGGTTAATCGTACCGGAGACAGAGTCGCCATAGCTGATCGGGATAGCGCTGTTCAGCGCCTCGCCCAGGTCAAGCATGGAGCTATCCCCGATAAAGCCGCCGCCACCCGACGAAGCAAAGCCGTTAACATCCACCGTGAAGTTAGCCAGGTAAACCTGGCCAGGATTCGGCTGCGCGGTAGACGCGATGATAACCTGCCCATTTACGCGAGTCGTCAGGTTGAAGGTCACCGGAGATGTATCGTCGCACGGGTTCTGATACCAGACCTCAACTTCATACGTCCCAGGTGGCAGCCGGTCCGGCGGCCAGTAGATGTAAGAAACCGGGCTGGTAGTCGTATCCACGCAGTTCACGTTGCCATCTGCTTCGAGCACCCCACCACTGTTGCCAAACGGGATGTCATCGTACACGGCGTTACCGGAAGGATCGCGCACCAGCAGCTGCAGGTCAGCATTCGTATTCCACAGCAGCGATACCTCGATGCTGCCGGCTGGCAGGTCCAGGCCGGCCAGCGCCGGCGGCACTGAGAATTCAGCGCCGGTCAGCGTGATCGTGAAGTTCCCCTCGGTCCCGCCATACTCCTGACCATAGCGACTGGCCACCACCGTGTACAGCCCATCGCTGACCAGTGTCTGGTTCGCAATCTCAGAATTGGTGGTGTTGGCATTCACGGCATCATCATTGTACGCCACGACATTGCCATTGGGGTCCAGAAGGTAAAGCGCAGTATCCAGGTTGCCAGAGGTCGCATCCATCCGGATGGACACAATATCCCCGGTCGAGCCGGTGAAGCTAAACGCCTGGTGTGGCTGGTCCGCGTCGATGACGCCCGTCAGGCTGTCGCCAGTGGCGAGCGGAGTCTGCCCCGTCAGGAAGGACGTCGGGCTGCGCAGCGCCGAACCCGGGTAAATCCCGCTCAGGCCCAGCTCGGCTTCTCCGGCGGCGGAGAGCGCAAAGCTCGACAGGAAGACCTGATCAGGCAGCAGCGTGCCAGAAACCGCACCCAGCGCCACGCCATCCACCACAACGTTCAGCTCGATATTGGCCGGGTTGTTGTTATCGCAGCCCTGCATGTAATACACAATCACTTCATAGCTGCCGGAAGGTACTGCCCCAGGCGCCCAGGTGATCCGTTCAGTCGGTGAATCGGCGGTGGTCTCAACACAACTGGCATTCACATTACGGTCGAATACCCCGTTCTCTGCCGTAGGATTGTCCCAGAAGATGCTGTTACCGTAGGGGTCGCGCATCTCAAGATCGATATCGGCGGTGCTGCCCCAACTCACGGAAACCTGAATCCCGGCGCCAAGCGTCACCAGCGTGGGCGGGCCAATAACCCGATCTGCAGTCGCGGTGGGCGCTTCTTCTGCCTGCTCACCCGCCTGCACGGCCAGCGCCAGAGAGAACTCCCCAGCGGCATCACCTTCAGCGCCGGATAGCCGCATCACCGTGACATAGTAACGCCCGGCCGTCGGCAGCGAGAAATCCGTGATGGCGGCAGCATCGTCATCACCCGCCGCAGGCTCAGAATCCTGGGCCAGCAGCACGCCCTCCGCATCCGTAAGCAGCATCGCCAGCGCGAAATCAGGATCATCAGTCGTCGCCAGCAGGGTCACGCTTTCGCCCGCAGCTGCCTCGAACCAGTAGGTCTGGGCATAGACATCTGCATCCAGCGCTCCGGTTACCGGCTCCGCCGGGGTCAGCTGGCGCGGCCCCTCCTGAGCAAGCGCGCCGATCATCGGCAGCGCCATCACAACCACACCAACAGCAATCGCCACAAGGCGCAGGGTATTCCTTCTCGAACTCATCAGCTTCAGTCCTCCTCTACGGACTTCCCGTAAAGCCATCATCCTCTCCCATCAATACACACACAGCCCCTTAAGTGTAGCCCGTGCAGGCGAGTCATGCCATGTAAACAGGCTGCGGCATACTGACGCTCACCTGACGCTGCTATCTCCCTGCTGCAGCTGAATGCTCAGGAAGCAGGTGTCTCAACTGGGGGCTGCGGGGTTGCCTGCTCAGGCAGCTTCAATTCCACAAACGTCGTTGTGCCTTCGAATACGTCCACGATCTGCGTGACCTGAGCGCCGTCAATCCGCGTGACCACCCGGTATCGCCCTTCAGGGATATCGCCTGCAACAAAGTTCTCCTGCCAGACTTCATCCGGTGTCACATCCGAAATCCGGTCACGATTGGTATCCGCCTGCACATAGGACGAAGTCGTCTGGACAACCCGCCCGGTCGCCCGGTCGATAATCGAGATATCCTGGTCGTCCAGCACGTCACCATCGGGGCCAATCACACGCCCGGCAATCACACCATGCCCGGAGTAGGGCACCATCCATAACAGTGGGTTGCGGGTGGCATACCAGCTGTTCTCCCCCACGCGCACCTCAAAATGCACGTGAGACCCGGAAACGATCCCCGTATCCCCCACCAGCCCGATAATGTCCCCGGTCTGCACCCGCTGGCCACGCGTCACCAGCACCGCTGAGAGATGCGCATACAGGGTATAGATCGGCTGTCCCCGGTAACCAAAATCATGCTGGATCAGCACCGTATTGCCGTAAGAATAGGTGGTCTCGGTAATCGTGCCATCCGGCAGTTCCACCCGGAAACCATCGGCCGCCCAGAGCACAGTTCCAGAGCCTGCCGCCCGCACCCGCTCCCCAATCGGGTTGGGCATATCGATCCCATGATGCACGCGCCAGAGATCATCCGGGCCATCTGACCCATAGGTGTAGTAAAACAGGCCGTAATTGATCGCGTTCGAGTCAATCGGGCGTGCCAGCCAGAAGTGATCGCGCGGATCGTATGACAGCGGCTCCTGCAGCGGTGGCGGCTGCCACCGGGTCTCAGCCCCGGCCACGTTAATGACCTCCAGGCTCGCCCCGCCCGCCCCTTCCGCTGCTGGCGCAGGGCTGGGTGGCGGAGGCAAAGGCGTGTTGGTCGGCCGCGCAGTGCCCAGCAATTCAGTGGGCTGAAGCGCCATCTGCAAGGCTTCTTCAATAGGCACCAGCGTCGGCGCCTGGAATGCCTCAGTCGGCAGTTCAACCAGGGTGACCGGCGTGGCGTTCTCCACATACTGCTGCTGGAGTACCTCCTGCCAGGATGGCGCGGCGCTCGTTGGCGTTACCCCGCCCACAGGAAGGCTGAATTCAAAGCCTGGCGGCGCCTCCCGCGTCAGCAGGACAGCGAGGCCGCCTGCAATCAGCAACAACAGCAGGACTCCCTGGATATTTGAAGAACGCCGGGTCTGCTTCAATGGCATGGTTGTCTATCCAACGTCTCAGGATTCTGCCTGATCAGGCGGGACGGGAGTCGGCGTGCGCGACGGCTCCGGGGTCGGGGTGGGCGGCGCCAGGGTGCTGGTGGGAAGTGCGGTTGGGACCGTCAGGAATTGCTCCAACTCGGCGGCGCTGTAGATCTCAAGCATGGCGTCTTCCCAGCTCAAGCTATCCGTCTTCACCGCTTCCCAAAACAACACACCACCGAAATTGCGGCGCCAGCTTCTGTCAGCGGGCAGCCGCCCCCAGCCATAATCCTCAAAAAGCCGGGTCAGATCAACATAATAGCCGGAGGGGACGCTGCCACGCAGCCGCCCGCCCTCTTCATAGGCCTGTACATCGCCCCCGGAACGCGCGGAGAAATCCCACGGCAGGTCTCGCAGCGGCTCGCCCAGCTGCCCATCCTGAACGGCTGCCCGCGCGTAAATGCGCCAGTACGTGCTGACACCGATCTCCTCGCGGACGATTTCAAGTGGCGGCGGGAACCCGTAGATCAGGTTGCGATTCAAGGCAAAAGCACGCCCGGTCATGTGCCAGTTCAGGCGAGCCTGACCGGGCTCCGGCAGCCGATCCAGCGCCCAGAATGCATCTTCCAGAGAGCCAAGATAATCGATGCCGGTCTGTTCCAGCACCGCCTCCCGCAGGGCCACAAATGAATCGTTGACACGATCGCTCAGGTAGGGATTCGGCGCCTCCACATCGCCCAGCAAGACCAGCCGATAATAGGGTGGTTGTTCCTGGGCAAAAGAGATCTGCTCCTCATATGGCGGCGCAGCCCGCTGACTGCCCAGCCCTACCGCCCCCTGGGGCCGCCATGCCGTCCAGTCTGCGCTGCTGGCCCTGCCGGGCAGGGCAACCGCCTGGCTGCTGACCCCCACCGTTCGGTACTGCCCCGCCACGATCAGGCTGCGATCACCCTGATCGATAGCATAGATCAGGCTCCCGCCGTCCGGAGACCACGCTGGCGCCCGGCCGCGATCCACAATCTCGGGTTCTGCCCCAGGCGCATTAAGCGGCAGCACATACACCGCCTCCAGCCCGTCCACAAAAGCGCTGTAGGCAAGACTGGTGCCATCGGGCGACCAGACCGGATCGGATTCATTGATGTCGGGGGTCTGGGTCAGGTTACGCACCGCCTCCTCAGAGGGATCGTCCAGAGACAGCAGGTAAATATCCCGGTTACCGTCCCGCAGAGAGACAAACGCGATCTCACGCCCCCCCGGCGACCACGCCGGCGAAAACTCCGGCGCCGTGTCAAACGTCAGGCGAATCGGGCCCTGCGTGCCATCAATGCGGGTGATGAAAATGTCCAGGTTATCGTCAGCGTACGCCTCATACACCAGCCACTGTCCATCAGGGCTCCACGCTGGCGCGCCTTCATAGCCCAGGGTGTAGGTCAGCCGCGTGATGCCGCCAGTCTGCACATCCTGCACATAAAGCTCCCAATTACCGTCCCGGCGGGAGGCGAAAGCCAGAAACCGCCCATCCGGGCTCCAGGCTGGATCGCGATCATCCGCCGGATGGTCCGTCAGGCGTATGGGCGAACCCTGCCCGATAACAGACATCCAGATATCATCCTGCCCGCCATCACGCAGCGCATAGGCCAGGCTCCCGCCTGCCCGCAGCGCTTCGGGCCGTGGGGTCACGGTGGGGACGCTGGTCGCAAAGGGCGTGAACTGTGCCGGGACAGTTGCCTGAGCAATCTCCGCGCCACTTTCCGCCGGCACGTTGACGATCACCGGATTACCCGGGCGGGATGCGACTGAGGTTGCCCAGATCAGGAGCCCTACGACGGCTACCAGCGCCAGCACGAGCAGTCCGCTGAGGGTGCGGTTGCGCGTCTTAAGCGGGTCTTCAACCAGGATGACGGAGTCGGCCAGCTCGTCAGCCCGGCGGACCATCACATCCATGCGCGCCTGTTCGGCCCCTTCGGCGCTGCGCCGGCCAGGAAGCACGGGCTTCTGGGACTCGGCGACCTCGCTGCCAGTCACCCGCAGCAGCACCCCCCACAGGAACATCAGTGCCGCCCATATCGCGCGCAGCACCGCCAGCAGCACAGCCGCCAGCGCACCCGCCACAGCCAGCAATGCCGCCAGACTCGCCTTTAGCAGCCGCGCATGCCCGGTAGCATATTCAGCCAGGAGCAACCCCAGCCATGCCAGCATCTTCAGGGCTGCGTTTCCGAACTTGTCCGTCAGGCGAAACGCCCGCACAATCATAGTCGTGGTCCTGAATCAAGAAGTGGGCCGAAAAGCTCAGCCCTACCCGCCAGCGTGCACCTTCAAGGCCCGGATTCTACTGGAAAGCCCCTGTCGCGGCAACCTTCCGGCGCGGCGGGCATGCGTTCTTCCCTTATCCGGCAGTCACCTGCCCGGCCAGTCAGGGCATTGCGCGCGCCGGGTCAGTGTACGCCATCGCGTACAGGTCCCGGTACACGCCGCCCAGCGCCAGGAGTTCCTGGTGAGTTCCCCGTTCGATAATCTCACCGTGGTCCATCACCACGATCTGATCACTGTTCACGATCGTACTCAACCGGTGGGCGATCACAAACGCCGTGCGGCCCTTCAGCAGGCGCAGCAGCGCTTCCTGAATAACCTTCTCCGTCTTGGTATCAACACTGGATGTCGCTTCGTCCAGAACGAGGATGCGCGGATCGGCCAGGAGCGCACGCGCAAACGCGATCAGCTGTCGCTGCCCAACCGAAAGCAGCGCCCCACCCTCCTGAATCTCGGTTGCATATCCATCCTCCAGCTCACTGATGAAGTCATGCGCCCCAACCGCCCTGGCCGCGGCAATCACCTCTTCATCAGTGGCGTTCAGCCGTCCATAACGGATGTTGTCCATCACCGTCCCGCTGAACAGGAAGGTCTGCTGGAGCACCACGCCCATCTGGCTGCGCAGCGACTGCTGGGTGACCATTTTTATATCATGCCCGTCGATCCGGATCGTCCCCTGGGTCACCTCATAAAAGCGCATCAGCAGATTAATGATCGTGGTTTTGCCCGCGCCGGTATGCCCCACCAGCGCCACAGTGGAACCGGCGGGAACCTCCAGCACCGTATCCTTAAGGACATCAACGTCGTCGTCATACCCAAAGGTGACATGGTCAAAAACCACATCCCCCCTGATCTGCGGCAGCACAGTCGCGTCCTCGGCATCCTCGATCTCAATCGGCGTGTCGAGCAGGGTGAAGATCTTATGGCCCGCCGCCATGGTCGCCTGGAATGTGTTATAACGCTGGGCCAGCATGCGGATGGGAAAGAAGAACTGTTCAATATACAGCACGAAGGTCACCAGCGTGCCGGCGGTCAGGGCCTGATCCAGCACCAGGCCGCCGCCCTGCCAGACTAACGCGCCCACCGCAACGCCGGCGATCATCTCGATCGTTGGGAAAAACAGCGCTGCTACCCAGGCGGTTGCCAGCCCCGCCCGCAGATTTTCGTGGTTGATGGCCGTGCGAAAACGAGCGCTGTTGAAGTCCTCCCGGGCGAAGGCCTGCACGACCCGCACCCCATTGAAGCTTTCGGCCAGCTCGGCGTTCACATCTGCCACAGCGGTACGCTGGCGCACATAGGCCTTGCGGGCATAAACCCGCCAGATATTGGCGATGAACAGCATCACGGGGATCACAACCAGCGCCACGATGGAAAGCTGGGCATTGATGCTGACCATCACCACCACGATGCCCCCCAGCGTCAGCACATCCCGCGCCACACCGATGATCGAAAACGTGATCATCTCGCGCAGCACATTGACATCGCCGATCACGCGGGAGATCAGGCGCCCTGTCTCATAGGACGCAAAAAACGACAGGGGCAAATGCTGAATATGCGTGAACAGCTCGTCGCGCAGCGTCTGGATGATGCCCTGCCCCACCCCCGCCATCGTGTTGAACATCCCCCGCTGGCCCACCAACCCCAGCAGGAGCGAGAAGATAAAAATCGCGACATACAGGCTGACCGCCTGCATATCGTTATGGCGAACGCCCTCATCAATCGCCCGCCCGATCATCACCGGCCCGGCCAGGTTCCCGATCACGGCGCAGAGCATGTAGCCAAATGACTTGAGCACCTCAACCCGATAAGGCTCCAGATAACGCAGCAGCCGGGCCGTCACGTCACGATCAAAACCCCGGGCTACCTCGTCAGGCGTCGTACTACGCACACCCATCGCAACTCAACCTTTACTGTTATCCGCTGTGTGGCACCTGCGACCCTCGTGCACCAGCAGCGGCCGCTATTCCAGACTCATCAGCTCCTGGCGCAGGCGTTCCTGATCTTCAACCTGCAGGTGGTGAATGTTGCGGTACAGGCCGTCCAGCGCCAGCAGCTCGGCATGCGTACCACGTTCGGCGATGCGCCCCTTATCCAGCACAATGATCTGGTCGGCATGCTGGACCGTGGTCAGCCGCTGCGCGATCACAAAAGTCGTCCGGCCCTGCATCAGCGTGCGCAGCGCCTGCTGGATCAGGTACTCCGTCTGGGTATCCACGCTGCTGGTGGAATCATCCAGAATGAGAATGCGAGGGTTCATCACCAGCGCCCGGGCAATCGCCACGCGCTGGCGCTGCCCGCCGGAGAGCGTCACGCCGCGCTCACCCACCAGCGTGTCATAACCCCGTGGAAACTCCAGGATGAAATCATGTGCGTTGGCGGCTTTGGCCGCTTCCACGATCTCTTCCTCGGTGGCATCCGGCCGGCCAAAGGCGATGTTCTCACGGATCGTGGCCGAAAACAGCAGCGATTCCTGAAGGACCATCCCCATCTGCCGCCGCAGAGTCACCAGATCAAGATCGCGCACGTCATGCCCATCCATCAGAACCCGCCCCGCTGTCACATCGTAAAAGCGCGGGATCAGGTTGACGAGCGTGGACTTGCCAGCCCCGGTCGAGCCCAGCAGGGCGATCACTTCACCCGGGCGGGCATGCAGGTTGATGTCTTCCAGCACCGGCATGATCGTGTCACTGTAGCGGAAGCTAACCCCCTCAAACCGCACCTCACCCTGAAGTTCGGGCTGGGCGGGATCCTCCGGGTCATGGATCCTGACCGGCGCGTCCAGGATTTCGAACACGCGCTCGCCACTGGCGATCGCCTGGGTGGTGAGCATAATCACGAAGCCCAGGAACTGCATCGGCCGCGCCAGCATCAGCACGTAAGCATTAAACGCCACCACGGTGCCGACCGTCACACCGCTGTCCGGCTGGCCGGCCAGCCAGCCCCCCAGCCACAGCACGAAGACGGTGCTCATCCCCACAATCAGGTTCATCCCAGGCAGGTAAGTCCCCCACGTGCGAATCAGCTGCAGCCGCTGGCCATACAGCACTTCGTTTGCCGAGTGGAAGCGCGCAAATTCGTGATCCTCGCGGGCAAAAGCGCGCACCACGGTGAGGCCGACCAGATTTTCTTCAAGGATTTCACCCAGTTCGGAGAGCCGGTCCATCACCCGGCGAAAACGGCGCCGAACCAGCCGGCCAAAACGCAGCGCCACGAACGTCAGCGGGATCATGGGCAGCAGCCCCGCCAGTGAGAGTGGCACATCCGTGGTCAGCATAATCGCCGTGACCCCCACCGCCAGCGAGAGGACGTTCAGCCCATCCACCAGGCCATACGCCAGGTAGCGCATAACCTCGTCCACATCACTGATCGCGCGGGTGATGAGCTGCCCGGTCTGCGCAGAATCGTGATAGCTGAAGGACAGCGCCTGCACATGATCGTACAGCTTGTTGCGGATGTCATAGGCGGTTTTGTTCGCCAGCCACTCGCTGAAATAGCGGGTCATGAACCCGGTAACACCCCGCAGCACACCCAGCCCGACAATCAGCAGCCCCGCCTGGAGCATGTACTCCCGGTCACCTGTCTCAATCCCGATATCGATCACGTCTTCCAGGATGCGCGGCACCAGGATGGACAGGCCGGCTGTTGCCAGAATGCCCGAGTAAGCAAGCAGGATCGCCCACCAGTATCGCCAGGCATACCCCATGATACGCAGCAGAATCTTCAAGAAACACCCCTCATAACCGCCAAAGCCACAAAGCTGGCCCGATTATGACACAAAATTCTCCCTGGCTGCTCCTTTCACCCGAAATCTGATTGAGCAACCCCAACGGAATGATGCTAGAATAACAGCAGACTGGCCATGGTTCAATTGCAGAGTGCAGATGCCGCCCCCCGCGATTGACTAAACCAGTCTTTGATCGTATCGTGTTAAGAAATTATCCATTAGTCTGGAGTGTGATCCCCATGCCACCCAAACATCTGCTGCGCGCCAGCCAGTGGCTTGGCCTGATGGCTGCTCTCCTGTTGCTCCTGGCAACACCTGCTGCCGCCCAGGGAAACAGCCACGTTGTACAGGCGGGCGAAAACCTGTTCAGAATTGCCCTGCGCTACGGCGTCACTGTAGACGCGATGGCCCGCGCCAATAACATCGCTAACCCTTCTCATATTTATGCCGGGCAGGTCCTGGTGATCCCCAGCGGAAATGCCCCGGTTGATGCAGGCAGCGATACCGAGGCACCCATCGCTCCGGCGCCGGCCAGCCAGCCCGCCGCTACCCAGGTGTATCATACCGTCCAGCGAGGCGAAACGCTGCGCGCCATCGGTGACCGCTACGGCATAAACTGGCAGCAGATCGCGGAGCGCAACAACATCCCGAATCCCAACCGCATCCTGGTGGGGCAGCAGCTCGTCATCCCCACCGCCGGGGCAGCGGCTGTCAGCACCCCGCCAGTGGAGACCGTGTCGGCTGTGCCGCCCGCCCCCGCGCCCGAAGTCACCAGCGCTCCCACGACCACACAGGCGCGCACCCATGTTGTCCAGCCCGGGGAGTATCTCTCCGCCATCGCACGCCGGTATGGCATTTCATGGACAGAGATCGCCCGTGTCAACAATATCGTTGATCCAAACCGGGTGCTCGTGGGGCAAAGTCTCGTAATCCCCGGCAGCAGCGGCGCCAACCCCACCTACATGGAACCGAGTGTGGGACAGCCCAACGGCCCCACACCCACCGTCACCAACGGCAAGCAGATCATCGTGGACCTCAGTGACCAGCGGATTTATGCCTACCAGAACGGTGACCTCATGCGCAGCGTCATCGTCTCCACCGGCCTGCCCGCCACGCCCACGGTAATCGGCGACTTCAACATCTACTGGAAGCTCAACTCCCAGACGATGTCCGGCCCTGGCTACTACCTGCCGGGCGTCCCATGGGTGATGTACTTCTACGCGGGCTACGCCATTCATGGCACCTACTGGCATAATAACTTCGGCCAGCCAATGAGTCACGGGTGTGTCAACCTGCCAACTGATGAAGCGCTGTGGTTCTTCAACTTCGCGGAGGTCGGCACGCCGGTACGCGTGATCTACTGATCGCAGACAGCCCCTGCTGGCCCTGTCAGAGCACACACTGGCAGGGCCTTTTTTGTTTGTTCCACTCGTTTTGAAACCTGTTATACTCCTGCTGCATCAGAATAAAAGATACTTGCTGTCTTGTTATATCGCCTGCTGCGCGTCATGCGAACCTTTGAGGAGCACAGTGTTATGAGTCGTCGTTATATACTTTTGCTGGTGCTAACGCTAACCCTGCTGGTTGCCAGCGGCTGCGCCCCGGCGGAAAGTGCCCTGGAAATCACGGACCCCTGGGCGCGATCCGCAGCGCTAGAAGCCGCAGACAGCGCGACGGGCGAAATGGATGAGTCAGACCAGATGGATGAGATGAGCGCTGACTCGGCTGACTCCGCTCCGACGGTCGGGCATAACGGCCCCGTGAGCGCTGCTTACATGACCATCCGCAACACGGGCGGCGCGGCTGACCGGCTTCTGAGCGCTTCCACGGCTGCTGCAGGGATCGTTGAAATCCACACTGTTGAGATGGAAAATGACATCATGCGCATGCGCCCGCTGGTGGACGGCCTCGAAATCCCGGCCGGGGGAGAAGTTGCCCTCCAGCCTGGCGGCTACCACATCATGCTGATGAACCTGCAGGAAGCCCTGGTAGCCGGCGAAACGCTCTCCCTGACCCTGACCTTCCAGTCCGGGAAGGAACTGTCTGTCGAAGCTGAAATTCGCGCACCATAACTGCGTCTGAGGATGACTATGCGAAAATCAACTGAAAGGCGGTTGTCTGCCGCCCTTCCCATCACGTTGTTTGCCCTGCTACTGTTGCTGATGACCGGGCTTTCCGGGTGTGCGTCGCTGGAATCACTGGTGGCCGGGCCTACCCTGACACCTGTTCCTCCCGGTGGAGATCCGGTCAATCCCCCACGTGAGCTGCCCGATTTCACGCTGACCGCGGCGGATGGCACAGACCTCAGCCTCAGTGACCTGGCGGGGAAACCTGCCCTGTTTTACTTCGGCTATACGCACTGTCCGGATGTATGTCCCCTCACGCTGGCCGAGATGCGTCAGGCGGCCGCGCTGCTGGATGCGCGTGCGGATGAGGCGCAGTTTGTGTTTGTCAGCGTTGATGGCGCGCGGGACACACCGGAACGGCTCCGGCAATTCCTGCCCCAGTTTGGAGAGCAGATCATCGGCATGACGACCACTGACCCGGAGCGCTTAAACCGCGCCACTGAAGCGTTTGACGTGTACTATGAGCTTGAGGATGTGCCGGAAACTCAGGCTGAATACCTGGTTGCTCATACGTCCTCCACTTTCCTTGTGGATGGCGAAGGGCGGCTGACCATGATCTTCGCGTACCGCACGCCTCCGGCGTTAATCGCAGAGACGATCGAGGCGCTGCTTGAGTCATCTTCCAACACAGGCTGATTCCGCGCAGGGCCGGCGGGTGATCTGCTGCTGGCCCTATTTCTCCCCCGAACCAGCGCGCATCAGCTATCCTTCTGGTGGCCGCCCCTCCGCTTTCTGGCTTCGCCACCCCCAAACCCGCTCCACCAGCGCGGCACCAGCCCGCACCAGCAGAACAACCATCGCAGTCAGCAGAACGGCCCGAAAAGGGTTGGTGACCACCACATAGCGCGGCTGCACGTTCAGCGACACGGCGGAAATCAGCGCGTGATACAGGAGCAGCATGGCCATGGTGAGCAGAAGCGGCAGGTAACGCCGCGCTGAAGGCATCACCACGGCCAGCAAAAAGACGCCCCCATACCAGAACAGCAACTGATGCTCAGGCCGCGCCAGCGAACGGTAGCGAAACGCCACATAATCCACGCCGCTGCGCAATGCCGGTACATTCGGCAAAGAAGGACACATGGCCGTGTAGACGGCTGGCACAATCTCGCGCAGGGCTGTCAGCGTTTCCGGATCGGAAGGCAGCGCCCAGCTGGCATGAAACGCCCCGAACCATTCCGGCGTAACGCCTTCTGCCCGCGCCTCAGAAGCCACGCATTGAACCTCGCCGGGCAGCACCGGATCATAGCCGTACTGCTGCCCACTCAGCGACAGAAAATCAAGCGTACTGGCGCCAACCTGGGCCAGGTAATCCCCGAACTGCTCCCCCAACAGGATGTTCCTGACCCGTTCCCAGATATATCCCAGGTCACGCAGGGCAGCTCCGCCGGTTGGCGCATCCGGCTCGGCGGCGCCTTCCGGGGTGGAGCAGTCCTCATCCCCGCGCTGACAGTCCGCCGCCGGGCTGCCAGCCTGCCCTCCTGCTTCGAGCCGGGCGCGTTCCTGCAGAATGGTCGGCCGCAGCGCCATGTACAGGCCGCTGGTAAGCCCCTCCACCTGCCCGACAACCACCAGGCTCAGCAACGCATAGCCCGCCACGACCCCGGCGAACCCCACGATCGTCACTACTGCCGGGCGCCAATGCCGCACGATAACCCACACCAGAAGCGCCACTGGCACGATCATGAACTTGGCGACCGGACGAGTTAGCAACAGGAGCGCCACAATCCCACCCACGGCCAGGAACCAGCGCCACGCCACCCTGTCGGTATGCAGGCGCTGGCGCTCAAACGCCGCCAGCAGCACATAGATCAGGCAGGCAAGCAGGAACGCGTAGAGCGGTTCTGTGGAGAGAAGATTGAACACGATTCCATGCTGCACGTCTGCCACAATCACCAGACCTGCCAGGCATGCCAGGATCGGGCTGTAACGCCGGATGCTCAGGTAATACAGGGGCGCGATCGTCACGGCCATCACAACCTGCAGGGCCACCAGCCAGTAGGCGCTTCCCAGCCATTTATACGTCACCAGGATCAGGTACGGGTAAAGCGGCGGGACAAGCTGCGCCAGGGCCGGGAAATCCTGCCCGGTCAGGCGTTCGGCGTAAAGGAAGTAGGTGAGGGAATCGGGGCCGTGCGCCGGCGGATACGTGAGCAGCAGGATCGCCGTCCTGAGCACCCCGATGCCAATCAGCAGCCAGAGCGCATACGGTGAATTACACCAGCGGGTAAGCCGACCAAACACAGATCGGCTGGCAGCGCTGTGCCAAAGGCTGTTCGCGTTCCCATCGACAGGTTGCATGGCTTCCTTCAATCCAGACCGCGCAGCACTTCCAGGCATGTCGCCTGGTCATGCCGGCAGATCAGCGTTCGCTGTTGATGTAGCGCAAGAGGGCGATCTGTTCCGAAATCAACCCCAGCAGAAACACAAACACCCCGATCATGATGATCAGGCTGCCCATCCCGCTAAAGCGACTCTCCAGTACCAGGGTAGCCGCGGTATAGCTGCCCCCTGCCCCCAGAAACAACAGGCTGATCGGGATGAAGATCTTGAGCGGCACAAAAAGAGTCGCCAGTCGTGTAACCGTTAACAGAAAGCGCAGGCCGTCGCGAACAGGCCTGATCTTGCTGCTGCCAACCCGCGCCGGGGCAGCAAACGGCACGTACTTCACCGCGTAGCCCGCCCGAAACAGCGCGATCGTCAGGGTCGAGGGGTAGGAAAACTTATTGGGGAGCAAATACAGGAAATTCTGGGCGATCCGGGTTCGCACCACCCGGAATCCGGAGGTCAGGTCCTCCACCCGGTAACTGACGATATAGGAGGCGTAGGCGTTAAAGATCGCGTTGGCGATATCACGGTGCCAGGCGCTGTCTGATTCTGATGTCCGCGCGCCCACCACCATATCATACGCTTCCATGTGTTCCAGCAGGCGCGGGATCACCGCGGGCGGATGCTGCCCGTCACCATCCATAATCAGCACGTATTCACCGGATGCAGCCCGAATCCCGGTTTTGACTGCGGCCCCATTCCCCAGGTTATAGGGGTGATTTATCAGGGTCACCTCCGGGTGCTGGCTGACGACTGCCGCCGTGTTGTCGGATGAGCCATCATTCACGACGATAATTTCGTGCAGGCAATCCAGCTCAAGCAGCTGCGCCAGGATAGTGCCGATAACTTCGCCTTCGTTATACGCCGGTATCACCACGGAAACATTCATGCCCCAACTCCAAAGCCGCCCTGCGCGTCAAATTCGCCGCTAATCATAACCGATTCAGCCCAAATCACCATGCCAACCCGGAAACGCCCATCGCCACGCACTACGAGCTTCCGAGCCGCGCATGTCGGCGAACGGTGGCATCGATACGTGCCGTTACATCAATCATCCTGGATAGCATTGCTGCCAGCGCCAGGGCGTGTCCGGGGTGGTCAGCAGCTCGGATGCCTGCCGGAGGGCCTGGGCCTGTCCATGGCCAGGATCGTGAAACGTGACAATCTCCTCCAGATTTGTCACGCCGTGGTCAGCAACATCCTGGCTGGCTTTCCAGCTAACCAGCCGCACGAGGGCATTCCTGCCGGTATACCCGGATCGCCTGTCCTTGCACCGGGGTATCCAGACACCGCACAAACCCACCCTGATCCATATAGGCCTGCATTGCAGGGGTGACGCTCATTTCGCGCTCAACATGGATCACCACGGTGGGCTGGATGATCTCCCAGACGGCCAGCGGATCATCCACGCCCAGGCGTTCTTGCCCGGTCGTCTCGGCGCCATAATTCACCAGCGCCGGATGGTCAGGAAACGTCCAGATCAGGGCCGTTATCCCCAGGACCACATCCTCATCAGAAACATAAGGGGTGAGCACGGGCCGCAGCTCCTCATAGAAGGTTGGCGGCGCTGTACCGGTTGTCACCCAGCGCGCCACACTCCCCCACTGGATAAACCCACCCGTCATCTGGGCCAGCAGCGCCGCGAACACAGCGCCGCCAATCATCACACTCCGCAGGTTCGTCCCGCGTGAAGCCTGCTCGCTGCCAAAGCCATCCAGCAGCAACGTGCCGACGGGAATGATCAGCAGGCCTGCAAATGGCGAACGATACCCCTGCGTATCAACCAGGGCTGCGCTTACCACCAGGCTCGCCAGCACACCCAGGTACACCCGGTCTGCGGCGGCCCGCCGCCACAGCAGGTAGGCGATGCCCGCAAGCACGACCAGGCGTTCTATCGGTGGTATTTCCAGGATACGCAGCAGCCTACGCTGCGCAGACCAGCGCTGGCTCACCAATGCATCAAAGTAGACATCCAGCCCGCCAATGACGTGGATATTGGTGAGGTAATAGCAGCCGGTTCCGATCAGCGCCCCCAGCCCGAACCCGGCCAGTCGCAGCAGCCCGGTCCGCCCTTTCCGCCACCCGCCGGACAGGTAATCCCCCAGGTAAAACAGCGCGGACCCCACCGCAAACACAATGCCAGCCGCATGCAGGTTCAGGCTCAGGGTGGCCAGCAATCCGGCGGCGGCATGCCAGCCCATACCCCGCAAAGGCGTCGAAGCCGCGCGTCCTTTCAGCATAATCCAGAACAGCAGGGGACCCAGCGCGACCAGCTGGTGATCAGGCCGGTAATCGTACACAGGGATGATCATCCACAGAAGAATCGCCATGCTCACGCTAAGCAGCGCCTCTCGCCGGCCATACAGATGGGCTGTTACCAGGCCAATCCCCACAAAGGCCAGCAGATATGCCCCGAAATTCCAGAGCCGCCCCACGTACAGGGCAAAGTCGATGTGTTCCAGCATCCAACCGTAACCCACCACACTCCACGGCAAGCCGGGCTGGATCAGCATCTGCGGATAGTACCAGGTACGCGAATACACCCCGCCTTCCAGAAAGAAGGTGGTCGCCATGTCAGCCCAGTGAGCTTCATCCGGCGAAAAACGGTGACGAGTCGCCGCGGTGATACCCAGCGGGATCAGCAACACCACCGCCATCACCAGAAGCACGTGGGGCCAGCGCTCAAAGCCAATTTCAAGGTCAGTCCGCACAAGGGCGAGTGCAGCGACAACCAGCAGCCAGTTCAGTGACACGTAGTACAGAATTTGACTCTCAAATGAAAACTGCCACAAGAGAATCAGGGCCACGCCTGAACCAATGACCAAGCCCAGCACCAGCCGGCCGGGTAACCTGCGCAACAGCCTGGCAGCCTGCCGGTGAAACACCGCCACAGCGACCCAGCCGGCAGTCAGGATCAGGCTCAGCACCAGGGCCGCGCCATAACGCAGGCTGTAGCGCCCCAGAAACTCGGCGCTGGTACTGCTGTGATTCCATAACGGCTGCAGGCAGCTGGACTGGACAACCAACCCCAGCAAGAAGATAAGCCACGGGGCTGGCGCAATACGCTTGCGGGCTGGTACTGGTGCTTCCACCCCTCAATCCTCTCACGCACCACTTCAGGATAAAACCGAAATACACTGGTAATGACCGGTCTGGTCATTGGCTCCGCAGGGCCGGGAAAGCGCGTACAACTGTACTCAGGTTACACGGCGCTGTCGATGCAGCATGCAGCCAGCCACAGGCCCCCTCACCGGCCACGGCGCTTCTACGCCACGGCCTGATCCGCCGCTTGGCGCCGGCCGCGGATCAGCAGCCCGATAGTCACGACAAGGAACAGCAGGATCGCCAGCGTATTCAGCATGCCACCCCACTGGCGCACCTCGAATTGCCCGGTCAGGTCGCCATACAGCCGGTAGACCAGCCCCAGCTGCAGCAGCACGAAATGACCATACAGCACCGGATGAAAGGAAATTCCTATCCCGGTCAGCGCGGGCAGAATGATGGGCGCATGGGCAAACACCATGGAGAAGATGAACCCGAGCAGCAGCGCATGCAAAAAAGCCTCGTACAGCGGCCCGGCATACACAGCGCCATTTACAAGACCCAGCAGGCCACCAACCCCCAGCCACGCATACCCGCCCAGCAGACAAACCGCGGCAAAACGCGGCAGGCCCGGCTTGCGAATGGTGTGCCGCGCCACATCGTAGCGCAGCAGCCAGACCGCCATCAGGATCAGGCCAATACCTTCAATCCGGGCCCCCATGTCCAGCACAAACCGCGTCAGGATGATCCCCAGCCCATACAGGGCGATTGCGCCCAGCAGCATCACACGGCTGCGTCCTGATGGCCGGGTGATACGGGAAAGTTCCAGGCGCTCGCCAACAACCGTCAGGATGAGAAACGCGCTCCACCAGTGAACGACCTCGTAAACCGGCCTTCCACCCACCCACAGAAGGTTGCCAAGCACCCAGAACAGGGCGCCCAGCGCCATAATCGCGACATCAATCACCCTGTGTCGGCGCAGCATGACGCCAAAAAGGGCCAGCAGGCACAGGCTGCCCCCCAGCAGCAAACCACGCGCCAGCGCGCTGTTCCCGGCCAGCAGAAGCAGCACACCACCAAGCGCACTGGCGGCCGGGGCAAGATACCCCCAGTGGTAACGCGGCGCGATAGCTGTCAGCGCCACCGCCCGTTCCAGGCTGATCAGGGTACCCATGAAACCGGAAATCATCAGGGGGCCATGCAGGGCAGCCGCGCGCGCCGAAAGCGGATCCATCTGCCAGCCCAGGCGGGCCAGCCCTGCTCCCAGCCCACCCAGCAGCAGCAGGCCAACTGGCAGGATCAAAGCCATCCGGGGCATCAGACGTCGGGCAGCCATCATTCCTCCAGCATGGTCAGCAGCATAATCAACGGGGTGGTCGCGTAGACGCTGTGCGTGAGTTTCGGCGGCATATGCACCCAGGCTCCCGCCTTCAGCATGTGCACATCATCACCCAGCGTCACCCGGGCCTCTCCCTGCACAATCTGGATGGTCGCCGCCAGGTTAGCGGTGTGCTCCGAAAGCTCCTGCCCGGCGTCAAAGCCAAACAGGATCGCGCGCACCTGGTCATCTTTATGGAATGTCCGGCTGACAATGCTATCCGGCGGGATTTCTGCCAGCAGTTCCTCAAGGGTCTCAATCAGCGTGTAATTCGATGCCTGTGGCATGATGCATAACCTCCAGTTCGCTCTGCTGCAATGTGAACCAACGATTCTGAGCGCGCCGGCACATAAAGCCTGCTCCCAGCGTTCGCAGGCATACAGCCCGGCACCTGCTTCACAGCTCGATAATACACCAGGGCGACTCATGACAACACCCCCAGCTATGTGCGGGGGTGTTGACAAAAACACCGCGATCCGGGGTGAGGTTAGTCCTTTTTTGCCTGGCCGGGCGGAAGGCCGCCCTCAGTCCCCGGGTTGTCTCCTCCTAACCCGGGCGGCAGAACCCCCTCCAACCCGGGCGGCCCCACATCCAATCCGGGCGGCAGCACTTCATCTGTCTCAGGCGGCAGGCCCTCATCCAGCGGGTCAATCAGCGTATCGTCCGCTACAGATGGCAGGCCATCATTCCCAATCGCAACAGGCACGCCATCTGCGCCCATCACCACCGGTGCGCCGTCCGCCGTATAATACAGGATTTCCTGCTCATCCAGCGCTTTCACATCAAACGCCGCCAGATCGCCGGCATACCAGGCATTCAACCGCAATACGAGCTCGGGTTCTGGCAGCGGGTCCGACAGCGTCACAGACTCGGCAAGGATACCCAGCGGCAGCGCCTGCATCCGCTGCATCTGGTACGGCTGGGGAGCAGACGGCGTGCCACTGGCCTGCAACGAGGTAGTCATGGGAATGCTCACCTGGGTGCCGGCGAACACCGGCTGACGCTGGCCATTAGCTTCCACCTCGGCCCAGCCATCCACTACACCGACCGTCAGCTCCTGGCCGGGCTGTGCCTGCAAAAACGCGGTGGCCTGCATTTCGATCGACACCTCGTTGATCAGCAGCGTGACTTCCGCCACGCCCTCCGGCGTCTGGATCAGCAACCCACTCTCCGGGCTTTCCGGGCAGTACGCATCCGCTGCGCCGCTCCGGAAATAGAACGCCTGCATCGGGCCGTAGTAATCCGATTCATCAGCCACCACCCGCAGGGTCTCCAGATCGCCATCAGTACTGAGCACGCTGTGATGCACCCACCCTACCCGGCGCGATGAAGGCAGCACAGTGCGAACCCATTCTCCATCCGTTGTGCGGCCCTGCGCTGTCAGGACCTGGCCGGGCGTCAGGGTGTCAAGCACGCCTGCCTGCGTGCCCGGTGCGAGCCGCGCATTCACATATTCACTGGCACGAACGGTCACCTGCAGACTGGTAAGCGACTGCCCGGCATCTTCGATCTCAACATCGCCAAACAGCAGGAAGGTCACATTCTCCGGGCGCGCATACTTCAGGTATGCCTGCATGTTGATCAGGGCGACCCCCCAGGTGCCCAGATCAAGGTCCATAGGACTAAGGCGCAGCGTCTGGACATCAAACAAGCGCGCTACGTCGCCCTCCGAACTGAACTTGAATTCTTCAACCCCGGCGCGCGGCACAGCATCAACCAGCACATGGCCGTAGCATGCCTGGTTATCACCAACCCCGCTGCACACCTGATCGGTGGTATCGAGCGCCAGCTGCACAATCTGCGGGCAGGCCGCGGGTGCCTGAGAATCAGCAACCCCGCCCGGCAGCAGTGTCATCAACAATAGGGCGGTCATCAGAAAGTGCATTTGCCTGTTACGCATTGCTCACATCCCAATATCTATTTGATATGCGATGATCAGTTACTTAATCACAGATACCTGTACACCTATACTGTATCACAAATCGGGCAATCTGCGTACATTTTTCTCGGCAACCCGGCTGGCACGGCCATACACTGAACAAAAAACTGCCGCCTTCCCACAATGGGGTGAAGGCGGCAGCACCAGCCAGCCGAATGAAATGGAGGAAGCTGAGCCTAACGCGTGATATCCGCAAACTGCCGCGCGGGATTCGCCTGGGCCAGCCGATGAGCGATCTCATCTGCCAGCTGCTCAACATGCACATTCTCCAGCATGCCCAGGTCCTGCAGCGTCCAGATCGTGGTGATCGGATCGCTCAGGTTCGGCCACTGGTCCTTGGCCCACTGATAACGCTTCCGGCAGAACTGCCAGACCTCTTCAGGAATTTTGATCCATTCGTAGTGCTGGTACTGCTCCCAGACGTCATCAAACGGTGTCATGGGGAACAGCAGTTTGAGCATGGCCTTCTCAACCTTCTCCTGGCTGCGATGCTCATTCACCCAGTTGGCATGATACTTCTGGACAAAGGTGAAGATGCCATAGTGCGAGTAGTACTCGATATCTGCCAGCAGTTCCTTACGCGCATTGTAGGCCGCCTGGTAGGTCTGCTCCAGCTCTGTGCTGGGTTCTGGAACATGCTCGTAGTGGTCGCCGTTAGTGTGCCAGTACTCGGGTTTGATCATGTGCTGATGCGCGATCAGGCGCTGAATGCGGGTTGGCTCCACATTGAATTTCGCCAGGTCGCCCGTCGTAATCAGATGGTTGAGCAGGTCGGCAACACCACGCTGGCGCGCTTCGTCTATCGCGCGCTGGTACCCGCTGACATAGTGCGGCCTGGCATTAGCCGCTACCGCAGCGCGGTAATCGAACGGTTCAAGGTGATCCTTCTTCACAGCCAGGCCGCCGCGATTCACGATAACCTGCAGCAACGTGATCAGCGTCGCCACGACCACAATCGGGCCGAGCGCCGAGGTTTTCTGCGTCACCAGGATGATCCCCATGCCGTAGCTGGCGATAATCCCTCGCAGCCCGGCAAAACGTAGCGACTTTGCTTCCTCGGAATCGGGTGCAATACCACGTTCACCCAGGACTTCATCGCGGACAAAGAACACGGTCGTGCTGGTGATCATAAAGGCACTGACAAAGCCAAACGCATAGTACGCCTCAACAACCACCACTTCACGGATGATCGGCACCGCGGCAGCCGCCACGCCCCAGATCACGGCAATCCCGATCCGATCATCGGAGAAAAAGCGGGGCAGCCGCCCCAGACGGGACGCATTGGCCGCGACCGCCGCCCCACCCACATACCCCCCACCCTGGGCAAAGAGCAGGATGGTCGCCAGGAGCGCACCAGCCAGCGCCAGGATCATGTCGCCAACCGCCGGATTGTTGATCAGGTTGGCCGTCAGGATCTCATACTCGATCAGCAGCGTGCTGTACCCCTCGGTGGAAGGGATGTCCCAGGCACGGGCCGCAAAAATCTGCACCAGCCCGGTGCCAATCAGGAAAACCGCCGCCAGGGTCAGCGCAGTATTGATCACTTTCCAGCGCGGCCGGGCCGCATGCTTGCCACTGGCCGGGATAACCTCGTACCCCGAAAAGCCCAGCATGGCGCTGCTCATCGAGCGCAGCAGCAGCTGGAACATCACCACCTGGCTGAGCGCGGATACGTCTGAAGTAGCCCGAATGACATGTTCCGAAACCCCGGTGGATTGCAGCCGGTCCACAATGATGGGGGTCATGCTGCCCCATTCCGGGTACAGGGCGGATGTCACCCCCACGGCCCCCAGCGCGATGATGGTGAACAGCGTGAACGCACCACCGCCCAGCATGAACAGCGGCACCGCTCGCTTCGGCCCCACCGCCACCAGTACCACCATGATGAAGAAAGCGTAGAATTCGGCCAGCAGGATGCGGTAACCGGCCCATTCCGGAAACAGAAGCATCGTGACGTCAGCAGCCGAAATTGCACTGATGATAATGGTCAGCACCGCGTCAATCAGAAACAGGCTGGTGCCGGCCCATGATAGAAAGCGTATCTTGGGCGGGCCAATCGCTTCCACCAGGGGGCCGCTCCCCCCGGCATTGGGGCGCAAATAGGCGCCAGCTTTGTAGGCCGGCACTACCCCGAAGAACAGCATCACAGAGAGAATCGCAAACGCAGCGAACGCGATGTCGTGATAGCCGTCCGCCCCGTGAATGGCCAGCAGTGTCTGATACGCTGCCACGCTGAACGCATCCGCCGCGATCTCAAAGATCAGGGCCAGCACACCCAGGCCGCTCCCCCCAAGCAGCAGCCCCTCAAACATCAGGCGGGGAAGCGCGCGGTCGGCTGTGCGCCGGTCTTCCTGAGAAATATAGCCCCCTAAGAAGGCCCGAATATAGCCGGTGATTGTCGCCATGAATGAATGCCTTTTTGGATACCGGCGCTTCTGCCACGCCGGAACACAAACCCGAGCCATCAGCCAGCGCAGCGGTGAATCGGCAGCGCTCGTCGATAGGCCGTAACCAGAGCCAGGATCACGTTACCTGGCACCGCAACTACAATACTACGCTATAGGTATCTTGCTGATTTGGCGTGGAAACAAGGGGAGAACTGAGCCGCTGTCCACAAGAAGATACCTGTGTGCCACTTTCGCATGGATACGTTCACAGCACACGCAGGCACTACCCGCAGATAGTCACATGCAATCCAATGCGTGGTTTCTATCTCGTCAGTCATTTGTCTGTGCAGCATTATACGAGTATTTTGGTGGCCTGACTACTCCCAGCCGCCCGAATCGAATTGGGTGAACAGCACAAATCCGGCAGCAGCCGCCTGCCATGTAAGGAAACGCCATGTTCCCCACAAGGGACTACTCGCTCACCAGGTGATGTTTCAGCGCCAGAGACACCGCCTCTGTGCGGCTGCTGGCCCCCAGCTTGGAAAGGATACTGCTCACGTGATACTTTGTGGTCGAATAGCTGATGAACAGCCGTTCCGCGATTTCGTTGTTCTTCAGCCCCTGCACCATCAGGGCCAGCACCTCATGCTCGCGCTCCGTGATATCATGCCCCAGGCTGTCTTCCTGGCCCGCCGCAGCATGAATCAGCGCCCGGGCTGCCTCCGGCGACAGCGTGGAACGCCCCACCGCCGCCGACCGGATCGCGTGCGCCAGCTCATCATCTTCCACATCCTTGAGCAGGTAACTGATCGCCCCGGCTCGCAGCGTGCTCTGAACCAGATCTTCTTCTGGAAAGCTCGTCAGCGCGATCACCCTGATCGCCGGGTTGAGGGCCAGAATACGGCGTGTTGCCTCTGCGCCATCCATGTGCGGCATCACCAGATCCATCAGCACGACATCCGGCTGCCTCGTTGCGCAATAGCGCACCGCATCCTCACCGTTACGCGCTTCCCCAATCAGCTCAATATCATCATAGGCCAGCAGGAAAGCCTTAAGGCCATCCCGAACAACCTTATGGTCATCCACAATCAGCACCCTGATCGGCGTTTCACTCATCATACAGCTCCCTCCCCCCCCAGGCTGCCACAGGGACAGTGCAGGGTAATCCGCGTACCCGCCCCGGGCTGGCTCTCCACCCGCAGTTGCCCATCAATCTGGCGAGTCCGCTCCTCCATAATTGCCAGCCCCAGCCGGTCGCTGGCTACCTCGTCCGGATCAAAGCCGATGCCGTCATCGCTGATTACGAGGATAAGCTGGCCGGGGTTGCAGGTCAGCCCAACCCCACCCGCTTGAGCGTCAGCATGCCGGATGATGTTATTAAGCGCCTCCTGGACGATCCGGTACAGCGCCAGTTTGGTCTCTGGCGTCAGCGGCGGCAAATCCTCACCAGCGAAGGTCAGCGCAATGGGAATCCCGCCGCGGCCGATGGCGGCGTCCACCAGATGCTGAAACAGCTGCTTCAGCTCGGTATTCGCCAGGGCCGCCGGACGCAGCTCAAGCAGCAGCGTGCGCATCTCGGCCAGCGCCCCGCGGGTCAGCTGGTGAAGTTCATCCAGCCGGCGGCGACCCTCCGCCGGGTCACGCTCCCACAGGCGGGGCAGCACCTTCGCGATCAGGCTGGCCGAAAACAGCGTCTGCGTGACCGAATCGTGCAGGTCGCGCGCCAGCCGGTTACGCTCCGCGATGGCGGCGTTTTCCTGCACCTGGTCATATAGCCGGGCGTTTTCCAGCGCCAGCGCGGCCTGATCGCTGAAAGCCAGCGCCAGCCCAATCTCCTCCTCGGAAAAGTGGTGCGGCTCGGCGTAGTAGAGGACCAGGCTGCCATAACGTTCGTTGCCAAGCATCAGGGGCACGCCAAGATACGCCCGGTAATTATCGTGCAGCATGCGCAGCCACTCCCCCAGGCGCGGCTCCAGGATGGAGAAATCCCCGCCGGGAATGGCCTGCGCCAGATGCGCCTGAATGTCCGCAACTGCAGCGGGTTCATTGCCGAGCATCTGCTGGATGGCCCCGATCTGATACAGGGGAATATCCCGCACGATCCTGAGCCCGGCCGGTGCATTGAACGCGGCCACAATTTCCACCTGCTTAAGCTCCAGGTCCAGCCGGTAAAGCACTCCTGATCGGGAATGCAGCAGGTTTGAGGCCTGCATCACGATATAGTTCAAAATCTCGGGCAGCGACCGGCTGGAATTCAGGATGGCCAGAATATCGCGCAGCCCTTCCGCCACCCGCCGTCGCTGTTCAGCTTCAAGCCGCCGCGCCTGCTCCGCCTGGTGCAGACGCGCGTTTTCAATCGCCAGCGCCGCCTGCTCCACAAACATCGAGGCCAGCGCGATCTGCTCATCGTTGAAATCCTGCGGCTCGACATAGTAAAACAGCATGCAACCGTAGAGCTGCGATTTGATCTCCATGGGGAAGCCGAGAATCCCGGCAAAATGGGTGCGGATGATCATCCTGCGCCGGCGGTCAGCTTCAGGCAAGTTGGGGGCATTCCGGATCACGTCCACCCGGTCGGGCAGCGGGCCATAGTTGCCATACGTAGGCACGCGGTTTTCCAGCATGCGCAGATAGTCCGCGCCGAAGGTATCAAACCGCGAAGCAGTCTGGGTCAGAATCTCGGTGGGCCAGCCCGAACTCGCCTGCCGGTAGGCCATGCCGGTGGCCAGCTCAACCCGGTGCAGCACGCATGCCCCGGCCCCCAGCAGGGTTTTGGCCTGGTGGACAATGGCATCCAGAATCTCCTGCAGCGGCTTATCCTGGTTGAGGAGCTTAAGAGTCTCGCGCAGGCTTTCGGCCACACGCCGGCGCTGCTCATGCTCGGCCAGGCGGGTCTGCACATCCCCGGACAGACTCATCATCCCGATAACCAGCACAGCCTGATCCGCAAAGAGCATACCCGTAGCGATATCCGCTGGCGTGAACTCAACCGGGTGAGTGTAATAGAAAGCCAGGCTGCCCCGCGTCTTGCCCGTTTCGGTGATCGGCAGCACCAGCGCCGCCCTGTACCGTGCCAGAAACCCCGCACGCCACAGCGCAACAGCGTCAAGGTCCCGATCATCGCCAATCGCAGCCGACACGGGGGACGGGATATCTCCGGCGGCAAACGGCGTCTCCTGCCAGAGATACGGCCCGATATCCAGCCCCTGCAGGCTGAACCGATCCGGTCCGGCCATCGAATTCGGCAGGCCAGCGCTCGCGCTCAGAACAACGCTGTGCTGGTGAGCATCCCCCTCAAAAACCACACAGGCGGCTGCCTGCATGAACGCGCCCGCCTCCTGACACAGACAGGCCAGGACATCAGCGCTGTTTGGAGCGGCCTGCATCCGCCGCAGAACGGTACTCAACAGCTGTGTCAGGCGCTGCTCACGCGCCAGCGCCACCTGCTCTTCAAGCCCATCTGTCATGCAACCTGTTCCCCCTGGGTGTTATGCTGTGAAGATTCTACCATATCCGCCCCCTTGAGCGGGAGACAATATCCCCGCACCTGGCCACATGGCCAGGGACAATATCCGCCGTTGTGCCAGTCCGTAACTTGGCCCTAAGGCTGATGCCCCCACCCCCGTTTTTTGCCATGCTTAAGAATGTAGCCATCCGGCTGCGTCTGTCCAAGAGGGGAACCCTAAAGGAGGCTCACCATTAAGACGAAACTCGCTTCTCTACTTGTTGTAGCGTTGCTGGCCCTGAGCGCAGTCCCGGTACTGGCCCAGGGGGGTATCGTGATCGAAGGCAACTTCGGCAGCGATCCTGGCACCTTCAATCCCATCCTCTGTACGGAGACTTCCTGCCAGCGCATCGTGGATATGCTCTTCCCCAAGACTATGGGGGTTGATCCGCAGACGGCTACGTTCGCAGCCGCCGGTTCCAGCGAATTCGTGCGCAACGCCCTCGTCACCGACTGGACCATCTCTGAAGATGGCACCGTTTACACCCTGAAGTTCCGTGAAGACTGGAACTGGTCAGATGGCACGCCGATCACCGCCAATGACTACAAATTCACCTGGGACGTGATTGTCAGCGGTGAAACCGAAAGTAATCTTGGCTATGTTCAGGATGTGATTGCCGACGTGCAGGTGCTGGATGATTACACCCTGGAAGTCACCCTGCACGAGCCAGACTGCAACGGCCTGCTGTATATCGGCTTCATTAACCCGCTGCCGGCCCACGTGTTCGCCGGGGAGGCTTTCTCCGCGATCAATGAGGCCGCATGGAACCTGAATCCTGATGTGACCGCCGGGCCGTTCACGTTCGGCCAGATGCGCGCGGCTGAATTCGTCAGCCTGCTGGCCTCGGAAGATTATCCTGATGCCGTGCTGGGCTACGTAAGCCCTGAGGGGTTCATCTTCAAGAACGTGCCAGACCAGACCGTGATGATCGAGCAGTTCCTGGCGGGCGAGCTGAACGTGCTGGATAATCCCTCGGTTGAGCGCCGCTCTGACCTGCGGGCTGCTGAAGAAACCGGCGAGATCGTCACCTATGCCTACCCCGGCAATGCCTGGGACTACCTGACCTGGAATCTGGCCGACCCTGCCAACCCGCAGAATGGCACCGATGAAAATGGCAACGTCATCCCGCAGGACCCGCACCCGCTGTTCGGTGACGTGCGTGTCCGTCAGGCGCTGGCCTGGGCGGTTGACGTGGAAGCCATCATTCAGGGCGCCGTCTTTGGCGAAGGCACGGTCATGACCTCCAGCGTCATCCCCGCCTCCTGGGCTTATGACGAAGCGCTGCCGCCCGTTGGCTATAACCCGGAAAAGGCCATTGAAATGCTGGCCGAAGCGGGCTGGACTGACACTGACAATGACGGCGTGCTGGAAGCGCAGGGTGCGCTCTACGCCGAAGATGGCACCGAGTTCAGCTTCACGCTCTACACCAACGAAGGCAACACCCGCCGCGCCGCCGTGGCGACCATCATCCAGGACGAGCTGTCCCAGATCGGCGTCAGGGTGGATTTCCAGGCGATCGACTGGAACACCATGCTCGATATCCTGTACTCCCAGGCCTATGATGCCATGATCCTCGGCTGGCGGCAGGGCTACCCGGATGACCCCGACGTGACCCAGCTGTTCTCTCTTGAATCCGATGTGGTCAACGCTGGCGACAACACCGGCTCCTACTACAATCCCGAAGTCATCGACCTGATGCGTCAGGCCCGCCGTGTTTCGAACTGCGACATCGTGGAGCGCGCCAACATCTACAAGGAGATTCAGCGGATTATGCAGGAAGACATGCCCTATATGTGGCTGTACGCCATCGACGGCATGTACGCTGCTCGCTCCGAAGTCCAGGGCTTTGATCCGTACCCGGCCCAGATGTTCTGGAATGTCGACAACTGGTCGCTGCTGCCCTAACTTAGAACCCAACCCGACAGGCGCTGGGCATCCCCCGGCGCCTGTCCTCTCCCAGGGCCTGGCTCCAGGGCAGGTCCAGACCACCTGAAGCACACAGTCAGAGGCACGCACACGCAATGGTCAAATACACAATCAGGCGCCTGATCCAGGCGATACCCATTCTGTTCGGTATAACCCTGCTGTCCTATCTGCTAATGACAGCCGCACCCGGTGGCCCTGTCGCCGCGCTGACCTTCGGGCAGAAGATCACGCCACAGGAACGCGAAGCGCTGGCCGCCCGGCTGGGCGTCAGCGATCCCTGGCCGGTACAGTACCTGCGCTGGCTGCTTGGCGACGACTGGATGCGCTGGGATTCAGACGGTGACGGGGTGGCCGATGGGGCCATTATCATCCCGCTGGATGCGGACGGAGACGGTATCCCAGAGCCGCCTGGCCAGCGCAAAGGCCTGCTGCGCGGCGACTTCGGCACGTCATTCTATGCCAAGCGCCCGGTGTTGGATGTCGTGCTGGAGCGCATCCCCGCCACGCTGGAGCTTGGCCTGGCGGCGCTCCTGGTTGGCCTGCTGCTGGGGGTTCCCACGGGCATTCTGGCGGCGGTGAGGCGCGGCGGCATCTTTGATAACATCACCCGCATCATCGCTGTGGTATTCAACGCGCTGCCGATTTTCTGGCTGGGGCTGCTGGGCATCCTGCTCTTCGGGTCGCAGCTTGGCTGGCTGCCCCTGGGCGGCCGCTGCGCCCCCACGCTGACCGGTGCCTGCCCCCCGATCTACCAGCGGCTCGACTACATGCTGCTGCCCATGTTCGTGCTGTCTACCGGGGGAATCGCGGGCTATTCCCGCTACATGCGCACCTCGATGCTGGAAGTTATCGGCCAGGACTATATCCGCCTGGCACAGGCCAAGGGGCTCCGGCCGCGATCGGTCTGGTTCCTCCACGCCGCACGCAACGCCATGATCCCCCTGGCCACTTTCCTCGGCCCGGCGATTACGGGCCTGCTGGGTGGCGCGGCCATTACGGAGACTATCTTCTCCTGGCCGGGCCTGGGCCGGCTGGCGGTCTCGTCGGTCGTGCAGCAGGACTTTCCCGTGGTCATGGCCGTGGTGATCATGACCTCCATCGCCACTATTCTGGGCTACCTGCTCTCCGACATCCTTTACGCCCTCATCGATCCGCGTATCCGCTTTGACTAAGCAGGAGGCCCATCATGTCCGCCAGAGTACCTAACCAGGTTGTTGACCTGAAAACTGATCGCAGCATTGAAGATGAGAAGTACGTCAGCGAATCGCTGTGGGCCACCGCCCTGCGCCGGCTGCGGCGGGATTACCTGACCCTGGCCGCGCTGGCCGTGATCCTCGTCATGGGGATTCTGGCTGTCGGCGCGCCGTTTATCTCCGAACATATCCTGCACGTCGATCCCTACCGCACCAACGTTACCCAGCAGTTCCTGCTCCCCGGCACACCGGGGCATCCCCTCGGCACCGATGACCTCGGCCGCGATCATTTCGCGCGCCTGCTGTATGCCGGGCGCATTTCACTGGGGATCGGTTTTGGCTCCGCCATCCTGACCATGACCATCGGCCTGAGCATTGGCATCGTCACCGGCTTCTATGGCGGGATCATTGATGACATCGTCAACTGGATGATCACAACCATGGATTCAATTCCGGCCCTGTTCCTGCTGCTGATCATCTCATCGGTGCTGCAGCCCTCTCCCGGAGCGCTGGTCATCGTCCTGGCAATTATCGGCTGGACGGGGGTCACACGCCTTGTCCGCGGCGAGACTCTGGCCATGCGCAACCGCGAATTCATCATCAGCGCCCGTTCAATTGGCGCCTCCGACTGGCGCATCATGTTCATGCACATCCTGCCCAACCTGTTCTCAATTGTGATCGTCACCCTGGCGATTAATGTGGGGACGCTCATCCTCACCGAGTCTGGCCTGAGCTTCCTGGGTGTAGGCGTCAAGCCGCCCACGCCAACCTGGGGCAACATGCTGACCAATGCTCAGAGCTACTTCACCAAGGGCAGCTACCTGGTGGTCTGGCCCGGCCTGCTCATCACTATCACCGTGCTGTGCCTGTACATCATTGGTGATGGCGTGCGGGATGCATTTGACCCCAAAATGCGGCGCTAGCCCCGGCATTTTCTTCCAGGCGAAAACGGGCGGTCTACCACCACGGGCCGCTCGTTTTTTGTGTTTCCGCGGCCCCATCCTTCCGGGCCGCCCGGGGCAGCTCCGGGTGTGACGCTGTCATCGCCCAGGCGTGCCGATCATCCCGCCAGATATGACATCCATCCTGGCCAGGCCACCGCAGCAGCGGCCAGAAGCGGGCGTTTCCCGGCCGGGCGCGGCGCTGCAGCGCCAGTGTACCCGCCAGCCATCACACCACCCACCGCCGCTGCCTGTGATGCCTGTCATAATTATTGTGAAATCTATCACAATACGAAGTGACCAAAGGCCAGTGCCGCGCTGCCGCTTGCCTGCTACTATGACACTGGGAAGGAAGAGTGGCCGCCAGCAGCCGGAAATGCGCGCGCCGTCCTTCACGCAAATGACCGTCCTTTCCCCGGTCCCGGCATCACAGAAAGGAATTGCCAGCATGAGCAGAAGCGCAACTCTCGTTCTGCCATCCGAAGACAAGCGGTGGAAGCTCGTTAACGCCACAATGCGTCGCAATGGCTACCGGGCTGACGCCTTAATTGAAACCCTGCATACGATCCAGGAGTCGTTCGGCTATCTGGATGATGATGCACTGACCTTCGTGTCCAATGCGCTGCGCGTTTCACCCAGCCAGGTGTACGGCGTTGCCACGTTCTATCACTTCTTTAACCTCATGCCCCAGGGGGAGCATGTCTGCTCGGTGTGCACCGGGACGGCCTGCTACATCAAAGGCGCCGGCCAGATTCTGGAGACAATCAAGGAAACCTACGACATTGCGCCCGGCGAAACCACCCCGGATGGCCGGCTCTCGCTCCTGACCGTGCGCTGTGTGGGCGCGTGCGGGCTGGCGCCCGCCGTGGTCTTCGATGGTGAGGTACTGGGGAACTTTGACGCGCAGAAAACGCGCGCCCAGCTGGAAGGAATGCTGAACGATGCCGATGCATGAGGAACTCCACGAAATCGCCACAGCGGAACAGGAACGGCAGGCCAGTGTCAAACACTGCATCCGGGTCTGCATGGCGGCGGGCTGCCTGTCGCAGCACAAGGATCGCATCAAGATCGCCCTGCAGGAGCAGGTCCAGGCCCTGGGGCTTGAACACGACGTTGAAGTCAAGGGCGTGGGCTGCATGGGCCTGTGCGCCATCGGCCCACTGGTCACCGTAGACGGCGACATCCTGTACGAACAGGTGACTCCTGAAGATGCCGAAGACATCATCAAGGCGCTGGATAAAAAACCGGTGAAGCGCCTGCTCAGCTCCCTGGAAATCCCTTTCTTCCAGCGGCAGGAGCGCATTGTCCTGGAGAACTCCGGCATTGTTGACCCAGAGAGCCTGGAAGACTACCTCGCCCATGATGGCTACGCGGCGCTCAGCAAGGCCCTGGCCGAAATGATGCCCGGCGAGGTGACCGAAGAGATCACCCGCAGCGGGCTGCGGGGCCGAGGCGGCGGCGGTTACCCCACCGGCCTGAAATGGACCACCGTGGCGAAGGCCATCAGCGACACCAAGTACGTGGTGTGCAACGCTGACGAAGGCGACCCCGGCGCGTTCATGGATCGCAGCGTGCTGGAAAGCGATCCCCACCGTATCCTGGAGGGCATGGCGATCGCGGGCTACGCCGTCGGCGCGCAGCGCGGCTATGTGTATGTCCGGGCGGAATACCCGCTGGCGATCGAGCGCCTGAAGAACGCGATCCGCGTGGCGCGGCGCAGCAACCTGCTAGGCCCCAACATCCTGGGGACGGAGTTCAGCTTTGACATTGACATCCGGCTGGGCGCAGGGGCGTTCGTGTGCGGGGAGGAAACCGCCCTGATGGCCTCCATCGAAGGCAAACGCGGCAACCCGCGCCCTCGCCCGCCCTACCCCGCCGACCACGGGCTGTGGGGCTTCCCCACGCTGATCAACAACGTGGAAACCTACGCCAATATCGCACCGATCATCCGCAAGGGCGGCGACTGGTTTGCCAGCATCGGCACTGAAAAGAGCAAAGGCACAAAGGTCTTTGCGCTGGCCGGGCAGATCAGAAACACCGGCCTGATCGAAGTCCCTATGGGCATCACCTTGCGCGAGATCGTGGAGGAAATCGGCGGCGGCACCACCGGCGAGGCTGGCTTCAAGGCCGTCCAGACCGGCGGGCCATCCGGCGGCTGCATCCCCGGCGATTATATCGACACGCCGGTTGATTACGACTCCCTGCGTGAGCTTGGCTCCATGATGGGATCGGGCGGCATGATCGTGATCGACAACACGTCCTCCATGGTGGATGTCGCCCAGTACTTCATGGAGTTCTGCATGAGCGAATCCTGCGGCAAGTGCATCCCCTGCCGGGTAGGCACAGCCCAGATGTACAACCTGCTGGACAGAATCACAAAGGGCCAGGCCACAACCAAAGACCTCGCCCTGCTGGAAGAACTGTGCGACCTCACGGCCAATACCAGCCTGTGCGGGCTGGGGCAGTCCGCCCCGAATGCAGTGGTCAGCACGCTCCGGTATTTCCGCGAAGAATACCTGGCGAAACTACTTGACGCGCCAGTCGAAGCCACGGCGTCATAGGGAGGCGAACGATGGGTCGTTCACGTATTAAGACACTGAAGATTGACGGGCGCGATGTCGGCGCGCATGAAGACGAAACTATCCTGGAACTGGCGGAGGAAAACGGGATCTTCATCCCCACCCTGTGCCACATTGACGGGCTGTCCCTGCCGGGCGCGTGCCGCCTGTGCGTGGTGGAGGTGAAGGGTTGGAACAAGCTGGTCCCCGCCTGTGTCACCTACGCCGACGAAGGCATGGAGGTCTACACCGATTCGGAGCGCCTGCAGGAATATCGCCGTATGATCATCGAGCTGCTCTTTTCGGAGGGCAATCATGTCTGCGCGGTATGTGTATCCAACGGCAACTGCGAGCTGCAGGCGCTGGCCCAGCGCCTGGGCATGGATCACGTGCGCTTCCCCAACCTGGAGCCTGTCCGCCAGGTGGATATGACCCACGACCGGTTCGTTATCGACCGCAACCGCTGCGTGCTTTGCGCTCGCTGTGTGCGTGTCTGCGACGAAATTGAGGGCGCGCATGTGTGGGATATCAAGGGGCGCGGCATCGAAGCCCGTGTGATCACGGACCTGGACATCCCCTGGGGCGACTCCGAAACCTGCACGAGCTGCGGCAAGTGCGTCAACGTATGCCCCGTCGGCGCGATCGTTGAAAAAGGCAAGTCCATCGGCGAGATGGTCAAGCGGCAGGACTTCCTACCCTACCTGTCCACCATGCGGGAGGCGAAAAAGTGAGCAAGGTAAGCATCGCAACAGTCTGGCTGGACGGCTGCTCCGGCTGCCACATGTCGCTGATCGATATGGACGAGCGCCTGATCGAGCTGGCCGCGCATGTGGAGGTCGTGTACAGCCCGCTGGTCGATATGAAGGATTACCCCGAGCAGGTTGACGTGGCGATTGTCGAAGGCGCGATCAGCAGCACGGAAGACCTGGAAAAAATCCAGAAGATCCGCGCCCACACCACCATCCTGGTCGCGCTGGGGGATTGCGCCGTGGCCGCCAATGTCCCCGCCATGCGCAACCCGTTCAAGGTGAAGGACATTGAGGCGCGGGCCTACCTGGAAAACGTTGACCTGCAGCCGCAGGTTCCCGACCAGGTTGTGCCAAAGCTGCTGCCCTACGTGCGCCCGATCCATGAAATCGTCCCCGTGGATGTGTTTGTGCAGGGCTGCCCGCCCTCCGCGGATACGATCTACTACGTCCTGAGCGAGCTGGTTGCGGGCCGCAAGCCTGACCTGATCGCGCGCACCCGGCCCGGCGCCTAGGAGAACCCACATGAGCAAACAAATCGTGATCGATCCGATCACCCGCATTGAAGGCCACTCCAAAGTCACAATTCAGCTGGACGAAACCGGCAGCGTCGCCGATGCGCGTTTCCATGTCACCCAGTATCGCGGCTTTGAGAAGTTCATCGAGGGCCGCCCCTACTACGAAATGCCGGGCATCATGGGCCGGATCTGCGGCATCTGCACGATCAGCCATTCGATGGCCGCCGCCAAAGCCTGCGACCAGATCATGGCCGTCAGTATCCCGTATACCGCGCGCAAGCTGCGCCAGATCGTCAATCTGGCGTCGATCCTGCAGTCGCACGCTCTCAGCTTCTTCTACCTCTCCTCACCGGACTTCCTGCTGGGCATGGAATCCGACCCGCAGAAGCGCAGCATCTTCGGCCTGATCGAATCACACCCGGAGATCGCGAAGGACGGCGTGCGCCTGCGCCGCTTCGGACAGCAGGTCATCGAGTGGATCGCGGGCAAGCGTCTGCACCCCACCTGGATCGTGCCGGGCGGGGTCGCCGCCCCGCTGACGGACGACGTGCGTTTGCGCATCCTCTCCGAAATCCCGGAGATGATCGCCCTGCTGCACCGCAATATGGACTGGTTCAAGCGCGAGATGGAATCGTACTCGCAGGAGATCCGCGTCTTTGGCAACTTCCCCTCGATGTTCATGGGGCTGGTGGATAACCACACCGGCGGGCTGGAGATGTACAGCGGCGTGCTGCGCGTGGTGGATGAGCGCGGGCAGGTCGTGCAGCCCGGCTTCAAGCCCCGCAACTACGCGGATTACATCGGCGAAGCAGTGGAACCCTGGACATTCATGAAGTTCCCCTACTACCGGGATCGCGGCTACCCGGACGGCATCTACCGCGTCGGCCCGCTGGCCCGCCTGAACATCATCGACACGTGCGGCACCCCCCACGCCGACCAGGAATGGGCGGAGTTCCGCCAGCTTGACCGGCGTGTCGTGCTCAGCTCGTTCTACTTCCACTACGCGCGCCTGATCGAGTGCATGTTTGCCCTGGAGCGCATCGAGCAGTTGCTCAACGAGCCGGACATCCTGAGCAGCAAGGTGCGCGCCTTCGCGGAGCCGAACCAGTTGGAAGGCGTGGGCGTGGTGGAAGCGCCGCGCGGCACGCTGATGCACCACTACAAGATCGATGAACAGGGCCGCATCACCTGGGGCAACCTCGTGGTCTCCACCACGCACAATAACCTGGCGTTGAACCGCAGCGTGCAGCAGGTAGCCCACCGCTATGTGAACGGCAATGCCCTGACCGAAGGTATGCTCAACCGGGTGGAAGCCGTCGTGCGCACCTTTGACCCATGCCTGAGCTGCTCCACCCACGCCCAGAATGAGCTGGCGCTGCATGTCCAGCTGCTGGGGCCGGATGGCGCTCTGCTGGACGAGGCCCGGCGTGGCTGACCCGCAACACAACGAAGAGGAGCCTCAGGCTGAGGCTCCTCTTTCCCCTCCTGTCCTCGTCATCGGGTATGGCAACACCCTGCGCGGTGACGACGGTCTGGGCTGGATGGCGGCGGAGCAACTGCGCGGGCAGATCACCCGCCCCAGCGTCACCATCCTCACCCTGCACCAGCTCACGTTTGACCTGGCCGAGCCGATCAGCCAGGCCGCGCACGTGTTCTTCCTGGATGCCAGCAGCGGCCCCCGGCCCGGCGAGATCGCGATCAGGCCGGTGGTGGCGGATCGCGCCGCCGCCGACCCTCTGCACCACCACATGCCGCCCCCGGCGCTGCTGGCCTATGTCGAGGCGTTGTATGGCTCCCTGCCTCCTGCCTGGCTGTGCACGATCACCGCGGAGACGTATGACTTCGGGACAAGCCTCTCCCCCGAGGTCGCGGCCGCGCTGCCCGCGTTTGTGGCCGCGGTGAGCGAGCGTATCGCCCGCCTGTAGCAGCACAAAAAAGCGGCGGGGCCGTTTTTCACCCCACCGCTCGCTGATTTACGTCTTGAACAGCCTTGATGATCCCCGGCGCGGCTGCTGCACCGGCGCGCTGTCCCGTTCGCGCTGGCCGGTCGCCGCCTCCCCGAAGTATTTCAGCCATTCATCCGGAGCGTAGTCATCCCCGCCGCCATGCCGGGTATAACGCGGCCGGATCTGGCACAGCATGGGCGTGTTCACCGCCGCGCCGGAGATGATCGCCTGCCCTTTCGTCAGCGCGGGCAGCTCGCCCAGCAGGTCGCGCCCCACGCTTTCCACGCTCTCCCGCACGCGCGCCTGATCCACCGGGTTGACGATGCGCAGCAGGAACTGCGTATTACACTGGGAAAGCACGTCCGGGTCCAGCTTGCCGGGGCGCTGGCTGATCAGCCCCACGCCCACGCCGAACTTGCGCCCCTCCGCCAGGATCTTCTTAAGGATGCCTGTCGTCACGATGTCCACCCCGGCGGGCGCGAAGTTATGCGCCTCCTCAATGAGGACAAACACCGGGTACGGCAGGTAATGGTCGTCGCCCGGCTCCACCTGGCGATTCTTCGTGCGCAGCCGGGCCGTGAACACGCGCCGCAGCAGCGCCGCTACAATCACCTGCTGCTCGCGGCTGTCGATCTGGCTGAGCTGCATCACCGTGCAGCGCCCCGGCCGGAACAACTCATCCAGTGGGGTCTGCTGCTGGTCATCGAAGATATGGCCCGCCCCGGTGCGGATCGTGCTTTCCACGCGCCAGCGCAGCGCCTGCGCCGATCCGCGGTCGAACGAATCCTCGTCGTTGTCCGCGATCTGGTTGAGCGCTTCCAGCAGCTCCGCCCGCGTCCAGCGCTCGGCATCCCCGCAGCGCTGGCGGCTCATGCTCTCAGCCATGCGGTGGGCGCGGGTGAGCACGTACGCCATTCGCTCGGAGAGGTTCGGCAGCAGGTAGCGCAGATCGCCGCGTTCCAGCGTCCCCATGCGAATCTTGATCTCACCAGGCGCATGAATGCGCGCCTCCGGGCGGTAGCGGCCATCCCGCAGCGCATCCGTATTGGGCAGCTCCGAGAGTGTGGTGTATTCGCCGTGCGGGTCGATCACGAGGATCGCCGCCCGGTTATTAGACCGGAGCATCTCCTCGATCAGCACGCTGGCGGTGTAACTCTTACCTGCGCCGGTGCTGGCGATGATCGCCAGGTGTGTGCTGACTACCGCGCCCACGTCAATCGCTACGGGGACGGCCTCCCGCGGGCGGCTGAGCAGCCAGCCCACCGTGCCCGCGCCGGTTTCCGCCGGCTTGCGGCGGCTGAGCACCTCGGACAGGTACGGGTCTGGCGCCAGCGAAATCGGCACACCCACACGCGGCGGCACGCGCGGATTCACGAAGTCCTTGAGACCGTCGTCATAATAGCCGATCGTCTCCGCCGTGATCTCAAACAGCTCGCTGGATTTGCCGCGATACCCCACCAGCGCCGCCACGTTATTCGGGTCCACGTTAGGGTCGCCTGAAAATGCGTCCGGATACAGCCGCACCGGGCGGCGCTCCACGATCCGGGCCAGCACCGTCTGCGCGCCCTCGGCCAGCTCCACCGGATAGGTGATGAACTCGCCCACCTTGAGGTTCTGCTCATTATCCGGGGAGACAAACAGGAAGCTGTGCGGAGTTGGCCCCGGCCCCTTTGCGCGTCCTAATGGCTGGCTCATGACATCCCTCCCAGCGGCCCAATCTGCGTGCGCCACAGTAAATCATCGCTCAAGACGGCCAGTTCCGTCGCATGTTCCGGCATCAGCTTGGCCAGCACCTTCAGCACGATCCAGCCGATGTGCAGCGCCAGCGGGTTGTCCATCTGCACCAGCAGGGGCAGGTAATGCAGATGCAGCCCGCCCTCATACACATGAAACGCCTTGATCTCGTCGTCGGTCATCTGGATGACCTGCGCATCCCCCGCGGCGGCCAGCAGCGGCACACCCTGAAAGACCTCGCCATCCGGCTTGAAGCGCCCGATGGCCGTGATGCCCACCAGCGTCGCCCGTTCGTTCAGGTAATCCGGGGCAAACATGGTCAGCTCCGATTCCGGCGAAAGGCGCGGCCCCAGCCGCCCAAAATCCGGGTTCAGCAGCACTGTATCGTAAATCAGGCCTATCAGGTCGCCTGACTGGTGCTGCTCCCCCAGCTCAATCCGTACAAACGTCCCCAGGGCGTAATTCTCCACGCCCGGCACCGGGTCGAATTCGTTCTTCCCGTACACCTGGCACACGTAGTCCGTGTGCGAGTTGGACTTCACCACCTTACCCAGAGATTGCCCCACACCTCACCTCCTATAGCCGCCGCCCGCGCTTGCTGACAGATTTCCGGCTGAACCGCACCGGGATCCCGCGCTGCGCGGCGAATTCCTGGAACATCCGGTAAAAGCGCTCCCGATCCTGCATGCTCAGCACAGCCACCGCGTCGGCGGTCTCCAGCGGGTAGGGATAGCCCACCCCCACCACACATTCCGCGCGTACAATATCTAGCACCCAGTCATGCATACCCCGCGCATACACCCACGCCGGGATTTCCACCCGCGCCGGGGGCAGGTCGCGGGTCGTCTTGAGGTACGTGAACAGCACGTCCTCGTAGTAGGCGTTGTCGATCACTTCATCATCCCGACTGCACACGAACAGGCGCGCCCGGTCCCCCCACCCCATGCGCGAACGCAGCGCCACCGCGTCCCCGATCCGCCGCCCATCATAGCCCGCCGCGTAACCCAGCAGCGATGTCAGGTCGGCGGCCTGCGTGGAATCGACGAAGCCCACCACCGGCACGCCGGTTTTCTCGGAGTATGCGATCAGGTTGCGCACCTGGTCGATATACTGGCGCTGGCGTGATTCGCGCATGCCGTCCACAAATGACAGGATCAGGGAGCCATCGAAGAAAGCCAGGGCACGCTCGCCCGCATGCTGTTCCATAAAGACGCGGGTGCGCAGCACCTCGCCATAAAAGCGCCGCCATTCGATCTCACGCTCGGCATGGCCCTCCTCAAAGGACTGGCTCAGCTCCTGGGGGGCAAGCACATCCACCTGCACGTCCTTGACATACGTCCCCTCAGCATCGTGCCGGTTCTCAAACCAGCCCACCTGCACCAGCCCGACCGGGATCGACATATCCTTGCTGGGAAAGATCTGGGAGCCATCCGCCGCGAACGTCGTCACGCCCGCCAGCCGGTCGCGCGCCCATTCCCGCGCCCGGCGGTGATCATCCAGCGGTGTGCCGAAGCGCAGCACCAGCGGCAGCTCGTCCTGTTCGGGGGTGGGCCGCGCGCCGGGCCGCCCCACACGGGCGATTCGCGCCTCAAGCTCGGCCAGCGGCATGCGCTCCAGCACCGCCAGCGCGTCCTGCACGCGCTGCATATCCTCCACGATATCGCGCTGGGATTCCTCAAAATCGCCGCCCTTGTTAAGCAGCGCCCTGGCCACCCGATCTGCATATAACGGGGTCATAAGATTTCCACCTGGCTCAAATCCTGCTCTTTATACACCTGAATCACGTGGTAGCTTTCCTGCTCAAATGTATCGTCGTGGCTGATCACAAAAAGCTGGCGCAGGCTCTGGATATCCGCCAGGCTGGCCGCCAGCTGCGCCCGCCGCGTATCATCCAGGTTGGTCGTCGGCTCGTCGAAGAACGCAAAGCGCACATTGGCCAGCTGGGTCAGCAGCGCCAGGCGAACCGCCATCGCGGCCACCATCTGCTCCCCGCCGGAAAGCAGCTCAAACTCACGCGCCTCTCCCCGGCTGTTTACCGTAATGCCGTAGTCTTCGCTCCAGCTCAGAATGTAGCTGTGGTCGCCAAGCAGGTCGCCAAAAATATGGTTGGCCTGCTCCGAGATCACGCGCACCAGCTGGCGCGTGATCCGTGGCCCGGCTTCGCGCACGGTCTGCCGGATAAACTCATAGGCGGCCTGCCGTTCCTCCAGGCGCAGGGCGGCCGTCTCCGCGCTGCCCAGCGTCCGGGCGTGCTCGTCCATTTCGGCTAGCCGGGCCTGCAGTCCTGCCAGGGTCTTCTGCAGCGCATCCAGCGAGGTAGCAAGCCTGAGTTTCTCATCCTCAAGCTGGCGCCGCGTCCCACGATCGGCTTCATGCTGCTGCCCGTCATATCCCGCTGCCAGTGCCTCGCGTTCACCTTCCAGCGCCGCCAGCGCCTCAGACTGGGCCGCAACAACAGCCTCATACTCCCGCACTTCCCCCTGCCGGGCCTCAACCTGCCCGGCCAAACCGATATGCGCCAGGTAGCGGGTGTAACCCGCGTCACTGTCGCCAATCTGCTGGCGCAGCGCCTCCAGCCGCGCATCCAATCCGGCATACCGGGCCGCCTGCTCCTCCAGCGTGCGCCGTTCAGCAGCGATCCCCTCGGTGTCAGCCTGGACCACCCCCAGCGCCAACTCCAGATCGGGGCGCCGGTCGGCAACCAGCCGGGCACGCGTTTGGTCCGTGTGCGGATCGCCCAGGTCATCCAGTTCCGCCTGAATTGCTTCCCGCGCTTCAGCGCGCTGCTCCAGCCCTGCCAGCCGTTCATCCTCCCGCGCCAGCTGCGCCCGGCCCGCCGCCAGGACAGCCCCGCTGCGCTGCACAGTCGCCCGCAAGCGCGCTCCGCTGTCCTCCAGCGCCGCCACCGCCTGCGTTTCCCGTTCCCGTGCCTCGTCCAGCGCTGCCGCGGATGGCAGGGCAGCCAGCGCCGCCTCCAGGCCTGTCTGTCCGGCCTGCGCTGCCTGCAGCTGATCCTCCAGCCCGGCCAGCGCTGCCTCGTGCTCCTGCTGGAGCCCGCCCAGCCGCGCGCGTTCGGCGGCATAATGGGCCTGCGCTTCCGCCTGGGCGTGGTCATCCACCGGCTGGCGGCAGACCGGGCATGTGGCCCCGGTAGTGGTCAGCAGCGCTTCATAGTCTTCCAGCTGCGCAAGGTCACGCTCGGCCTGGCTGAGGTCCAGCCGCCGGTCAGTGACCTGCTGCTCCAGCTCCCGCCATCGCGCCCGCGCTGCCTCCAGGTCGCGCTCATGCGCCCTGCGCCTCGCCAGCTGCGCGCCCAACCCCGCGACTGACTCGTGACTCCTGTCGAGCGCCTCATTCGCGGCCTGCCACTGGTCAAAGACACGCTGGGTCTCACCCAGCGCCTCGGCCGCCTGCGCGGTCAGTTCCTCAAGCGGCTCAGGCGCATCAGGATCAGGCAGAGCACCTGGCTCACGCATTTCAAGATCGGCCGCAGCCAGGATATCCGCCAGCCGCAGGCCCTGCTGCTCCACGCGGTCGCGCTGGCGTGCGATATGGGCTGCCAGCCGTTCCGCCTCCTGCCCGGCCTGCTGCGCCTCCTTAAGGGCCTGTTCCAGGTCTTGCTGCCGGGTGGTCAGCGGCTCAAGCTGCGCCAGTTCCTCCTCCGCCTGTGCCACCGCCGCCAGATCCTGCTGAATGCGTTCCAGCTTCTGCGCGGTCACCTGCGCGCGGGTATTCAGGTCATGCAGCGTATGCTGCAGGTGATCACGCGCCGTACGCTCCTGCTCCGCCGCTTCCAGGCTCCGCCGCGCCGCCTCATATGCGCTATAGGCCTCCCTGGTCTCATCCACGACACTGGCCGCATTCAGCGCCTCAGCATGGGCCTTCCGGGCCTGCTGCAGATGCAGCTCAGACTCGCGCAGCTCCCCGCGCGCGGTGGTCAGGCGTGCCTCCAGGCTGTCAAGCTGCCCCCTGACCGCATCAGCTGCCTCAACGGCTGCCACCACCGCCTGCAAATCCGCCTGCACCTTCTCCAGCGCGGCTTCTGATTCCGCAATTGTCGCCGCCTGTTCCCTAATAGCGGCCTCAACCACCGGCCTGTCGCGCAGCATCCCGCGCAGCTCGGATTGCTCCTGCTCATTTCGGGCGATCAGATCCCGGATATAGTTGCCGGTTTGCAGCAGGCTGTTCCAGGCGCGCTCGTACATATCAATGTTCAGCAGCCGGTTGAACTTCTGCTTGCGATCAGCCGGGCGTTCTCGAAACGCCGCCGTCATCGTCCCCTGCGGCACGCCGATGGCATCTTCAAACAGGGTGGTCAGGTCGGTTTCGGCTTCCAGGCCCAGATGTTCCCGGATAAACGCCAGCGTATCCTCGCGACCTTCGCACAGCTTGCGCCCCACCTCCGGGTCATAGATATACGACTGGCTGCCGCCCCCCACCTGGCGCACAGCCTCGTATTCGCGTTCGTCCAGGGCGCTCATAAACCCGACCGTGATCTTGCCGGATTTCTCCCCCTCGCGAACAAACTGGCCGAGGTTGTAGGGCTTGCTGTCAAACAGCGCCAGCCCGATGGCTTCCAGGATGGTGGATTTTCCCGCGCCGTTGCTGCCCTGGATCAGGTTCACGCCTGGCTGAAAGACGATCACCGGGCTGTCGGGCCCATAACTCTTGATATTGCTCAGTTGCAGTTTAGTGATCCACATCGTCGCCCGCTTCCAGATCTTGCATTGTCGAATCCAGCAGCCCGTAAATATCGAGCGGGGCGGCCCCTTCCAGCACCATATCCTTCACCTGGCGGATCAAGCTGCTCCAGGGTCCGATCTGCGCACTGTACTCCGTGTTGGCGGCCACCAACTGCTCAAAGACGGCCTGCTCAATCGCAGCCCGATCCAGCGATTCATCGAGCCTGATTTCCATCCCCAGCGGGCTGGTGCGGTTTTCAACACGCACCAGCAGCGCTTCCAGCTCCTCACGCATCAGCGCCCGGATCGCATCCAGATCCACCCGGGAACGCTCAAAAGTCAGGTTCCCCCGCAGCACCAGGCGGATCACCGGCAGCCGCCGCGCTTCATCCTGCACCTGCTGCAGCTGGCGCTCAATCCGGCGCTTCTCACCGCGCAGGTAAGCCTGCACGCCCTCAAACAGCGCCTCCGGCGTGGCCGCCAGGTCGGTCTTATACTCCAGCGAGATGAATGGCCGCCGCGGGGTGATGACGTGCCGTGCGGTATGGATGCCATCCGGCGCCACGTCCACCAGGTAGCAGCCGCGTTCGTACTGCGCCTCGTCAAAGCTGCAGGTTTCCAGCGAACCGGGGTTATAGATCCAGTCCTCCACCGAGTAGGGTTTGTGCAGGTGACCCAGCGCGATATAGTTCGCCACATCCCGCAGCGGATTCAGCTGGGCAAACGTCAGGCCGCCAGGCATATTGGGCATCTGGCCCTCAACGCCGGCATGGGTGATCAGCACCGTATGGGTGATCGCACCGCGCTCCAGCTTCCGGAGTGCGGCCGCCACCTCCTCCAGCAGGCGCGGCGCGGCGGCCCCCAGCCACGGCACCCCCACAAAACGCACATGCCGGATGTCACAGTACGCCCCCAGCCTGGCTGCCTCGTCCCACGGTGGCAGCGCACACGGCGTCTGCGCGGTATCCGGCGTCAGCAGGCGAATCAACCCCTGTTCGGCCAGGTATTCCAGCCACGAAATCTGAGCCAGATAACGCGCCTTGTCATGGTTGCCATGCACCGCCAGGGCCGGTATTCCGGCCTCGTGCAGGGCCTGCAGCCCGTTCTGGGCCTGCAGCAGCGTCAGCGGCTCCACGCTCGCCTTGTGGAACAGGTCCCCTGCCACCACCACCGCCTGCACATCCTCCCCAATCGCGAGATCGATCGCGTCCAGAAAGGCCTGGCCAAAGTCGTTGAAACGTTCTTTGGCGTTGTACTGCTGGTTACCGAGATGAACATCCGCGATATGAAGGAAACGCACGCGCCACACTCCCCCGCTGCTGGCTGGCACAAGTCACCTGCAAGCATAATAGAAAACAGACAATAACACAAGTGTTCTACAGAGTCTTAAGGCATGGTCGACCAGCCCCTTACTTCAGACTGATTGCAGAATGCCCGCCTGCATTGTAGAATGACCTCAATCAGACGTGCATATTCCAGGAAGCCCAAAGGGCCTTGCCATGGCAACCAGACGCTTTGACAACGACATGGCCGACATGCCACCTCCTCAGCCGAACGACCCTGATGACGCGCCGGAGGTGCACCCGTCTGCCCCATCGCAGCAGGCCCCGCCCGCGCGCCCGCCTGTCTCGCGGCCGGCTCGCAGTGCGCGTAATATCGCGCACATGCCGCGCACGCTCGCCCAGGTGCTCAGCGATGCGAATGAGCAGGTTGTCCGCGGCGACCTGTCGGAATACATCCCCCAGCCAACCGGCTTTGATCCGCTGGATGGCCTGATCGGTGGCGGACTGCGCAAGACAGAGCTCCTGCTGCTGGGCGGCGCCCAGGGTATAGGCAAGACGATCGCCACCCTGCAGATTGCGCGCAACATCGCGATGCGCAAGGATCAGTATGCGTTTTACCTGTCCTACGAACACACCGAAACGCACCTGATGAACCGGCTGCTTTGCCTGGAAAGCATCAATCCGCCAGAGGTTAATCTCAACGACGGATTCAAGCTGAAGGACCTGTACAACGCGATCATCAGCCAGCGCGCCCGGACCATGATGACGCACGGGGACAACAGCCACTCGCTTCAGAATATCCTGCGGGAAAACCAGAGCACCGCTACAGCCCTTGCCCGCATGAGCCGCTACGCCGACCGCCTGATCCTGGTGAAGGCCAGCCCGGCGGTGACCACCCTGCGCGCTATCCGCGAAATGACCTCGCGGCTGTGTGACGCCACGGGCGGCAACGTTACCGTATTTGTCGATTACCTGCAGAAGGTGGCGATTCACCCGGAAAACGCGGCGGACGAAGCCGAAAAGGTCACGATCATCGTTGAAGGGCTGAAGGATATCGCCCTGGCGCTGGATGTGCCGGTGTGGTCGATCGTCGCCGCCGACCGCGAAGGGCTGCGCAGCCCGCGCCTGCACCTCTATCATCTGCGCGGCAGCAGCGCACTCGATTACGAATGCGATATCGCTATCATCATGAACAACAAGTACCACATTCTCAGCAAGGAGCATGTGGCCTTTAACCCCTACCAGGCCAAGCAGTACCGGGACTGGGTCGTTTTTACTGTGGAGAAGAACCGGGCAGGCCGGGCCATGCTTGACATGGAATTCCAGCTGCATGCCCCCTACTTCGCTTTTGACCCGCGCGGCCAGCGGGTTCAGCAGCAGCTCATCGATGACAAGCTTATCGAATCGTAACCGTTCAGCAAGGTTAAACCCGCGCCACTGTCCCAGGATGCCCTGCCGGAACAGTGGCGCTTTTTGTTGCGGAACTCCCGGCGCACTCTGTGCGTAGTACCTGAATGAGAGTTGGATTTGAGTCCTTACAAACCCATAATCACGGACTACAATAGGGTCGGAATCGGCCCGCCCGATTTGCAGACCGGGCCGGGATCGCATCGCCAGACTGGATAACCATAATGACGCAACCACCTCAACCGGTTACCCCTACCGAACACCCTGCCCCGGCTCCTCCGCGCGGCATCCCCTGGGGGCGCCTTGGCGCCGTCCTGATCGCCATCGTCGTCACGCTGCTGGTGGCAACCCTGGCGAACCGGATTGAACAGCTCCAGGCGCTGGGATATGCGGGCGCATTTCTGATCATGCTGATCGGGAACGCAACCATCATCCTGCCCATGCCCGGGCTGGTCTTTGTGGTCGCAATGGGCAGCACCCTGAATCCCTGGCTGCTGGGGCTGGCGGCCGGGCCGGGCGCGGCCCTGGGCGAGCTCACCGGCTACCTGGCCGGGCATGGGGGGGTCACGCCGGTGGAGGATACTGCCTTTTACCGGCGCTTTAACCGCTATATGGATCGTTTTGGGCCGCTGGTGATCTTCCTGCTGTCCATGATCCCGAATCCATTCTTTGACATCGCCGGGATGCTGGCCGGCGCCTCCCACATGCCCATGTGGCAGTTTCTCATCGCGGCCACACTGGGCAAAACCCTCCAGGCAACAGCCCTGGCCTGGGCCGGCGCGCTGTCACTGGATTGGATCACGCAGTTTTTTGTCTAGCATGCACACAGGACAGGGATTGATCCGTGGGTAAAAAAGATCTGATCGAGGAAGTACGCACCGCCCGCGCCGCATTTCTGGCGGCGATTGAGGGCCTGCCACCCGATGCATTTGTGCGGCCGGGCGTGGCGGGGATTTGGTCCGTCAAGGACATCATGGCTCACCTGGTCGCGTGGGAAGCGGAACTGGTCACCGCCCTGAGCCGCAGGCTCTCCCCGCGCCACAAAGACGCCCCGGCGATGGTCAACATCGAAGACATTGACGAGTGGAATGCCGAGCAGTATCACCTGAACGCTAGGAAACCGCTTGAGGTTATCGAGCCGGACTTTCATGGCGTGCACAAACACCTCATCCTGGCGCTCGAAAAACTGGAAGACCGCGTGCTGGACGATCCCCTCCGATTTGAGTGGATGGAAGGCGAGCCCCTGGCTTACCTGGTGCTTGAGACCGCTGTCTGGCATGAGCAGGAGCACGCGGAAAACATCCTGGAGTGGCGGGCCGAACACGGCCTGTAAAGCGCCGCCGCCCTTCCTGATTACGGTGAAAAGCCCCCCTCGCTTCTCTTAGCAGGGACCTGCAGCACGGGTTATAATGGCGATATCCAATTGAGAGACCATCCTCCATACCTTAAGGAGCAGAGTTTCCGTGACAATCCAAGCGCAATCGATTGACACCCTCAGCATCAATACCATCCGTATGCTGGCTGTTGATGCGGTTCAGAACGCCAACAGTGGACACCCCGGCTTACCGATGGGCGCGGCCCCGATGGCCTATACCCTGTGGAATGACTTCCTCAAACACAACCCCACCAACCCGGAATGGCCTGACCGCGACCGTTTCATTCTGTCGGCAGGGCATGGCAGCATGCTGCTCTACGCCCTGCTCTACCTGACCGGCTACGGCCTTTCGCTGAACGACCTCAAGAATTTCCGCCAGTGGGAAAGCCCCACGCCCGGCCACCCGGAATACGGTGAAACCCCCGGGGTGGAGACCACCACTGGCCCCCTCGGGCAGGGCTTCGCCACCGCGGTCGGGATGGCCGCAGCAGAGGCGTTCCTCGCGGCCCGTTACAACCGGCCCGGCTACAACATCATCGACCATTACACCTACGTGCTGGCCTCCGACGGCGATCTGATGGAAGGCATCAGCCACGAAGCCGCGTCGCTGGCCGGACACATGGGCCTGCACAAGCTGATCGTGCTGTACGACAGCAATGAAATCTGCCTGTCCGGCCCCACTGAAGAGGTCTTCAGCGAAAACATCCCCATGCGTTTCCGGGCCTATGGCTGGGAAGTGATCGAGGTCGCGGATGGCAACGATCGGACTGCGCTTGCCGCCGCCATCACCCAGGCGAAAGCCAGCCACAAACCTGTCCTGATCAGCGTTCAGACCATCATCGGGTTCGGCAGCCCAAACAAAGCCAATACCTCCGATGCGCATGGCTCACCGCTCGGGCCGGATGAAGTCGCGCTGACCAAGCAGAACCTCGGCTGGCCGGCGGAGCCGGCTTTCCTCGTTCCCGATGACGTGCTGGCCCACATGCGCGAGGCCAAGGAACGCGGTCGCACCCGCCAGCACGAGTGGGATCGCCTGCTGGCCACCTACAGCGCCGAGTATCCTGAGCTCAGCGCGGAGCTGGCGCGCGCCTGGTCGGGCGAGCTGCCCGAAGACTGGGACACCGATCTGCCGGTATTCTCCCCATCGGATGGCGCTATGGCCACCCGCAAGGCCAGCGGCAAAGTCCTGAATGCCCTGGCGGCCCGCATCCCGACCATGCTCGGCGGCGATGCCGACCTGGCGCCCAGCACCAACACCATGATCAGCGGTGAAGGCAACTTTGGCCCGGCCAGCTACGCCAACCGCAACGTGCGCTTTGGCGTGCGTGAGCATGCGATGGGTGCGATGGTCAACGGCATGGCGCTGCATGGCGGCATCTGCAAGCCCTACTCGGCCACCTTCATGACCTTCAGCGACTACATGCGCCCGGCGATCCGGCTTGGCGCGCTGATGAACCTGCCCGCGCTGTACATCTTCACGCATGACAGCATCGGGCTCGGTGAGGACGGCCCCACCCACCAGCCGGTTGAGCATCTGGCCGCCCTGCGCGCCATCCCGAACCTGACGGTGATCCGCCCGGCGGATGCCAATGAGACGGTGGGGGCGTACCGGGCTGCTGTCAAAAGCCGCCGCCCGGTGGTGCTGGTGTTCTCGCGCCAGAACCTGCCAACCCTTGACCCGGCGCAGGTCGGCGATGTGTCAAAGGGCGCTTACGTGCTGTTCGACAGCGCCAATAAGCCTGAAGTCATCCTGATCGCCACCGGCAGCGAGGTACAGTTCGCGCTGGCAGCGGGCCAGCAACTCACGGAAGAAGGCGTGGCCGCGCGCGTGGTCAGCATGCCCAGCATGGAGCTGTTCGCCGAGCAGCCAGCCGACTATCGGGAAAGCGTGCTGCCCTCCGATGTCAGGAAGCGCATCAGCCTTGAAGCCGGGGTCAGCTTCGGATGGCACCAGTGGGTAGGGGATGAAGGGATTATCGTCGGTGTGGATCGCTTTGGGGCGTCCGCGCCGTGGAAGACCATTTACGACAACCTGGGGCTGACCCCGGCGGCGCTGGTTGAAGCGGCGCACAAGCTGCTGGGCAAGTAAGACAGGGCTGCGATGATGCAGGCAAACCTTCCGGAACCACAGAAGGCCGCCGATATCCTGCTGTTTGAGGCAGAAGCGGCTGGCGGATTCCTGAAGCGGCTGACGCATCACCGCGATTTTGATACAGCAGGCTGGCAGCGCATCTGGACTGCCGTCGCCAGCCTGCTGCACCATCATAATGAGCTTGATTCCTGGCAATCATTTGATCTGTCCCGGATTATTATGGTGATACAGCAGGCCGGGCAAGCCCTGGATGGACGTACCTACAACAGCCTGGATGAGTTTGAGATTCAGGTCCTTGAAGCCAACAACATGCTGGGGGATTTGCTCGAATAAGCTGCTATGCACGACCACGTTTCACAACCAGTCACTACGGACAGCAAGACCACGCTGCACCAACCAGTTCCATCACCCGCCGTCTGGGCTATTGCGGATACGCACCTGAGCTTTGGCAAACCGCGCGACCAGACCCGCTTTGGCGATATCTGGGCGAACCACACGGCCCGTATCCGGCAGGCCTGGGAGCAGCAGATCGCGCCAACCGACATTGTGCTAATTCCAGGCGACCTCAGCTGGGCGCACTCCCCGCAGAAGGTCGAGCCAGACCTTTCCTGGATCGCGGCGCTGCCCGGCAGAAAGGTGCTGGTGCGCGGCAACCATGATTTCTGGTGGAAGAAGCTGGATCAGGTGACGACGCAGCTGCTGCCAGAGGATGTCTATGCCGTCCAGGGATCGTGCCTGCAGCTGGAGGGGCTGCTCATCTGCGGCACGATGGGACACATCGCGCCCAATGACCCCTACTACCAGACGCACAAGTACAAAAGCTACCAGCGTGAGCTGCGCTGGCTGCGCCAGGCGCTGGAACAGGCGGCGGCCATGCGCACCAATGGCGAGCCTGTCCTGCTGATGATGCACTACCCGCCGTTTACATCCGACGGCCAGCCCAGCGGATTTACGGAGCTTATCGAGCAGTACCACCCAAACGTGTGCGTTTACGGACACCTGCACTTCACCCATGAGTGGGCGGTCGCCGTTGATTCACGGCGTAACGGGACTCGCTACCATCTGGTAGCGGCCGACTACATCAACATGCAGCCGCGTCAGGTCTGGCCGCCCACCGAGGGCGTCCATCACAACTGAAGCCGCATCTCGTACACCCGCTCGACCACGCGAAACCCCAGCGCAGTCAGGTGATCATATACCCGGGTGCCGACCTGCTCTGCCAGGAGAGCCAGCGGCAGGGCGCCGCCAAGCGCCTCGCTGGTGGCGAACAGAAGCCCGTTTACGTCCTCAGCCGTCGCCTCAGAATCCAGCGCCAGCTGCAGGATATCAAGCTGGCGGTGGTAGGCGGACTGCCGGGCCAACAGGAAGCCATGCGGTGTTTCAAACCCCCGGGTGCCTCCCTGTACAAGCAAGGAAGCCAGCTCGCGCTCCCAGTAGGGCTTTCCGGCCCTGCCAGGAGAAGCCCACGCCACAATCGCCTGTGCCAGGTCTGATTCCACCTCACTGGCACTCCCCGGCGCAAAAGCCGGAGCCCGGCCGCGCAGGGTGGCAAGCTCGCGTGCCTGCTCAAAACCTGCCTTGCGATAGATCTGCTGGGCAGGCTGATTCCTGGCGTTCACCACCAGGCTGATTTCCTGCAGCGTCGCGCGCCTGGCCTGTGCCAGCAGCGCCGCAAACAATACCTGCCCATATCCCTGCCCGCGCAGGGCCGGCACGATGCCAAAATCAAGCACAAAACCGCGCCGTCCCCGGCGGCACAGAATCCCCACGCCCGCCGGCCGTCCATCAGGCAGATAAGCCAGCAGCGAGTGTTCTAGGTCGGCGCTCTGCACCCGACATTGTTCGGCATACACGGCGGGAGTATCCACATCGGCTTCCCACACCTCGCAGATCATCCCTGCAATGGTGGTGATAGTTTCGCGCAGGGTTGTCACAATCACCAGGGACATCGCAGCGCCCTCCGTCTGCAGCATTCCAGACAATCATGGCTGAGTGTACCCGGATCATGCCTGGCGCGCCCGGCGAATTCGCCAGCGAGCCGCGAATTCTGCTACAATATCCCGCACAACCTCGTGAACCTGCGCCGTGCGGAGAACGATCATGACCGCGGATGACTTGCACAAACAGCCTGACGACACCGGTGAGGATGCCGATATTCCGGAGGAAGCGCCGATCCCGGCGGGGCCGGAGGCAGAGCCCGTATCTGGCCCACAAGCCAGCGTGGAAGATGATCCGTTGGCCACAGATGGCCCGCTGTCTGATGACGACCTGCAGTCCGTTGACGATCTTCAGCCAGCAGATGACCTACTGCCTGCAGATGAACTGCCATCCGCCCTGGAGCCCGCTGCCAGCCCTGAACCGGAGGCGCTGACAGTACCGGGTGCGGAGCTGGAATCCAGGGAGGCGGCCGCGCCGCCGCTCTACCCCCCGGCCAGTCAGATCCCACCGGCAACATGGCCACAAACGGGCATCCCAGCGCTCCCGGTCGGCGCACTCATGATCGCTCTGGGAGTCATCCTGTTGTGGCCGCTGCTTTCCGGCGGGTTTGCGCTCGCCCCGGCCGTGGTCGCTGCTATCCTGATCGCGGGCATCGCGTTCAGCCTGTTTATGTACTGGCTGCGCTCTGGCCGCCGCGCGCGGGGCGCGTTTTTCCTCGCCCTGTGGGGAATCATTACGGCCGTCCTGACCGGGTTGTTCGCCCAGGCCCCCCAGACGCTGGATGCTTACAGCGGCTGGCCGCTGTACCTGATCGGCACGGGGGCAGCGCTGTTCGTCACTTACCTTATCAACCGAGCAGGAGGGCACCATCTACCTGTCCTCAGTTTCACCCTGATCGCAGGCGGGCTGGTCGCGCTGGCCGTCACGCGCCAGGCCGTCCCGGCGGATGTGCTGGATTTCGCCCGCCAGGAATGGCGCTGGCTGGGCGTTATCCTGATTCTGGGGCTGCTGCCCCTGGCATTTCGGCGCCGGGTGATTCCCGGTTAGGCTCATCCGCCATAGGACAGTTTAGCAGGTTCAGACCCGGCAAGTTCATCACCGCCCTCAATCCAGCAGCCAGCCCTGTTGTCACAGCGTTTTCTGATTAAGGAGCAGACTTATGGAATACCGTCGTTTAGGCCGTACGGATATGGAAGTGTCGGTCATCAGCTTCGGCGCCTGGGCTATCGGCGCGGACTGGGGCGATGTCTCTGAAGATGAGGCTATCGGCGCGCTCAACACGGCCATTGACATGGGCGTGAATTTCATCGACACCGCCGATGTGTACGGCGATGGGCGCAGCGAACGCCTGATCGCGCGTACGCTCAAACAGCGCAGCGAGAAGGTCTATGTAGCAACAAAGGCGGGTCGCCGCCTGAACCCGCACGTCGCCGAGGGGTACAACTACGCCAACCTGAACCAGTTTGTGGAGCGCAGCCTGCGCAACCTGGATACCGAAGCGCTGGACCTGGTGCAGCTGCACTGCCCGCCCACGCCGGTTTACGCCCAGGATGAAACCTTCGCCGCCCTGGAACGGCTCGTGCGTGAGGGCAAGATCCGCTACTACGGCATCAGCGTAGAGAAGGTGGACGAAGCCCTGACGGCGCTGGAGCGCTACCCCAATATCCAGAGCGTGCAGATCATCTTCAATATGTTCCGGCTGAAGCCCGCCGACCATTTCTTCCAGGTGGCGAAGACCAACGAGGTCGGCATCCTGGCCCGCGTGCCGCTGGCCAGCGGCCTGCTCACCGGCAAGATGACCCCGCGCACGGAATTCGCCGAAGACGATCACCGCAACTACAACCGCCATGGCGAGGCCTTTGACGTGGGCGAGACCTTCTCCGGTGTGCCGTATGAGGTCGGGCTGCAGGCCGTTGAGGAGCTGAAAGCTGCAATCCCGGCGGGCTACTCCATGGTGCAGGCCGCGCTGCGCTGGATCACGATGTTCAACGCTGTCACCTGCGCGATCCCCGGCGCCAAGCGACCCGCCCAGGCGCGCGAGAACTTCGCCGCCGGCGATATGGCCCCGCTGCCAGAGCCGTTGATGGACAAGGTACAGGCCGTGTATGACGCCTATATCCGGGAACACGTGCATCACCTGTGGTAGTGCGGCGCTGAAACTTTAACATCCAATTCGTTGACAGGCCGGGTGTAACCCGTTATGCTTTGGCCATACGCATCCACTGGAGCCGACAACGTGTCTGCAAGCTGTGAACTCTCCCTTCAGAATACTGACCAGAACCGCCGCGCGTACGGCTATTTCTGGTTCTATTTTTATGGGAACATAGCGCGAGGCAGGCGTTAGCGGCTGACGGCTGGGCAAACCAGCCGACCTGAAACGGTCATCACAGCGCAGGGCTAACGCCCCTGCGCTTTTTTTGTTGCTGCACTTTTTGCCATAGGTTAGGAGCACACCGCATGACAGAACTCCCCTGGGCCTGTCGGGGCATCCGAGGCGCCATTCTTGCCGACGAAGACACGCCGGACGCGATCCACCGCGCCACGCGTGAGCTGCTGCTCGCCATGATCGACGCCAACAGGATCAATCAGGAGGACGTTGCCAGCGTCACTTTCACCGTTACGCCCGATCTCACCGCCGCCTACCCGGCCACCGCCGCCCGGCAGATCGGCTGGTACGATACCGCGCTGCTCACCGCGATTGAGATGGCGCCGCCGGGCAGTCCGCCCCGGTGTATCCGCATCCTGATTCACTGGAACACCACCCGGTCACAGGCAGAGGTCCAGCACGTGTACATCCGCGGCGCGGAAGTCCTGCGACCAGACCGGGCCATGCAGGATAGCAACATCAATAATCCTTGAAATAATTCAGCGCGTTACACAAGGAGAAAAACATGATGATTGTTGTAATGAAAACCGGCGCCAGTACAAAAGAAATCTCAGCGGTTATCGCCCGGGTGAAGAAACTGGGCTACGAAGCTCACCTGAGCGATGGCGAAGAACGCACCATCATCGGCGTTGTGGGGGATGGCAACATCCGCGCGCATCAGGAGCAGTTCGAGCTGATGGAAGGCGTGGAGCGCACGATGCCGGTCAGCCATCCCTACAAGCTGGCCAGCCGCGATTTCCACGCCTCCAATACCCTGGTGCCGCTGAATGGCGGCAAAGTGGGTGACCGCAAAATAGCGGTGATCGCCGGGCCGTGTTCGGTGGAAAGCCGCCAGCAAATCCTGGAAACCGCCCACGCCATGAAGGAAGCCGGGGCCACCGCCCTGCGGGGCGGCGCCTTCAAGCCGCGCACCTCACCCTACGCCTTCCAGGGCATGGGCGAAGAAGGGCTGAAATACCTGGCCGAAGCGCGCGAACAGACCGGCCTGCCCGTGGTGACAGAAGTGATGGAGCCGGGGCTGGTCCCGCTGGTGTGTGACTATGCCGATGTCCTCCAGATCGGGGCGCGCAACATGCAGAACTATGCCCTGCTGCACGCGGTGGGCAAGGCCCAGCACACTGTGCTGCTCAAGCGCGGCATGAGCAGCACGATCGAGGAACTGCTGATGGCGGCGGAATACATCCTGAGCCACGGCAACACCCGCCTGATGGTGTGCGAGCGGGGCATCCGCACCTTCGAGAAATACACGCGTAACACGTTCGACATCAACGCCGTGCCCGTCCTGAAGGAACGCACCCACCTGCCCGTAATCGCTGACCCCAGCCACGCGACCGGCCACTGGCAGTATGTGGAAGCCGCCGCGCGGGCTGCCGTCGCCGCCGGGGCGGATGGCATCATTGTGGAAGTGCATCCCAACCCGGAAGAGGCCGTCTCCGACGGCATGCAGTCGCTCACGTTCAAGCGTTTTGAGCAGATGATGCAGTCGCTTAAGCGGATAGCGGAAGCGGTGGATCGCAGCATATGACCGGTTCGACAACCCTGACCGGGTCAATGCACCAGCAAACCGCGGCCATTGTCGGGCTGGGCCTGATGGGCGGCTCGATGGCGCTGGCCCTGCGCCCCCGGGTGGCCCGCGTGATAGGCATTGATCCCAGCGCCGAAACCCTGGAGTACGCACTGGCGCACGGCATCATCGACACCGGCACGGACAACCTCCAGGTGGGCGTACGTGAAGCCAGCCTCGTGATCCTGGCCGCCCCGGTGCAGATCATCCTGGATGTGATCCGCAACCGGATCGGCAGCTACCTGCGCAGCAATACCCTGCTGATTGACCTGGGCAGCACGAAGGCCGAGATCTGCCACGCGATGGGCAACCTGCCAATCAGCGTGCTGGCGATGGGCGGGCATCCGATGTGCGGCAAGGAGCGCAGCGGTATCCAGGAGGCGGATGCGACGCTCTATCTGGGCCGTCCTTTCGTGCTCTGCGCCCCGCGCCGGGCCACCCCCGCTGCCCGCCAGCGCGCGTTGGAGCTGGTACAGGCCATCGGCGCGAACCCGATCGAGATGGAAGCCGAGCGCCACGATCGCCTGGTAGCCGGGATCAGCCACCTGCCCTACCTGCTCAGCAGCGCGCTGGTGCGCACAATCGCAGGCGAGGCCCAGGCCGACCCCACGATCTGGGAAGTGGCTGCCAGCGGTTTCCGGGACACCTCCCGGCTGGCCGGCAGCGATATCCGCATGATGACCGACATTATCGGCACCAACACCACCGCCATCGCGCGCTTGCTGGCCCTGTTCCGCGTCCAGCTTGCCACGCTGGAAGCGGCCCTGATCGCGCATGACGATGATCAGCTTGTCACCATGCTCACCGCCGCCCATGATGCCCGCCGCACCTGGGAAGCGGAGTACCTGAACAAGAAACGGGAATCCTGATGCACACCAGCGCCCCTGACTCCCTGACCGTCTACCCCTCCGGCCCGCTGCAGGGCGAAACCAGCGTCCCCGGCGACAAGAGCATCAGCCACCGGGCCGTGATCTTCAATTCGCTGGCGGCGGGAATCAGCACGATCCGCGGCTGGCTGCCCGCCGGGGATACCCTGGCGACGCTGGACGCGGTGCGCGGGCTGGGCGTTCCGATCGAGCAGCCCGACCCCACCACCCTGATCATCCAGGGCGGGCAGTACATCCCTCCACGGTCGCCCCTGAACCTGGTCAACGCAGGCACGGGCATCCGCCTGCTGGCCGGAATCCTGGCCGGGCAGCCCTTCGCCAGCACGCTGGACGGCTCCGAGCAGCTGCGCCGCCGCCCGATGCGCCGCGTCACCGAGCCGCTGCGGGCGATGGGCGCGCGCATCACAGACCAGGACGGGCGTGCGCCACTGCGCTTCGAGCCAGCCCCCCTTCGCGGCATCACGTACACCCTGCCGGTCGCCAGCGCGCAGGTGAAAAGCGCCATCCTGCTGGCTGGACTGTTCGCGGATGGTCCCACCACGGTTATCCAGCCCGGCCCGGCCCGCGACCACACCGAGCGCCTGCTGGGCGTGATGGGCGCGGACCTTACGGCAACAGGAGACGCCGCGACCCTGACGCCGGGCCGCCCGCTGCAGCCGCTGGACATCACCATCCCCGGCGATTTTTCCTCCGCCGCATTCCTGATCGTGGCGGCCACCCTGCTGCCTGGCAGTCGCCTAACGCTCACCAACATCAGCCTCAACCCCACCCGCACCGGCCTGCTTGATGTGTTACAGGCGATGGGCGCAGCGATCACCGTCCGGCCCGACGGGGAATCCGGCGGCGATCCAGTCGGCTCGCTCGTGGTACAATCGGCGGCGCTGCGCGGGGGAGAGGTCGGAGGGGCGCTTGTCGTGCGCATGATTGACGAATTCCCGGCACTGATGATCGCCGCGCTGCAGGCCGAAGGCCGCACGACTGTGCGGGAGGCGCGCGAGCTGCGCGTTAAGGAAACCGACCGCATCGCGGTGATGGCGGGCGAGCTGCGCAAAATGGGCGCGGTAATCGCGGAACTGGACGACGGTTTTGAGATCGACGGACCGCAGACTCTGCACGGCGCGCAGGTGGACTCCCACGACGATCACCGCGTCGCCATGAGCCTGGCGCTGGCCGGAATGCTGGCGGATAGCCCCACCACGATTGCGGGCGCGGCCTGTACCCGGGACTCCTTCCCCGGCTTTGAGGATACCCTGCGCCAGTTGGGAGCGAACCTCCGATGAATGCGACCCAGCATGTCGGCCTGATCGGCTGGCCGGTGGAACACAGCATCAGCCCGGCGATGTTCGCCGCCGCCTTCGCCCACCTGAGCATGGACTGGCGCTACACGGCCCACGCCCTCCCCCCGGAGGCGCTGGAGGCGGGGGTCGCCCGCCTGCTGGCGGAAGGGCTGCGCGGGTTTAACGTCACCGTGCCACACAAGCAGGCCATCCTGCCCCTGCTGGACAGCATCCAGCCGGAAGCGCGGGCGGTTGGCGCGGTCAACACCGTGATCGTGCAGCCAGACGGCATACTGGAAGGCACCAATACCGATGTGGCCGGGTTCGGCGCCGATCTGCTGCATCACATCGGCTCCCCGGAGGCCGGCACCCCCGCCCTGATTCTGGGCGCGGGCGGCGCGGCGCGGGCCGCAGCGGTCGCCCTGCTCCGGCAGGGCTACGCCGTCCAGGTCGCCAGCCGCCGCGAAACACAGGCGCAGGCGCTTATCCAGGGCGTGACCGCCGGGCTGGCAGGTGAAACGGCTGCTCTCCGCGCTCTGCCCTGGGACGAGCTCGCCGCCGCCAGCGGAGATACACGCCTGATCGTCAACTGCACGCCCGCCGGGATGTGGCCACATGTGGACGCCTCCCCCTGGCCGGAGGGCATCCCCTTTCCGCGCGGCGTGACCGTCTACGACATGATCTATCGCCCGGCTGAAACCACCCTGCTCCGCCAGGCGCGCGCCGCCGGAGGGCGGGCGATCCCGGGGCTGGGGATGCTCGTCCGGCAGGGGGCGGAGGCCTTCAGCCTGTGGACGGGCCGGCCCGCCCCCTTCGACACTATGCTTCAGGCCGCGCGGCAGGCGCTGCACTAACGAGGACACCATCGCCATGAACAACACACGCTTGCGTTTTCTCACCGCCGGTGAATCGCACGGCCCGCTGCTGATGGGCATTCTGGAAGGCATGCCCGCCGGACTGCCCCTTACCCCGGAGCAGGTGAACCGGGAGCTGCTGCGCCGCCAGCAGGGCTATGGCAGCGGGGGCCGCATGCAGATCGAGCAGGATCGCGCCCGCTTCACCGGCGGCGTGATGGCGGGCCAGACCACCGGCGGACCGATCGGGCTGGTCATCCGCAACCGGGACTGGAAGAACTGGGCGGCGAAGGACATCCCTCCGCTGACCACCCCCCGCCCCGGCCATGCCGACCTGACCGGCGCGCTCAAGTACAATTACGCCGATCTGCGCCTTTCACTGGAGCGTTCCAGCGCGCGCGAAACCGCCGCCCGCGTGGCCGTCGGCGCGATCTGCAAGGCCCTGCTCGCTCACTTCGGCATCACGCTGGGAGGCTACGTAACGCGCATCGGGGCCGTGGACGCGGCCCTGCCGGATGACATGCCCTACCCCGAGCGCTTCACGGCAGCAGAAGTCAGCGAGGTGCGCTGCCCGGATGCGGAAGCCGACAGCATGATGCAGGCCGCCATCCGCCAGGCCAAGATCGACAGGGACACGCTCGGCGGCATCTTCGAGATCGTCGTGCTGGGGCTGCCGCCCGGCCTGGGCAGCCATGTCCACTACGACCGCCGCCTGACCGGGCGCCTGCTCGGCGCGATGGGCAGCATCCAGTCGATCAAGGGCGCCGAGATCGGGCCTGCCTTCGCCAACACCGCCCGGCCCGGCACGCAGGTGCATGACGCGATCACAGCCGGCGACGGCCAGATTCAGCGCGCCAGCAACCGCGCGGGCGGGCTGGAGGGCGGCATGACCACCGGCCAGCCGCTGATCGTCCGGGCCGCGATGAAACCGATCAGCACCACCCTGACCCCACTGGGCACGGTCGATCTCGCCACAGGAGAAGCCAGCCAGACCGTCTACGAACGCTCGGACTTCTGCGCCGTGCCGCGCGCGGTCGTCGTGGGCGAAGCAATGGTGGCGTATGTGATGGCCGACGCGCTGCTGGAGAAGCTCGGCGGCGATGAGATGGGCGAGCTTAATGCCCGATTTGACCTGCTGCGTCAGGGCCATCTGGACGAACTGACTATGCGAAATGAGGCGTGGCAACTCGGCTACGACTGGCCGCCCGACCTGGAGTTTTAGCCGATGAATCTCGTCCTCACCGGCTTCATGGGAACCGGCAAAAGCACGCTGGGCCGCCTGGTGGCTGAACGGCTGGGCCGCCCCTTCGTAGACATGGACAGCGTGATCGCCGCCCGCGCCGGGCGGCCGATCCCGGCCATCTTCGCCACGCAGGGCGAACGCGCCTTTCGCGCGCTGGAACGGGCGCTCTGCCAGGAGCTGGCCGCGCAGGACGGGCTGGTTATCGCTACCGGCGGCGGGGCGCTGGTCGACCCGGAGAGCCGAGCCGCCCTGCAGCGCAGCGGGCTAGTGATCTGCCTGACGGCCTCCCCCGCTGCCCTCGCCGAACGGCTGGCCGAAGCCGATGACCGTCCCCTGCTGGCTGGCGATGATCCCGCCGCCAGAATAGCCGCCCTGCTGGCTGACCGGGCCGCGGCCTATGCCGCCCTGCCCCACCAGCTTGATACCACCGATCTGACTCCTGAACAGGTAACGGAAGCGATACTCACCCTATGGCACACTCAGACAGGCTCCACGTAAAAACCCCCGGCGGGGGCTATGACATCCTTTTTCAGCCCGGCGCGCTGCAGCATATGGCCGCGATCCTGGCGGAATACGGCCTGGCGGCGCGCACGATTGTCGGCACGAATACCACCGTCGCCCCGCTGTACGGGCGCGCCCTGGCGGAACGGCTCCCAGACGCGGTGACCGTCACACTCCAGGACGGCGAACAGCACAAGACGCTGCAAACCTGCGAGGCTATTTACAGTGGGCTGGTGAAGCTGGGGCTGGATCGCGGCGGCGTGATCCTGGCGCTGGGAGGCGGCGTGATCGGGGATACGATGGGCTACGTGGCTGCCACGTATATGCGCGGCGTGCGGCTGGTGCAGGTCCCCACCAGCCTGTTGGCGATGGTCGATTCAAGCGTGGGCGGCAAAACCGGCGTAGACTTGCCCGAAGGCAAAAACCTGGTGGGCGCGTTCAAACAGCCGGAGCTGGTCGTGATCGACCCGGACGTGCTGGACACCCTGCCGGATGCCGAATGGCGCTGCGGGCTGGCGGAGGCCGTCAAACATGGGCTGCTGGCCGATCCAGGCCTGCTTGACCCGGCCCTGCTCACCCGCGAACGAGCAGCGGAATTCCTGCCGCGCGCGGTGCGGGTCAAGATCGACGTGGTGGAGCAGGACCCCTACGAGCAGAACATCCGGGCTCACCTGAACCTGGGACACACCTTCGGCCACGCGCTGGAGATGATCAGCGGCTTCACGTGGAAGCATGGCGAAGCCGTGGCGGTAGGACTGGTGGCCGCAGCCCGGCTCTCAGCGCGGCTGGGGCTCTGCGCGCCCGACCTGCCCGCCCAGGTGGAAGATCTGCTCCGTACACTCCAGCTCCCCACCGATTTCGGCCACTACAACCCTGACAGCCTGTGGCAGGCGATGGCGGCAGATAAAAAATGGGTCGCGGGCAGCGCGCGTTTTGTGCTGCTCAGGGGCATTGGCGAGCCGGTCGTAAAGGCTGATGTCCCGGCGGACGCCGTGCTTGCCATACTGAAGGAGATGACGACCTGATGACGTTCGAAATTCTGGTCCTGCACGGGCCAAATCTCAACCTGCTTGGCACTCGTGAGCCGGAAATCTACGGGCCGCTGACGCTGGACGACATCAACGACGCGATCGAGGCGCACGCCCGGCAGCAGGGCGTCAATGTGCGCATCCAGCAATCCAACCATGAGGGCGTGCTGATCGACACGCTGCACATCGCCCGCAACTGGGCCACGGGCGTGGTCATCAATCCCGGGGCGTATACTCACACCTCCGTGGCCCTGCGGGATGCGATCAGCAGCATCGACCTGCCGGTCGTGGAGGTGCATCTCAGCAATATCCACGCGCGCGAAGCCTTCCGCCAGACTTCCCTGCTCGCGCCCGTCTGTGTGGGGCAGATTTCAGGGTTCGGCTGGCGCAGCTACATCCTGGGCATCGACGCGCTGCTGGGGCATCTGGGCCGCTAAGCCTGATTCGGCGGCCTCACCCGCCACGCCTGCTCATCCTCCCCGGCCTCGTGATTCAGCCAGCGCGCCAGCGTGAACAGGAAATCCGACAGGCGGTTGAGGTAGATCACCGCCGCCGGGTTGATCGCATCGGCATCCGCCAGGGCGACGCACAACCGCTCTCCGCGACGGCACACCGTCCGCGCCACGTGGGTCGTCGCTGCAGCGCGCGTCCCCCCTGGCAGGATGAAATGCTTCAGCGCGGGCAGCGTCTCGTCCATCGAGTCAATCGCGCCTTCAAGTACGGTAACCGCATCCGGAGCCAGGCGCACCACCCAGTCGGAGGCTACATCCAGCGGCGTGGCCAGATCAGCGCCGAGGGTGAACAGGTCATTCTGAATCTGCTCCAGCCACGCTGCAGCCGGGGCGGGCAGGGCTTCCACCCGAATAAGTCCCAGCAGCGAGTTCAGCTCATCCACTGTGCCATACGCATCCACGCGCAGGTCGTGCTTGCGCACGCGCCGTCCGCCAAACAGCGAGGTGTCACCCTGATCGCCTGTCCTGGTATAGATCTTCATCCCATCTTCCTGTAAATGATATATAGACAATACTTCAACAAATTATAACAGAAATCCGGACATTCTTCGAGAGCGAATAATCGTCCTTTCCCCACAACTCAAACAACCCTGTAACAAACTAGTACATTATGGCACTTGCCCGATTCCCCCTCTCGACAGCATAATGGTAGGCACAGCACTTATAACTGTGACTGACCGGGTTCGCTGCGCCCCTGCCTGGGCGATCATCATTACGGCGACCGGGCCATGTTCCGCTTCAAACCGGGACTTCATTACATGTGGGGGATGCCATGAAAAGCAAGCGGCTGCAGATCGTCCTGACCGTCCTGTACGCGGTCATGCTCATCCTGAACTCATCATCGATTATCCTGCCGGTGAATCCGGTTTCTGCCGGGGCAGAGAACCAGCCACTGGCCATGCGGGCTGCGCAGGGCGGCGGCACACACCCGGCGATCTGTGAAACTGCCGGGCGCGACCCTGACAGCAGTATTGAGGCAGGCATCCCCCTGGTCACTTCCAATTCAATCGTCTTTGCCAGCACAAATCTACCGGTATCACCCGGCTCAAGCAACGGCAATCCCAACGGCGAACGGCTGCGCATGATCCCTGGCGAAACGATCACCTTCAGGGTCAGGGTAGCGAACAGTACCAATCAGCCCGGACGCACACCAACAACACTAACTGACGTTGATGGCGAGATTGTGCTGGCCTTTTCGGAACAGGCGCTGCCTGTTACCTGGGAGGACCCCACGTTCACTGGCACGCTGGTGCCTGGACAGCAGATGTTTGGCACAGTCGAATACACCGCCCAGATAGGCGATCCCCTGATTGTGGACTATACCTTCTATGGCTGGGGCCTTCGCGCCGATTCCGCGACTCCCAATAGCGGTCAACGCTGCGACCTGGATTATGCGTCTCATCCTGCTGTGAACACCGAGTTCCGCGTGGAAGGCCCGCTGGTCGGGCTGAGCCTGAGCGTGAACGCGCCCGACCCCTCCGATCCCCGGATCGAGGTCGGCGCTCCGATCCAGTGGACGCTGACCATCACCAACCAGCGCGCCATCCAGACAACCATCAGCACGATTGATGATCTCTTCTTTGAAGCCAACACCTACGGCATCTGCAGCCCACCGCCGGGCAGTACCCTGGAACAACTGCTGAATACGCAGGAGGGAACCAATGTGCTGCCGGCAACGGTAGGCAGTCAGCTTTCGGTGACTTTTGCCTGCAACATGCTGCCCGCCTACCCGAATCCCAGCACCAACGAAGTCACGGTACAGGCTACGGCCAACACCATCGCCGGCGATGTGACGCTGCCTTTCCGCACCAGCGTATCCGTGGGCAAAGCCACGCCGGGCATCAGTGTGGTCAAGTTCGCCAACGTCACCGAGGCCACCGTGGGGGATACCATCAGCTACACCCTGCGCGTCACCAACAGCGGTGATACCACACTGAACAGCGTCACCGTGGTCGATTCACTCACCCAGCTTGTGCTGAATGTCCCCGGCCGCACACTGGCAGTCGACGAATCCTACGAGGAAACCGTTGACTACATCGTGCGGGACAGCGATGCCGACCCGCTGGTGAACATCGTCACGGCGGTGGGGGTTTCCCCCCAGGGGACCACCGTTTCAGACAGCTGGACGCTGAGCCTGGACAAGCGCAACCCGGCCATCGAGCTGGATATGTCCGTCAGCCCTGAGTCCGCCGCTGCCGGAGAGACGGTCACCTACACCTTTCAGGTGACCAACACCAGCAACGAAAGCCTCGTCAATGTGCGGGTGGAATTCCCGCTGTGTGAGCAGCCGGGGGTTGTGTCCGGTTGCCTGGGCAACCGGGTGCTGCTGGGCACGCCGGGCGCCCAGACAGTCAGCCTGCTGGCAGGGGCCACCATCAGCGGCACCGTCGTATACGAAATCCAGGGGACGGAAAACGACCCCTTCGGCTTCAGCGCCATCACAACGGCCACCGCTCGCGCCCTGACCAATGCAGGCTCCACTGTGGCCGATTCTGCCTCGGTGTATGTAGACATCCTCAACAGCGCGATCCAGATTCAGAGTGAGGCGGACCGCGCCACCGCCCTGCGCGGCGATACCATCCGGTATACCTTCCGGGTGATCAATCACAGTGCCTCCCCCCAGATCATCACGTCGATCACCGACAGCCTGCTGGGCGCTATCGGCAGCATCCCGCCCGGCGGCCTGACCCTGAACCCGGGCGATCCGCCCTATGAGTTTGAGGAATACTATACGGTCAGCGGCAGCGACCTGGACCCGTTGATCAACATCACAACGGTCACGGCAGAAGGCGGCATCACCGACTCCACCACGACCGTAGTCGATATCAGCAACGCCCAGCTGTTCATCACCGTGGTTACCATCCCCCCGGATGAGCAGGAGCCGCCGGGAGATGTCGAGTATCGCATCTTCATTTCCAACAATGGGCGGATCACGCTGAACAATGTCACGGGCTATATCCAGTTTGTGGGGACGACCGAGCCTGTCACCCCGCTGGCGATCGACTTCCCCGATACCCCTGGCCCCACGGTTGAGGCCGGAACGCTGGCGCCGTTTGAGCTGGCGACCTCCACCTTCATCCGCGCGGTGCAAAGTGACGATCCCGATCCGCTGACGGCCCTGGTGCGCGTCCAGGGTACCGACGATCTCGGCCTGGAGCGCAGCTTCTTTGGCTCCGTCACCATCAATATCCTGCCGACCCGGCTGCAGCTGCGCAAAACCGCGAATGCAACCCGCGCGGGCGTTGGCGACATCGTGACCTATGAGTTCTTTGTCAGGAATGCCGCTGATTCAGACATTGTCGATATCAGTGTGACCGACCCGCTGTGCGCCGCCAGCATGCCATCCTCCGGCTGTGATGGCACGACGGTGCTGCTGGCGCCCTATGACGAGGCGACAGGCACCACCACGGGCGCATTCACCCCCGGTATTGATCGCCTGCAGCCCGGTGAGATGGCGTACGGCACGTTCGATTATGTCGTGACCAATGCCGATCTGAGACGCCCGGAACGAACCCTCACCAACCTGGGAACTGCGTCCGGCACCCTTGAAGCGGGCAGCGAGCCGGTCGGCGATGCCAGCCAGTGGGATATCACTGTTGTCAACCCGCTGGTGGTTGAGAAATTCGCCAACCGTCTGTTTGCCAGCGACGGCCAGTGCGTGACGTACAGCTTCAGGGTCAGCAATATCGGCAGCCTGACTACAATCGAGAACGTTGCCCTGAGCGACAACCGGCTGGGCAACCTGAGCAGCACCTTCCCCCCCTTCGACCTCACGCCCGGCAACGTGGTCACGCTGACCGACACGACTGCAACCTGCACCGGCGCCACCCAGCACGTGGTTACCAGCGCGGATATTCCACGCCTGGTTAACGTCGTGACCGCCACAGGGGAGGCCAACGGCCAGATCCTGAACGCCTCCGATGACTGGGCCGTGGATGTCACGCCGCCGATCATTGTCACCAAGTCGAACAGCACGCCCTTCTTTGGGATTGCGGTGGTTGGGGATACCGTGCGCTACCGGGTGACGCTCAACAACGTCTCCGACTCCACCTACTCGTTTGTCAGCGCGCGGGATGTTTCCAACAGCTACTACGACAGCGAACGCACCTTCCCGGTCAGCCAGCTTATCGCCAACAGCGATGATCCGGCTAACCCTGCCCTGGAACCGGGCGAAAGCACGTGGATCGAGTATGACTACGAAATCGGCCCGCGCGATCCCAACGAGCTGGTGAACACCTTCGAGGTGGCGATGAGCAGCGCGGGGACGACGATCACCTTCTCCGATACGCACACGATCGATGTCTACAGCCCGTTCAGCATCCTGAAAATCCCCAGCCGCTTCTTCGCCATCGTGGGCCAGACGATCCACTACGATTACCTGATCTTCAACGTCTCGCAGATCACGATGACCGATGTCACCGTGGTCGATGACCGGCTTGGCCCCATCGCGACGCGTCTTCTGGATCCGAATGGCACCCAGATCACCGGCTATACCACCGCCCCGCGGGACCTGCCCGCCGCGACGGAATACCCCTGCCTGCCGCTCTTCTGTGACACCTGGCTCCTGGAGAGCAACCCGGCCGAGAACAACTACACAGTGCGGCCAACCGACCTTGTCTCAGAAACACTGGTCAACACCGTGACCGTTTCAGGCGAGACAACCATTGACTCGCGTGAGCCCAACGTGCCGATCATCACGACTGAAATCGCCGAAGTCCAGATCGCCAACCCGCTCCGGGTTACGAAAGTCGGGCCGCTGACCGCCAGCCGCGGCGAAACCATCACGTACTCGGTCACGATCACCAATATCAGCCCGGCCGATTCGGGCAACACGATCACGGACATCAACGTCGTCGATATCTTCACCGGGATTGTCCCGATGGGCTTCCCGCCAGACAACCCGCCGCGCACGCTGGATCCCGGACAGACGGCCACCGGCTTTGTGACGCTGACCATCCCGCAGAACGCCAGCGACCCGCTGGTGAACACCATCACCGCGACGGGGACGCTGCAGATCGGGGGCGAATCCTACAACCTGACCTCGATCGGTACGGCGTCCGTCAACCTGGATGACCCCATTCTGGATGTCACCCTGACCGCCAATGTTGAAACCACCGAGCGGCTCACCACGGTGACCTGGTCTGCCCGCCTGGTGAACAACGGGACGAGCGATCTCACCAACCTGACATACACGGACAGAACCGGCGTGAACATCGGAGCGGTCTGCCCGTCCGACCTGCCTGCCGGCAGCGATCCGGTATTCTGCCAGTGGGATTACACCTTCACCCTCACCGACCCTGATCCTTATGACAACCGCCTGACGGTTAGCGGCGCCACGCTGGGCGGCGACACCATCACCGGCAGCGATAACTTCATCGTCGACCTGATTGACCCCCGTTTCCGGGTCAGCAAGGTTGCCTCCCCCAACGTCGCGTTTGTAGGGGACACGATCACTTACACGATCACGGTCACCAATACGAGTGACTCCGTCCTGACGAATGTTCTGGCCTACGACACGCTCACTGGCCCGGTCCCGCTGGAATTCCCCAGCGGCATCAACGGCCTTCTGAACAACAACGAGAGCGCCACCGCCGAAATCACCTATACCCTGTCCCAGGCGGACCCGAACCCACTGGTCAATGAAGTCGCTGCCAGCGGCATTTCGGCGGCCGGCGGCATCACGCTGGAGGACGCGACGTATACCACCGTCCTGATCACCTCCTCGCGGCTGCTGGTCAATAAGCAGGCATCCGCGCCCATCGTGCAGCGTGGCGATACCATCACCTACAACATTGCCATCACCAATATTGGCCAGGTGCCGATCCGCAATATCCAGGTGGTGGACGAAGCCGTAGGGTTGAATACCGCCACCGATCCAAACAGCTGCGGCGGCACCATCACCTATGGCGGGCAGACCTACAATGCAGCCTGCAGCGTGGACACCCCGCTGACCATCGATCCGATCGATGCGCTGAACCCGTTCGAGGTGGCCTTCATCACGTACAGCGTAGAGGCCACACTGGACCTGCCAGATCCGTTCATCAACGCCGCGCTGGTGTCTGGCAATGACGATCAGGGGAACACGATCGAAGGCTCCGACTCGATCGCTGTGGACATCCTGACGCCCGGCATCCGGCTGACGAAGACGGCCGACCGGGCCGGGGCAGCGCCCAACGACACGGTGACCTACACCGTCTCGCTGACCAACACAACCGGGGGGCAGCTCACCAACGTGCAGGTGATCGACAATGAGCTGGGACTGCCGGTGCAGATGAGCCTGACCGGCGCGCCTTTCGTCGATACCATCGCCGTGATGGAAAATGGCCAGACCGCGGTGGGGATTATCACCTACACGGTCACGCGTGATACGCCGAATCCGTTCATCAACACAGTCACCGTAACCAACGACCAGGGGCTGACGGATGGCGCCGCCGCCACGGTTGAGATACGCGATCTGGGCATCAGCGTCACCAAGATTCCGCGCAACCCCTCCGCCGTCATCGGGGATGTGATCACCTACGACATTGAAGTCCAGAACACCAGCTCACAGAATCTGCGGGCTGTGATCGCGATCGACCAGCTGACCGGCACCACCGTGCCACTCTCCGACCCTGTGACCGGTGACACGATTACTGAGCTGGCCCCCGGCGCGACGGCGGTCGGTACGTTCACGTACACAATCCCACCCGATGTCCCCGACCCGCTTGTGAACCGAGTCAGCGCTTCCGGCCGGGCCGATTCGGGCGTGTTTGTGTCGTCCAGCGGGCTGGCGCTGGTGGATATCCGCGAGGCGGACATCAGCCTGAACAAGACCGCCTCCAGCCCGATCGCGCTGGTTGGCGACAGCGTGACCTATAACTTCGTTGTCCGCAACGAGGGGAACGCCACCCTCAGCGCTATCGTGCTCACCGACCCGCTGTGCGCCACGGCATCCAGCGGGTGCAGCAGCGCCACAGAAGTCAGCCTGACCTTCCCCACCACACCCGGCACGCTCGCCAGTGATGAGGAAGCCACTGGCCAGATCACCCGCCAGATCCTGCCCGGCGATCCGGATCCGATCATCAACACCGCCACGGTGGTCGCCCGCACGCCAAATGGCGTTGCCATCCAGGATACCGACAGTGCCACCGTCGCGCTGGCCACCTCCGACCTGGTGATCACTAAGACTGTCCTGGGCATTGGCAGCTGTGCCGCGCCGGAATTCCGCACCGCGGCTCGGATTGGCGACATCATCGCCTATACCGTCAGCCTCCAGAATCTGGGGACGAACACGATCAGCGGCATTCAGGTGGTGGACACGCTCAACGGTACGGACATCACCAGCCAGCTGTTTCCGGGCGTTGTCCCACCGGCGACGCCCACGCTGGGCGCGCTGGGGACGGTGAGCACCTGTGTGCAGACCCAGGTCACAACCACCAGCCCGGATCCGCTGGTGAACACCGTGGTGGCTTCCGGGCTGCTGAACGGCGTCACGCCCATCAGCGACACGGCCTCCGCCAGCATGCCCATCGCCAACAGCGACCTGCTGGTGACCAACGTCCCCAGCCAGACCTCGGCGCGCATCGGGGACACGATCATCTATACCGTAACCGTGCGCAACACCGGGTTTGACACCCTCGACAACGTGCGCGCCACCAGCCCGCAGGCGGGCGGCAACATCACCCTGGGAACGACATTGCTAGTCCCCGGTCAGAGTACCTTCGGCACGTACACCTACACCATCACCGGCCTGGATGCCGACCCGTTCCTGAGCACGGTTATCGCAACAGCGATCGCCCCCGGGCCGATCACGCTGACCGACTCCGCGACCGCGCGGGTTGACCTGGTGTCGGATGGCGTCCGGCTGACGAAAGAGGCCGCGCCCACGTTCGCGCCCGCTGGCGCCGACATCGTGTATACCCTGACCGTCACCAATACCGGCACCGAGCCCATCACGGCGTTCACGGTGATCGATCAGATGCTGGGCGGCGATATCACCGGCTGCTTCATTCCGGGGGTTACCCTGCCCACACCGGGTCCGGCCTGCACCGTTCCCACCATGTCGCCCCTCCCCCTGGCGCCTGGCGCCAGCGCCAGCACATCGATCCGGCGCGCGCTTTCCGGCAGCGATGGCGACCCGGCCGTGAATACGGCCGTGGTCACCGCGGAGGCCGATAACCCCGCCAACCCGGCGGAACCGATCATCATGACGGATTCGGCCAGTGCATCGGTTAATGTGGCCGGCAATGGGCTGACGGTGATCAAGACGGCTGATGTCGCCGCCGCCTTCGATGGCGACACGGTGAACTACACCCTGGAAATCATCAACACCAGTCTCACCCCGGTCACAGGGCTGACGGTCAATGACACCCTGGTTTCCGGGATCACGCTGCCGCGTTACAGCTTCGCCCCTGGCGAGCGCATCACGGCCACCTACGCGCACACCGTCAACGCCCTCACCAATCCCAATCCGCTGGTCAATCAGGTGCAGGTCACCGGGCGGGATGGCGTGGGAATCACCGTCTCGGATACGTCCTCGGCCACCGTCGCGATCCTGGGCAGCGACGCCATCCGCGTCACCGTCACGCCAGACCGCACGACCGTGCTGGCGAACCAGACGATCAACTATCTGACGACCATCACCAACATCGGCACCGAAACACTGACCAACATCAGCGCGGTAGCCACCCTGCACGACGGCTCCACCATCGACCTGACCGGCCTGCTGCCTGTCACCACGCTGGCGCCGGGCAGCAGCGTCAGTGCCGTGTTCAGCTACACCGTCCGGGACAGCGACCGCTCGCCGGTTGTAACCACCGTCAGGGCAGAAGGCACCGGCGCCACCGCGGGCATCGTCTCTGACATCGGGCGTTCCACGGTCACCATCCGGATTTCGTCGATCCGGATCAGCGCCACGCCCACCAACTGCGGCTTCCCCTGCATCGGGATTATCGGTGATACCATCCGGTTCACCGCCACGGTGCGGAATGATGGCGCCACCACGCTGACCAACGTCTCGCTCTCCGGCGATATGCTGATACGCTTTGAGGAAACACCAGCGGGCCTGATCCTGGCGCCCGGCCAGACCTACACGGTCAACTTCACGTATACCGTCCCCCTGAACGCGCCGAATCCCAGCCCGATCACGCTGCAGGCGCAGGGAACTGACCCGATCGGCGCCGAGGTCATCAGCCCGAGCTACACCTACCTGCTGGCCACGGCTAACCCCCGCATCTCGGTCACGCTCAGCCCTGACCGGGAGAACACGCTGGATGGGCAGGCGGTTAACTACACCGCCGAAATCCGCAACGTGGGCAGCGAGCCGCTGCAGAACCTGGCCCTGGTGGACAGCCTGGTCGGAGTGCTGACCGATTCCATCACGGTCTCTATCCTGGCTCCGGGTCAGACCACCCGCGTCACCTATTCGTATACGCCAGGTTCGGCAACGTTTGATCCGCTGGTGAACACGATCACGGTCAGCGGCCAGACCAGCTTCGGACGGGCCGTGACCGACAATGACACCGCGGTCGTCAACATCCTGCGGCCGCAGCTGTACATCTCGCTCACCGCCGACCGGCAGGTCGCCATGCTTGGGGAGCGCATCAACTACACGGTCAGCGTCCTCAATACCGGTGACGGCCCGATCAACAACCTGCGCGGCTCCTACCTCGTGGATCGCTCCATCACCTCCGGGCTAATGATGCGCCCGTCGGAACAGGGCGGCGGCATCATCCTGGGGTCAACCAGCCTCCCGCAGGGCGTGGCCACCACCGGCTTCTTCAGCTACATCCCCACCACTGGCGACCCGAATCCGCTCGGCATGCGGGCGATTGTCACCGGGGATGGTGTGGTGGGCGATGCGGTCATCGCGGTGAGCGACAGTGCCACCGCCATCACCTCGCTGGTGTACTACGATGCCAGCGGCAACCCGATCAATATCGCGCCGCCGATCATCGGCACCGCCGATCCGGAGGTGGTCAAGCTGGCGCTCCAGCCGTTCGTGGAACCGGGCGGGCTGGTCACCTGGACGATGACCGTCCGCAACCCCGGCACCGATCCCCTGGCGGGCGTGATCATCACCGACACGCTCGATATCAAGATGCGCGTGGTAAGCGTGGCCATCACGAATGGCACGATCCAGTCCGAAGGCAACACGATTGTGGCCCTCACAGAAGCGCTTGACTTCAACGAAACGGCCAACCTCACGATCGTCGCCCGCCTGAATGAAGGCGTGATCGCCGGGGCGCTGATCCAGAATCTCGGCTGTGCCACGGCGGTTGGCGCGACCGCCTCCGTGTGTGACGTGGCCGTGGTGCGCGTCGCGCCGGATGCCGCGCTGCTGCCCGCCACCGGGCAGGCCGCCGCTGACGGTGGGAGCGCAGCCGGGGCAAGCCCTGCCCTGGCGCTGGCCGTTCTGCTCCTGCTGGGGCTGCTGGGGCTGAGCATGCAGAATCCGCAGCCGGGCAATCGGCTGCTGGTCTTCGCCGTCCTGCTCATCGCCGCGGTCGTGATCGTGGCTGGCATCGTGGGGCTGATCGCAAATCTCGGCCCCACGCCCGGATCACAGGCAGCCGAAACCCCGGAGGAAACGACGCAGGCCGTGGCGCAGGAACCGACCCCGGCAGTAGCGGAGCCGACCGCCACCCTGTCGCCCGGCCAGCCAACGCCTGTCCCGCCGACGCCAATCCCGATCCCGACGGCCGCCGGCCCGCTGCTCCCCACGGAAGTGCCTTCCGGCCCGGCGCCGTTCACGCCGCAGTATGAGCGCGAGTTGTTCATCCCGCGTCTCAACCTGAACGTCGCAATGCCGATCGTTAACATCCCGCTGCGCAACCGCACGTGGGACGTGCGCGATCTGGGAAATCAGGTTGGCTTCCTGCAGGGTACCTCCTGGTTGGATGAAGCGGCGGGCGAGCACGGGGGCAATACGGTGCTGGCGGGGCATGTGCAGATCACGGAAGATGTGCCAGGCCCGTTCCGCGACCTTGACCTGCTGGAGGTTGGCGATTCTATCTTCCTGGCAGATACCAGCACCATCCACGAGTTTGAGGTCTACCAGGTCGACGTGGTGGCCGCAGATGATGTCGGCGTCACTTACCCCACCGACGATCAGACCCTGACCCTGATCACGTGCACCACGTGGAACGCGTTCCGGGGGGTCTTTGCGGAACGGCTGATCGTCAGGGCGCGGCCGCTGCGCTCAATGACCTATGACCCTGAAGCATAGGAGAACACAGGGCGGCTCTGCTCATCCGGAGCCGCCCTGCGCTTTGCCACGCTAACCGGCGCGCGGCGGGCGCAGCGCAAGCCAGGCAATACCCACCAGCGGCACCAGGGCTGCCACCGCCACCAGGAACGGCATAGCCGGGGCGTTCACATACAGCAAGCCGGCGATCCATGGTCCCAGAAACGCCCCGACCCCGAACATCGTCTCCACCAGGGCGAATGCGGTGCCGTGCTGTTCCGGCGGTGCATACTCGCTGGCCACTCCCAGCGCCAGGGTGCGAATCGCCATATACACGCCCAGCAGGAAGTAGACGATAATCAGCCCGGGCAGCACAGCCGGGCCAGCCGGGATCAGCAGCAGCCCCGCGAATGCCAGCGCCATCAGGCCGGCCGCAGCAGCCAGCGCCGCCCGCGAATGGTAGCCACCCAGGGCCAGCATCCAGACCATCCCACCCAGGGCTGTCGCCGTGCCCAGGCTGCCAATCGCGCTGACCGGCAGGCCGCGCACGTCCTCCACAAAGCTTGGCACAAGCGCATAACCCAGGGCCACGAAGAAGAAGAGGGCCAGAAGGGTGGCATACACCCGCACCTGCCCGCGCGACAACCGCCACCATGCGGACGGCACACGCCCCCCCGGCTCCGCCTGCCCGCGCTGATGATACTCAGGCAGAGTCGGCGTGCTATGTACCGCCAGCGCAGAGAGAAAGAACCACCCCGCCGAGACCCAGAACACCGTCCTCAGCCCGAACGCCTGGCCCAGCCAGCCGCCGATGATGGGGGAAAACACCGTCCCGGCGAAATAGGCCGCAAACACAACCGCGATCATCGCCTGCACCTCACGGGTGTGCAGCGTTTCACCGGGGCGGTTGTGGTGGGCATCCCGCGCGATATAGCTGTCAATCGCCGGGATCGAGGCGGCGGACATGGCATACAGAAAGAACCCGGGGAACAGCCATTGCCAGCCGGGCGCCACCGCCAGCACCACCGCCGCCAGCGTCCCGATCCACCAGGTACTGAGGAGCAGCCCGCGCGGCCCCACCCGGTCAACAAGCCGGCCGGCTGGCAGCATCAGCAGGACGGGCGCCAGCCCGGCCATCGCCAGCACCTGCCCGGCCTGCGCTGGATTGCCGCCCAGCTCGGTCACGTACAGGGGCCGCACAAACATCCACAGCCCCTCGCCCATGCCCCACAAAAAAAGCGCCAGAGCCATCCGGCGCGAAGCAGTTCCCAGGCTGATGAACGGCTGCAGCGTCGCCATCAGCCAGCGACGCGGTCGTAGTGTTACCATTGGTGATTCTTCTGCTGTGAAAGCGTCTGCAAGGCCTAGATTTCCAGCGCGTAGATATCGCGTTTGCTCCAGCCGGATTCCGCCGCGATGGCCTTCGCCGCAGCGTTCCGGGATTCGCCGGCAGCCAGCCGCCGGGCCAGCTCCTGCCGGACCATCACTTCAGTCCAGATCGAATCGTGATGAGGCTCGCCAGCGATCAGCAGCGTGACCTCGCCGCGCACTGGCTCCTGGGCGAAATAGTCGCGGGCATCCGCGGCCGACCCGCGAAAAAACTCCTCAAACATCTTGGTGACTTCACGCGCCACGCATACCTGACGCGAGGCGCCCAGCACCTCGGCGATCGTTTCCAGCGATTCGACCAGCCGGTAAGGACTTTCGTATGCGATCAGGGTTTCAGGGACGTGCTGCATCTCCTGCAGCAGCCCGACCAGCGCATGCCGTTTGCGCGGCAGGAACCCCAGGAAGGTAAATCGATCCGTGGGCAGCCCCGACGCAACCAGCGCGGTGATGGCCGCGTTCGCGCCCGGCAGCGGGACGACCTCCACCCCGGCCTGCAGACACGCGTTGATCAGCTCATAGCCGGGGTCGGAGATGCCCGGTGTCCCGGCATCGGAGATCAGCGCCACATCATTCCCGGCCAGCAGGGTCTCCAGGATATCATCGATTTTCTGGACTTTATTGTGCTCGTGGTAGCTGACCATCGGCTTGATGATCTCGAAATGATCCAGCAGCACGCGCGACGTGCGGGTATCCTCCGCAGCGATAAGCGCGACCTCTTTGAGCACGCGGATCGCCCGCAGGGTCATGTCCTCAAGATTGCCAATGGGTGTGGGAACGATATAGAGTGTCATGCAAGGCTATCCCTAGTACGCATGGTTCTGCACAAAACTGACTACCGCCACGTTCGCTTCACAGCTTGCCACCGTGCTGATGGCATACGCTTCCGAAATCGGCGCGCCGGTCTGACTGAGCAGCTGCACCATGTACTGAGCTTCCAGCGGTGCGCCATTCAGGAAGATCTCGTAACCGCTCCCCCCATAAGCGGGCGTTGTTCCGGTAAATCGGATTTCATCAATGCCCTCACCAATAACCCGCACCGCCAGTCCTGCAACCGGCTCCCCCGTGCTGCTCACCACCGCCCCGGCCACGCTCGCCCAGCGGCAGCCCTCGTCGCTGGGGTTGGGGATGTACGTCACCGCTTCCCCGGCCAGCGTGAAAGGGAACGGCGCGCGCGTCACCTGGGCCGGGTCGACCGGCGCGGGGGGCGTGAACACGCTCGCCACGGACGTATCCAGCACCTGCGCCCCCACCAGGGTCAGCGTTGGCGCCGGGGGCGTCGGGGTTGTGAGGCGCGGGGGCGCCACGATCATCTGGGTTGGCGTGGGGGAAGGCGTCACGGTCTCGGTTGGTGATGCCGTGACTGTCGGCACCAGGGTCGTCAGGCGCGGGGTATCAGGCGGCTTGGTCGGGCTGGCCAGGTCCGCGGCCACGACGGCCGGGTCGGCGGTTGCCACGATGTAAATCGGCAGCGGCGTGCGGGGTGGAAAGGGATTGATCGGCAGATAGGGGTTCACCAGCAGCGTGCCAAAATAGACCAGAAATGCCGCCGTGAGCAGCAGAAACAGCACCGCGACACCATTAGGCGTCAGGCAGCCGCGCCGCTGGGCAGCAGGCGGCGGCAGGGCGGGCAGCGCTTCCTCCGGCGCCACGTCCTCTGGCAGGTAGGGATTGTCACTCATGTGCGGCTGCGGCCTAGAAGGGCCGGGTTTGCTCAAAGTTCACAAGCGCCAGGTTCTGCGCGCAGTTGTTCGGGAATGTCACCTGCACGGCCGGGGAAACCACCGTGCCGCTGCTGGTCAGCAGTTCCACAAAATAGGTGTTGTTATTCGTCTGGCCGGAGACAAACACCTCCCAGCCGGAAGGCGAGCCATAGAGCGTATTCGATCCGGACGCGACAATCGATCCACCATCGCCCAGGCCCGGCCCGGTCACCCGGATGTTATACCCGGTCATGCCCTGCCCGCCAAGCCCAAACACCTGCCCCGCGATCCCCTGCCAGGCGCAGCCGGCCGTATTGGCGAAATTCGCGGTGAACACCACCCCACTCAGCCCGCCCCGCACCCCAAAGGGGAACGGTGACGGGGTAAAGGTGAAGGTAGGCGTAGGTCCGGTCGGCGTGATGGAGGGGGTAAAGCTCGCGGTAGCGGTTCCGGTGGGGGTCTCGCTGGGAATCGGCGTGATGGATGGCGTGTCGGTTGGGCCGGCGGTGGGGGTAATGGTCAGGGATGGGGTGACCGTTACCGTCTCAGTCGGCGTGCTGCTTGGCGTGGCGGTTCGCGTTGGTGTCAGGGTCCAGGTTGGCGGCAGCGGGGTGAAGGTCGAGGTCGCGGTCGGCAGGACGGCCACCTGTGGAACCGCAGGAGCCTGCCCAGGCGCGAGAAACGGCACAGGGACAATGCCAATCGCGAACACAGCCACCAGGAGCACGGTTATCAGTGTCAGCAGCAGGAACAACAGCGCAATCGTGTTGTAACAGCCGTTACGCCCTTCCCCCATAGTCATACCCTCGCCTTTTTCAGTCTATTGCGCCACAAAGCGCTCGATGGTGGCCCGATCCCACAACGACTGGCGCCACCGTTCGAACGTCATCTCAAACAGCGATGCGCGGGCCAGCTCATCCAGCGGCCGGTCATTCACCCGCTCCAGCGTCTGGATGATGTGATAGCCCAGATTGCTGGCCACCGGTTCGCTCACCTGCCCGACTTCCAGTGAAAAAGCGACATCCGCCACCACCGGCGCGGTGAGCTGCTCGCGGGCAAACCAGCCCAGGTCCCCCCCCAGCTCCCGCGTGCTCACATCCCGCGAATGCTGCAAAGCCAGATCGCCAAACTCCGCGCCACCCAACAACTGCTCGTAAATCTGCTGGGCCTCTTCCTGGGTGCTCACCAGGATATGCCGCGCATGGGCCTGCTCAACCTGCTCCGGCACGCTGGCAATCACCAGATCGCGGATTTTGGCCGTCAACAGGGCTGACATCATCGCGTCACGGTACTCCGGCTCAGTCAGATCGTTCTGCGCCAGCCACGCTTCCCAGGGGGCCTGTCCCCCGGCGAGCTCAACATCCAGCGCCAGTTCCGCCTCAAGCTCCTCTGGCGTCACCTGCAGCCCCTGGACAGCCGCCGCCTGTTCGATCAGCACCTGGTCGATCAGGCCGTTCAGGACCGAGCGCTCAAACACAGACCGGTCGGCGGGCATGACCCCGGCCTCAGCCAGCCGGGTTTCTTCGCGCCGCAGCTCCGTCTGAAAAGCCGCCAGCGTGATCGGCTCCCCATTCACCAGCGCCGCCAGTGCCTCGGTGGGTTCAGGCGTTGGCACATCCGTCGCCGGCGCCGGAGGATTCTCCCCGGTAACCACCACGGCCGTTGGAGGGGTGGGCTCACCCGCGCAGCCACTGAGTAACACTAAACACGCAACCGCCAGGGATAGAAAGGTATAGGTTCGCAGCACGATTCTTCCTTGCAGGATGGATACAGGCTTCAATGGGATGATGGCTCACCCCCCAACACAACCACCCAGGTTCGCCCGGGCGGTCTGCTAGTGACAGGTCCAATTATGCTGGCATCCCGGCGCAATGGCAAGTCGGGCGCCTGCCAGCGGATACGTACCCTGAACAGGCAGCATTATAGCATACCCTGCCGGTTCGCGAAGTTATTTCACTCCTGCATAGATTGGTGTATACTACCAGACACGTTTTTAGGGAAAATGATAGGGGCGCTGACCACCTGGCCCAACCAGCGGACGCACCCGCCAATCACCACCAGGCTGCGCCGATATGAGCCTGGCCCAGGCATGTGCGCAAGCGCACGAGTATCGATCCGCTGCCCTTAGCACAGCTTGTACCCTTACCTCTTAACAGGGAGACCGCGCATCATGAAGGTTTCGGTTCTTCAAGAAAATCTCGCCAAAGGCCTGAGCATCGTTGGCCGGGCTGTACCCAACCGTCCTACCATGCAGGTGCTGGGCAATGTCCTGCTGGAAACAGAGGAAGGGCGCCTGAAGCTCGCAGCCACCAACCTTGAGCTGGGGATTACGGCCTGGATTGGCGCCAAGATCGAAGAAGATGGGGCAATCACGGTCCCCGCCCGCACCTTCATCGACCTGGTTAACCAGCTGTCGCCCGAACGGGTTGACCTGGACCTCGATGTGCGCAACCAGACCCTGAAGATCCATTGCGGCGCGACCAACAGTAACATCAAAGGCATTGACGCGAATGAGTTTCCCCTGATCCCGCAGGCAGGCGATGATCCGGGCGTGGCCGTCCCTGCCGCCACCATGCGCGAGATGATCACCCAGGTTGTGTTCTCCGCCGCAACCGATGACAACCGCCCGATCCTTACCGGGGTCTACACGCGCATCACGCCGGATGAGATGATCATGGCCGCTGCAGATGGTTACCGGCTGTCCGTGCGGAAGACTGCCCTTGAGATGGGCACCTCCCAGCCCACGGAGCTGATCATCCCCGCCCGTACCCTGGCGGAACTCAGCCGGATTATCGGGGATGAAGATGAAGAAGTCCTGATCAGCATCCCCCAGGGGCGCAACCAGGTCATCTTCCATCTCAAGAATGTGGATGTCGCCTCTACGCTGCTGGACGGCAAATTCCCGGACTACAACGCCATTATCCCCAAGAGCCATTCCGCCAGCACGGTCGCCTACACCGCTGATCTGCTGCGGGCCTGCAAGCGAGCCGATATTTTCGCGCGTGATGTGAATAACAACGCCAAAGTGACGATCACGCCCGCCGATTCTCCCTCGGCACCCGGCATGGTGCGCCTCAGCGCTACCTCAAATGAACGGGGCAACGCTGATGCCATTGTAGACGCCACCGTCGATGGGAATGAGCAGGAAATCAGCTTCAACGTACGCTACCTGATCGACGTGCTCAACGTGATCAAAGAGGAGCAGGTCCTGCTGCAAAGCAACGGCCCCACGGCGCCGGGCATGATTAAACCCGTTGGCCGGGAAGATTTCATCCACGTGATCATGCCGATGAGCGTCGGGCGTTAAGCCCTTCCCACAGAACAAAAACACCCGCGCGTCATTAGGCGTGCGGGTGTTTTTTGATCAGAACGGCGCAGGGGACGCTGTGTCTACGCCTCAGGACAGGCTTCATCCGCCAGGGGAAAGACCAGGCTGATATCATGCCGGCTGCCAGCGCCTTCATAGTCGATACGCCCTCCCATCCGGGAGAGCAGCTCCATGGCAAGCGGCAGCCCGATGCCCCCCTGCTGGCTGAGTTTGAACAACTCATCCCAGCGCCAGGCATCCATCGGCGGCGCATGATAACGGATCACGATCGAGCCGATCCGCTGGTCGCATTCCGCTTTGAGCGTAACCCGTACCGTCGGATCAGGGCGCGCTTCGGTGGCCGCAAAGAGCAGGATTTCCCGCACCGCCACAGCCGCCCACAGCCGGTTGATGTACAGCAGAATCCCAGGCGCGCTATCTGGCAGCATCATCTGCAGCGCACGCCCGCGGTTGTCATAACTGGTCGCTGCAAGCGAATCCTGGATCAGGTCATAAGCAGAGACCACATGCCGTGCAAACGCGGCCTCATGCTGGAACAGCCGCTGGTAGTCAAGCAGCAAATCCAGCCGCCGCAGGAGCATCTGCGAGCTGCGAACAACGCGTTCCAGCCGGTCTTTCTGCTTCTCATTGACATCGCCATATACACCGTCCAGCAGCATCTGCGAAAAACCCAGCATCGCGCTCAGCGGTGTGCGCAATTCGTGACTCAGGTAAGTAAATACCCAATCCTGCAATGGAGCTGCTCCGGGATCATCCATGTGGGTGCTTCTCCCTGACACGAAGGCTGGCACAGCAGGCCATCCCCGGTCGTCACTCGGGCCAAGAGGTCCAAAGAAAGAAATACCACTACTGCGGACTACTTTAGCATAAAAAAACGTTTACGAGATACACCTGGATTACATTTTTCATACTTCAGCCCTGGCGCCCCCAAACCGGGTATCATAGTGGCGAGCCCTGACAACTGGAGTACGCTGGCCATGAGCATTGAAATCGCCATTCTAATCGTCGTCCTGACCGTGCTGATCACCACCGCCCGGCTGGCCCGCCAGAGTGACCGCCAGCCCGCGGCGCGCAAAGCCTTTCTGCTGGCATGGGCCGCCATCCTGGCGGGTTTCATCGGCTACGTGGGGCTGAGTTTCGCCGCCCTGTACGCCCTGCCAGAGGCCGCGCTGCCCAGCAGCACAGCGCCGCTTCCGCTGGCGCGCGGCCTGCTGGCCCTGGCGATCACCATCCTGAGCGCACTCTACCTGTGGGCTTTTGTGGCGCACTTGCCCTTCCGCGCGGCCATATTGCGCTTATTTCCCGCTGCCCAGCCGCAGCCTTCCGCCCCACACCCCCGCCCCTGGCCGCTCCAGTTTCGCGGTGTGGACCCCGCCCGCCATGCGCATGCTTTCGGGCTGGGCATCGCTCAGCTGCTCGTGCTGCAGACGCTGATCGATTTCATCCTGGCTGGCGGACAGGCCGGCCTGAGCCTGGAGCCGCTTGAACAGCAGGATGTCGTGGTTGCCGCCGCAGTCACCGCCCTGCTGCTGGTGGCAGTCGCCTTTGCTGCTGTGGGCTACAAACAGGATCGCTCCCCTCGAAAAGCGCTTTACCGGCTGGGCATCACACGTCCGCAACTCTCCGAGCTTGTGATGGGGGGCGGCATGGCAATAGGGCTGCTGGCATTTCAGTTCTTCGCCGGGATTGTGTGGATGCTCCTGGTCTCACAGGAGGCCTTTGAGCAGCAGACACAACTCAGCCAGGCCATTGCCGGCAGCGTCACCACTTTTTCAGGCGCGCTGCTGGTCGCGCTGTTCTCGTCAGTGGGTGAGGAAATCGCTTTCCGGGGCGCGCTCCAGCCCATCGCCGGTCTGTGGCCGACGGCGATCATCTTCGCGCTCACCCACATCCAATATCAGTTTACACCTGCTATTCTGATAATTCTGGTTGTGGGGCTGGCCTTTGGCTGGACACGGCAGCATTTCGGCACGGTGGCCGCAATTGTGGCCCATTTCGGCTACAATTTCGCCCTGCTGCTGCTTTCAGTGCTGGCCAGCCAGATCATGGAGCTGCCCGGCTTGCTGCTGCCCTAACGCAAAAGAGGCTGCACGGGCAGCCTCCTGCGAAGAATCATCCTGTGGCCGGGTTACTCCGCCAGGTCGATGACCTCAAAGTCATACGTGATTGCGGCAGATTTGGCGACTGTCGCGGAGACAGAGCAGTATTTCTCTTCCGACAGCCGGATGGCCTGCTCAACTGCCTCCGGTTTAAGGTTATGCCCGGTAACCTGGTAGTGAACATGAACCTTAATGTATGGCCATGGGGGATCGGCCGCCTGTTCCCCTTCAACCGTCACCTGCAGATCCGTCAGCTTTTCGCGCTTCTTGCGCAGAATGTTCACCACATCATAGGCCGTGCAGCCCCCCAGCGAGACCAGCAGCAGCTCGGAGGGCTTCATCCCGATGCCATCCTCGGGCCCCATCCCGGAAAGCACGACAGAGTGCCGGGTGCTGTCCGTTCCCACAAACTGCTGGTTCTGCAACCACGTAACGCTAACCTGTCCCATAGCTTCTCCTGTTTGGTGCGTACTGCATCCCTGGTTTAGACGTATCCCGCGACCAAAGGTTACAATTCGCACCCATCACAGGCTTCTGTCGCAGGCCGTTATTCCCCCGCGGTGGCATCCAGCCGGGCCAGCGCCTCCACCAGCTGCGGCTTAAGCGCCTGCAAAGCCCGCCCGCGATGGCTAATCGCGTGCTTTTCGGCGGCGGGCAGCTCGGCCATGTGGCGGCCGTCCGGCAGCACAAAGACCGGGTCATACCCAAAGCCCTGGCTGCCACGCGGGGTGCGGGCGATCGCGCCCTCTACGGTGCCACGCGCGGTAACCAGCGTCCCCTCGGGCAGCGCAAACGCCACCACGCACACAAACCGGGCGGTCCGTGCCTGATCAGGCACGTCAGCCAGCGCGGTGAGCAGCTTACGGTAACGCGTCTCGTCAGACGCCCCCGGCCCGGCATACCGGGCGGAGTACACTCCTGGCGCGCCATCCAGCGCGTCAACCTCCAGACCGGAATCATCCGCGAGTACAGGCAGCCCGGCGGTGCGCGCGTAATCCAGCGCTTTCCGGCGGGCATTCTCCTCAAACGTCGCTCCGCCTTCATCTGCATCAAATTCAGCCAGCCCCACATCGCCCGGCGCAACCCAGCGCACCGGCAGGTCGGCCAGCAGGTCTTCGTATTCGCGACGTTTGCCGCTGTTCTGTGTCCCCACGAGTATTGTGATCACAACCCTCTCCCTGAAATTAGGATGCAACAAATTTACAGATAGTTAAAAAATAATGTATAATAAATTGTGACATGAACGTAAGCCTGCGGACTCGACATGACAACGCAAGTGATCTCATTGGATAGCCAGCAGATCCAGTCTCTCCTGGACACCCTCTCCGACGCCCTGGCGCTCACCACTGATGCTGGTGAAATCCTCTTTCTGAATGAATCCGCACGCCAGATTCAACCGATCCGGTCTCTCCTGCAGCAGGATACACCCCTGCACCTGGAAGAACTCCCGGTGGTTAGCATACCGCTTGAGGTGGCGTCCGACAATCTGCGGGTTTTCCGCCTGCAGCCGCCTGCCCCGACCAATGCGCTGGCTGCGCAACTCACCGCCGCAGCAGCGGCCCAGCCCGATGCCATCCTGAAGAGCCTGGAGCGCGTGGGACTGGGCTTCATCCTGCTGGATGCGCACCATACCATCCAGGCGATGAGCGCGCGCGCGCGTGTCCTGTTCCCCCGGAGGGCATCAGGAGAAACCATTTTTGCGCTGCTGCCGGATTTGCGCAACCTGCTTACGGGCCTGCCCCCCGCCCAGCCGGAAGCCTTTACTGCCGACATTGAAAATCGCCGGATTGAGGGCTGTGCCCTGCGCTGGCAGGACACCACCGGATCGCATACGCTACTGATCTGTGCCGAGCCGCCCGCAGCCTTCAGCGATGAGTTCGCCCGGGTCGGGCTGCTGCGAATGCTCATCCACGATCTGTCGAATCCACTCTATATTGCGCTGAATTTCGGGCGGCTGCTGCAGGATAACATCATCGCCGGCGAAGAGGCCAGCCAGGCCACAGACATTATCGTCAACAACTTGCAGCGCATGCAAGACCTGCTCGCCGATCTGAGCAGCCTGGAACAGCTGGGCGAGAACATAACCAGCAGCTTCGAAACCGTGGAAATCGCAACCATCGCCGCCACTGTCGTCACCAACCTCGACGATCGGGCCCATGCCCGCCAGGTCCGGCTGCAGCTAAACCCGCTGCCGGAAAGCGCCTGCTACATTCACGGTAATGAACGTCTGCTCCGGCAAGCGCTGCACAATCTTGTGGAAAACGCCATCAAGTACTCGCTGCCGGGGGGCTGGGTTCGCGTAACCGTACGGCCGGCCGGTCCGCATTACGAGATTCTCGTCGCCGATAACGGAATAGGCATCATGCCATCCAAGCGCAGCCAGTTGTTCACCCCTTTCTACCGGATCAAGGATCCGCGGATGCAAGATGTCAATGGCACCGGCCTGGGCCTGAGCCTGGTTAAGATGGTAGCCACCCAGCATCATGGGCGCATCCACCTGCACAGCATCCCGGAAAAAGGCAGCATCTTTGTCATGCAGCTGCCGCGCAGCAATTCACCAGTATCATGAGGTTGCCGCCTCCTGCCTGTTTTCTGGTAGAATCAAAGGCAGATGGCAGAAACGCGGCTGGGTAAGAGGGGCCAGCATCTCCCGCGCGGATCAGAAAACCAGAGGATTGGAGCAGGGCTATGCCAAAACAGTACACAATCCTGGTCGTTGACGATGAAAACGAAGCGCTGCAGCTGGTCGAAATCATGCTCAACAACTCGCCCTTCACAATCAAGACCGCCAGAACCGGTGAGGAGGCCCTGGCAACCGCCCAAAGCACCCCGGTTGACGTCGTCCTGCTGGATATTATGATGCCGGACATGTCCGGGGTCACCGTGTGCGGGCACCTGCGCGCCACGCCTCAGCTCAGGGATATCCCCATTGTGATGCTGACTGCGCTGGATGATTATGCCACCCGGCGCAAGGCGATCCAGGCGGGCGCCACCGACCTGCTGACCAAGCCAGTCGCGCGGGAAGAACTGCTCGCCAAACTCAACGGCGTTATCGCGGAGTATGAGGCCAATCAGCAGAATCGGGGCTGGTAGGGCTGAACGCTTGATCCGGAAGCAGAGCCCTGGCGTATGCGAGTTATTACTGCATACGCTTTTTGTTTGCCAGATAGCCTTACAATATGAAGGTTTAGAAGATTCTAAAAATTTCAAATTTTCGATTGACAAGTGGGTCTTTCGCTCTATATAATCATTTGTGAAAGCAATAACGATGTTTTGTATCTGATATGGTCACGAGATTGAGGCAGTGCCAGTATGCGATGCAACGGACACCACAATACCGACACCACCCTCTTTGAAGCCGTGGCCGAATTGGGTAAACTTCTTGGACTGAATAAGTCGGCATCACTTGCCCTGGCCCATCTCTTTGTTACCGATGAGCCACAGTCACTCGATGCCATCACGGACAACACAGGTATTGCCAAGAGCTCAAACAGCGTCATCCTGAAACAACTGAGCCAGATGGGCCTGGTCGAGGTGGTGAACCAGCCCCATGATCGACGCAAGTACTTCAGGATCGCCAAGAATCCGGGCGAACGCATCGCGATGCTCATCGCCCAGCGGCTTGACAACCTGACCAGCCACCAGCACGAGATCTTTGAGCTTGATGAGTGCCATCATTCCACGCCATACCAGGAACGTGTGGTGCAGCTCAAACACATTTATCAGAGCCTGGCCCAGGCAGCGCACTTCCTGCGGGCAGAGCGTGACCATGCCTGGGAAGCATTCGACGACCTGTTAGCTGTCGACCAAACGCTTACGCCGCCATCGGACAGCGCAACAAGAAGATAAACATGAACACAGCGTCTGTTTCTTTCACAACCAGTATCGCCTATGAGTTGCAGCAGCTTGAAGAGCGTCTGATCCAGGCGGTTGCCCCGCTTGGTCATTCCTCCGTGGCAGATCACGTGCGGGATATCGTCCGGGCCGGGGGGAAGCGCCTGCGCCCCAGCCTGACCTTCTACACCGCGCGTATCTTCAACGCCCCGCTGGAGCCGACCATTGCCGTCGCCGCCGGGATAGAGATGCTGCACACCGCTACGCTGATCCATGATGATCTCGTGGACAATGCGCAGGAACGGCGCGGCGTGCCCACCCTGAACTCGGCCTTCCCCATGGGGCTGGTTGTGCTTACCGGGGATATGCTGTTTGCGGCGGCCGCAGAACTGGTAGCGGAGGCGAATCACGTTGCCATCGTGCGCGATTTTGCCCAGACCCTGGGCGAGATCTGCCACGGGGAGTTGATTCAGGCCCAAACCAAGCACACGCTCGTCCCTATTGAGGATTACTACAAACGGATTTATGGCAAGACCGGATCGCTCTTTCGGGCGGCGGCCCAGGCGGGGGCCATGCTCGGCACCACTGATCCGGAGAGCATCCAGGCTATGAGCAACTACGGGCGCCTGCTGGGGATGGCCTTCCAGATCATTGACGACGCCCTTGATTTCTCCAGCGATACACAACTGCTGGGCAAACCCGCCGGGCACGACCTGCGCGAAGGCGTGATCACCCTGCCGGCGCTGCTGTACCATGCCCGCCAGGCCAGCCTGAACGGCACTTTCAAACGCGTGGTTGCAGGGACGGCCACCAGTGACCAGGTAGAGAGCACCATCGAGGACATCAGGAGCAGCGGGGCTGTGGATGAGGCGATCGGCATCGCGATGGATTTCGCCCAGCGCGCACGCGACTCCCTGAACGGCGTAGCCGACAGTGAAGCCCGGCAGCAGCTCCTTGAGCTGACCCGGTTCGCCATCACACGCGACCACTGAGGCCGGCATCGCCCGAATTACCCCGGCGGAAACGGGCCACATACGATAAAAAAAGCAGAGGGCTGCTCTTAACCCTCTGCTTTTTTGCTGCCTGCTGGCCGTGTCAGGTTACTTCCTGCGCCGCCAGAACGGCGCCAGCCAGCGCAGCCGGGCCTGCAGGAATGCCCGCCGCGCATCACGCAGCGCCGCCCGCACCATTGTTTCCCGGCGTGGGCGCGGCCGGTCAGCCGGGCCATACGTTTCCTGCATATACATATCCGTGATCAACCGGACCGGCTTATCACTCGGCGGCACCTGGTCGGAAAGCACCCGCTGGCGCTCGGTGGGCGTGTAACTGGGCGACAGCCTGATCCCCAGATAACCGGCATAGCGCTCCAGCAGCGCATAGGCTCGCTTCACCGGCGACAGCCCGCCCAGGCCGCGCCACTCCAGCCACCACACCCCGGCCAGCACCAGCAGGGCCAGCAGCAGCAGCACAGCCACGACGACCAGCACGCTGGCCAGCGCGGAGAGGATGGCGGAAAGGATGCTGGGCGTGCGCGTTTCCTGCTGTTCCGGCCCGGTCAGCGTGGGCATCAGCGCCGGTGTGGGCGTAGGCGTAGGCGATGGCTGCGGCGTCACCGTTGGCGGGATCACCGGCCCGGCGGCGCTGTCTGGTGTCTCGGAGGGTGGCGCCATCAGGGTTGGGGTGGCGGTCGGCAGCGGCGTATTGGTAGGCAGCGGCGTCATGGTCGGCGCCTGCTGCCCGGCTGCCTGCGGCAGCACATCCGGGCGCTCCAGCGGGGCCTGGGCCGCAGTTGGCTCGAATTCGACCCAGCCAAAGCCGGGGAAATACACCTCGACCCACGTATGCGCATCCCGCTCGCGCACCAGATACCCCTGCGAGGTATTGCTCCATTCGCCCTGTGAGAAGCCGGCCGCCATGCGCGCCGGGACGCCAACTGCTCGCAGCATCATCACCATCGCGCTGGCATAGTAGTTGCAGTACCCGCGGCGCTCCTCAAACAGCACCCAGTCCACCGGGTCAATACCGGGCGGCGGGCCGGGGATCGTTTCATCATAGGCGATATTGCTGCGCAGCCAGCGTTCTATTGCCTTCGCCTGATCATAGGGCGTCAGCGCATTGGCCTCTTCCACCACCTGGAAAGCAAGCTCCCGCGTGCGCGGCGTTACACTGGCCCCAACCTGCAGATAATCGGCCGCGACCCACTGTGGGTAAACCGTGCCTGCCGTGCGCAGCGAGGGCGCATCGGCAATCGACACGCTGCTTTGCACGGCATACATATCCCCGGAGCGCAGCACATCCAACGGGCGAATGACCGAAACATCAATCTGGCGCTGGTTCGCATCCACATATGACATATCGATGGCGACCGGCAGTTGCACCTGCGCCGGCTGTGGCGCGGCATAGATCAACCGCGAAGCGCCAATAATCATCGTCACCTGCTGTGCAACCGCCTGGCGCGATTCCGGCAGGGCTGCCGGCCCCTGAATCGCATAGCCGGATTCGGGAACGGTCAGCCGGACCGTGGCGGAAGGCGTCCAGCGCCCGCCCTCATACTGCGTAAACACCCTGGAACGCCAGTAATAGCGCGTGCCATGCTCTGCCAGCGATGGCGCGTGAACCAGCATGACCGGCTGGTCGCCCAGCTGGATGGCCCCGCCAAGCTGGAGGGAATTGCCGCCGTAATAATCGGCTGTAACAAGGCCTTCATTCTCAAGCGACGCAAACAGGCGGTTAAACAGATCGTTGAGCTGCTCCAGCGGGTCGCTGTTCAGGAACTCCCGCACACGCTCAAGGTTGTCCGTCGCAGCACCCGTAGGGATGGCCCACGCCACACCCACCAGCACCAGCGCCAGCACGGCCCCCCAGCGCAGGAACTGGCTGCGCAGCTCCGACGGAAATGCGACACGCTTGAGGTACCATTCCCACTCGCGCGCATCGATCGTGCTGCGCACAATAAGCAGCAGCGCGAAAATCAGGTAGATCGCGAGATAAGCACCCAGCGGCACATCCCCGGTGTAATAGAGGATATTGACGATGATCACCAATCCTGGCGGCAGGATCGAGCGCCACACCCGGTCAATCCGGAAGATATGCCAGGCGGTGTTATGCCCCAGGAACCAGAACAGAATCGAGAGGAACAGCACGAAGATCAGGTTATCCTGGGCGATTCCCCCGCCGGTAAGCGCCTGCAGCCAGACCACGCTGCGCAGGAAAATCTCCGCGACACGCTGGAGCAGCGATCCACCGTCGATCGACAGCGCGGTGATGATCCCGATGAAGCCCAGGCTGTAAACCCCTGAAATCAGCAGAGAGAGGAATTCACCATAGTGGCTGCGGGCCAGCAGGAACCCAAAAAACAGGCTCAGCAACGTCACCGGGATCAGCTGGTCCAGGCCATCAGTCCAGGCGGCCGCCCGCATCGCCAGCGCGGGGACAAGCAGCATCCCGGCGGCAAGCAGCAGCGCGGTGAAATCGCCGCGCAGGAACAGCCGCCGCCACGCGCGCACAAACGGGCGGATAACCCGCTGCAAGAGATCGCTCACCTGCTCACCAGCGTTCATCAGTTGTGGTCGGCTGCCCATAGAGTCTCGCACAAACTAACAGGGGCGTCTCCTGAACCCTGGATCGAGACGCCCCCACAAAATTATCACGGTCGCATTGTACCGTCAGGTCACCGGCGCGACAACCTGTGATTGCCCTATGCCAGCGCTGCGCGATCAGCCACCGCTATCCTGCGGCGGCAGCCTGCATATGCAGCACATCGTCTGCCGGCGCCCCCGCCATCAACAGGCCGAGCTGCTCGCGGGTCACACTGGCCGCGTCAACCGTCGCCACGATCTGGCCCTTATACATCACCGCAATCCGATCCGACAGCGCCGTGATCTCATCCAGCTCGGCGCTCACCAGCAGCACCGCCGCGCCCGCGTCCCGCTGGGTCACAATCTGCTGGTGAATGAACTCGATGCTGCCAACATCAATCCCCCGCGTCGGCTGCGCGGCGATCAGCAGCCGTGGACGGCGGCCAAACTCACGCGCCACAACCATCTTCTGCTGATTGCCACCCGAGAGGCTGCCCCCGCTGGTCGCCACCGTCGGCGTGCGAATATCAAACTGCTGCACCAGCCCGGCCGCATACTCGTCTACCTGGACGTGGTCCAGCACAAGCCCGCCACCAGACCCGTCCAGCCCCTTCAAAGCAGGCGCGACAACAGGTCGCAGCCGGCTCATGATCAGCGCCGCCAGCCGGATGGCGATATAGCCGACCACCAGCACCATGACCACCAGCACGACCAGCGAAATCAACAGTGGCCCGTTCATCTCAGCCCGGCTGGCCGCTTCAACATCCGCCACCCCGAAGAGATTGAGGACGAGCGGCCACAGCGCCGCCTCCCAGATCAGCTGCCAGGCCAGGCCAATCGCCCCGAAAGTCGCCAGCGCGACCAGCACAAACCCGGCGCCCACCACCGGCAGCGATTTCAGCGAAGGGGGGGCGCTGTACGGCGGCGCATAGTAGCTGTTAAGCACAAGATTCTCCGACACGGTGTACTCATCCACCATGCCATAGCGGTGACGATCCTCCGGCACATGGCCGGTGCCACTGGCCGTGACCTGGCGCGGCGAGACGTTCGTCAGGTCGGCCTCATCGATCGTGATCGTGCCAGCAGAGGACGAGCGCAGTCCGGTCAGTACTTCCACAAGCTCAGTCTGACCATTCCCCTGCACGCCTGCTACCCCCAGAATCTCCCCTGAACGGACCTCAAGCGTGACATCATCGAGGGCCAGGTGGTGCCGATCATCATAGGCGCTCAGGCCATCTACCCTGAGGACACCCTCCTCCGGGCTGGCCGGGGATTTCTTCACGCGCAGCAGGACTTCGCGCCCCACCATCATCGCCGCCAGCGATTCCGGCGTGGACTCGGCCGGGGTCGCCGTGCCGACCACCGCCCCACCCCGCATCACGACGATCCGGTGCGCAATCGCCAGCACCTCTTTGAGCTTATGCGTGATAAAGATGATGCTCACGCCGCGCGCCGCCAGATCGCGCATAACCTTGAAGAGATCCTGCACCTCCTGGGGGGTCAGCACGGCGGTCGGCTCATCCAGGATCAGGATGCTGGCATCCCGGTACAGGGCTTTGACGATTTCCACACGCTGCTGGGCGCCAACCGGCAGGTCCTCAATCAGGGCATCCGGATCCACCGCCAGCCCGTACTGCTCGCTCAGGTCGCGCACCCGCCGCGTCGCCTGGTCCATATCCAGGAACGCACCGCTGGTCACTTCCTCGCCCAGCACAACGTTTTCAGCCACGGTCATCACCGGGATGAGCTGAAAATGCTGGTGCACCATACCAATCCCGCTGTGGATCGCCTCCCGCGGGCTGACGAAATGCACTTCCTGCCCGCGGAGCTTCACAGTGCCGGAGTCTGCATGATACAACCCGTAGATGATGTTCATCAGGGTGGATTTACCCGCGCCATTTTCGCCCAGCAGCGCAAGAATTTCCCCTTTGTGCAGCGTCAGACTGACATCATCATTTGCCAGCACGCCCGGAAACCGCTTGGTAACGCCCTGAACTTCAAGCACAATGTCTTTCGATTGCATGGACTCTCCTGCCATCGTCTGCAAACCCGGGCAATCCCCTATTCTACGTCGTACGTCTGACCGACATACGCTGGCGGCTTGGCCCGCCCCACAAACCCTGCCAGCACGATTACCGTCAGCAGGTAGGGCAGCATCCCCACGAACTGATGCGGGATGTTGATATTGAAGAACTGGAGCTGACCCTGGAGCGCGGTGGCGAAACCAAACAGCAAGGCGCCGGCCGCGGCCCCCAGCGGATGCCAGTTCCCGAAGATCATCACCGCCAGCGCGATAAACCCGCGCCCGTTGGTCATCCCGCGCTCAAAGGTGCCAACCGCTTCCAGGGTCAGGAAGACGCCGCCAAGCCCGGCCGCGCACCCGCTCAGGAACAGGTTGCGGTACTGCAACCGGTGAACGTTAATCCCCAGCGTGTCCGCCGCGCGGGGATGCTCACCGATCGCACGGGTACGCAGCCCCCAGATGGTGCGGTACAGGGCCACCGCAAAGAAGATCACAAACAAGAACATCATATACGTGATGATGCCCTTGTTGAAAAACACCTCCCCAACCCAGTACAGCACGCCTGCATCCTGCGTGAACGGGTTTTTGATCGCCGGGGGCAGCCGGCCCCGCGTCGTGGCGCCGGAGAGGTAAAAGTACCCGGTCAGGCCGGTAGCCAGGGTATTGATCACCGTCCCGCTGATGATATGGTCCACCTTAAAGCGGATGCTGAGCGTAGCATGCAGCAGCCCCATCAGCCCACCCACCAGCACACCGCCCAGCAGCGAAAGCCCCAGGCGCACCGGCTCCGCCTGAAGCGCCGCCGGAACACCGCTGCCGCTGAGCGCCACATTGATCATGAAGCCCACATAGGCCGCGATCAGCATCATGCCTTCAATGCCGATGTTCACAATGCCGCTGCGCTCGCTGAAAATACCGCTCATCGCGCCGAACGCAATGGGAACCGTCCCCCGGATGCTGGCATTGATCACCGCCACGACAATAGCCGGGCCAACCGCGCCTGCCGCCCAGAAAGCTACAATCAGAATCGCCACCACAAACAGGGTTGCCATCACCAGGGTGCGGTTTTTTGTGGCGGCTGTAATGACAGTAGAGAGCATAGCCGTTGAAGCTCCTTTTTAGATTTGGGCCGCGCCTAACGCTGGCCCCAACCGGTGCTGAGGCGCTGTGTCGGGCCACCTTCACCACGGATGCGGTATACCATACGGATGATCTGTTCCGCCGCCACAAACATCAGGATCAGGGCCTGAATAACGATGATGATTTCAGAAGGCACGCCGCTGTTGAACTGCATGCGGGTGGAGCCGGCATCCATCGCGCCAAAGAGAAAGGCGGCGACCACCACCCCCAGCGGGTTGTTGGCCGCCAGCAGGGCCACCGTGATCGCGTTAAACCCCAGCCCCAGGCTCTGGTTCGGCTCATAGCGATAGTTCACACCCAGGGTCTGCATCGCCCCGGCAGCGCCAGCCAGCATCCCGGCGATCACCATCGTCATGATCGTGATGCGCTTGACATTGATCCCGCTGTAACGCGCCGCGGTAGGATTCAGGCCAACCATCCGCAGCTCAAAACCGAATGTCGTGCGATTGACAAGAAACAGGATCAGAATGGCCGCAATGATTGCGATGAAAATGCCAAGATGAAGAAACTGCGGCCCTGGCGGGTCAAAAATCACGGGCAGTTGGGCTGTGGGCTGGATCGTTGGGGTACGGGTGATCACCCCGTTGCCATCATTCAGCGGGCCGGGCGGAATGCCCTCCCCCGGAGACCCGGCATACAGCAGCCAGCTAACCAGATTCGCGGCGATATAGTTGAACATGATCGTGGAGATCACTTCATGGGCGCCGGTATACGCCTTCAGGAACCCCGGGATGGCCCCCCACAGCGCGCCGCCCAGCATGCCGGCCAGCAGCGACAGCGACACATGCACCAGTGTGGACAGCACCGGGTTGCCCAGGTCCACGTGCAGGGCAAACCCCACCCAGGCCGACGTGACAGAGCCCATGATCAGCTGGCCCTGAGCGCCAATATTGAACAACCCGCCCTTAAACGCAAACGCAACGGCCAGGCCGCTCAGGATCAGCGGCGCCGTCTTCTCCAGGGTGCGGCTTACCCCTCCGGCGCTTCCCAATGCCCCATCAAGCAGCCCGGAGAATGCCGCCCCGGCAGTCTCCAGCCCCAGCGTTATGCTCTCCCCCAGCGTTTCACCGGCCCCGGAGAACACGCTGGTCAGGACGATAAACAGGCTACCAATCAACACGGCAGTCAGGACTGCCAGTAAGGGGATCACAACCGTCCGCCACCGGGAGAGGATGCTGGCGGATTCTGCAGGGGCAGCTGCCGCTGTGGACAGATCACTCATGTACTGTATGCCCTTTTCTGTCTAGCCCAGGTCAGTGGAATCCGGACAGGCGAAGCACCTGTCAGGCGGGATTATACCGCCGCTTTGCTTATCAGGCAGCAGCAGAAACGCTGCTCATTCGAAAATCGCCCGCACTTCCGTTGAATCAGGATCAGGATAGTCGTAGTCATGAACAAGACGCACCAGGCTAATATCGTTCTGGTAACGTTCCATCAGGATTAACTCCTGCAGCACGATATCGACAACCAGCAGCAGACGGCTGAAATGGCTGAACTGGCCATCAAACGCTGTGAAGAGCACCGCGAAAACTCGCTCCCGCAGCTCTTCATCTGCCAGGCGGCTTCCCGGCCAGCCCACCGTCCACAGATCGCGATACGCGCCCATCTCAAGAATATGGCGGCGCAGATCGATCAGCTGGCCGATGGCATCCCGCCGGTCGGCAGCATCTACCAGGCGGCCAGTACCCTGGTACGGCATCCGGGTCAGGTTGGCATAAATTTCTCCGGCCGCGCTGCGCGCAACCATGCGCACCACACTGCGGTTAGCAATCCCCAGGCCACGCGCAAGTGCCGCAGCACAGGCCCGGTAGTACTCCACAAATTCCGGGTTGGCCGCGCTGCGATCAATTCGCCACAACAGCGAAAGATAATCACCAAATGACAAAGGAAGCTGGGGAGGAGCAGTCGGGCTATAGTCTGAAATGAGTTGCAGAATCCGTTGCTGGTCAGCCTGCATGGTCACGGGTCCCTGGCAGCTGGGGCGATTTTCTGAGCCAAGTATAGCAGGCACACGCATTGACCACAAAGACAACCCCTCCTCCGCACAGGCGAAGGAGGGGTGGGCAAGCTGCAAAAAAGCTTCGACCTACTCGGCTGCTTCGGGCATCATATCCATCATGAACATCATGGGATTGATCACCTGCGCACCTTCCGGCGCGGTTACAACCACCGGCTCGTTAAAGGCGCTGGCGTCCATCACCATTCGCATGGACATGCTGAAGTTTTCAGGCATCTCGGCCGCGGCCTCCGGCTCGATCTCGGCAATCGCCTCAGAGTCGGTCGTGAAGTCAAACGCCATGTCCATGTGATGCATGTAGTAGTCTTCCAGGCCGATCCACTCATTGAACTCGATGGTCATGCCACTCATCATGGCCGTCATGACTTCCATGAAGTTGTCGGGCATTTCCTCGCCATCAACCCCCTGCATCTCCATGATCATGTTCATGTAATTCTCAAAGGCTTCCTGGAACGCGGCGCTGCTGAACATAGCCTGATAATCCAGCACCATGTTAAACACCGCCATCGCCTGCCCCTCGACTTCAGTGTCCTCAAGGCGGGTGATCGTCATGAAGTCGCTCCACGCCTCAAAATCATACAGGGCGGCCAGTTCCTCAGAAGCAAACAGCGCTTCGAATTCTTCCATCTCAGCGCCCATCTCATCCATGGAGATCTCGCCCATCATCTCGTACATCCCGGCCAGGTCGATCCCCATCCAGGCGGGCATCTGCATGTCGCCCGCTTCCGCCTCGTCCATGGCGCTCAGCGCTTCCAGGTTTACATACAGCACGCCGTCAACCATCAGCAGCGTGGTCGAGAGGACATCCAGCGGCATCCCCATCTCGGCGACCATCTCAGCAGGGAGCACAAGCTGAATATCCGCCTGACCCTCGACCCCACGCAGCATATCCGCCACCACAGCCATGCCCTGGCTCATCATCTCACTGAGCATCTCCGGGCTGGGTGATGTTCCAAAGCTCTGCAGCAGTTCCGGGTCGGCGGCGAAGGCGCCATCCACCAGGATGCTGAACGCGAAGTCATCGCCAGCATCTTCGATGCCGGTAAATGTCATGTCGAATTGTATCGAGACGGCTGAAGACGATACTCCGGCCATCGCCACCTGCGCCTGCTCCACGATGGCGCAATCTTCCGCGCTGAGATCACCACAGAAGACCGGCGGCAGTTCCCCACCCTGCGCCAGCGCGCTGCTCACGGGCAGGCTCACCAATGCCATAAGCACTACTAACAGAACCACGGGCTTCATTCGAAACATACTAACTGCTCCTTGTACTCTAACAATCACCTGTAAATACATGCTGCACATCCGGGCCGCACCGGGCTGCGCCATCCCCGACTGGTTCCCTGCCCGGTGGCGGAACAACCACAGCCGGCGCCGCATTCGAAATCGTCATGCAGCCATCACTTAGCATTACGCAGTAAGTGATCCACAGTTGCACTATACCAGCAGCGGACCAGGAAAATCACCCCAAAAACCGGGGGGAACCCCGCGATAGTGACGCAGGCTTGAGCGCTGGCCGTGAAAACAGTTACAATAGCCGTAACATCTGCTGTCCACATCTCCGATACCAAGCCACAGCGGAAAGGGTCGCCTGATGAAGATCGGGCAGAAACTGCAGGGGCGCTACACAATCGAAAAGCTCATTGGCGAAGGCGCAACAGCGACCGTTTACCTGGCGCGCGACGAACGGCTCGCCCGCCGGGTGGCCATCAAGGTGCTGCTGCCCTATGTCAAGGCCACCGCCAAAGCCCGTTTCTCTCGGGAGGCGCAAAGCGCCGCGGCGCTGAATCATCCCAACATCATGGGGATATATGATGAAGTTGAAGACGAGGACTACCACTTCCTGGTGGTGGAGTATATCGAGGGAACCTCCCTCACAGAGTTCATTCCCTCCACCCCGGAAGTCACCGCCAACATGGGGCTGCAAATCTGTGCCGCGCTGGACTATGCCCACCGGATGAACATCATTCACCGCGACATCAAGCCCGCCAACGTGATCATCTCCGCGGATGGCGTGCTTAAGATCATGGATTTCGGGCTGGCGATGGGGCGTGACGCCAAACACATCACCGCGCACGGATCGATCATCGGCACCCCGGCCTACCTCTCACCGGAACAGGCGCGCGGCCACGAGCTCGATCACCGGACCGACCTCTACAGCCTGGGTGTGCTGCTCTACGAACTCTCAACCGGGCGCTTGCCTTTCGATACCAACGACATCAGCGCCCTGCTCCTTCAGAAGGTCTCCGGCAGCCCCAGCCCGCCCCAGAGCCTGGCCCCCAGCATCCCCGACTGGCTGAATAACGCCATCATGCGCGCACTGGAACGCGAGCCAGACAACCGGTTTCAGACCGCCGCGGAATTCGCCGGGGCGCTGGGCCAGAATCTGCCGCCGGGGCTCACCCTGGAAACACCGGAACAGGGGAGCGATCCGGTTGCCAGCCCACCGCCGGTGCAGCCGCCCCCTCAGCCCAAACAGCCCGTGCGGGTCATTGTGGCCGACGACCATGTGATCCTGCGGACCAGCATTGTGTATTATCTGGATGACCAGCCCGACATCACAGTGGTGGCCGAAGCCGGCAGCGGCACCGAAACGCTGCGCCTGATGCAAACCCACCAGCCCGATCTCCTGCTGCTGGACCTGAACATGCCGGATGGAAGCGGGATGGAAATCCTGCCCCAGATCCGGCAGGATTGCCCGAACGCGCGGGTACTCATCCTGACCGGGAGGACGGAAGACGCGTTCGTCATGCGCGCGCTGCAGGCCGGGGCGCACGGCTACCTGCTCAAAACCAGCTCACAGGAAGAGCTGCTGGATGCCGTCTACAAGGTAGCGAATGGGAACATGGCGCTGGGCACTGACGTGACCGAGAAAGTGGTCAGCGAGCTGATCCTGCCGCGGGAACGCATGATCCTGACCGATGCCGAGCGTAACGTGCTGATCATGATTGTGAGCGGCGCGGAAACAAACGAAGCGCTGGCCGAAAAACTTGGCTGCACCGAACAGGAGGTCATCGACGTCCTGAGCAGCGCCATCGATAAACTCGGCGCGCACAGCCGCGCGCAGGCCGCGCTGACAGCGCTGCGGCTGGGCTGGATCACGATTGAAGAAGCGCACCAGCGCTAGAACACTGGGCCTGCTCCCTGCGAACCAGAAAGTGTCCATTATGCTCGAACTGGCCTGCCACACCTGGGGATTTAGTGATATGCCGCTTGAGGAAGCGGTGCAGACCATTGCCCGACTGGGCTTCAAGTACATCGACCTGGGCAGCGGCCCCCACCTGAACATCGACAACGCCGCCCGCAACCCGACCCGTGAGGCCCGGGTCATCCTCAACCTGCTGCAGGATTTCCACCTGGCCCCCACAGACCTGTATATCCTGCTGCCGGCGCTCTCCTCCGCCGATGAAGGCCGACGCCTGTACGAAGTCAAACTGCTGGAACGGCTACTGCCCTTCGCCGCGGAGCTGGGCGTGCCCGGCATCACGCTTTCGCCGGGCATCGAAACGCCGGAGATCAAAGAGGCCCGGCTGCCACATGGCCGGGCGGTAGAGCTGCGCCCGCCAGGCAGGCCAGACCCGGACGCAGATCTCGTCACCTACCGCACACCCGCAGACGCAGACGAACCGGATGAAGTGGACGCCACACCGGCGCCTGGGCCAGCCCACATCGGCCCGACGCCGTTTGACTTCGCAGTTGAGTCTTTCCAGCGTATTGTCGAGGTTATCGAGGACACCGACCTGCGCATCAGTTTTGAGCCACATCTGGATTCAGTGGCCCCCACGCCGGAAAAAGCGCTGCGCCTGCTGGAAGCTGTACCCGGGCTGAGCCTGACCCTGGACTGGGCCCAGCTTACAGCGCAGGGCGCCATCTCCAGCGAGATTGAGCCGCTGCTGCAGCACACGGCCCACGTCCAGCTGCGCCAGGCGGCGCGCGGCCGGCTCCAGACGCCCTACCACGAAGGCATCATCGATCTGGGCCAGGTGGTCGAGCTGCTGGTGGCGAATGACTACCGCGGCGCGATCAGCGTGGAATACATGAATCGATCCGGGTGGCACGGCCTGACGGCGCTGGATGTCGTGCGCGAGACCGGCCTGACCCGGGACGAAATCCGCAACGCCCGCAAACGCGTGCTGGCCAGCGCTTGAATCACAACGGGGAGCCTCTGTGCAAGGCTCCCCGTTGCGTGTCGTCTCTCTGCACCAGCCTGATCTCTACCAGAACGAGCACAGGCTCGCCGCGGCAGCGGAGTTATCCACGCTGGGGGTCAACGCGACGACCAGGGCAACCGTGATCAGCAGCACAAACGGGAGCGGCGACAGAAAAACCGCCGAAAAAATCCCGCTTTCAAACTTGAGGTGCATGTAATACAGCGCGACCAGAATCACCTTGCTCACGGAAAGCACGATAAGCACGAGCGGCATGTCCACCGCTATCGTCACCTCAATCGCGGTGATGATCGCCAGGAAAAGGAAGATGCCGACATAGTTAGGTTTCCTGTGCGGCTTTTCCTCTGCAGCCTGCAGCTGCGGGGTATATTCGGTCATCGTCAATACTCCTTGCCCGCTAACCCTAGTAGATCGTCCAATATAATTC